>QMCE01000010.1_pt1 | contig 64092 bp, 61 predicted proteins | sample 1821851 | NCBI WGS metagenome assembly QMCE01 (sample SAMN09453174, study PRJNA476694) | Termite gut metagenome, whole genome shotgun sequencing project. | isolation source: worker | host: Odontotermes sp. | place: South Africa:Pretoria | collected 2016-01-28
ATATTCTGGCACTGAAAACGAAAACCGGCCATTCCACCGTGGCTGTCACCGACGACGGCACCTCGAGCGGGCGGCTTTTGGGCATTGTGGCCAGCCGGGACTACCGCGTTTCCCGCATGGATCCCGCCACCGTGGTAGCCAGCTTCATGACCCCGCTGGACAAGCTGGTGACCGCGCCCGACACCACCACCCTCAAGGAAGCCAATGATCTCATATGGGACAATAAAATCAACTCCCTGCCGCTGGTGGACGAGGCGGGCCACCTGAAATACATCGTGTTCCGAAAGGATTACGACAGCCACAAGGAAAACGCGAACGAGCTGTTGGACGAGGGAAAAAGCTATGTGGTGGGCGCCGGCATCAACACGCGGGATTATGCCGAGCGCGTGCCGGCCCTGGTGGAGGCCGGGGCGGATGTGCTGTGCATCGATTCCTCCGAGGGCTTTTCGGAGTGGCAGCAGCGCACCATTGAGTGGGTGCGCGCCAAATACGGCGAGCGCGTGAAGGTAGGCGCCGGCAACATTGTGGATAGGGACGGCTTTCGCTTTCTGGCCGATTGCGGCGCCGACTTTGTGAAAATCGGCATCGGCGGGGGCTCCATCTGTATCACGCGAGAGCAGAAGGGCATTGGCCGCGGCCAGGCCACCGCCCTTATTGAAGTGGCCCGCGCCCGCGACGAATACTACGCCGAAACCGGCGTCTACGTGCCCATTTGCTCCGACGGCGGCATCGTGCTGGACTACCACATCACCCTGGCCCTGGCCATGGGCGCCGATTTTGTGATGCTGGGCCGCTATTTCAGCCGCTTCGACGAAAGCCCCACGAACCGCCTGCGCATCAACGGCAGCTATGTGAAGGAGTATTGGGGCGAAGGCTCGAACCGCGCGCGCAACTGGCAGCGGTACGATTTGGGCGGCGATGGAAAGCTGGGCTTTGAGGAAGGGGTGGACAGCTATGTGCCCTACGCCGGCAGCCTGAAAGACAACGTGAGCGCCACCCTGGCCAAGGTGTGCAGCACCATGTGCAACTGTGGCGCGCTGAGCCTGCCTGAACTGCGCGAGAAAGCGCGCCTCACCCTGGTGAGCAGCACCAGTATTGTGGAGGGCAGCAGCCACGACGTGATTTTGCGGGAGACCACCACGGAATGAGCGCAACAAGCAATACAGAACAGAAAACCCGGCCATGCGGCCGGGTTTTCTGTTCTGTATTGCCTGAAGAATCACCGTTCCTCGCGGTAGTAGTTGATGCCGCAGCTTTTGGGCTGGGCGCCCTCGCGGCTTTGGCGCACGCTGGTGAAAATGAGCACCAGCACCGTGGCGACGAAGGGCACGGCGTCGAACACCTGCACCGGCACGCCGGGAATGGGCAGGTAGAAGCGCAGAACGCTTAGCCCGCCGAACAGCAGCGCGCCCCAAATGGCCTTGGCGGGGCTCCACGCGGCGAAGATGACCAGGGCCACGGCTATCCAGCCACGGCCGCCCACGCAGTTGTGCACCCAGGTGCCCGAGGTGCGCGCCATGGACACATACATGCCCCCCAGCCCGCATATTCCGCCGCCCACGCAGGTGGCCAGGTACTTATACAGCGTCACGTTAATGCCTGCGGCGTCGGCGGTGGCGGGGCTTTCGCCCACGCTGCGCAGGTTCAGGCCCACGCGGGTGCGCCCGAGGAACCAGGCCAGCACCAGCGCCACGGCGATGGAGAGGTAGACCATGAAGTCGTAGCCGAACAACAGCTTGCCCAGCACGGGTATTTGCGAAAGCCCGGGGATGCGAAGCCCCGTGAACATCTGCTTCAGCGGGTCGCTCACCGAGGCGTAGCCCCCGGCCTGCTGGCCCAGCAGTTCGCCCACAAAGTTGCCGAAGCCAATGCCGAAGATGGTGAGGGTGAGGCCGGTGACGTTCTGGTTGGCGCGGAAGGTGACCGTGACCACCGAGTAGAGCAGCCCGCCCAGCGCCCCGGCCAAAAAGCCAAACAAAAGGCACAGCAGCACGGCTACCATCACGCTGGCCCCCGCGCCCACGGCCCTTTCGTACAGGAAGGCCGCCCCAAGGCCGGACACCGCCCCCATGCACATCATGCCCTCAACGCCAAGGTTCAGGTTGCCGCTTTTCTCGGTGAGGATTTCCCCTGCGGTGGCGAACAGAAGGGGCGTGGCGGCCAGCACGGCCGCGTTGATGAACTGGACGAAAACGTCGAGGAATTCAGCCATCTTTATGCCCCCTTCCCCTGAAGATAAGCTTGTAGGTGAGGAAGAATTCGCAAGCCAGCATGAAGAACAAAATCAGCCCCGTGAGTATTTCAGCCGCGGACGAGGGGATTTTGTAGATGGTTTGGATGGAGTTCGAGCCTTTTTGCAGCAGGGCCAGGAATGCGGAAATGAGCACCATGATGACGGGGTTCAGCTTGGCCAGCCAGGCCACGGTGATGGCCGTGAAGCCCACGCCGCCGGTGACGGTTTCGCTGAGGGTGAAGTTGGCCCCGGCCACGGTGAGGTAGCCGGTGAGGCCGCACAGCGCCCCCGAGATGAACATGGTGCGCATGATGATTTTGGAAACGTGCATACCGGCGTAGTGGGCCGTGGGCTCACTCTCGCCCACCACGGTTATCTCGTAGCCTTGCTTGGATTTATTGATGTAGAAATACACCGCCACCACCAGCACCAGCGCCACAATCCAGCCGATGTGCACGCCCAGCACCTGGGGCAGCCGGGCCTCGGCGCTGAACTTGGCGATGATGGGGAAGCCAAGCTGCTTGGGGTCGCGCCAGGGGCCGTATTGCAGGTAGCGCACACACTCCAGGGCGATGTAGTTCAGCATGAGGGTGAAGAGAGTTTCGTTGGTGCCCCAGCGCGCCTTGAAGAAGGCCGGGATAAGCCCCCATAGCCCGCCCGCCAAAAGGGACACCACCAGCATCACGCACAAAAGCAATGCCGGGGGCATATTTTTGTACTGAAACAGCGCGAAGTAGCTGGCCGCGATGCCCCCCATGATGATTTGCCCCTCCGCGCCGATGTTCCAAAAGCGCATTTTGAAGGCGATGCCGATGGCGAGGCCGGTGACCAGCAGCGGCACGGCGATGCGCACGGTTTCTTTTAAGGCAATTTCGGTGCCCACGGCACCCACTACCAAATCGCGGTAGACGGCGAAGGGATTGTGCCCCAGAGCCAGAATGAGGATGCCGCCGGTGAGCATGGCCCCCAGCAGGGCCAGTGCCCGCACCGCCCAGCTGCGCGCGCGGGAGACGTTGTCCCGCTTCACCATGCGCAAGAGGGGTTCGTCCGAATGGACGTGCGAGGCGGAAAGCCGCTTATCCACTAGACCACCTCCTTTTCCGGCGCGTCGCCGCGCACCTGGGTCATCATCAGGCCCAGTTCGTTCTTCGTGGCGCTCGGCCCGTCGGCAATGCCGGAAATCCGCCCGCCGCACAGCACCATGATGCGGTCGCACAGTTCCAGCAGCACATCCAAATCCTCGCCCACGAACAGCACCGCCACGCCCTTCTTTTTCTGCTCGTTCAAAAGGTCGTACACGGTGTAGGAGGAGTTGATGTCCAGCCCGCGCACGGGGTAGGCCACCACAAGGATGGAGGGGTTCGAGGCGATTTCGCGCCCCAGGAGCACCTTTTGCACGTTGCCGCCCGAAAGCCGCCGCACCGGGGTGGAGGTGCCGGGGGTGACAATGTCGAGCTGGCGGATGAGGCTTTCGGCCAGGGCGCGGGGGATTTTGCGGTCTACCAGCATCCCCTTGGTGTTGCGGTAGCTTTTCAGCATCACGTTGTCCACCATGTCCAGCCCGGCCACAAGGCCCATGCCCAGGCGGTCCTCGGGCACAAAGGCCGTTTTGATGCCCTTGCGCCATCGCTGGGTATTGCTGTAGTGGGTGATGTCCTCCGTTTTGAGGCCCTCCACATAAGTTACCTTGCCGGCGGCCACGGGGTACATGCCCATCAGGGCCTCGCACAGTTCCTTCTGCCCGCTGCCGGCAATGCCGGCAACCCCCAATATTTCGCCCGCTTTCAGCGTGAAGCTCACGTCGTCCAGCTTTTTCACGCCCTCGGGGCTCACGCAGCCAAGGCCCTCCACCACCAGACGGTCGGGGGTCTCGGCGTTTTTCTCCCGGTGTATTTCCAGGCTCACGGCGCGGCCCACCATGTCCTCGGTAAGCGACTGCGCCGTGGCGTCCTTGGTGTTTACGGTGTCGATAAGCTTGCCCTTGCGCAGGATGGTGACGCGGTCGGAGATGGCCAGCACCTCGCCCAGCTTGTGGGTGATGATGATGACGGCCTTGCCGTCCTTCTTCATGTTGCGCAGCACGTCGAAGAGCTTTTCCGTCTCCTGCGGGGTCAGCACGGCGGTGGGTTCGTCCAGAATCAGGGTGTTGGCGCCTCGGTACAGCACCTTCACAATTTCCACGGTCTGCTTTTCGCTCACCGACATGCTGTACACTTTCTTGGCGGGGTCGATGATAAAGCCGTAACGCTGGGCGATGGCGCTGATCTCCTGCCCCACGGCAGCGCGGTTCACGTGCAGGCCGCCCGGCAGGCCCAACACGATGTTCTCGGCGGCGCTCAGCACGTCTACCAGCTTGAAGTGCTGGTGAATCATGCCGATGCCCAAATCGAAGGCGTCCTTGGGCGAACGAATCACGACTTCCTTCCCGTCTACGAAAATTTCTCCGTCATCGGGGAAATAAATGCCGCTGAGCATGTTCATCAGGGTGGTTTTGCCGCTGCCGTTTTCGCCCAGCAGCGCCAGAATCTCTCCGGGGCGCACGTCAATGCTCACGCCGTCGTTGGCGCGCACGGAGCCGAAGGTTTTGGTGATGTTGCTCATTTTTATGGCATGTTCGGCCTGGTTCAATAAGAGTCACCCGCTTTCGGTAGCTTTACAATAATAAAGGGAAAACGGTAAAAAGAAATTAAAAGTGAAACGGGCGGCGGCCGGTTGCGGCCACCGCCCGTTGTGCGCGTTTACAGGGCTTTTTGTTTTACTCGATGACGGTGATGCCGTCCAGGTACATCACCTGGAAGCCCGGGGCAGAGGTGTTGCCGGCGGCCACGTCGGACTCGAGGAACACGGAATCGGCGTTCTCGAAGGTGTACACCACCTCGGAGCCGTCCCAGTTCATGCTCTGGGCGGGCTCGCCGCCGTTCTGGGTGAGGGCCCCGGCGAAGACGGCCTTGCCGCCCTTCAGCTCGGCGGCGGCGGCGTCGATGGCTGCCTGGGTGCCTTCGGCGGCGATGGCGGTGTTCAGGGGGCTGAGGAAGGCGGCGCCGGTTTCAAGGCCTTCGCTCCAATCAACGGCGATGGGGGTGCCGTCCAGCACGCACTGCACGGCGTAGGTCATGTAAATGCCCCAGTTGATGCGCGCGGAGATGAGGGAGGCGTTGGGGGCGGCGGGAATCATGTCGTTGTTGTAGCCCACGTGGAAGGCCCCGGCGGCCTCGGCGGCCTGGGCGGGGGTCACGGTGTCGGAGTGCTGGCTCAGCACGCCGCAGCCGCGGCCAAGCAGGGTCTCAGCGGCCTGGCGCTCCAGGTCGGGGTCGCCCCAGCTGTTGATGTAGATGACGTCCATGGTCACTTCGGGGTACACGCTCTGGGCGCCGAGGAAGAAGGCGGTGAAGCCGCTGATGACCTCGGCGAAGGGGTGGGCGGCCACATAGCCCAGCTTCGGGTTGTTAATTTCCTTGGCCTTCAGGCCGGCGGCGATGCCGCCAAGGTAGCGGGCCTGGTGAATTTTGGCGAAGTAGTTGTGCATGTTGGGCAAATCGCCGAACACGGCGCCGGTGCCGGTGGCGTGGCAGAACTCCACGTCGGGGTACAGCGCGGCCTGCTCCACAGTGGTGTCGCCATAGCCAAAGCTGGTGGTGAAGACGATTTGGCAGCCGGCTTCCACAAGCTCGGTGATGGCGTTGGCGGTGGCGGCGGTGTCGGTATCGCCCACGTTGAACTTGGGAATGTACTGGTCTTCCGACAGGCCAAGCTGCTCAATCATGTACTTGGCGCCAAGGTCGTGGTTGTAGGTGTAGCCCTGGTCGGCCGGGTCCAGAATATGCACGACGCCGACTTTGAGGTCGGCCGGGGCAACGCCGGCGCCCGCGGGCTCGGCTGCGGGTTCTCCGCTGTCGTCGGCGGGTGCGGGATCGGCTGCGGGCGCGGGTGCCGGGTCGGCGGTGGACGCGGGAGTGCCGCCACAGGCGGCCAGCAAGCCGATACACAGAACCATGGCCAATAACAGAGCAAGGAATTTTTTCATGTTGTGTCCTCCTTCTGCGGCAAAGCCGCAATGGTGCCCCCCATTATCAACACCGTCCGCGCCGGGGCATTGGCTTGGCCGGTGTTTCCAGCAGCCGCCTAACATAAATGCAATGCGGCCGTCGGTTTGCCAGTGAAGCGTCTTCCTGCTTTTTGCATAGTATCTATGCAAGACACATGAGTTTTTCAGGCAGAAACTCCAAATGATGAAACCATTTTATCATAGCAAAAGCCGGGCATGCAATGAAAAGTTATACTTTTGGATATTCCGATAGAAAAACGTTATTCAGTTGTGCACAATGACTAATCGATTGCCCGCAAGGCCTCCGCGTCGCCCACCAGCGTGACGCGGGGGTGCAGCTGCAAAATGCTGGCCGGTACGGCGGGGGTTATGGGGCCGCACAGGGCCTCGCGCACAATTTTCGCCTTTTGCGCGCCGCTTACCACCACCAGCACGCGCCGAGCCAGCATGATGGGCCCGATGCCCATGGTGTAGGCCTCGCGTGGCACCTCGTCGGCGCTTTCAAAAAAGCGTTTGTTGGCCTCGATGGTATTCTGCGCAAGGGCCACGCGGTGGGTGTCCTTCACAAAGGCCTCGCCCGGCTCGTTAAAGCCGATGTGCCCGTTGTTGCCCATGCCCAGAAGCTGCATATCAATGCCGCCGGCCTCGCGGATGAGCGCGTCGTAGCGCGCGCACTCGGCCTTGGGGTCGGCGGCCAGGCCGTTTGGCACATGGGTGTTTTCGGGCTTTATGTTGACGTGGTGAAAGAGGTTTTCGTTCATGAAACGGCGGTAGCTTTGGGAATTGTCCGGCGAAAGGCCCACGTATTCGTCCAGATTGATGCTGCTGGCGGAGGAAAAGTCCAACTCGCCCTTTTGGTGCCACTCGATGAGCTGGCGGTAAAGCCCCACAGGGCTGGAACCGGTGGCCAGCCCCAGCACGCAGTTTGGTTTCAGGGTCAGCTGGGCGGCCATCACAGCCGCCGCCTTGCGGCTCATGTCGTCATAATCGGTGGCGCGGATAATCTTCAATGTGCATCATCTCCCAATTGTTTAGAATATTCGGTATGTTTATATAAGAAAGACGGGACTATTTTACCACATCGAGGGGTGGAAAGTACAGAAAAGCCCGCAACTGATACCGAACTGAAACACATTGCGCTTGACAAGCGAACCGCCTCGTGCTAATATGATAGTGAAATCAAAATGATATCACATCTGCCGCGGCCGCAGTGGCTTAGCGGCGCGAGAGAAAGGGAGAGTATGATGCAAAACACGAGCGACAACCTGCGCTGCGAGGAAAGGCAGCTGGCGGCGCACAGCGGCTATGGTATGCTGATTGGGAACAGCCTGCTTCTTTTGGCGGCCATGGCGGCCTTTGTGTGGGGCGCTGTGCTGCTGGAAGACAGCCGCCCGGCCTTTGGGGCAGTGCTGATGTGCCTTGGCGGCATTTACGCATTTTTTGTGGGGCCGGTGTTCTATATCGGGCTTAAAATTGTGCGCCCGGGCGAGGCGGCGGTATTCACCAAGTTCGGCCGCTACATCGGCACCATCAAGGAGGCGGGCTTTTACTATCTCAGCCCCTTTGCCGTGGCCATGACGGTGCCCGGCCCCGGCGCCACCACCGGCGCCGTATTGCTGGAGCAGAGCGTCGCCACGCAAAAAAACGGAGAGCAGGCCATGAAGGTGGCGGTGCCCAAAAAGCGCCTGTCCCTCAAGGCCATGACCCTCTCCAACGACAAGCAGAAAATCAACGACAGCCTCGGCAACCCCATCATCATCGGCATCGTGGTTATCTGGCGCGTGGTAGACACCGCCAAAGCCATGTTCAGCGTGGATAACTATGTGGAGTTCCTTTCCGTACAGTGCGACAGTGCCCTGCGCAACACCGTGCGCCTGTACCCCTACGACGCCTGCGACAGCGAGGAAGCCGGCGAAAAGAGCCTGCGCGGCAGCAGCCAGGAAATTGCGGCGAACCTGCGCGACGAGATACAGCAGAAGGTGGAAGTGGCGGGCCTTGAGATATTGGAGGCGCGCATTACCCACCTGGCCTACGCGCCCGAAATTGCCGCGGCCATGCTGCAGCGCCAGCAAGCGGCCGCCATTGTGGACGCGCGCCAACTGATTGTGGAGGGCGCCGTGGGCATGGTGGAGATGGCGCTGGAACGGCTGTCGCAGCGTTCGGTGGTGGAACTGGACGAGGAGCGCAAGGCCGCCATGGTGAGCAACCTGATGGTGGTGCTGTGCGGCAATCGCGACGCTCAGCCCGTGGTGAACAGCGGTTCGCTGTATTAAGGTGTGTAAAATGGATGGCAAGGATGAAAAAGCGAAAAAGCAGGTGCCCCTGCGCCTTTCGGCCAAGCTGTACGCCGAGTTGGCCGCCTGGGCGGAGGATGAGTTCCGCAGCGTGAACGGGCAGATAGAGTATTTGCTGACCGAATGCGTGCGCCGCCGCAAGGGCGGCGGGGAAGATGCGGCAGACTCGTAGGGGCGACCGTCCCGGTCGCCCGCGTTCCATCGCAAAGCCGTGGAACGGGCCGCCGGTGGCGGCCACTACGCGGAAAGCGCCCGCCCTTTGCCCTTCGTAGGGGCGACCGTCCCGGTCGCCCGCGTTCCATCGCAAAGCCGTGGAATGGGCCGCCGATGGCGGCGGCCCCTACGCGGAAAGCGCCCGCCCTTTGCCCTTCGTAGGGGACGCCCCCTTGGGCGTCCCGTTTTGCCAAATCCAGAGCAAAGGGGCTGTTGCATGGCGGTACGTCTTGCAATAGCTCCTTTGTCTGTTCAAATCTCTACGCAAACAGCTTCACCATCACGGCCTTTTGCGCGTGCAGGCGGTTTTCGGCCTCGTCGAAAATCTCCGCGGCGTGGGCCTCGAAGACCTCGGCGCTGATTTCTTCGCCTTTGTGGGCGGGCAGGCAATGCTGCACCATGGCCCCCGGCGCGGCCAGCGCCATCAGCCCGGCGTTTATCTGATAACCGTCAAAGGCCGCTTTGCGGGCGGCGGCCTCCGCCTCCTGGCCCATGCTGGCCCACACGTCGGTCACCAGTACGTCGGCGTCTTTGGCGGCCTCGCGCGGGTCGTCCGTGAGGCTGAAGCCGCCATAAGCCCCGGCAAAATCCAAAATATTCGCGGCGGGGCGGTAGCCCGCGGGGCAGACGACGGCCACCTTCATGCCGCATTTCAGCCCCCCGATTATCATAGAGGCGGCCACGTTGTTGCCGTCGCCTATCCAGGCCAGCTTGAGACCCTCAAGCCGGCCTTTGTGTTCGCGTATGGTCTGCAAATCGGCCAGTATCTGGCAGGGATGGTATTGGTCGGTAAGCCCGTTGATAACCGGCACGCCGGAGTGCCGCGCCAGGGCCTCAACATCGGCCTGGGCAAAGGTGCGTATCATGATGCCGTCGAAATAGCGGCCCAGCACCCGCGCGGTGTCCTCAATCGGCTCGCCCCGGCCTATCTGGCTCTCGGCCCCGGTGAGGGTGAGGCTGTGGCCCCCAAGCTGGTATACCCCCACGTCGAAGCTGCAGCGGGTGCGCGTAGAGGCCTTGGTGAATAAAAGCGCAATGCTCTTGCCTTCAAGGCTGTGGTTCTTCACGCCGGCCTTCTGCTCGGCTTTCAGTTTGTCGGCCAAGTCCAGAGTTTCAAGGATGTCCTCGGCGCTCCAGTCCAGTAAAGTGAGAAGATGCTTCATGCCAGTTCCTCCAATGTTTCTTTCAGGATGCCCACGGCCTCGGCCAGTTCTTCGTCGCTGATGACGAGCGGGGGCAAAAGGCGCATGCGGTCTTTAGCCAAGAGGCAAAGCAGGCCCTTCTTCATGGCGGCCTGCAACACATTTGGCGCGGCGATGCCCTCGGCAAACTGGATGCCCAGCATCAGGCCGTCGCCGCTGACTCCGGCCACGCCGGGCAAGGCAGCCAGCGCCTCGCGGAATGCCGCGCCCTTGCGCTCCACCTCTCGCAAAAAACCCTCGTCCAGGCGTTCCATCACGGCCAGGGCTCCGGCGCAGCACACGGGGTTGGCGCCGTAGGTGCTGCCGTGGTCGCCCTTGCCCAGCACCCCGGCGCAACCGGGGGCAAACAGCACGGCCCCAATGGGAAGCCCGCCGCCAAGGCCCTTGGCAAGGGTGACAATGTCCGGCCGAAGGCCGTATTTCTGCCCGGCTAAAAAGGCCCCGCTGCGCCCGGCGCCGGTTTGTACCTCGTCGCAAATCAGCAGCACGTCGCGCTGCTTGCACAGGGCCTGCACGCCGGCCAGGTAATCCCGCCCCAGCGGCACCACGCCGCCCTCGCCCTGGATGGGTTCCAGCATCACGGCGCACACCTTGCCGTCCAGCGCCTTTTCAAGCGCGGGTAAATCGTCTGCCGAAAGATGCGCAAACCCGCCGGGGAAGGGGTGAAAGTGCTTGTGGAAGGCCTCTTGCCCGGTGGCCGTAAGCGTGGCCATGGTGCGCCCGTGGAAGGAATTATCAAGGCAGACGATGACGTGACGCCCCGGCCCGTATTTGTCGCTTGAATACTTGCGCGCGGCCTTGATGGCGCCTTCGTTGGCCTCGGCGCCGCTGTTGGCGAAAAAGACCCTCGCCATGCCCGTTACCTCGCACAGCTTTTCGGCCAGCTTCGCCATGGGTGCGGTGTAGTAGAGGTTCGAGGTATGCTGCAGCGTGGCGGCCTGCCCGGCCACGGCGGCGGCCCAGGCCGCGTCGGCATAGCCCAGGCTGTTCACCCCGATGCCGCTGGTGAGGTCGAGGTAGCTCTTACCGTCGGCGTCTGTCGCGCGGCAGCCCTTGCCCGATACAAGGCAAAGCTCGAACCGGCCGTAGGTTTGCGCCACGTAAGTGTGTTCCAGCGTCTTGATTTCTGTACCGCTCAGGTTTTCGCCCATCATGCCTTCCCTCCGTTTCCGTTCTTGGTAAGCAGCGTGCCGCTGCCACGGGTAGAAAAAATCTCCAAAAGAATGGAATGAGGGATGCGCCCGTCGATGATGACGGCCTCGCCCACGCCCTCCTCCACGCTTTCCACGCAGCCCAGCACCTTGGGTATCATGCCGCCCTCCACGATGCCGCTTTCAATGAAGCCAGCCACCTCGGAAAGATGGGCGGATTCTATCAGCGAATCCTCGTCGTTTTTATCTCGCAGCAGGCCGGCCACGTCGGTCATGTTCACCAGCTTTTGGGCGCTTAGCGCCACGGCAATGCGGCAGGCGGCGGTGTCCGCGTTGATGTTGTAGGCGGTGCCGGCTTCGTCTGCGCCGATGGTGGCGATGACTGGGATGAAGCCCGAATCCAGCGCGAAGCGGATGAGCGGCGTGCGCACCTCCTCTATTTCGCCCACAAATCCGAGGTCGTCTTTGCCTTCCATGCGGCGGCACAGCAGCATGCCGCCGTCCATGCCGCACAGGCCGATGCCACGCCCGCCCAGAAGGGCCACAAGGTCTTTGTTCACCTTGCCGGCCAGCATCTGCTGCACCACCTCCATGGTTTCGGCATCGGTAACGCGCAGGCCATTCACAAAGCGGCTCTTTTTGCCGATGCGCTCCAGCTGGGCCGAGATTTCCGGCCCGCCGCCGTGCACCAGCACCACGCGCACGCCCAGGGTGTTCAGCAGCAAAAGGTCGCTCATCACGGCGCTTTTCAGCTCGCTGTTGGCCATGGCGCTGCCGCCGTACTTCACCACAATGGTTTTGCCCTGATATTTTTTGATGTAGGGGGCGGCCTCGGCCATCACCTCGGCCATCACGTTGATGCGCGGCTGTTTCATGCTTTTTCTCCTGTCGATTCAATCAAGGATTTGATATCAGGTGCGGTAATCCCCGTTGATTTTCACGTAATCGTAGCTCAAATCGCAGCCCCAGGCCGTGCCCGCGCCGCTGCCGGCGTGCAGGTTGATGCCGATGGTGATATCGCTGCCGGCCAATATTTTGGCGGCTTCGTCCTCGCTGTAGGGATGATGGGCGCTGTGGCGGCACACCTCCACGCTGCCGGCGGCCCCGGCCAGCACCACCGAGATATCGTCAACGGGGAAATCCCCCGGTGTGTAGCCGATGGCGCAGAGCACGCGGCCCCAGTTGGCGTCGGCGCCGAACATGGCGGCCTTGAACAAATCGCTGGAAATAACGCTTTTGGCAATGCGGCGGGCGGTGGCGTCGCTTGGCGCGCCCGAAACAGTGCATTCCAGCAGCTTTGTGGCGCCCTCGCCGTCGGCCGCAAGGGCGCGGGCCATCCATTGCAGCACCGCCGAAAGGGCGGCGCAGAAGGCCTCGAAGTCCGGCCCTTCGGCGCCTATCTCGGCGTTGCCGGCCCGGCCGCTTGCCAGCAGCACAGTCATGTCGTTGGTGCTGGTGTCGCCGTCCACGCAAATCTGGTTCAGGCTGGTGACAATTTCCCGCGAGAGGGCTGCTTGCAGCATGGCGGGGGAGATGGCGGCGTCCGTGGTGAGGAAGGCCAGCATCGTGGCCATGTTGGGGTTAATCATGCCGCTGCCCTTGCAGGTGCCGCCAACGCGGCAGGGCTTGCCGCCCAGCGTGAACTCCACGGCGTATTCTTTTTGCACGGTGTCGGTGGTCATGATGGCGGCGGCGGCATCCGCGCCGCCCATGGCGGAGAGGTTTTTCGCAAGCTGCGGGATGCCCTGCCGGAAAGGGGCCTCGGGCATGGCCTGGCCGATGACGCCGGTGGAGGCGACGACGAAATCCGCCGGGGCAAGGCCCGTGGCCTCGGCGGCCATTTGGCAGCAGGCGCGGGCCAGTTCCAGGCCGCCGGGGGCGCAGGTGTTGGCGTTGCCGCTGTTGCACAAAATGCCCCGCGCGCGCCCGTCGGCAAGGTGTTCCCGCGTGACGGTGAGGGGCGCGCCCTGCACCTTGTTTTGCGTGTACACCGCCGCGGCGGCGCAATTTGTGTCCGCCAGAATGAGGGAGAGGTCGAATTTATCCCGGTTGGGCCGTATGCCGGCGTGCATGCCCGCCGCCGCAAAGCCCTTCGCGGCGCACACGCCGCCTTCTACTGTTTTATAGTTTGAATCAGGTTTCATGCCAGTATGCTCCTCGCTTATTGAATGTCATTCTGAACGCAGTGAAGAATCTTTAAGTCGGTAGTTTGCATCTGCCTCAAGGGCAAGATCCTTCGCTCCGTTCAGGATGACAAGAACTGATGACAAGAACTGATAACAAGAACGGATGACAGAAACTATTGATTGGCAAACACCAGCCCAGCCGTTTCCTCTCGTCCCAGCATCAGGTTCAGGCATTGCAGGGCGGCGCCGGAGGCGCCCTTGCCAAGGTTATCCAGCACGGCGCAAAGCAAAAGCTGCTGCGGGTTGCCCAGAACGTATAGCTCCATATCGTCTCGCCCGGCCAATGCCCCGGCGCTCAGAGTGCCGTCCTCAATGTCTGCCTCAACCTTTACGGAGACAAGTGCTTCCCCGGCGTAATATTCGGCGTAAAAGCCCGCGAGGCTTTCCGGGCTGCGCAGAGGGGCGGGCAGCAGGGCGGCGGGCAGGGGCAGGCTTACGAGCAAGCCGCTGTAAAAGTCGTCCACGATGGGGCAGAAGGCCGGGGGAGACGCCAGCCCCGCGTGGGCCTGCATCTCGGGCAGGTGCTTATGCGCCATGCCAAGGGCGTAGGGCCGGGGCGCGCCGTAAGCGGGCGAGCGGGCCTGGGCCTCGTAGGCGGCTATCATCTTTTTGCCGCCGCCGGAGTATCCGGTGAGCGAATGGCAGCAAAGGGAGGCGTCCGGTGGCAAAAGTCCCCTTTCCACCAGCGGGGTAGCCAGGGCCAAAAAGCCTGTGGCGTGGCAGCCCGGCACCGCCACCCGCCCGGCCCCGGCAATGCTTCGGTGGCGGCCGCCAAGCTCCGGGAAGCCGTAAACCCAGCCCGGCTGCGTGCGGTGGGCGGTGGAGGCGTCGATGAGGCGCACGGCGCCGGGCAAAGCGGCGGCCATCTCGCGGGCGGCTTCGTCGGGCAGGCACAGCACCGTTACTTCGGCCTCGGCGGCGGCGGCCAGGCGGTGGGGCAGGCTTTTGCGCCGGGCCTCGGGCACGCGTATCAGTTCAATGTCCCCGGCTTCGGCCAGCCGCGCGGCCAGGCGCAAGCCCGTGGTGCCCTCTGCGCCGTCGATGAAAACTCTGTGTGGCATGGGGTCTTCCTTCCTTCGGTGTGTGCCGCCGGACAAAATGCGGATGCCCGTTCTAGATAGGCGATAAATAACCCAGCTATCTTGTCATCCTGAGCGTCCCGCAAGCGGGCTCGGGTGTTTGCTCCGCAAGCCACCCTCGGCACACTGTGCCCCCGCGAAGGATCCTTCCCTTCGTGAATGCGCAAAATTTCCAACTCAAAGATTCTTCGCTTCGCTCAGAATGACAATAAACCATTGCTTACCTTGATGAATTCATTATATGCACAAAACTGTATAAAATCAAGGAAATAGTGAATATTTATAAATTTTGGTGATTCCCCCCAATTTGCAGGGCAAAGCCTCGCATTTTTGGGCAAAAAGATATAATGCCGCCGCAAAGCATATGCTTTGCGGCGGCCTCTTATCTTAATTGAACCTATTTGCGTATAAACCCGTTCCGCAGCTGGCGCACGTCGTTCACCGTCACCAGGGCCCCCGGGCTGTGCTGGTGGATGAGCGCGATGGCCTCGGACAGGGATTTGCGCTTTAAGTAAATCATCATCACCTGCACGGTGCGCTCCATGCCCTGGCCCTGCAGGTTGGTGACGCCAAAGCCCTTGTCCCGCAGCAGGCGGCCGAGTTCGTCCTTTTGCTCATCGCCCACCACGGCCATGATGCAGGCCGTGCCGAGGGCCAGCTTGTTTTCGATGATGACGCCCAGGTAGTTGCCGCAGGAGAAGGCCAGGCAGTACACCACCACCTTCAATGGGTCCTGCGAGATGGTGTTCAGCACGTTGCCCACCACAATAATCCAGATGAGCACTTCGAAGAAGCCGATGAAGGCCCCCAGAAGCTTTTCGCCACGGCCAATGAGCACGAGGCGCACCGTGGCGAGGGACACTTCCACCAGCTTGGCCACGAATATGCCGAGGTAGATAAGAACCTGCATGAACATAATAAACCTCGTATAGTTATTAGTTGTTAGTTAATAGTTTGTTAGTTAGGGCGGGGCGGGGGCTAATTTGGGCTGGTGTGCTGGCGCAGGGCGGCGCACAGGCGGTCGAATTGGGGCTTGCCGAGGGGGGCGCAGTCTATGCGCAGGCGCTTGCCGCCGGGCGGGGTGAGAAAGAGCGTCATGTCGGTGTAGCCAAGGCTGCCGCGCGGGCGGGACGATAGCGTAATTCGGCACTCGCCCAGCATCACATCGGCGCGCAGGCGGCCAAGGCGGTGGCAGGTAAAGCGGCCGTTTGGGTACACCCGCAGGCACAGCGCGTCCCCCAGCACAAACAGCGCCGCCAGGCCCAGCAGCGCGCCAAGGCAAAGCGCCGCGCGCGCCCAAAGCGGCCAGCCCAAAACCGCGCCCGGCACAAAGGCAACCAAAGCGCCCCCAAGGCTGTACAAAACACCCTTCACAAGCTCCGCCCGAATGCGGGAAAACTCTTGCATGCCGTGCCTTTCTCCACCAGGTGGTGTTAGAATTTAAGCATCATCTGCGCCAACAGCGCGCACGCTTTCCCCGATTCTCCCAAAGTATAGCACCAATCCGCCGTGGAGGGAAGATATTCAGGGGCTGGGGAGTGTATAACCACGCAGGTTTTCCTGTGTGGGCGGCGGTTCAAAGGGCAACCATTGACGCAAAGCGAACGAATATCTTTTACGTCGTCATTGCGGGCCCCGCAATGACATGTCTATTTTTCATACGAAGCAAGGGCTTTCACAAGCGGGTTTTACCTGCTTGCGGAAGCCCTTGTTCCTATCAGTTTTTCGGCCACATACGCTTGGTCATTGCTTTCCAGCCACGCCGTAGGCCACACCCGCAACCTTCTCCACGGCGTTTAAAATGTTCTGGTAGCCCGTGCAGCGGCACAGGTGGCCGCTGATGAGGCGGCGCAGTTCTTCGCGCGTGTATTGCTTGCCGCTGCCCACTATTTCCACCGCCGTCATAATAAGGCCCGGCGTGCAAAAGCCGCACTGCACCGCCGCTTCGTCCACAAAAGCCTGCTGAATGGGGGAAAGCTCCCCGTTCGGCCCGGTGATGCCTTCCACCGTGAGGATGCTCTTGCCCTCGGCCCACAGGCTGAGGTAGATGCAGCTATCAATGCTTTTGCCGTCCACCAGCACGGTGCAAGCGCCGCATTCGCCCACCTCGCAGCCCTTTTTCACGCTGGTGCAGCCGCAGCGGTTGCGCAGGGTGTCGGCCAGGCTCTCCCGCTCGTCTATGGCCACTTCTCGCGGCTTTCCGTTCACGGTCAATGTTATAATTTTCACCTAAGCTCACCTCCCGCCTTGCGCACGGCTTCTGTCAACGCCCGCCGGCTCAGCTCGGCAATCAGTTGCCGGCGGAACTCCTTCGTGGCGCGCCAGCTGGTGCGGGGCGCCGTTTCGGCCAGGGCGCCTTCGCCCACGGCTTTCAGCAGGGCCGGGCCAAGGGGCATTCCGGCTATCTTTTTCTCGGTTTCGCGGCAGCGCATGGGGTTCGGGCCGGCCACGCCAAAGGCCAGGCGCACATCTTCCACGGCCTTTTTGTCCGCCGAAAGCTTCACGTGCACGGCGCAGCCAAGTGTGGCAATGTCCATGGCGTTGCGCTGGGCGAACTTGATGTAGTGCCCGGCGTAGCCCTCATAGTCCCGCTTGGCAATGCGCAGGGCCACAAGGATTTCGCCGTGGGCCAGGTTTACCTTGCCGGGGCCTTTGTAAAAGCCCTCCTGCGCCTCGCGCCGCAGCCCGCCCGGCCCGCATATCTCAAGCTCGGCGTTCAGCGTCAGCAGTGTGGAGGCGGAATCGGCGCTGGTGACGCCGTTGCACACGTTGCCGCCGATGGTGCCGGCGTTGCGAAGCTGGGGGCCGCCGGCTTGGTCGGTGGCAAAGCCCAGCGTGGGCGCGTGTTTTTGGATGATTTCACTCTCGGTGACCTCGGCGAAGGTGGATAGCGGGCGGATGAGGATGCCGCCGCCCGCCTCAAGGCTGATGCCCGAAAGCTCTTTGAGGCCGGCGATGGACACCAGCCGCCGCCCGGCCAGCTTGCCCTCGCGCACCTGTATCAGCACGTCGGTGCCGCCGGCGATGATAAGGGCCTCGGGGTCGGCCACCAGCGCGCGAACGGCGTCTTGCAGGCTGGTTGCCTGATAAATGGAAGCGATGTCAAACAAGGCGCTCACCTCCTTCATCCAGAATGCCCGCTCGCTCGAAGGCGGCCACCAGGCTCTGGGGGTTCATGGGAACGGCGTTCACGGCCACGCCCGTGGCGAATAGCAGCGCGTTGCGGATGGCCGGGGCCACCGGAATGGCCGGCGGCTCACCGAGGCTTTTGTTGCCGTAGGGGCCGGTGGGGTCCTCGGTTTCCACAAAGCCGGCGTGCAAGTCCGGGGTGTCCATGCTGGTGGGCAGCTTGTAATCCAAAAGGTTGTCGTTCAGAGGTTTCGCCGCATCGCTGAAAAGCAGTTGCTCGGAAAGCGCGTAGCCGAGGCCCATGCTCATGCCGCCGTGAAGCTGGGCCGCCGCAAGCTGTGGGTTGATTAAAATGCCGGAGTCGTGTACATTGGTAATATTAAGTACCTTGATTTTCCCCACAGGGATGTCCACCTCTATTTCCACGAAGCAGCAGCCGAAGGAGAAGGTGTTGTCCGTGCAGTGGTGGGTGGCCTCGGCGGTGAGGTGCTGGGTGTGGCTGAGGCTGTAGAAGCTTTCCATGGCCACGTCTTCAAGGCTTTTCAGCGGGGCGCGGGTGGCTTTGTCCACAATATTGGCCGATTCAATGTCTAAATCGCCAGCGTCGCGCTTCAGCAGTTCGCCCGCGTAGCGCAGCACGTTTTCCTTGAACAGCAGGGCCGTCTTTTTCAGCGCCATGCCGGAAACGTAGGCCTGCCGGGAGGCGTAGGCCCCGGTGTCGAAGGGGGTGATGTCGGTGTCCTGGCTGGACACGATGTGCACGTCTTCTGCCGGAATGCCGATGCTTTCGGCGGCCATTTGGGTGAAGGCGGTATCGGCCCCCTGGCCAATCTCGGTGGCGCCCATTTGCAGCTGCACGGTGCCGTCCTGGTTCATCAGAATGCGGGCCGAGGCGGTTTCCAGCGAGATGGGGTAGACGCCGGTTTTATAGCAGAACATGGCCATGCCCACACCCCGGCGCACGGGGCCGCTCTGGTTTTTGTAGGCTTCGCGCTTTTCGTCCCAGCCGATGAAGGCCTTGCCTTTATCAAGGCATTCCAGCAGGCCCGAGGAATGGCAGGTGATGCCGGTGCCGGGATCCACAAAGCCTTGCTTCATGCAGTTGATTTTGCGCAGCTCAACGGGATCTATGCCCAGGGCCAGCGCCAAATCGTCCATATGGCTCTCCATGGCGAACACCATCTGCGGGATGCCGTAGCCGCGCATGGCCCCGGCGGCGGGCAGGTTGGTGTACACGGTGAAGGCGTCGAACTGGTGGGCCGCCTCGTCCTGATACAGCATGCGGTAAGCGTTCGCGGCGTTGGCCACAATGGCGTGGCCGTGGCTGGCGTAGCCGCCCTGGTTGCTGTAGGCGGCGCCCTTGCGGGCAATCAGGCGCCCCTCGCGGCTGACGGCGGTGTCCAGCTCGAAGCGGATGGCGTGGCGCGTACGGGTGCAGGCCATGGTCTCCTCGCGGGAGAGCTCCAGCTTCACGCAGCGGCCCCCCACCTGCATGGTCAGCCAGGCGTTCAGCGGCTCGTACAGCACCTCCTGCTTGTTGCCGAAGCCCCCGCCGATGTAGGGCTTGATGACCCGGATTTTGCCGAAGGGCAGGCCCGTGGCCTGGCCGATGACCCGCCGCACGATGTGGGGTATCTGGGTGGAGGAAACCACCACCACGCGGCCCTTTTCCATGTAGGCGTGGCTCACCGGCACCTCTATGTGGCAGTGCTGCACCACCTGGGTGTCATACTCGCCCGCCAGCCGCACAAGGCCCTCGCCGGCGGCGGCCTCCTCGAAGGAAACATCCCCCAGGGTGGCGGCGCTATGCTTGAGCACATTGTCCGGGTAATCCTCATGGACGGGCGGCCCGGCGGCGCCCATGGCGTCCTTTGTGCTCACCAGGGCGGGATATTCCTCGTACTCCGCCTTCACCAGCCGGGCGGCCCTGGCGGCGGCCACTTCGTCCTCGGCTATCACCACGGCAATGTCGTCGCCATATATCCGCACGCGGGTGTTCAGCAGGCGGCGGTCGGCCACGTCCTGGTGGGCGGCCTCAAGGCTCCATGGGTGCCCCGCTGTGGGAAAGCTGTGCTCCGGCGCGTCGAAGCAGGTGAGGATTTTCACCACACCGGGTACTTTTTCGGCCTCGCTCAAGTTAAAACTTTTCACCAGGCCGTTGGCAATGGTGCTGCGCACCACCTTCGCCACCAGCGCGCCGGGGGGGCAAAGGTCGTCGGTGTACATGGCCCTGCCTGTCACCTTTTCATAGGCGTCCACCCTGGGGATGCTTTTTCCAACGCTCATACGCACTCTCCTTTTCGCATGAACCATCGGGCAACGGATGATAGACAAAATCGCAGAAAACTATGGATTTTCTCTAAAAGTCATACTATACTGATTTTAACAGATGCAAAGCACGAATGCAATAGAAAATCATAACGCCAAAGAATGGAACCCTCTGCATGAATAACAAGGAATACCGTTTGCCCAATATGGGCGGCCCCACCATTTCCACCCGCCTTGCCAGGCGCCTGATAGTTGAACTGGGGGAGGGCGTGTTTGCCGACGCAAAGCGCCTGCCCAGCGAGGTGGAGATGGCGGAGCGTTTCGGCGTGTCCCGCTCGGTAATTCGGGACGTGTTGGCCGAACTGGAACGCGAGGGCTATGTGGAGCGCGGCCGGGGCGTGGGCACCATTATCAACCGGGAAATCGTGCGCCTCGATAACCGCCTCGACCTCAAGTTCGAGTATTTTGACCTTATTCGCGCCGCCGGGGCGCAGCCCAGCGTGGATCACGTGAAGCTTTACCAGCTGCCCGCCGACGAGGGCCTGGCCGAAAAGCTCTCGCTGGACGTGGGCGCGCCGCTCATCGTGTGCGAAAAGCGCATTTTGGCCGGGGGCGTGCCGGTCATCTATTCGGTAGATCATTTGCCCGAGATGATGTTCGCCTACACCGACTGGCGAAAGCTGGACTGGGCCGTGCCGGTGTTCGACCTTTTGGAGGAACAAAGCGGCATCGCGGTGAACACGAACATCACGCGAATCAAGGCGGTGCAGGGGCCGGCCCCGGTGCGCCAGATGCTGCAGGCGGGCGAGGACGAAGCCCTCATCATGCTGGACGAAATAGGCTACTACAAGCTGTCCCGCCCCATCATCCACAGCTACGGCTTCTACACAAACTATTTTGAGTTCACGATGCTTCGTAAGAAATTCTAGCATTGGAGGCAGACATGACGGAGTTACAGGAACTGCTGCGCCTGCAGAACGGCAGCGACGTGCGCGGCGTGGCGATGGAAACCGAGGGCGGCCCCCCCGTGACGCTGGGGCTGGATGTGGCGCGGCGCATTGCCGGGGGCTTTGCTCGCTGGCTGGCCGGTCGCGCCGAACGCCGGCCGCTGCGCATCGGCCTGGGGCACGACCCGCGCCTTTCCGCCCAGGCCCTGAAAGCGGCCGTGGCCGGGGGCCTTGCCGTGGCCGGCGCCGAGGTGCTGGACTGCGGGCTGGCCTCCACCCCGGCCATGTTCATGGGCTGCATTTACCCCCAGTGCGATTTCGACGGCGCCGTTATGATAACCGGGAGCCACCTTCCTGCCAACCGCAACGGCCTGAAGTTCTTCACGAAGGACGGCGGCGTTGAGGCGGCAGACATCACCGAGATGCTGGCCATGGAGGCGCTGGTGGCCGCCGAGGCAGGCCCCGCCCCGCAGCCCTGCGCCCTGATGGAGCATTACGCCGCCGATTTGCGCCAGCGCATCAGGGATGAGGCAAACAACGGCACGCACCCGCTGACTGGCCTGCACGTGGTGCTGGACGCCGGTAACGGAGCGGGGGGCTTCTTTGCCTCCGATGTGCTGGAACCGCTGGGCGCGCGCTGCGAGGGTTTGTTTCTGGAGCCGGACGGCAGCTTCCCGAACCACGTGCCGAATCCCGAGAACCCCGAGGCGATGCAGGCCCTCACCAAGGCGGTGAAGGACGGCGGCGCCGACCTCGGCCTGATCTTCGACACTGACGTGGACCGCATGGCGGCGGTGCTGCCCGGCGGCGTGCCAGCCACGCGCAATGCCACCATCGCCCTCATGGGGGCCATTGCGGCCCGGCGCTGGCCTGGCGCCACCGTCGTTACCGATTCACCCACCTCCGATTTGCTCACCGAATTTTTGGAGGGGCGGCTGGGCCTGTTGCACCACCGCTTCAAGCGCGGTTACCGCAACGTGATAAACGAGGCCAAGCGCCTGTGCGCGCTGGGCACCCAGGCACCGCTGGCCATCGAGACCTCGGGCCACGGCGCGCTGGCCGACAATTACTTTTTGGACGACGGCGCCCACATGGCGGCGCTGCTGGTGGCGGCTGCCGCCCGCGCCAAAAAAGAAGACGGCACGCTGGCCGGCCTTTTGGAGGGCTACCACGCCCCCGTGGCCGAGGCCGAGCGCCGCGTGACGATTGAGGGGGCGGGCTTTGCCGAGTACGGTGGGCAGGTGCTGGAGGGCTTTGCGGCCCGCGCCACCCTGCGCGGCCTGCACCTGGCCCACAGCTACGAGGGCGTGCGCATCAACGTGCCGGGCAAGGGCTGGCTGCTGCTGCGGCTTTCCCTGCACGACCCCGTGCTGCCCCTGAACGCCGAGGGCAAAAGCGAAGAAACCCTGCGCGAGATGCTGGATTTGGCCGCCGCCCTGCTGGACGGCTTCGAGCGCCTGGACTGCGCGGCGCTGAAAGCGAAGGATTGAGAGGGCGCCCTGTTCGAACGGGATCAAGCAAGATAACAAAGGGGCTGTTGCAAGGCGTACCGCCATGCAACAGCCCCAAATTATCCCATCACGAGCCCACCCGTCCCTTGCCCTTCGTAGGGGCGGTCGTCCTCGACCGCCCGTGCCCCACAGCAGAGAACCAAAGGACAGGGGCCGCCGAAGGCGGCGGCCCCTGCTGCCTTCTGGCATTTAAAGTTTACCCGTCATTCTGAGCGAAGCGAAGAACCTTTCGCCCCAGAAATTCGATTGGCCAAAGATTCTTCATCGCTTTGCTCCTCAGAATGACAAGGTAATACTAATTCCCGATAAACAGAGCGACAAAGTACGCGAGATATGGTATACTGGGAAAGGGTGAAGAGAATGCCAAAAACATACCATATAACACAAGAGGATAGCGTATTGCTCCGCAGGGAAATGAAGAATTGTGAAAAGGCAATAAACTATCGGCGACTGGAAGCAGTAGCCATGCGTGGAGAGGGGAAAAAGAACAAAGAGATTGCTGGATGTACAGGATTTCATCGAGACCATGTAAGTAAGCTTGTGTCTCTTTACTGCCGCGAGGGTTTGTCCGCATTACTGCAAAACAACCGAAAAGGCGGGAACCACAAGAACATGCGTTTTGCCGAAGAAGCCGCCATATTAAAGGGATTTGATGAAGCAGCGCAGATGGGTCAAATCATAACACCTGCTGAAATCAAGAAAAGATATGATGAAGCGTTAGGCCGAGAAACAACGCCAACTTTTATCTATGCTGTATTAAAAAGGCACGGTTGGCGAAAGATAATGCCAAGGAGTAAACACCCTAATAAAGCAAGCGATGAGGTGATAGAAGCCTCAAAAAAATTAACTATGAGATGCGAAAACTGAACGAAGTTTTCAACAATTCAACAGGCTGCGTCCGGCTGATGTTCGAGGATGAAGCGGGATTTGGCCGAATCAACAAGCCGAAATACTGCTGGTGCTTTCCGGGTTTGCGCCCAAGCATACCTTGTCATCACATCAGGGAATATCGCTATGCCTATGGAGCAATTGAACCACTAACCGGCGAACACTTCTTTCTGGTGTTGCCTTACAGCAATACAGTTTGTATGAATCTGTTTTTGAGAGAATTGGCTGCTGCCTACCCCAATGACATCATCCTTCTTGCCTGTGATGGCGCCTCTTGGCATACCACAAAAATGCTCGTTTTACCCCAAAATATCAAGTTGTTCTTCCTGCCGCCAGCCACCCCGGAAATGAATCCTATTGAGCAAATATGGAAAGAGATTCGAAAACGTGGCTTCAAAAATGAAATCTTCAAGACACTTGATAAAGTAGTGGATAGATTATGTGATACGATTTCCTCTCTTACGAACGAAACCATCAAAAGCACTTCTGCTCGTAATTGGATTTTGCAGTTGTTTCTATCGTGAAGTAGTATAAGTTTTAGCCGTCCCCCATGTACTACAATTTGTTTTTACGGAACTCCGCTATTGTGTAAATGTCGCCGAGCTGCTGGTTGCTCTCAATGTCCATGACCAGAGGGATAAACCGCATGGTTTTGCCCATCGGGTTTGCGTTTCTAATGATTTCTTTCGTTTCGTCGCTGATGGGCAGGCTCTGCAACTCATCCAGCACACTCACAGAAAAGAAAAAGGAAACCTTAAAAAATCCCTCCCATATCGAAAGCCAGAAGATGGGCTTCACCTTATTGGCTCCTCGCGATGTTGTCCATTTGTATTCACCCTTTGACAGCCACGCCTTACCATCGTTATAGAATCGCCAATCCATGAGTGTAATGCCGTAGAGCTCTTCCAACTCGCAAACGAATTTTGTATAGGGTTTGTAAGCTGCCCCAAGCCCCGCCGCAATCACTTCGCTTGTGGGTTCAATGCCGGGGTCGCGGAGCAATTGCAATCTGCCTATCTTCTCAGCCACGCTTGGCCTCCTTCTGCGCATCGCGCAAATCTTTTGCTCTGACAAATTCATCTTCGCTTCCCATCAGCAGCCCCGCCAAACCCTCGGCGGAAAAGCCGCTGATGACGCGCTCTACCTCGGCCCCGGCCAATGCATTGGCGAGGGCGTCAGGCTCCAATGGTGCGCCTTCCAGCGCGGCTTCCAGCGCGGCAACGTCCCCGTTGCCGAAGAAGTCTCCGGTGAATCGCAGGCCTTTCACGCGGCCGCCCTCAAGGCGGAAGTCCGCCGTCACCGCGCCGAAGGGATAGCGCCGGCGGCGGCGCACCTGGCTGGCCGGGCTGCGGCCCCAGTTCCATTCAAAGGTGGCATATTTTTCGGCCCGCAGGCGCTCTGCCGCCGCAAGGTCGGCCTCGCTCAGGCGGTAGGGCTTCGGCCCCGCCGGGGGAAACAGCCGCTGCAGCAGCGCGGCCTTGAACTCGGCCAAGGTGGTGCCGGGGGGCAGGTGCCCGGCGATGTTCGTCACCCGGCTGCGCACCGATTTGACGCCCTTCGATTCTATTTTATCCGGCGGCACGTTCAGCGCGGCGGAGAGGGTGTCCAGCCGCGATGAAAACAAAAGGGTGCCGTGGTGCATGGTGCGGCCCTTTTTGTTGTACTGCGCGTTGCCGGAAATTTTCTTGCCGTCGATTAGAATGTCGTTGCGATCGCCCGCCTCGGCCTTCACGCCCATGTGGCGCAGGGCTTCCACCACCGGGCGGGTAAACAGGTTGAAATCCAGCGGGCGGGCCTCGGCCTGGTTCACCACAAAGGTGAAGTTGAGGTTGCCGAGGTCTTGGAACATGGCGCCCCCGCCGGACAGCCGCCGCACCACCTGAATGCCGTTTTCGCGCACGAAACCGGCGCTAATCTCCTCGGCGGTGTTTTGGTAGCGGCCCACCACAATGGCGCCGGCGTTCTGCCACAGCATGAACCATTCCTCGTCGCGCGGCAGATTTTCGAACACGGCCTCTTCCAGCGCCATGTTGGCAAAGGCGTCGGTGAAGGGGCTTTCAATGTATTGCATGCTCGGTTTCTCCTTTTCCAAAACTCTTGCCAAGTATACCACAAATTTGCTTTCAGTTGGCCCCGGGGCGGCGGCTGTGGTATACTGCTATGGTAAAGTGAACTGAAGCAATGACGCACGAAAAGGGGGATGGTTGTGAACTATACAAAGCAAAGCTGCGAGGATTTTGTGGCCGCACTGGCCGGCGCAGCCCCGGTGCCGGGCGGCGGGGGCGCCAGCGCCCTGGCCGGCGCGCTGGGCATGGCTCTGGGCAACATGGTGGGCAGCCTCACGCTGGGCAAAAAAAAATACGCCGACGTGCAGGCGGACATTATCAAGCTGAAAGCCCGTGCCGACGGCTTGCAACGCGAGCTGCTGGATTTGGTGCGTCGGGACGCCGAGGCCTTTGAGCCGCTGGCCCGCGCTTACGGCCTGCCGAAGGACAGCGAGGCCGAAAAAGCCGAAAAGGCAAAGGTGATGGAGGCCGCCCTGCGAGCCGCCGCCGCCGTGCCGCTGGAAATTATGGAAAAATGCGGCGAGGCCATTTGCCTGCTGGAAGCCTTCGGCGAGAAGGGCACGGCCATCGCCATCAGCGACGTGGGGGTGGGCGCGGCCTTGTGCGGGGCGGCGCTGGAGGGGGCCGCCCTCAACGTGTTCATCAACACAAAGGCGATGGCCGACGCCGCCTTTGCCGAGGAGATGAACCGGCGGGCACAGGCCCTGCTGGCCCGATACCGCCCCATGGCCGCCGAAATCCACGCCCGCGTGGCAATGCGGTTTGCGCGATAAAGCAGTTAACTTGCCCGGCGCAACGTCTAAATCAGGGCGCGCCATTACAGGCTTACCCACGTCATTGCGGGCCTGACCCGCAATCCAGGATGATTCCCCGCGCTATGATTGCGGGGCAAGCCCGCAATGACATGAATAATATTAACGATATATAAATACAAATCTTGGAGGACAAATGGCGAAGATACTAAAGGGGGCCGAGGTGGCGCAGGCCATGGCCGAGGGCCTGGCCGCGCGGGTGGCGGCCCTGAATGCCAAGGGCGCGCAGCCGTTGCTGGCCATTGTGCGGCTGGGGGAAAAGCCCGATGACCTGGCCTATGAAATCGGCGCGGCCAAACGCTGCGAAAAACTGGGCCTGGCCGTGCGCCGCGTCACGCTGCCGGGGGACGCGCCACAGGCGGCTCTGATAAAGACGATAGAAGCCCTGAACGCCGACGGCGCGGTGCACGGCGTGCTGCTGCTGCGCCCGCTGCCGCCTCATTTGGACGACGCCGCGGCCCGCAACGCCCTGGCCCCGGAAAAAGACGTGGACGGCATTACCGACGCCTCGCTGGCCGCCGTGTTCACGGGGGGAGGGCGGGGCTTTGCCCCCTGCACCGCGCGGGCCTGCATGGAGATACTAAACCACTACGGCATAGACCCGGCGGGCAAGCGCGCCGTGGTGCTGGGCCGCAGCCTGACGGTGGGCAAGCCCGTGGCCATGATGCTGCTGGCGCGCCATGCCACAGTGACGCTGTGCCACAGCCGCACGGCAGACCTTGCCGCCGTTTGCCGCGAGGGGGACATCCTCATCGCCTCGGTGGGGCGGGCGGGCCTTGTGGGGGCCGAATGCCTGGCCCCCGGCCAGACGGTCATCGACGTGGGCATCAATGTGGACGCCGATGGAAAGCTGCGGGGAGATGTGGACTTTGCCGCCGCCGAGGCCGTTGCGGCGGCCGTTACCCCGGTGCCGGGCGGCGTGGGCACCGTAACCACCAGCGTGCTGGCCGCACAGGTGCTGGAAGCGGCGGAAAGGCAGTTCAAGCGATAATCCGCGGAACGCAAAATACCACGAAGAAGATTGTCAGCGCCAGGGCTGCCGCCAGCAGCGCCGGGGCCACTGCAACGCGGCGGCGCCGCCCGGCGGGCTGCGCGCCCTGGCCGAAGCGAGGCCGCTGCGGCGGTTTCGCGAAGGACATCCAGAATGACAAAGAGATTGCGGGCGAGGCCCGCAATGACGCCGCCTTCGGCGTCCCGTCCCATGGTTTGGCCATGGTTCTTGGGGCGCCGTGGGCGGCATTCCCTGTAAAGGGCGCGGGCGATTCATGAATCGCCCCTACACGCACGCTGAATATTTTCCGCACAAAGGCTTGACAAACTCCCGGCGATGCTGTAGAATCTTGGTTAGTTACTAGACTAGTTAACCGTTGCAGAGACGCACCACAGCCGCACACAAACCGGGAAAGGAGACGGCCATGCACATAGACGAAAGCGACGGCCGGCCAATTTTTTTGCAGGTTGCCGAGGGCATCGAAGACGCCATTCTCTCCGGCGCCTTCGGGGAGGAAGAACAAATCCCCTCCATCACCGAGTTTTCGGTCACCTACACCATCAACCCCGCCACGGCGCTCAAGGGCATCAACCTTTTGGTAGATGCCGGCATCCTCTACAAAAAGCGCGGGGTGGGCATGTTCGTGGCAGAGGGGGCCAAAAAGGCCCTGCTGGCACGGCGGCGCGAGGGATTTTACCACAGCTACGCGCAGCCGCTGGCCGCCGAGGCGCGACGCCTGGCCCTGATGAAGGACGAGGCCCTGGCCATGACGCAGCGCGCACTAGACGAAGCAGAAAGGATGAAAGCACAATGATTGAAGTAAGGGGACTGGCGAAACACTACGGCGTTGTCCGCGCGCTGGACGGCGTGGATTTGCGCTTTGAAGACGGCAAAATCTACGGCCTGCTGGGCCGCAACGGCGCGGGCAAAACCACGCTGCTGAACGCCATCACCGGGCGCATATTTGCCGATGCGGGCAGCATTGCCATGAACGGCGCGCCGCTGACGGAGCGCGACGAGGCCCTCGGGCAGATATACATGCTCAGCGAGGACACCCTCTACCCCGAGGGCATGCGCGTGGCCTCGGCCTTCAAATGGTCGGCACAGTTCTACCCCGAGTTCAGCGCAGACACCGCACACAGCCTGGCCGAGCAGTTTAAACTGGACACCCGAACAAAGGTGCGCGCGCTGTCCACCGGATACAACACCATCTTCAAGCTGATTATCGCGCTGGCCAGCGGCGCGCCCCATCTGCTGCTGGACGAGCCCGTGCTGGGCCTCGATGCCAACCATCGCGATTTGTTCTACAAGCTCTTGCTGGAACAGTACGCCAAGCGGCCCTGCTGCGTGGTGCTCTCCACCCATCTGGTGGAGGAGGTGTCCCCCCTCGTGGAGCATGTGGTCATCATAAAAAACGGCCGCGTGATAAAGGACGAGCCGCGCGAGAGCCTTTTGGCCGGCGGCCACAGCGTAAGCGGCCCCGCCGCGAAGGTGGACGCCTACACGCAGGGCAAAGAGCTTCTCGGGCAGGACTCTATCGGCGGGCTGAAAAGCGCCTATTTGGCCGGGCCAAGGCCCCAAAGCGCGCCCGAGGGCCTCGAAGTGGCCGGCATGGATTTGCAGCGCCTCTTCATCCAGCTTACCAACGATTGAGTTTGAAATGAAGGGAGAACATCTCATGAAAGTTAAAGCCTCTTACCGATACCAGTTATACGACGTTGGCTATTCCACCGTCACATTTTATATCATTTATCTGTTTGCCACACTGCTTCTAACAGGCCTGTTTACCATCGGCCTCTCAAGCAACAGCGGTGTGTCCCAGGGCGGGCAGGAAGTGGTGAGCGCCGTCTTCATTTTCGTTGTAGGCTTGTGCACCTTCAAGGATAATTTCCGCCTGATGCTGCAAAACGGCGTCTCGCGGCGCTCGGCCTTCCTCGGGCACCTGTGCACCGCGCTCACCGTGGCCCTCGGCATGGCGCTGGTGGACCAAATAGTGACGCTTATTCACCGCCTGGCTACCTGGCTGATGCCCAACATCCATTACAGCACGGCTTACGGGATGCTGTTCGGCCAGCAAGGCCCGGCCGCCATCCTCGGCTCGGTTGTGTTCAGCTTCGCGGCCTACCTGGCCCTCTTCTCCATCGGCTATTGCATCTCCATCCTTTTTTACCGGCTGGGCCGGTTGGGCAAGGTGCTGGTGGGCGCGGGCGTGCCGGTGTTCCTGTTCATCATTTTCCCCACGCTGGACAGCGCCTTCACCGCCGGGAAAGTAACCGAAGCCCTGTGGAACTTCCTGCGCTTCGCCTTTGGGGCGAACACCGGCAGCCCCCTGCGTGCGGTGATTAGCTTCCTCGTTATCGCGGCCGTTAGCCGGGCCTTCGCCTGGCTGCTGATGCGTCGCGCGGAGGTGAAATAAGCGCAATGCTTGAAACACGGCCCCGGCTTTCGGGCGGAATCAACGCATTCCAGCTTAAATTGATTGCGATTTTCGGCATGACGCTCGACCATGTCGGCATTGCGTTCGGTACCTATTTGTCCCTGCCGTGGAAGATTGCCCTCTATGCGCTGGGCGGGCTCACCTTCCCCATTATGGCCTTCTTTCTCACCGAGGGCTACCTCCATACCTCGAACATCAAGCGGTACATCCTGCGCCTTTTGGGCTTTGCGACCATCAGCTATCTGCCCTTTTTATGGGCTGTGGGCATGCGGGGCTTAAACGTTCTCTTTACGCTGACGCTGGGGCTGATTGTGCTCTATTTGTACGATAAAATGAAAAACCGCGTGGCGTTCTGGCTCGTTTTCGTGGGCATCAGCATCGCCACCGCAATTATGGATTGGGGCCTAATGGGTGTGCCGATGGTATTGCTCTATCGCGTTCTGGCCGGAAAGCGCGGGCGCTTCGTCATCCCCGTGCTCCTGCCCATGGCAATGATGCTGGCCAGCTTCATCGCGGTCATCTTCGTGCCCGGCGTTTCGGCCTCAAGCCAAATTCCGGGCCTGGCCTTCGTCTTCGTCGGCTGCAGCCTGACAGTTCCCCTGCTGGCAAGATACAACGGGAAGCGCGAGGAAGGCGTTAAGTTTCCCAAATACCTGTTTTACATCTATTACCCGGCGCACCTGCTGGCTTTGGCGCTGATACGGGGCGCATTATTCAGCGACTGGGCGCTGCACTAAAACAATCTAACAAAGGGCTGTTGCATGGCGCTACGCCTTGCAACAGCCCCTTGTTTGCTCTATTCCGCATTTGAGGGTATAATCAATATGCAGGGGCATGGCCTCTGCCGCGCCTTATACTACTCTTTTTTACAGGTGGATGAATCATTGACGCTAGACAAGCTTTTTAAAACGAAAAACTGTGTTTTTGCCCTTGAGGTATTCCCGCCGAAGAAGGAAAGCCCGGTGGAATCCGTCTACGGCATGCTGCGGCAGCTGGGGCAGCTTCCGGCGGACTATATCAGCGTAACCTACAGCGCCGGGGGCACGGGCGCGCGGGAGTATACGGCGCAAATCGCCGGGTACCTAAAGCGCGAACTGGGCGTGGAGCCGCTGGCCCACCTCACGGGCCTTTACAACACGCAAAGCGGCGTGCTGGCCGAGCTAAAAGCCCTGCGCGAGGCCGGGGTGAAGAACGTGCTGGCCCTGAGGGGCGACCGCGCGCCCGGCGCCCCCGAGCAGGGCGGCTTCGCCCACGCCAGCGACCTTTTGGCCTGCATCGCCGCCGAGGGCGGCTTTTACACCGTGGGCGCCTGTTACCCCGAGGGCCACCCCGAAAGCGCGGGCCTCGCGGAGGACATTGCCCGGCTTCACCACAAGCTTGAGGCCGGGGCGGGGCATCTGGTTACGCAGCTCTTCTTCGATAACAACAAGTATTTCCGCTTCCTGAACCTGGCCCGCAAGCACGGCGTGAACTGCCCCATCGAGGCCGGGGTGATGCCCATTGTGCGCTACGAGCAGCTTGCCCGCACGGTTTCGCTTTCCTCGGCCAGCCTGCCCTCGGGCTTCACGCGCTGGGTCAGCCGCTGGGCGCACTCGCCCGAGGATTTCTTCGAGGCCGGCATCGACTATGCCGTATCGCAGATACGCGACCTCATCGAGAGCGGGGCCGACGGCATCCACCTCTACGCCATGAACAATCCGGTTGTGGCGCGCCGCGTGTACGACGGCGTGGCCGACCTTTTGTGAGCGCGGGCCATGGTATTTGAAACGAAGCTGGAGCCGAACGCCGCCGAGCTGCGCTGCACGCTGGGCATGGCCGGGGACGCGCCCTTGCCCCCCGGCCTTTTGCGGCGCGCGGCACAGGCGGCCCGCCCCAGATGGACGCACCTGCGCCTGCCGCTGGCGCGCCCCGCCGGCGGCCTTTCCGCCGGCCCGCTGGCCCTGCCGGGGCAAGACATTGCCGCCCACCTGGCCGGCTGCGAGGCCTGTGAACTCTTAGCCCTCACGCTGGGGGAGGGCATGGAGCAGGCCATACGCGCCGCCGAAGCCACCGACATGGCCGCCGCCGTGGTGCTGGACGCCGCCGCCTCCGTGCTGGCAGAGCAATACGCCGGCCTCGCCCAGCAGCGCCTGGCCGGTGAGGCCGCCGCCGAAGGGCTGTACCTGACCAGCCGCTTTTCACCCGGCTACGGCGATTTGCCGCTGGAATTGCAGGGGGACTTTGTGCGCCTTTTAGACGCGCACCGCGCCATTGGCCTTGCGGCCACCGAACATAGCCTGCTCACGCCGCGCAAAAGCATCACCGCCATTCTGGGCCTGGCGCGCCACCCGGTAAGCGGCGCTTTGGCGGGTTGCGCGCGCTGTGCCCTGAAAGAGGGCTGCACCTACAGAAAAGAAGGTAGAAGCTGTGGAAAAAACACTGTTTGAACGCGGCCGATTCACCATTATGGACGGCGCGCTGGGCACCATGCTGCAGCGGGCGGGCATGGCCCCCGGCCAAAGGCCGGAACGCTTCGGCATAGAGAACCCCGAGGCCTTGGCCGCCATACACAAAGCCTACGCCGAGGCCGGGGCCGAAGTGCTGTGCGCCAACACCTTCGGCGCGAACGCCAAAAAGCTGGCCGGCACGGGCCTTGCGGTGGCCGAGGCCGTGGGCGCAGCGGTGGCCTGCGCCAAGGCTGTGGCGGGCCGCGCGAAGGTGGCGCTGGACATCGGCCCCTTGGGCGAGATGCTGCAGCCCGGCGGCACCCTCAGCCTGGAGGAAGCCTACGCGCTGTTCGCCGAGGTGGTAAAGGCCGGCAGCGAAGCCGACCTGATACTGATAGAAACCATGAGCGACCTTGCCGAGATGAAGGCCGCCGTGCTGGCCGCGCGGGAGCACAGCGCCCTGCCTGTGCTGGCCTCGATGACCTTCGAGGCCGACGGGCGCAGCTTTGCCGGGGTGCCGGTGGAGGCCTTTGCCGCGGGCATCGGCGGGCTGGGCGTGGCCGCGCTGGGCATCAATTGCTCGCTGGGGCCGGCGGAGGTGATGCCCTTGCTGGCGCGGCTGTGCGCCGCTACGCCGCTGCCGGTGTTCGCCAAGCCCAACGCCGGATTGCCGGACCCCGCCACCGGCGGCTACACCCTCTCGCCGGAACTTTTCTGCGCCCAGATGGCCCCCTGCCTTGAAAACGGCGTGTCTATGGTGGGCGGCTGCTGCGGCACCACGCCGGAAACCATTGCCCTGCTGGCAAAAAGCTTCGGGGCCAAGGCCCCGGCCAAAAGCCCCTACGTCCCCCGCGCCATCCTGTGCGGCGCAACGGCTTTGGCCGAGGTAAACGGCCCGCTGGCCGTAGGCGAACGCATTAACCCCACGGGCAAAAAGCAACTGCGAGAAGCCCTGCAGGCGGGCGACTTGGCGCTGGTGCAAACGCTGGCCGTGCAGCAGGAGGCCGCGGGCGCCGCCGTGCTGGACGTGAACGTGGGCGCGCCGGGCGTGGATGAACTGACCCTGCTGCCCGCCGCCGTGAAGGCCGTGCAGGCCGTGAGCGGCCTGCCGCTGATGCTGGACAGCGCGAACCCCAAGGCCCTGGCCGCCGCCCTGCGCGTGTGCACGGGCAAACCGGTGGTGAACTCCACCAGCGGCGAGGCGCACAAGCTGGCCGCCGTGCTGCCGCTGTGCAAAAAATACGGCGCGGCGGTGGTGGGCCTCGCGCTGGACGACGACGGCATCCCCTCCGGCGCCGCCGGGCGCCTGGCCGTGGCTGGAAAAATTCTCGAGCACGCATTGCTGGCGGGCATCCCGCGCGAAGATGTGTGGATAGACTGCCTGGTGATGGCCGTGGGCGCCGAGCCCGCCGCCGCCCTGGCCACGCTGGATGCGCTGCGGCTGGTGAAGGAAAAACTGGGGCTGGTGACGGTGCTGGGGGTCAGCAACGTCAGTTTTGGGTTGCCGGGCCGCCCGCTGCTGAACCGAAGCTTTTTGGCCATGGCGCTGGGCTGCGGGCTGGATGCCGCCATCATGAATCCCTCGGACGGCGAGATGGCCGCCGCGCTGGCCGCCGGCCGCCTGCTGTGCGCCGCGCCCGGCGGCATGCAGGGTTACCTCGACGGCGCGGGCCGGGCCGAGGCGGCGGCCAAAGCGCCCCCCGCGGCGCAGATGCCGCTGGACGAGGCCATCGAGCGCGGCCTGAAAGCCGAGGCCGAGGCGGCGGCCAAGGTTCTGCTGGCGCAGCAGGCCTCCGCCGGGGCCGATGCCGGCGCGGAGCGCAGCGCCCTGGTGGAACGCTGGCTGATTCCCGCGCTGGACCGCGTGGGCAAGGGCTTTGAGGAGAACAGGGTCTTCCTGCCGCAGCTGTTGGCGGCTTCGGCGGCGGCGCAGGCCGCTTTTGCCGTGCTGGGCGGCGAGGCGCAGGGCGCGGCCAAGGGCCCGCCCGTGGTGGTGGCCACGGTGAAGGGGGACATTCACGACATCGGCAAAAACATCGCCAAGGCCCTTTTGGAAAACTACGGCTTCGCCGTGACCGACCTTGGCCGCGACGTGCCGCCCGAGCGCGTGGTGGAGGCCGCGCGCGCCACCGGCGCGGGCCTGGTGGGCCTCTCGGCCCTGATGACCACCACCCTGCCCGCCATGGCCCAAACCATAGAGGCCCTGCGCGCCGCGGGCCTGCCCTGCAAGGTGCTGGTGGGCGGCGCGGTGCTCACCGAGGGCTTCGCCGCCTCCATCGGCGCGGATTTCTACGCAAAGGATGCCAAGGCCTCGGCGGATTATGCCCGAAGCCTGTACGGCGTATAAAAACAGGTAAAGGACTCCTATGCAAAACCAGCAAAGCCCGCAAATGATGCCCCTGCAAAGCCAGCAGCAGAAACTTGTGCTGAACCACCAGATGCGCCTATCGCTGAAAGTGCTGCGAATGCCCATTTGGGAATTGCGGGAGTATTTGGCCCAGGAAATAAACGAGAACCCTGTGCTGGAGCCGGACGGGGGTTTCGCCGATGAGGCGGACGAACGCTTCGCCGCCCTGACGCTGGAAAAGCCGGCCGCTGAGGCCCTGCACCCGGAGGAGGAAGCCCTGACCGGGACGGACACCCGCGTGAGTATGCGCGGAGACGATATGCCCGGCTGGGAGAGCTTTTCGGGCGAGGGCAGCCTGGACCCCGGCCAACTGCACAGGAACAAGGGTCAGGGCTTTCGGGAATCGCTGCTGGAACAGCTTGCGGTGATGAGCCTCGCGGAAGACTTTGAGCCGCTGTGCGCTTATGTGGTGGAATGCCTTGACCGCCGGGGTTACCTGGACGTGCCGCTTGAGGACATAGCGGGCGAGACGGGCCGGGAGCTGTTCGAGGTGACACAGGCGCTGTACGCGGTGCAAAGCCTTTTGCCCACGGGCGTGGGCGCGCGCGATTTGCAGGAGTGCCTGATATTGCAGCTGGTGGAAGGGCCGGACTTCTGCGCGAATACCATCACGCTGGTAAAGTGCGGCCTCGAGCTGCTGGCCCGGCGGGACACGAAGGCCATCGCCAAGCTGCTGGGCTGCGGCGAGGCCGAAACGATGGACGCGGTTCGGGCCGTGCTGGCGCTGAACCCCATCCCCTCGCGCGGTTACGACACGGGGGAGGACATTGTGCATGTGATACCCGACGCCCTGGTGGAGAAGGACGGCGAGGGCTATAGCATCATCCTGAACCGCAGCATTTTGCCCAAGGTGAGCATAGACGCCGAGGGCCTGGCACGCATGGCCGAGGCCGTGGACAAGCAGACCAAGCAATACCTGCGCGAACGCCAGCAAAGCGCGCGCATGCTGGCGGGGGCCGTGGAAGAACGCTATACCACGCTGCACCGCCTGCTGGCGGCCATTGTGAAGCGCCAGCCGCAGTTTTTTGCCGACGGCAAATCCCTGCAGCCCATGACCCTGGCCGACATGGCCGAAGAACTGGGCGTGCACGTGTCCACCGTCAGCCGCACCGTGCAGGACAAGGCCATTGTGTGCGCGGCGGGCACCGTGCCGCTGAAATCCCTGTTCTCCGGCGGTATTCGCAGCCGGCATTCGGGCGACGTGATATCGGCGGCAGTGATACGCGAAAAACTGCGCAAGTGCATTGAATCTGAGGATAAGGCCCGGCCCCTCTCCGACGAAGATTTAAAACACGCGCTGGAGGCGATGGGCATCAGCGCCTCGCGCCGCGCCATCGCGAAGTACCGGGAGGGCATGGGCATCCCCGCTTCCTCCCGCCGGCGGAGCGTTTATTGAGGGTACGAAAAGACAGGCGGGCCCTGATTCCACAAAATCAGGGCCCGCCTGTCTTTGTGTGTTTCGACCGACGAGAACGCGGCGATGGGAAAAAAGACCCGCTCAGATGTTTGTCGTTTTAGTCAGAGAGTAGTATCAAGCAATTCCGCCGGCACACTCAGGCTCACGCCGCCCGCGCCGCGGTTCCATTCCACGCAAAAGCTTTGCCCGCCCATCAGCACCGTGGCGCTGTGTGCGGTTATTTTTTGCAGCATCATCGCGGTGATGGCCGCCACGCAGGCCGCCTCGTGGCTGAACGCGGCTTCCCCCTCGCCGCGCCGCCACAGCCGGGCCTTCAGGGTTTGGCCGTCCAGCACCTCGATAAACACGATGCTTGCCCCCTGCGGGAACAGGCAGTGCGTGCCCAGGGCACTGCCCAGCCCCTGCAGGTCTACGGCATCGGCATCGTCCACCAGCACGGCGCCGTGGGGCGAGGCGAAGGACATCGCCGTCACCCGGTGGCACTCCCCATTCACCATGAAGGGGCTGTGGATGCAGCTGGGTGTGGATGTGTGCACCACCGGAACAAGGCAGGGGGCCGTTACGGGCCTGCCCAGCGAAAGGGTTTTATCGGCTGACGGTTTCATCTTGTCTCCTCCTTCTCGCTTATACAATGCCCTGCTGCAGCATGGCGTCCGCCACTTTTTTAAAGCCCGCGATGTTTGCGCCAACGACAAAATTGTCTTCCCGGCCCGCCTCGTTCGCTGCATCGGATATGTTGTTGTAGATACTGGTCATGATGGCTTTCAGCTTTATATCGGCTTTCTCGAAGTTCCATGCGCTGCGCGTGGAGTTTTGGCACATCTCGAGTGCGGACACCGCCACCCCGCCGGCATTGGCCGCCTTGCCCGGCACGAACAATACCCTGTTTTGCAAAAACACCTCGGTCGCTTCCAGCGTGGCGGGCATGTTCGCGCCCTCGCCCACTGCGAAGCAACCGTTTTTCACCAGTTCCTTCGCGTCGCCCGCGCCCAGCTCGTTCTGCGTGGCGCAGGGCAGGGCAATGTCGCACTGAATGCCCCAAATGCCGCTGCCTTCGGTGTACACGGCCTTCCCGCGCTGCGCCGCGTACTCTGAAATTCTGCCGCGCCGCACTTCTTTTATTTCTTTAACAAGGCCAAGGTCTATGCCGCCGGCGTCGTAAACCCAGCCGCCGGAATCGGACAGGGCCACCACCTTGCCGCCAAGCTGGTGTACCTTCTCAATGGCGTAGATAGCCACGTTGCCCGAGCCCGACACAACGACGGTTTTGCCCTCGAAGCTTTTGCCGTGCCGGCGCAGCATTTCGTCCATCAGGTACACCAGCCCGTAGCCCGTGGCCTCGGTGCGCACCAGAGAGCCGCCGTAGGCCAGCCCCTTGCCCGTGAGCACCCCGCTGAACGAATTGGCCAGGCGCTTGTACTGCCCGTACAGGTAGCCAATCTCGCGCCCGCCCACGCCAATGTCCCCGGCGGGAACGTCTGTATTTTCCCCGATGTGGCGGAACAGCTCGGTCATGAAGCTCTGGCAGAAGGCCATCACCTCCCTGTCCGACTTGCCTTTCGGGTCAAAATCAGCCCCGCCCTTCCCGCCGCCGATGGGCAGGCCCGTCAGCGAATTTTTCAGTATCTGCTCAAAGCCCAAAAATTTAACGATGCTGAGGCAGACGCTGGGATGAAAGCGCAGCCCGCCCTTGTATGGGCCAATGGCGCTGCTGAACTGCACCCGGTAGCCCTTGTTTACCCGCACCTTCCCGGCGTCGTCCACCCAGGGCACCCGGAACATTACAACGCGTTCCGGCTCCACCAGCCGCTCCAGTATGCCCGCCCGCTCGTATTCCGGCCGTGCGTCCACAAAGGGCTGCAGCGTGGTGAGTATCTCCGTCATCGCCTGGTGAAACTCCGGCTCGTTCGGGTTTTGCTTTTTTGCATTCTCAAGAACCTTCATGGTGTAAGACATCGCATGTTTCCTCCTGTGTGCAAACAAAAAAGGCGTTTGCCGGCACACTGGCAAAAACCAGTATGCCGGTAAACACCTTTGTTTACTTAGGCTAATTTACCATATTACGGCGCAATTGTCAAACGAAAAGGCAGTTATTAGTCGTAAAGGACCTTCCTTAAATTATATTGTAGTGACTGTAAGCATATGGATTGCTACACTTTCATATCAAGACTATCTCTTGAAAGCAAGTCATTCATTAAGTTTCGGTCAAAGGCTTGTCCTGCCTGCCAACCAGGTATAGCCGCTTTTGCGAGAGAGTGCAAGCGATTGGCTTCATCAAGGGAAATCCGATTCAATGTCCAACCAACATCTTTGCGTTGGCTTGGGGGTACACTCTTGATGTATTGCCTCGTGATGGCGCTTAATTCTTCTCCATCGCTTTTTCCATAGCCCTCCAAAAAATCTTTTCTTTCAAGATTGATAATTTTGCTGCGAATATCATCGGACACTTCAACGATTTTGAAATCGGAAGGCCCCATTCCCGTTATATCCATGCTTGGGTCTTCGTACGGATTTATCCACTTGCCGTTTGCGTCATATTTTTCAGTATCTGGCTTGCCGGATTTTCCCCACATAGCGTCCAAAGCCGGCGCGCTCTTGCCGCCAAACATCTTCATAAACTGCATGTAGTTATCTTTGCTTATCTCGCCGATGTGCATGTTTTTTGCTCCCTCCGTTTCCTTGCCGGGATAAAATGCCCTCTATCATTAATCATCGGACGAAACATAGAAAACTTAATAATCCTCTTGATTTTTACGGGGTCATCGTGAAACGACGCAGCGACAGGCGGGGCAGTTCACACGTGCGGGTTTTCGCCGCCATCGGCGGCGAAAACCCGCGGCAGCACCCACGGGACGGTTATGGCAAACTGCCCTTCAATATCTCCTCCGCAATTGCCCTGCGGGTGCTGCGGCGGTCCATCGCCTGCTTTTCAATGGCGCGGTGCGCTTCCTGTTCGCTCATGCCCATGGAGGAAATCAGCAGGCACTTGGCGCGGTCCACCACGCGGATATCATCAATTTTCTGTTTCAGCCGGGCGTTTTCGGCCTGCACCCGCTTTATGCGGCTGCGCGCCGCCTTGGCCAGAGACACGGCCGACCAGAACACAGCCTTGCTCAGCGGCTTTGCGAGGGTCAACACGCCCTCTTCCTCGCAGGCGGCGGAAATGGCTTCGTAAAACTCGCTTTTCACCACCAAAATCACCTGCGAAAGCTCCCTGCCCGCCACATAGCGGGCAAAGTCTTCGCCGGATTCGTCCCGCAGCGGCGCGTTGACGACGACAAGGTCAAAATCCCGTTCCAGCAGCAGCCTGCGCGCCTCGCCGCAGGAAGCGGCGGCGGTGATTTGACAGGCCGGCACGGCGCTCAAAGTTTCGGAAAAAAACGAGGCGCCTTTTTCCGAGCTGGAAACCACCAGCACGCTTTCCATCGCATCACCGCCCTTCTGCCGCAATATTCTGGCGCTAAAGCATCAAATATAGCTAAAGTACCGCTTTTTATTAAATTCCGCCTTGTTAATGACCGCCGCGAAGTCCTCGGCCTCGGTTTTCTTGTTGGCGAGGTATTTCATCAGCAGTTCTTCGCCCACCACGCTTTTCACAAAGGCACTGCCCTGCGCCAGGGCAATGGCTTCCTGCATATTCACCGGCAGCGGCGTCAGCGTTTTGGCCAAGGGTTCGTTCGGCGCGTACAAGTCCACGTTGGCGGCGGGCGGCAGGGCCAGGCCCTGTTCTATGCCGTTCACCCCGGCGGCAATGATGAGCGCGAAGGCAAGATAGGGGTTGATGGAGGGGTCGGGCGAGCGCAGTTCCATGCGCACCTTTTCCCCAAAGGCGGCGGGAATGCGGATGAGCTGCGAGCGGTTCTGGTGCGACCAGGACACAAAGCCCGGAGCCTCGAATTTGCCGAAACGTTCGTAGGAATTGGCCAGCGGGTTCAGGAAAATGGTGATTTCCGGCACAACGGCGAGGATTCCGGCAATGAAGCTCTCGGCGACGCTGCTCTGCCCCTCCGCAATGCTGCCGAAAATGTTCTGCCCGTTTTTCGCAAGGGAGAGGTTCACGTGCAGGCCGCTGCCCGGCGCCTCCAATATGGGCTTGGGCATGAAGGAGGCGAACAAGCCGTTGCGCGCGGCGATGGCCTTCACCACGGTTTTGAAGGACTGCATGTTGTCCGCGCTCTGCAGCGCGTCGCCGAATTTGAAGTCTATTTCGTTTTGGCCCGGCCCCTGCTCGTGGTGGGAGGTCTCGGGCTTTATACCCATTTCGGCCAGCGTGAGGCATATCTCGCGGCGAATGTCGCCGCCTCTGTCCAGCGGGGCAATGTCGAGGTAGCCGCCTCTGTCCAGCGGCGTGTCGGTGGCGTCGCCCTCGGCGTCGGTCTTAAACAGGTAGAACTCGCACTCCGCCCCCACCTTGCACACATAGCCCATCTGCTCGCAGCGGCCCAGCACCTGCTTGAGGATATTGCGGCTGTCGTGGGCGTAGAACGAGCCGTCAGGGTTCTTCACGTCGCAGTAAAAGCGGATAACCCTGCCCGGGCCGGGCCGCCAGGGCAGCACCATCAGGGTGCCGGGGTCGGGATACAGGAACAAATCCGACTGTGTGACGTCCTTAAAGCCGCGTACAGCATGGGCGTCTACGGACACGCCGCTCTCGAAGGCGGTTTCCAGTTCGTCTGCCATGATGGAGATACTTTTGGGGGCGCCGAACAAATCACAGAAATTGAGCCAGATGAACTTCACGTCGTTTTCGCGCACAAATTCGAGCACTTCGCCGGCTGTCTGGTTCATACTTGTTTCCTCCTTATTCTACGGTAACGCTTTTGGCAAGGTTTCTCGGTTTGTCGATGTCAAGGCCCTTGTTCGCGGCAACATAATAGCTGAAAAGCTGTAACACAATGGCGGCCAAGGCGGACGAAAACAGTTCGCGGCTTTTTGGCAGGCCGATGAGGGAAAGCCTCGCGTCCTCCCGCAGGCCGGCGGGGCTGCCGATGAGCAGCACCTTGGCGCCCCGGCTGATGACCTGCTCCACGTTGCTCATCAGCTTTGCGCGCAGGCCCTCACAGTTTGAAAGCGCCACCACCAGCGTGTTTTCCTCTATCAGGGAGATGGTGCCGTGCTTCAGCTCGCCGCCCGCATAAGCCTCGGAATGGATGTAGGAAATCTCCTTCAGTTTCAGCGAGCCTTCCAGCGCGATGGCGTAATCGAGGTTGCGCCCGATGAAGAAGATGCTTTTGCAGCCCACACAGGCCGAGGCGTATTTCTGGATGGCGCCGGTTTGCGTGAGGATGGCCGCCGCCTTTTCCGGCAGGGCTTCGATTTCGCCCATCAGCTCCGCCTCGGCGTCCTTCGGCAGCTTGCCCAGCCGGGCAGCAAAGCGCACGGCCAGCACATACAAAAGCGCCAGCTGCGCGGTAAAGGCCTTCGTGGTCGCCACCGCAATCTCCGGCCCCGCCGCCGTGAAAAGGCAAAAATCGGCCTCCTTTGCGATGGTGCTGCCCACCACGTTCACAATGGCGAGGGTGACGGCGCCCTCCGCCTTTGCCCGGCGCATGGCGGCGATGGTGTCGGCCGTTTCGCCGGATTGGCTGATGAGGATAACCAGCGTTTTGCCGTCTATCACCGCGTCGCGATAGCGCAGCTCGCTGGCAAGCTCTACCTCGATGGAGGGAAAGCGGCACAGCTTTTCGAACAGGTATTTCGCCACAAAGCCGGCGTTGTAGGCCGAGCCGCAGGCGCTGAGCACGATTTTGGAAAAGCGCGCGATGTCGATGCGATCGATGAGGGCCTTGCCGCCGCCCTTTGCCACGGCGGCGCGGATGGTGTCTTTTAGCACCTTTGGCTGCTCCATGATTTCCTTCAGCATGAAATGCGGGTAGCCGCCCTTTTCGGCGCTATCAAGGCTCCAGGCAATGGTTTCCAGCGGCTTTCGCAGAGGTTCTTTATCCATGTTGAAAAAGCTGACCGAACCTTTCTTCAGCACGGCGATTTCCTTGTCATTCAGATAATACACCTTGTCCGTGTGTTTCAGCACGGCGGGAACGTCGGAGGCGATGAAGTTCCCGTGCGCGGCCACGCCGATAATCAGCGGATTATCCTTTTTTATCGCAATGAGTGTGTCGGGGGCATCCGCGCACATGATGCCCAGCGCGTAAGAGCCTTCGAGGCGGCTCGCCACCTTGATGACGGTTTCCATAATGTCGCCGTTGTAGTAATACTCGGCAAGCTGGGCCACCACCTCGCTGTCGGTTTGCGAAAGGAAGCGCAGGCCCTTGCGCTCAAGGCGCTCTTTCAGCTGCCGGTAGTTTTCGATAATTCCGTTATGCACCACGGCAATTTTGCTTTGGCTGCCCAAATGCGGGTGGGAATTGGCGTCGGAGGGCTCGCCGTGGGTGGCCCAGCGGGTGTGCCCAATGCCCATAAAGCCCTTGATGGGGCTGCCCGCCAGCCGCGCTTCCAGCGCCGCCAGCCGCCCCTTTTGCTTCGCCACCGAAAAACGCCCGTCCTCGCCGTAAACCGCGATGCCGGCGGAATCGTAGCCGCGGTATTCCAGCTTTGTAAGGCCCTCCACAATAATGGGCGCTGCGTCTTCGCTGCCCACATACCCTATTATACCACACATAGATAAGCTCCTTTGAACAGCGATGCACAGCAACTTGCAACAAAAAACGCGCCCACTGCATAATGCCGGATGAGGCAGCCAATGGCCGGCCTAGCGGGCCGCCGGGGCTGACGCAAGCATTATGTAATGAACGCCTTTGTTCAATTTACTCCATTACTATATCAGAAAACAGGCTGGGTGTCAATTTGGCGCGGCTATTTTTCGGAAAGCAAGCGTTGCGCCGGGCGCTGCGGCGTGCTATCGTAGATACAAACCATTGTGCTTCGGAGGGCTGAAAATGGCCGCGTTTGTGACGATAAACGGAAATCGCTTCGAGGCCGAGGCCGGGACACCTTTGCCGCGGCTGCTTCGCCTCGGGCATATCCATGCGGATATGCCCTGTGGCGGCAAGGGGCTGTGCAAAAACTGCGCGGTGCTGGTGAACGGCGAAAAACGCCTCGCCTGCCAAACGCGCGTTGAGGACGGCATGAGGGTCGAAGCGCCTTCGGCCGAGCTTGGCGGCGTCGCCCTTGGCAGGGGCGACGCAGGAGAGAGCCGGCCGCCACGGCGGATGTATCGCGATTTCGGCCTCTCGGTGGACATTGGCACCACAAGCCTGTGCGCCACGCTGCTGGGCGGCGGCAGCCCGCACGCCACCGCGCGGAAAAACCCGCAAACGGCCTTCGGCGCGGACGTTATCAGCCGCATAGAAAGGGCGATGGCGGGCGAGGGGCCTGCCATCGCGCACTGCGTCCGCCAGGCCCTGAACGAGATGGCCGCCGAGCTGGCGGAGGCCGAAGGGATTAAAACCGGGGACATTGACGCGGCGGTTGTCACCGGCAACACGGCCATGCTTTCGCTGCTGGTGGGGCAGGACGTGCGCCCGCTTTCGCACGCGCCCTTCCGCGCAAAGCGGCTTTTTGGCGAATATGTTGCGGCGGGCAGCCTGGGGCTGTGCCTTGCCCCAGATGCGCAGCTCTACTTCCCGCGTTGCATCGCCGCCTACCTGGGCGCAGACCTTGTGACGGCCATTCTCGCAAGCGGCCTGTGCGCCGGCGGCGAAACCGCCCTGCTGATGGACGTGGGTACCAACGCGGAGCTTGCCCTGTGGCACAAGGGTGAACTGTTGTGCTGCTCCACGGCGGCCGGCCCCGCCTTTGAAGGCGCGGGCATATCCCAAGGCATGTACGGCGCGCCCGGCGCCATCGACCACGCCTGGCTGGAAAATGGCGCGCCGCGCTATTCCGTGATTGACGGCAAGGCGGCGAAGGGCATTTGCGGCAGCGGCATTGCGGACGCGCTTGCCCTGATGCTGGAGCTTGGGGTCATAGACGAAACGGGCGCTTTTCAGCAGGGTGACAGCTTCAGCCTTGGGGGCGTCGCCGTCACGCAGGCCGACGTGCGCAAGATACAGCTTGCAAAGGGCGCTGTGCGCGCGGGGCTGGAAACGCTGCTGGAACGCGCGGGCATAAAAAAAGCCGAGGTGGCGGCCCTGTACATCGCTGGCGGCTTCGGCAGTTATTTAAATATGGAAAGTGCGGCAGCCGTCGGCCTCATCCCGGGCGAACTGCAGGGCCGCGCCTTCGTGCTGGGCAACGCCGGCCACACGGGCGCATCCATGCTGTTGCGAGATAAAGCCCTTGTTCCAAAGGCGGAATCCCTCGCCCGGCAGGCGAAGGCGGTGGCCCTGGATGCAAACCCCGTTTTCACCCAGAACTATATGCGCTATATGACCTTCGAGCGGGATTGATGCCGATTGCCTAACGGATGAAGCAGCAGCCGGTGTAAGCTATTTTCCCCTTGCCGTAATTGTAGGCAAGGGCGTTTTTTTCGCAAACATCGCTCACCCACAGGCCGAAAGCCTCCATGGACACCAGCGCGTCCTTTGGGTGGCGGCAGGCTTCGCCCGGGTAGGCGCAGCTTTCGCACAGTGTGCAGGCGCCGCTGCCCAGCACCAGCAGTTCGGGGTATCGGGCCTTGGCCGCTTTGCTAAAAACCCGCAGGCGGCTTTGTTGCAAAAGCCCGGCTGCCTGCATACCCTCAATGTCGAACTCGTCTTCCAACTCGCCAATGCTTTGCAACAGCAGCCCGGCGCTATAGCCCGCAAGGCGCGCGCCGCATTCCTCCAGCGTGCCGCAGGCGGGCGGGCACACCCAGCTTCGGCCATACTGCCGGCACTTATCGGCGGCGCACATATCGCGCACCGCCGGCAGCAGTTCCAGCCCCGATACATCCAGCGGGGCCACTTGCTCAAAGCCCGCCCGCCGCGCCAACTTTTCCAGTTCTCGCATGGGCGCTTGTACCTCCAAAGCATGCAATCCGCTGTTAAACTTACCTTCGTTGGCCATTGAAAAATATACAAAACTATGTTATAATTTCGCGCGAGGCGCCACGGCAAGCGGCAGGCGATCAATCCGGCCCCCGAAAGGGGGTGTTGCCCATGGAATATTTGGCAATGATAGCGTTAATTCTGGCGCTTATTTTGCTGATAGCCATAACGGGGAGAAATTCCCGTGGCAATAGAAAACGGTAACCGCCGCTCTCTGACAAGTTGACGGTTACCGCTCTACTTCAATGGGGGCGACCGCCTGCCGGTGGTGCCTCTCTGCGTTTATTATACCACGCATATCGGATATTTCAAGCTATTTCCAAACGCAACCATTCAGCCCTTCACGCTTCCCATGGCCACGCCGCGCACAATAAACTTGGAGAGAATCAGGTACACCACCACAATGGGCACAATAGCCACGGCGATGGTCATGTATAGCTGCCCCATGTCAAACTTCGTAAAATCGGCGCTGCGCAGTTGCGCAATCACAATGGGCAGCGTCTTTTTCTTGTTGCTTTCCAAAATTAGCGCGGGAACGAAATAATTGTTCCACGCGCCCACAAAGGTGAAAATGGCCTGCACGGCCAGGGCCGGCTTCATCACGGGCAGCACAATGCGGTTGAAGGTGCGCAGCTCACCCGAGCCGTCGATGCGCGCCGCCTCTATCATTTCCAGTGGCAGGGCGCTTTCCATGTACTGCTTCATGAAGAAGAACACCACCGGCGAGGCGATGGCGGGCACAATCAGCGGAAGGAAGGAATCCTGAAGGTGTACGGCGTACACCAGCTGCACAAAGCCCGAGGCCGACACCTGCGTGGGGATAATCATGATGGCCAAAATAGCGGCAAAGGCCGCGTTGCGGAACCTGAAATTGTAAGCGTGAATGCCGAAGGCCGTGAAGGCGGAAAAATAGCAGGACAGCGCCGCCACCCCGGTGGAAACAAGCAGGCTGTTCAGGATGCCGGTAATCACCGGCGTCACCGGGCTTTTCAGCATGTTTTGGAAGTTGACGGCCGTGAAACGCCCCGGCAAGAAGGAAAAGCCCTTCAAAATTTCGGGGTGCGCGCGGGTGGAGTTGATGATGAGGATGTAGAACACCAGCAGGGAGGCGGCGCACAAAAGGCACAGCACAAAATAGGCGATGAACCGAGTCCAGAAGAGGCCGGCTTTGCTTTTCTTCGCAACAATGTCACTTCTTCTATCCATCATTTCACCCTCCCTTCCTTGCCGCGTGCGAACATCAGCTTGTAAATCAGCACGCTAAGCAGGGCGCTGGCGATGAACAGCAGCACCGACACCGCGCCGCCCATGCCAAAGTTTTTGCTGTACAGGTGCTTGTTCAGGTACATCACCATCGTCATGCTGGTGCGGTTGGGGTTGCCGTTGCCGTTCGTTAATATCTGCGGCAAATCGAACATTTGCAGCCCGCCAATCAGCGAGGTAATGAGCACATACAGCAAAATGGGCCGAATAAGCGGCAGCGTGACCTTGCGGAAAAGCTGAAAGGAGGTCGCTCCGTCTATCTGCGCTGCTTCAAACAAGCTGGTGTCCACCCCCATGATGGCGGCCATTAAAAGGATGGTGGTGTTGCCGTACCACATCAAAAAATTCATCAGCGCGATGATGCTGCGCGTGCCCCACACGCTGGATAAAAAGCGGAAGGGTTCGCCCAGAATGCCCGCGCCGATGAGCAGGCTGTTCACCGGGCCGGAATCGGAGAACAGCGCGAAAAACAGCATGGAGAAGGCGGTGGCCATCACAAGGTTTGGCATATAGATGATGGTTTTGAAAAGGCCCTGCGCCCGCAGCCTCAGCCGCAGGCTGGTGAACCACGACGCCAGCAGCAGCGAGAAGAGCAGCTGAGGAATGAAGCCCATCAGCCAAATGACGATGGTGTTGCCGAAAAACCGCAATAGTTCGCTGTTCATCAGGCTGGCATAGTTGGCAAAGCCCACAAAGTTTGGGCCAACCTGCGTCAGCCCGTCGCGGTACATCTCAAAAAAGCTGAAAACAAAGGTGGACAGCAGCGGCACCAGGTTGAACACCACAAAAATGAGGAAAAACGGCGCAATGAAAAAATATCCCCACTTCGCGTAGCTGATTCCGCGCTTCCTGCCTCTTCTCTCCGTCGGCATGCAAACACCTCATTCCCACAATAAATACATAGCATAAGCCTGTGCCGAAATCGCGCGCTGCCGCAAGGCGTGTTCCCTTGCGGCAGGCGCGGTTATGCGGTTTTGGTTGCTTAGGCCGGGGCGGTCAGGCTGGGGTACTTCTCCACGGCGGCGGTGTAGAAGTTGGCAAGGGCGGTGTCCTTGTCTACCACGCCGTCAAAGTAGTCCTTAAAGGCTTTCTGGAACTCTTCGGTGAGGCCCTGATCGTAGGGGGAGATGTTGCTCATGTCAATCATCGGCGCGGCTTCCGCAAACAGGGCGATGTGGTTCTGTCCGCCCAGGAAGGCGCTTTGGTAGTCGCTGGTCGCCAGTTCGTTCATGGCGGCGGTGTTGTTGGTGTAGTCCTCGGTGTCCAGCGTGATCTGCTTCATCACGGCGGGGTCGCAGGTGAGGGTGAGCATCACGTCGCGCACCACATCAAGGTTGTCGCTGCCGGCGGCGGCGCAAATCCAGGTGCCGCCCCAGTAATAGCTTTGCGGGCCGTAGCATACGGCGTAGTCGCCAAAGGCGCCGTTGCCCACTTCCTTCGGGCCCTCAGGGTCGGCCAGGGAGTTGCCCAGCAGAGTGAAGTTGATGCCCCAGGTGGAGTAGAAGAAACCGAAAACGGTGCCGTCCGGGCCCTGGTCGGCGTTCCACTCGGGCGCCCACAGGCTGGTTTTGTTGTTGTAGCCGTTGTCGGTGTAGGTCTTGGTCTGGTCCACCCAGCGCATCAGGTTGGGGTCCACCACGATGGTGTTGCCGTCCACCCAGGGGGCCGACATATTGTTGGAGAAGGTGCGGTAGCTGTCGTCATAGCCGGAGAGCATCTGGTAGCCCTTGGCGGAGGCCTGAGCGGCCACGGCGTCAAACTTGTCCCAATCGCTCAGCGCGGCCTGCACGGTGTCGGGGTCGTCGCTGCCCAGCACGTCTTGGGCGATGGAGCGCCGGTAGGCGAACAGGCCCGGGGTGGCCTGCCAGGAAACGGCCTTCAGTACGCCGGCCGAATCGGTGGCGATTTCCTTGGTGTAGGTGTACTGCCCGGCCACGTCGGCTTCGGTGAGGCCCACGCCGCCAATCACGTCCAGCGTGTAGGGGGTGTCCACATATTTCAGCGCGTAGTCGGCCTCAATCAGGAAGATATCGATTTTGTCGGCTGCGCCCTCCTGGGCCAGCAGGTCGGCGTCCAGCTTGTCTTGATAAGCATTGTTCTCGTTCGGGGTGATGACCCACTCCACCTCGATGCCGGCGGGAAGCTTGTCGGCGTAATAGGCGTTGAAGCGATCCTGGAATTCGGTGTTCCACGCATAAATGCGCAGTGTGCTCTCAGACGAACCGGCGGGGGCGGCCGGGGCGTCGCCGCCGTCGGCGGGGGGCGCGGTGCTGGCGGCGGCGGTGTCGCCGGGCACCGAAACATCGGCGGGGGCGGGGCCGCAGGCGGCCAGAGCCAGCAGGGCCAAAGCCAGAAGCACGGTGACAAACTTTTTCGTTCCTTTCATGTGGGAATCCTCCTTATGTGTGTGATGTGTAAATTCTTACCTCGGGTAAGAGTTGGAACCTGATTTTATGGCCTTGATAACCTTGCCACGGTTTCCCCTTCCAGCAGCTTGCCGGGAATAACAATTTGCTCGGGGAAGGCGGTTTTTGGGGCCTCGATGGCCTGCACCAGCTTTTGGGCCGCCGCCTGGCCGATGGCCAGGGTGTCCTGCATGGTGGTGGTGAGCCTGGGGCGCAAAACCTGCGAGAGCAGAATGCCGTCATACCCGGCCACGCTGATGTCCGCCGGTATTTTCAGGCCGTGGCGCTCCACCTCGTTCATGCCGCCGATGAAGGAAAAGTCGTCGGGATACAAAATGCAGGTGGGGGGCTCGGGCAGGGCCAGAAGTTCCCGCGTGGCGAGGCCGCTGCTTTTGGGGTCGTGAAACAGGGCGCTTTTCACATATTCGGGCGGGGGCTTTATGCCGAAGGACTCGCAGGCCATGAAAAACCCGGCCAGGCGTTTTTGCGTAACAGAGGTGTCCTCGCCGTGGATAATGGCGATGCGCCTGTGCCCCATGTCGCACACATAGCGCGTCAGCTGCTGCATGCCGTCCACATTGTCGGAAAGAATTGCCGTGCGGTTGTTAAAGACATGGTCGATGGTCACCACGGGAATCTCGGCGTTCACCAGCTGCTGTACGCCGGGGTCGGTGAAGTCCACGCTGGCAATCACCACGCCGTCGCAGTGGCGGTAGCGGCAATGCTCGAGGTAGCTCATGGGCACGCCGCCAATGTTGCGGCTGATAAAGGTGATGTCGTAGCCCAGGCGCTCCGCCTGCGCCTTAAAGCTTTCAATCATGGCGGAAAAGTATTCGTGCCCCAGGCCGCTGCCCATTTTGTCTATAAACAAAACGCCGAGGTTGTTCGTGTGGTTGGTTTTCAGCGCCCGCGCCGCCGAATTGGGGAAATATCCCAGTTCCCTCGCGGTTTCCCGCACCATGGCGGCGGTTTCGGCGCCAATGTCGGGGTAATTGTTCAGGGCCTTGCTCACGGTGGCGGGTGAAACCCCGCAGGCCTTCGCTATCTCTTTTATGGTTGCCATACGCGCTCCTATAGGCTGTTTTTCCGAAATCGGTTTCCCTGAGCAAAGTATAGAATACCGGAGAGAGCGTGGCAACAGTCACTAAATCGATTTCGTTTTATTTTTAGCAATTTTGCTGCAAAACACAATACTTTCTCGCGTTTTTCTATGATTCTACCAATAGTTTTTACTAAACCTCTCACGAAACACACAAAACGCGCTTTTTCGTTTACTCCACAGAAATGCCGAAACTATGAGATATAATTGAATTATTAAGAGAACTCTTGCATTTTTCCGCGTGGCCGTCTATAATAAATTCTAACTAAAACGATTTCGATAAAAGGCGTGCAGCGCCATTGCCGCCCACACTATAGCTAAAAGGATGTGCAGTGCATGAGGTATGGAGCTTTTGACGATGCCGCGAAAGAATATGTTGTTCACAGCCCGGAAACCCCGCTGCCCTGGATAAATTACCTGGGCAATCAGGATTTTTTCAGCCTCATTTCAAACACTGCGGGCGGCTATAGCTTCTACCGCGACGCCAAGCTGCGCCGCCTCACCCGATACCGCTACAACGGCGTGCCGGGCGACGCCGGCGGCCGAAACTATTATATTGCCGACGGCGCCGCGCTGTGGAGCCCGGCCTTTGCCCCCCTGCACACGCCGCTGGACGCCTTTCGCTGCCGCCACGGGCTGGGTTACACCGTGTTTGAATCGGCCAAGGGCGGGCTGGCCGCCACGCTGACTTGTTTTGTGCCGCAGGGCTGCGCCTGCGAGGTGAATCGCCTCACGCTGCGCAACGACGGCCCAGAGGAAAAACACCTGCAAATTGTGAGCGCGGCGGAGTGGTGCCTGTGGGACGCCGTGGACGACGGCGCCAATTTTCAGCGCAACTACAGCACCGGCGAGGTGGAAGTGCAGGGCGGCGTACTCTACCACAAAACCGAGTACCGCGAGCGCCGCAACCACTACGCCTATTACGGGGTGAACCGCCCCCTCGCGGGCTTCGACACCAGCCGCGATGCCTTTTTGGGTCGCTTTGCCGGATGGGACAAGCCCCAGGCCGTGCTGCGTGGTGAAAGCGGAAACAGCGTCGCCCACGGCTGGGCGCCCATCGCCAGCCACCGCGTGGCACTCAGCCTTGCGCCGGGTGAAAGCCAAAGCCTCATATTCGTGCTGGGCTACGCCGAGCTGCCGCCCGAGCAAAAGTGGGAACGCCCCGACGTCATCAACAAAGCCCCCGCCGAAGCGATGATGGCGCGCTTTGCCACCGACGCCCAGGTAGACGGCGCGCTGGCGGAGCTGGCTGCCTACTGGAAAGAGTTGCTGGACGGCTTCCAGGTGCAAACGGGCGACGAACGCCTGGATCGCATGGTGAACATCTGGAACCAGTACCAGTGCATGGTCACGTTTAACCTCAGTCGCAGCGCCAGCTATTTTGAAAGCGGCATCGGCCGGGGCATGGGCTTCCGCGATTCCTGCCAGGATATTTTGGGCTTCGTGCACATGGTGCCGCAGCGCGCGCGCCGCCGAATACTGGACATTGCCGCCGTGCAGATGCAGGACGGCAGCACCTGGCACCAATACCAGCCCCTCACCGGGCAGGGCAACGCCGACATTGGCAGCGGCTTCAACGACGACCCGCTGTGGCTGGTGGCCTGTACCTGCGCCTATGTGAAGGAAACCGGCGACGCCGCTATTTTAAGCGAACCGGTGCCCTTCAACACCCAGCCGGGTACCGAAGCGCCGCTGTTTGAGCATCTGCGCCGCAGCATTGGCTACACCATGGCCAACCGGGGCCCCCACGGCCTGCCGCTGATTGGCCGGGCCGACTGGAACGACTGCCTGAACCTGAACTGCTTTTCCACCGAGCCGGGGGAGAGCTTCCAAACCTGCGCCAACTACGACAGCGGCGCCGCCGAAAGCGTGTTCATTGGCGGCATGTTTGTGCTGTATGCCCGGCAGTACGCGCAGCTATGCGAGTTGTACGGAGATAAAGCCGAGGCCGAAGCGGTGCGCTGCCATGCCGGCGAGATGGAAGAGGCCGTGCTGAACCACGGCTGGGACGGCGAATGGTTCCTTCGCGCTTACGACGCCTACGGCGATAAGGTGGGCGGCGCCGAATGCGACGAGGGGCAAATCTACATCGAGCCGCAGGGATTTTGCGTGATGGCGGGCATCGGCGTAAAGGAGGGCCTTGCCAAAACCGCGCTGAAAAGCGTGAAAGAGCGCCTCACCACGCAGTATGGCACCTGCCTGCTGAGCCCCTGCTACCAAAGTTACCAGCCCCGCCTGGGCGAAATCAGCAGTTACCCGCCCGGCTATAAGGAAAACGGCGGTATCTTCTGCCACAACAACCCCTGGCTGAGCATTGCCGAAGCGGTGGTGAACAACCCCGACGAGGCCTTTGAAGTGTATCGCCGGGTGTGCCCGGCCTATGTGGAGGAAATAAGCGAGATACACCGTACCGAGCCCTATGTATACAGCCAGATGGTGGCCGGGCAGGAGGCCGCGTCGCCCGGCGAGGCCAAAAACAGCTGGCTCACCGGCACCGCCGCGTGGATGTTTGTGAACGTGAGCCAATACCTGCTGGGAATACAGCCCGGCCACGAGGGGCTGGCCGTAGCCCCCTGCCTGCCCGCGCGCTTTTCGCGCGTCAGCGTCCGCCGCCGCTATCGGGGCGCGCTCTACCACATCAACATTGAAAACAAAGTGCCCGGCGGCACGCCGCGCATTACGGTGGACGGCGCGCCCCTGCCGGGAAACATAATACCGAATGGCGGGAAAAGCGAGTACAGCGTGAAGGTGGTGGTGTCGTGAGCGATCCTCGTTTCCCCAAAAATTTCGCGTGGGGGGTCGGCTCGGCGGCCTACCAAATTGAGGGCGGCGCAGCCGAGGGCGGGCGCACGCCCACCATTTGGGACACCTTCAGCCACACGCCGGGCAATACCTTCGGCGGCCACACCGGAGACGTTGCGGCCGACCATTACCACCGCTATGCCGAGGACATCGCGCTGATGGCCGAGGCCGGCATCAGGCATTACCGCTTCGGCATTGGCTGGACGCGCATTCTGCCGCAGGGCCAGGGCAAGGTAAACCCCGAGGGCCTGCGCTTTTACGACGCCATCGTGGATTTGTGCCTCGAGAAAGGCATCACGCCCTACATCACGCTGTACCATTGGGATTTGCCGCAGAGCCTGGAGGACGCGGGCGGCTGGCGCAGCCGCAGCACGGCCGAGGCCTTTTGCGAACTGGCCGCCGTGGTGGCGCGGCATTTCAGGGGCCGCGTGCGGCACTATTACACCCTGAACGAACCCCAGTGCATCATGGCCCTGGGTTACGGCAACGGCCTGCACGCGCCGGGCAAGCGCCTGCCGCGCGAAGACCTATTCTGGATTATGCATCATCTGGCGCTGGCGCACGGCTTGGCCGCGGCGGCCCTGCGCGCCATAGACCCCGCGCTGCAAATCGGCGTGGCCTCCACCGGGCGGCTGTGCTACCCGCAGCCGGATAACCCTGAAAACCTGGCCGCCGCGCGCGCCGCCACCTTCGCCCTTTCAGACGAAGACTGGCAGTTTGTGCACCACTGGTTTTTAGACGCCGTGGTGCTGGGGCGCTACCCCGAGGCGCCGGGCTGCTTTTTGCAGCAGATGGCGGCGCAGGCGCCGGCTGAGGACTGGCCCCTCATCCACCAAAGGCCGGACTTTATCGGTGTGAACGTGTACAACGGCCACGCCGTGGCGGCGGGGGAGGACGGCGCGCCGGTGTATGTGCCCAAAACCCCGGGCTTTGCGCGCACGGCGCTGAAATGGCCGGTGACGCCGCAGGTGATGCGCCACGGCATCCTGGCCCTGTACGAACGCTACGGCCTGCCGATGGTTATCTCGGAAAATGGCCAAAGCTGCAACGACCGCGTTTTTTTAGACGGCCGGGTGCACGACCCCGACCGCATTGATTTTTTGCGGCGCTACCTGGCCGAATTGGCCGGGGCCATTGAAGGCGGCGCCGATGTGCGCGGTTATTTCCACTGGTGCTTTACCGATAATTATGAATGGCACTCCGGCTACGATGATCGCTTCGGGCTTGTATACGTTGATTACCCAAGCCAAAAGCGCATTCCGAAGGACAGCTACCACTGGTACGCAGGCTTCATCCGCGAACAGGAGGCATAAGTAACCTACAAGATTCCCGCAGATTCTTTGGGTATTTTGCGCTATTGAACCTATAGTTACTATAGGTATTATTATGTGTGTGAAAAGAATAGACGACCTTGGTGAAAGGGGATTTTGTGATGCAGGAAAAACTGCTGGTTCAAAACGCGTGTGCCGTGGTGAGCTGTGACGCCGCCGACACGGTGTACCAAAACGCCGATATATTAATTGAGAACGGATTTGTCCAGTCCATTGGGCAAGGCCTTGCGGGCACACCGGCGGCCGCCGGGGCCAAAACGCTGGACGCCCGCGGAAAGATTGTCTATCCCGGCCTTATCAATACGCACCACCATTTTTTCCAAACCTTTGTGCGCAACCTTGTCACCATCGACTACCCGAATATGCTGGTGGTGGAATGGCTGGACAAGATTTACCGGGTATTTAAAGCCATTGACGCCGATGTGATTTACTACTCCTCCCTCGCCGCCATGGCCGACCTTTTAAAGCACGGCTGCACCACCGCTTTCGACCATCAATACTGCTATACGCGCGAAACCGGCAAAGCCCCCGCCGACCGGCAGTTTGAAGCGGCGGCGCTGCTGGGTATCCGCTACCATGTGGGCCGCGGCGTAAACACCCTGCCCCGCAGCCAGGGAAGCACCATGCCCGATGAGATGCTGGAAACTACCGACGAATACCTGGCCGACTGCGAACGCCTGATTGCCCGATACCACGACGCCGCGCCGGGCAGCATGCGGCAGGTGGTGATGGCTCCTTGCCAGCCAATCAATTGCCACAGGGAAACCTTTACGGAAACCATAAAGATGGCGCGTAAATACGGTGTGTACATGCACACCCACCTGGGCGAGGGAGACAACCCCATCATGCAGGAGCGCCACGGCATGCGCACACAGGATTGGTGCGAGGAAATTGGCTTCATCGGCCCGGATGTGTGGCTGGCCCACAACTGGGAGGTTATTCCTGAGGAATACGCGCGGCTTGCCAAGGCCGGCACCGGCATTTCCCATTGCCCGGCGCCCGCCGTTTTGGGCGGCTTCCCCATTCTGGATATCAAGGCGCTTGCCGACGCGGGCGTCACCGTCAGCCTGGGGTGCGACGGCTCCGCCACCAACGATTCATCCAGCCTGCTGGACAGCCTGCGCATGGCCTACCTGATGCAGGCTTGGCACGCAAAACGGCGGGGCGGCATGCCCACCGCTTACGAAATGCTGAAGGTGGCCACCGTAAACGGGGCCAAAGCACTGGGCCGGGCAGACATTGGCAGCCTTGCCGCCGGAAAATGTGCCGACCTTTTCATGGTGGACGCCGAAAAACTGGAACTGTGCGGCGCCTTGCACGACCCGAAGAACCTGTTGGCGCGGGTGGGGGCCACCGGCCCAGTGTGGCTTACCATGGTGGGCGGCCGTGTGGTATACCGGGAAGGCGCGCTGCCCGGTGTGGACGAGAAGCGCCTTGCCGCCGAAGGCGAGGCGGTGTGCACCAAGGTGCTGCGCCGGCCCTTCAAGGCTTTCCATGGTCCGTTTTAAAGCACTGGTTCATAGATACCGTTGGCAATGTTGGAAGCAATCAAAGCAAATAGGAGGAAATGAGATGAAAAAGTGGACGGCAGTTATTTTGGCGGCAGTATTGGTTTGTGCCCTTGCCCTAACAGGATGCGGAGGCGGCGCTTCTTCCGCGCCCGCGGATGACAAGCTGAAGGTGGCGCTGATCGTATCCGGCCCGGCTAACGATCAAGGCTGGAACGCCATTGCGCTGGAGGGCCTGCAGGCAGCCGAAAGTGAGTTCGGCGCCGAGACCGCCTACATGGAGAATGTGGACTTCGCCGACAGCGAGGCGGCTTTCCGCGATTACGCTTCCCAAGGCTTTGATCTGGTCATCGGCCACGGGTTCCAGTATGGGGAATCTGCCCTGAACGTGGCCGGGGATTTCCCCGATGTCAAGTTCATGGCCACCGAGGCGGACAGCATGGGCGACAACATGGCCAGCTATGTGATGGCCTGTGAACAAGGAGCCTACCTGATGGGGATGCTGTGCGCAGGCATGAGCGAGAGCGGTATCATCGGCGTGGTGGGCGGCTTCGAGCAGCCCTCAATCACCAAGGAGCACGAGGCCTTTAAGCTGGGGGCAAAAGAGACCAACCCGGGTATTCAGGTGCTGGAGGTGTACGTCAACAGCTATACCGACGCGGGCCTTGGAAAAGAGGCGGGCGAGAGCATGATTCGCCAGGGGGCCGACGTTTTGTACCATGTGGCCAATCAGGCGGGCACCGGCACCATAACCGCCGCGCAGGAAAACGGTCTTTTGGCCTGCGGCAACAGCTACGACCAAGCCAGCATTGCCCCCGATACCGTGATGGCCTCCACCGTTTACAGCATGCCCAACGTCATTCGCACAGCCGTGCAGGCCCTTGTGGACGGTCGGTATGTGGGCGGCGTGTACAATCTGGGCATGGCGGAGGACGTGGTCTCCATCACCGGCTACGGCGCCTTTGAGGACAAGATTCCGCAGGAACTGAAGGACGCCATTGCCGAAAAGCAGGCGGCCATTATCGACGGCAGCTTCGAGGTACCGGTCATCACCGCCTCAACCAACTGATATGCAAAGGGGGCTGCCGGCAGGGCGTGCGCCCCGCCGGCAGCCAAAATTTCCCGAGGTGAAGCCATGCTGGAAATGCGGCATATAGACAAAAAGTTTTGGGGTAGCTATGCCAACCGCGACGTGAACCTCAAGGTGGAGGCGGGAGAGATTCACGCCCTGCTGGGGGAGAACGGCGCGGGCAAAACCACGCTGATGAACATCCTGTACGGCCTGTACCCCCGCGACGGCGGTGAAATACTTTGGCAGGGCCGGCCGGTGGCCTTTGCCAGCCCAAAGGACGCCATCGCCTGCGGTATCGGCATGGTACACCAGCATTTTATGCTGGTGCCCACTCTCACTGTGTCTCAGAATATCACCATGGGCCTGCGGGAAAAGGGCTGGCCCTTTACCAACCGCGCCGCCATCGATGCCAAAATCGCCGATATCAGCGAGCGTTATGGCCTGCCGGTGGAACCGTCGGCCCCGGTCTCTTCGCTCAGCGTTGGGCAGCAGCAGCGGGTGGAAATTATGAAGCTGCTGTACCGGGGGGCGAAGCTGCTGGTGCTGGACGAGCCCACCGCCGTGCTGACCCCCCAGGAGACTCGCGGCTTTTTTAATGTGCTGCGGCGCCTGCGCGCCGACGGCTGTTCTGTGATTCTTATCACGCACCGCATTCCCGAGGTGATGGAAATTGCCGACAAAGTAACCGTGCTGCGAGACACCCGCAGTGTGGTAACGGCGCCGATTGGGCAGCTGACGGAGACCGGCCTGTCCGAGTACATGATCGGCCGCCCACTGCAGCCGGTGCAGCGGGCCCCGAAGCCGCAAGACGCCGAGGGCGGCCTTGTGCTGGAGGGTGTGGGCCTTGCCTGCAAGGGAAGCCAATTGCTTGCGGATATGAACCTGACCGTGCCCGGCGGGGAGATTTTGGGAATAGCCGGGGTGGACGGCAACGGGCAAAAAGCACTTGCGGAAGTGATATTAGGCATTCGCCCTTGCACAAACGGCGTGGTGCGCCTGGACGGGCGGGACATAAGCGCCCTTGGGGTAAAAGCCCGCAAAGCCCTGGGCGTGGCCTATATCAGCGACGACCGCCACCGCGACGGCCTTGTGATGGACATGGATCTGGTGGACAATATGTTTTTGAAGTTCAGCGGCGACAGGCGTTTCCACAAAGCCGGGCTTTTAAGCTACCGGGCCATGGGAAAGAAAACCGCAAACGACATTGAGAAATACGCCATCAAAACCCACAGTGCCCAAACGCCCATTCGCTACCTAAGCGGCGGCAACCAGCAAAAACTGATTCTAGCCCGGGAACTGAGCGACGAACCCCGGCTGGTAGTGGCTTTCCAGCCCACACGCGGGTTGGATGTGGGCGCGGCGGAATTCATCCAGCAGCAACTGCTGGCGCGCAGGGGTGCAGGCGCCGCAATCCTGCTCATCTCCGCCGATTTGGAGGAGATTTTGGCCCTGTCCGACCGCATTGCCGTCATCCACGAGGGGAAGATTATGGGTGTGGTGGACGGTGGCGACGGGGTGGACACCACCGCCCTTGGCCTGATGATGGCGGGCAAGCAAAAGGAAAAGGAGAAGGGCGCATGAGTGCAAAGGTGCGTACCGGGCTTAGCTATGTATGCATTGTGGCGCTGGGCATGGCGGTGTCGCTGCTGTTAATCGTTCTTGTTGGCAGCGATGTGGGAAAAGCTGCCGGGGGCTTTTTTGCGGGTGTTTTCGGCTCGCCCTACGCCATCAGCGAGGTGCTTGCCAAGGCCACGCCTCTGGTGCTGGCCGGGCTGGGCATTTCGGTAGCTTTCCGCAGCGGGTTTGTCAACATCGGCGCCGAGGGCCAGCTGTATATGGGGGCCATCGCCTGCACCGCCGTCGGCATGTATTTCCCAAACCTGCCCCGGGCCGTGATGCTGCCCCTGTGCCTGCTTTGCGGCTTTGCCGCCAGCGGCGTGTGGGCGCTCATTCCCGGGGTTTTAAAAGCCCGCTTTGGCGTCAGCGAAGTCATCAACACCATCATGTTCAACTACATTGCGCTGGGCCTCACCGGCGTGCTGCTGCAAACCGTGCTCAAAGACCCCAGCGGGCATTTCCCTATGTCGCCGCAGCTGCCCGCCGCGGCCCATCTCTCCGTCCTCATCAAGGGGGCGCGGCTGCACACCGGCGCTTTAATTGCGCTGGTGTGCGCGGCGCTGGTGTGGGTGTTTGTGTTTAAAACGCCGGCGGGCTACCGCATGCGGGCGGTTGGCCTGAACAAACGGGCCTGCGAATGCAGCGGAATACCGGTGGGGCGCAGCATCCTCATGTCCAGCCTCATCAGCGGGGGCTTGGCAGGCATTGCCGGCGTGTGCGAAATTGCCGGGCTGCATCACAAGCTGCTGGAGGGCATTTCCCCCAGCTACGGTTATCTGGCCATTATCGTGGCCCTGCTTGGTGGCAACCACCCGCTGGGGGTGGTGTTATCCGCCGTCGGCATCGCGGCGCTGCAGGTGGGCTCGCTGTCCATGCAGCGGGCGGCGGCGGTGCCCTCGGCCATCGCGTCCATCATCATGGGGGCTGTGGTAATGCTGATTATGGCCCGCAAAACACTGTTCGGGGTATTTTTGCGGCAGGGGGAGGCGAAGGCATGAACACGGTTGCGACACTGCTGGCCGCCTGCCTGCGCATGGCAACGCCCCTGACCCTGGCCGGCCTTGGGGAGGCGTATTCCGAGCGCGCCGGCATCATGAACATCGGCCTTGAGGCCATCATGCTATGCGGGGCATTTTCCGGTTTCATGTTCAGTTTCTGGACGGGCAGCGTGTTTGCGGGTATCCTTGCGGCCATGGCGGCGGGGGTGGCCGTTTCCATGTTGCACGGCGTTCTATCCGTCAAGTGCCTGGCCAACCAGAACATTGTGGGGCTGTCGCTCAATTTCTTTGCCATGGGCCTAACCAGTTTTTTGTTTCTGAAAGGCTTTGGGCAAAGCACCGTGCTGCCCAAGCTGGAGGCAACCACCGGCAGCATTGCCATTCCGGGCCTGTCGCAAATTCCGCTGCTGGGGCCGGTGCTGTTCAGTCAGAATATTTTTGTTTACCTGATGCTGGTTCTTGTAGTTGTATTTATGGTATTCTTTTATAAAACGGAGTGGGGCGTAAACCTAACCGCTGTGGGCGAACACCCCCGCGCCGCCGACACCGCCGGCTTGAACGTACACCGCATCCGCTATGCGGCCTGCCTGGTAAACGGCCTTACGGGCGGCCTTGCGGGGGGATATGTAACGCTGGCGCAGCTGGGCTTTTTTATGGAGGATGTGACGGCGGGCCGGGGCTACATGGCGCTGGTGGCGGTCATTCTGGGCCGCCGCAACCCGGTGGGCATCCTGCTGGCGTCGCTGCTCATCGGCTTCGCCGAGGCCATGCAGTTCCAACTGCAAACCGCAGGTATCCCTTTGCCCAGCCAGGTGTTCAGCACCATCCCCTACGCGGCGGCTGTGTTGGTGCTGCTGTTCTCCATCGGCAAAAGCAGCGACCCCGCCGCGCTGGGCGTGCCATACGAGCGGGACAAGCGGTAAAACCATGATACCGGGGAGGGCGCGGCGTGAAGGAACAGTATTCTGTGGGGGAATTTGGCGAAGTGTTCCGGCTGAATGTGCAGACGTTGCGCTATTACGACTCTATCGGCCTGTTCAGCCCGGCCCAGCGGGACGCGCGTACAGGCCGCCGTCGCTATGCATTCGAGCAGGTGTACGGAATGGCCAGCATCCGCTTTATGCGGCGGCTGGGCTATTCGCTGGAAGACGTGCAGGACTACCTGAACCGCCGCCAGGGGGGCGACGCCTTGGATGTCCTGAAAAAGCGCAGCGACGAATTGCGCCGCCAGTTGATGGAATTGCAGGCGTTGGACGGCGCCATCCGGCGGAAAATCCGCTATACAGAAGCCGCGCTGGCGGATGTGCAGGCGTGGGGCGGCGAAGATTCCGTAACGGTGCAGACCATGGGTGAGCGGCGCTATATCCCCATTGGCGAAGAGGAACTGCTGTACTATGACGACTCCTTTTATCTATATCCCACCATTGTTTTTTACAAGAATGGGCAGAAGCTTTTTGGCGCGTACTTGTACGAGGAAAAAGGGATTCCCCAAGACAGCCCGGCGGGCGCGGCGGTGATTCCGCCGGGGCGATACTTGTGTGGATACCACCGGGGGCCGTATGAGCAGATACGCAAAAGCAGCGCCCATATGCGCGCTGCTTTTCCGCATCTTGTGCTAAGCCCTGTGACCATCGATTTTAATATTGTAGACCAATTTGTGGAACGGGACAGCCAAAATTACTTAACCGCCATACAAATTCATGTTATGGAGTAAAGGGTATATTATGGCGTTTTTAAAGTGTGGAAAGGCGGATTCCTGCAATGGTCATTGGATTGTGCTGTAGCCGCAATAAACCCGCAGGGCGGAAAAAAGCCTCTTTCGTATAACCCAATGAGCCGGGTAACATCAATGACAGATGTAAACGGCAGTTGCGGGTAGGTTTCGTTAAGCAACGAAACCTACCCGCTTGCGCTTGACAGCATTTGCAGACAGATGCATATTATCTAAGCAGACAAAAGAGTACATATGTCTTTTTATACAAGTCCGGTTTCGCACGAGTGGAAAGCGGGGTTCTGGCGTATTAGAGGATAAACTCATTACAAGGGTATGGCATAATTTGATGGCCTGTGGTACGATTGGCTTGTCCAGTGGTTTCGGCAGTTTGCCGAAAACAGTATCGTATCACCAGAGATGCGGCGGGAAAGGCCGGTGTATTATGAACAATGAGCGTGTTTACAAGATGCCGTTTGGGGGCGTCTATCCTCTGCTGGTGCAAAAGGCGGAGAAAAAAGGACGCACAAAGCAAGAAGTTGACAGGGTCATCTGCTGGCTGACGGGTTACGATGAAAGCGGCTTACAGGCGCAAATTGAGCGTAACACCGATTATGAAACCTTTTTTGCCCAGGCGCCGCAAATGAACCCAAATGCCGGCAAAATCACGGGGACTGTCTGCGGCGTTCGCGTTGAGGAAATAGACGATCCGTTGATGCAAAAGGTACGCTGGCTCGACAAGCTGGTGGATGAGCTTGCAAAGGGCAGGCCGATGGACAAGATTCTGAGGCGGAAATGATTCAGAAACTATACGAATTTGACGCCGTTATTCAAAAGGTTCCCGGCCAGGACGGCGCGTACATCATCTTTCCTTACGATATTAAGGCGGAGTTTGGCATGGGGCGCGTCAAAGTTTCGGCCACTTTTGACGGCGAATCCTATGACGGAAGCATCGTAAACATGGGCGTAAAAAACGCGGACGGCTCGGTCTGCTATATCATCGGCATCCGCAAGGATATCCGGGCAAAAATCGGCAAGCAGCCGGGCGATACGGTTCATGTGACAGTGCGGGAAAGGGCGTGACCCATGGCCACAAAAAAGAACGCCGCAACCACTCGAGAGATAACCCCTGACGACTACCCTCTGCTTGAGGATTTCCTCTATCACGCGATTTTCGTGCCGACCGGCATGGAAGCGCCGCCGCGCGACCTCATCCACCATCCCGAAATATTTATCTACATCGACGGTTTTGGTGATAAGCAGGGTGACCTGGGCGTGGTGGCCGAGGCGGACGGACGGGTTGTCGGCGCGGCGTGGGAGCGCATCATTCCCGCTTTCGGGCACGTCGACGATGACACGCCGGAGCTTGCCATATCTGTATTGCCGGAATACCGGGGCCGGGGTGTTGGTGCGGCCATGATGGCGCGCGTGTTCCAGCTTCTGGAAGAACAAGGATATACACAAACCTCTCTGAATGTACAAAAAGACAATCCAGCCATGCGCTTCTACAGGCGGCTGGGCTATGAAGTGGTAAGCGAACGTGTTGACCATGCGGGAAACAAGGACTACACGATGCTGAAGAATCTGAAGGAGGGCGAAATATGCTGACACCATATATCGTTTTTAACGGCGAATGCAACGAGGCGCTGCGTTTTTACCGCGAGGTTTTTCATTGCGATGAGCCAAAGGTGATGCCATATGGCGACTATATGCCGGAAGGTTCAAAAACGCCACCCGAGCTTTTGCGGGATTGGGTGATGCATGCCGAGATGGTCATCTGCGGCACGAACGTGTGGTTTGCCGACGAAGCGTTTCCTGTAGCGGCAGGAAGCGGCATCAGGCTGAGCGCGAGTGTGCCAGGCGGTAAAGACGCCGGCGCCATTTTTGATGCGCTTTGCGCAGGCGGCACTGTTACAATGCCGCCCACTGAAACATTCTATAGCGTGTTCCATGCCGCTGTAACCGACAAGTACGGTGTGAACTGGAATGTTGTCGCGGAGCAGGCCCCCGATAAAAACGACTGAAAAACAGCCAGCATATGACCCGCGCTTTTCCCATCGTAAAGCGCGGGCTTTTTTTGCCGCCCTGCCGCACTCATAAACAAAAGACAGAAACATTGCCAAGGGGCCTTGAACACCTTTTCGAAGTACACTACCATCACACGACCGCCGAACCTGGCGGCACAAAGTGTGAAAGGAGAGCGGCCATAGCGGACTACCACGAAACGCACCTGCGCCTATTTAACGCGATTACCGATGCCATCGGGGTGCTGACCGACACATCCGGCAAGCTGGCTGCGGTTCAGCAGGAAGTGGAAGACATGGTGCTGGACGCGCCGGAGGATAACACGTTGGAACTTCATCCCAAAAATGATGGGCAGAATGATTGACACATCATGCGGCACCAGGGCGCGGGAAAGAGCGTCCGATCTTTATTCCATCAGAAACGGAACGCGAAGCCTTTAATAAGCACGTGAAACCGTGGTTCACCATGATTTCCGACAATATCAGGGAATCCCAAAGGTTGACTGTGCTCCGCGACTGGCTGCTACCCATGCTGATGAACGGTCAGGCCACCATTGCCGACTAAGCCGCTAAATTATCATTTATCCCTGCAAGGCTGTGTTTTTAGCCTGTTTTGCTTTTTTATCATAGCACCCTTGACAACATCGCTCGGACGTGCGCGAGATGGTGCGCCTGCTCCGGAATGCCACCGGGAATATCAACCAGATTGCCAAGCGGGCCAATGAGACCCGCAGCATCTACGCCGAGGACGTGGAGGACTTGCGCCGGCAGTACGATTCCCTGTGGGGCGCGGCGAATAAAATCTTGGCGGGGCTTGCGAAGATAAAGTAAAACCAACGGCGGCCCTCCTGCCAATTGTGCGGGAGGGCCGCTGGCCGTTGCCTTGGCTACACGCTTTCGCGCGTAAGTCCTTCATGTGAGAATACCAGTTCTTCAATCCCCCTTCTTATCTCCCAACAGTTTGACGTAAAATCTCCGGCTTCTGGGCGGGTCAAACTCGCAAAAATAGATGCCCTGCCATGTGCCAAGCACGGGCTTACCCGCGTCGATAATAACCGTTACGCTGGAGCCGATGGCGCTAGCTTTCAGGTGCGCCGCGCTGTTGCCCTCGCTGTGGCGGAACTCCGGGCGGTCGGGGTAGGTTTTGTCCAGTGCACACAGCATATCGCGCACCACGTCCGGGTCGGCGTTTTCGTTGATGGTGATGCCCGCCGTGGTGTGCGGGCAGTAAACCACGGCTATGCCGCTTATTATGCCACTGTCGGTAATCGCCTTACGCACCTGCCCGGTGATGTTGTAAAAGCTTTGCTTTGGGGTGTCCAGTTTGTATTCATATAGCATAGGGTTCACCTTATTGCTCCACAATGATGGCGCTGGTTTTTACGCTGTTTTCCCGCAGACCCTTCACCGCTGCATATTCAGCAGAGGCAAAGCAATTTTCCAACTGCCGGCGGCTTTCAAACTCAATCACGATGATCCTATCGGGTGCTTTTGTACCGAAGTGCATGGTGATATTCTCGCTGCGGATGCGGTATTTGCCGCCAAAGCCTTCTACAATCGGCTTCACCTGTTCGATGTAGGCATCATAGCTGCCGCGGTCATTTTTGTCCGGTATTTCGATGGTGACAATAAA
>QMCE01000050.1_pt1 | contig 63508 bp, 71 predicted proteins | sample 1821851 | NCBI WGS metagenome assembly QMCE01 (sample SAMN09453174, study PRJNA476694) | Termite gut metagenome, whole genome shotgun sequencing project. | isolation source: worker | host: Odontotermes sp. | place: South Africa:Pretoria | collected 2016-01-28
GAAATTAGTATCTGTGGGGTTTACTACCATAGAATGGTAAGTATTACAAACAGCAACCGCCACACAGCGGCGGGGTACTAAACCCCACTGCGAATAAAAGAAATTGAGAGAAGGCTTTCAAAAAGTCTGCTTTACAAAAAAGGAGAAAACATGATACGGGTACGGGTTGATGGCGGAAAGGAGTTTTCCTGCGAATTTGGCGCGAAAATTGAGGGACTCTGCGACAGCGCAGGTTTTTTGAAAGACCTTGCGGCGGCGCGGGTCAATAACGAGATACTGCCGCTTTCGGCGTCGCTTGAGGTCAACGCCTTTCTGGAGCCGGTACCGCTTGACAGCCCGGACGGAACGGTGATATACCGCCGCTCCCTCGCGTTTCTGCTCGCGCTCGCCGCCCGATCTGTCTTCCCTGATGATCGCCTCTCCATCGGACATTCACTGGGGCGCAGTTACTATTACACCCTTGAAGGCGGAAAAATTCCCACCGAGGCGGAAATAACGCGGCTCAAGGGTGAAATGAGCGCGCTTGTTAAGGAACATCTGCCCATAGATTTCCATTACCTCGCCTATGAAGAGGCGATGGAACTTTTTACTGGCAATAAACAGTACGAAACGAGCATACTCCTTGCCCAGCGCAGCGGCTCCAAAGTGCCGGTGAACGAATGCAAGGGCTGGACCGACCTCTACATAGGTCCTCTTGTGCCGCATACCGGGCTTCTCAAGGCTTTCGACCTTATGCTTTACGAGGACGGTTTCCTGCTCCGCTTTCCGGCGACAGGACGCAGTTTTGAAATGAGCCCCTTTGAGGATAATCCAGTGATATTCTCCGTGTACCGCGAGCACAAGAACTGGGGTCGCAGCGTCGGGGTCAATGCAGTGGGGCGTCTCAACCGACTGATAAGCGACCGCGCGATCAAGGACTATATCTGGATTGCCGAAGCGTTCCAAGCCAAAAAGCTCGCGGAAATAGCGGATATGATTTATGCGAAGCGGGGCGAGGTACGAGCCGTGTTCATAGCCGGTCCTTCAAGCTCTGGCAAAACCACCACTGCTAAGCGGCTTTCTATACAGTTACGGGTACTGGGGCTTGAGCCTATAGCCATAAGCCTTGACGATTACTATGTGAACTGGGATAGGACGCCCCGCGACGAGAAAGGGCAGCCTGACTTTGAGTGCCTTGAAGCTCTTGACCTGCCATACCTGAACGAGCAGCTTGTTACCTTGTATAAAGACGGGGAAATTACCCTGCCGATCTACGATTTCAAAACAGGCACGAGCAAGAAGAATGGCGGCAGAACCTTCCGTTTGAGCGAAAAATCCATGCTCATCGTAGAGGGTATACACGGCTTGAATGACGCGCTTACCCCTCTTGTGGATAAATCCACCAAGTTCAAGCTGTACGTGTCGGCGCTTACCCAGCTCAACCTTGACGGACATAACCGCATCTCCACCAGCGACAACCGCCTAATACGGCGCATAGTGCGCGACGCCCAGTTCCGGGGCATGTTCGCCGCCAAGACCATCAGTATGTGGGCAAACGTCCAGCGCGGCGAAAAAAAGCACATCTTCCCGTTCCAAAATACGGCGGATGCGGCGTTCAACTCGGCGCTTGACTATGAGCTTGCGGTGCTGAAATTCTACGTCGATCCCCTTCTGCGCTCTGTCAAGCCAGATGTCCGTGAATACGCCGAAGCCGTACGCCTTCTCTCCTTTTTGGAAAATTTTGCCCCCATTCCGCCCCAATACGTGCCCGGGCAGAGCATCCTCCGCGAGTTCATAGGCGAAAGCGATTTCAAATACTGATTGCCGTTATTTCAATTCCTATTTTATGGATGAAGGACTTGACATTTTTTGTTATTTTTGGTATTCTTTTAAAGATATTTCAAGTGGACAAGCTTATCTTTTGAAATGTCTCTAAAACCATGGTGGATGTAGCTCAGTGGTAGAGTCCCAGAATGTGGATCTGGTCGTCGCCGGTTCAAACCCGGTCATCCACCCAATTTTTCAATCTATAAAATCAGGCAATGTAATGAATGATATCACCAAGTACACCAAATGTATTTGGTCCATGATAATCCCCATTTAATGGATTAACTGTTCCCCGAATATTATACATTAAATTCATCGCGGCTATGCGTTTTTCAGGTTCAACCGCCATTACCGTATCTTCTATCGCAATTTGTACTATTTCTCCGCACAGCAAGCTCCAATGACTTTCTTCTGCCAATGATTTTTCCCATTTAAGTACACATTCCAAGGTAACAGTACTTTCCTTAATGGAGGGCGCTTTAATGATTTTCGACGGCACAGCTGTTAATCCCGATGCTGCAAGTTCATCTGTTTCATTCCCATTATTCTTGATGGTTGCGCATGTCTGATGAAGCCAATCTTTAGAAATATAATTTATAGCCCATTCACCTGTACGAAGGATATTTTTATAAGTGTGATGATGTTTTAGCATAGCCAATAAAAAATGATTACATTTCCCTTCACCCAATAAAAGTCCCCATGACTGAATATTAGCGTTGGGAATATCGCCTTCTTTAAGGGTTGTCACCACATAAATTGGGTTTGGTACGGTAATACCAAATTCAAGCCAAGAAAAGAGATCGTATTTTCCTTTCCAATCTTCAATCAAACATTCTGGTTTCTTATGGGTAAAATAATGTTTCAAAATAATCCTCCTAATATATTCGCTAAACGGGTTAAACCTTCGACAATTCTATCCTCCGGCATATTAGAGAAATTTATTCTAAACGTATTCTCTTTGCCGCCGTTAGGAAAGAATGATCCGCCGGGAACAAACGCGACATTTTGTTCAAGGCATTTTTCCAACAATGTACGCGCGTCTAAACTGGAGGGCAATTCTACCCACGCGAACAATCCGCCCTGCGGTCGTGTAAAACTGACCTCTTTTGGAAAAAGTTTCTCCATAGTTTGAATCGCTAGATCCCGCCGTTTCCGGTAAACTTCGCGTATTTTCTCTATATGCGCGTCAATATCGTATAATTCAAGATATTTTGCGATTTCCATCTGCGCTATGGTATTGCATTGTAAATCCGTTCCCTGCTTTACGAGTACATATTTGCGGATAATTTCCGTATCTCCCGCAATCCATCCGATGCGATAACCTGGGCAGAATATTTTGGAAAATGTTCCGGTGCAGAGTATATTTCCGCTTGTGTCAAATGATTTTACCGCATGTAAAAATTCGCTCTCAAATCTAAGCTCTCCGTATGGATTATCCTCGACGACGGCAACGCCGAACTCGGCGGATAAAGCGGCTAATTGCTTTCGGCGTTCAATGCTCCATGTGCGCCCTGTCGGATTTTGGAAATCGGGTATCACATAAATGAGTTTTGCTTTTTTGCAATCGGCGAGCTGTTTTGCGAGGTTTTCCATAATCATGCCGTCGTCATCGGTAGGAATTTCGATGAAATCGCAGCCATAGGCTCTAAACGCACTGATTGCCGCGAGGTAAGTTGGGCTTTCGCACAACACAACATCACCCTCATCCAAAAAGACTTTCCCTGAAAGGTCAAGCGCCTGCTGCGAACCATGTGTAATGAGGATGTTGTCACAGTCAAAGCGTGTTCCAAGGCGGCTGTTCATGCGTTCCGCTATCCAATACCGCAATGGCTTGAAGCCTTCTGTTGTTGTGTATTGCAGCGCTTTTGCGCCGTCCTGTTCTAACACAAGCCTGTTTACTTCTTTTATTTCCTCAACAGGAAATAATTCGGGCGCGGGAAGCCCTCCGGCAAAAGAAATAATCTGTGGGTTTTCCGTAATTTTTAAAATTTCTCTGATTTCTGACGCTTTTATATACGACATTCTTTTTGCAGTCTTGAATTCCATTGATTGTCTCCCAAAATATGTATGCTATTCGCTCAGCCTATCTCCACATTTGCCGCCGCGATTAGCAGCGAAGATGAGAAATCTAACTAACGATACTATATTTTAGTATAGAACAAAAAAAACACAAGGTCAAGTATACCGCGTTACATCCAATACTCGCTGATACTCCGTATCTGTTTCATTATAAATAAAGAAGCCAAGGGATTCGTAGATTTTACCCGCGATTATATTTTCTTTTTTGTGATTAATATTGATTTTTTTAACACCCAATTCATGGCGCAGATACTCAATCATCAAACGCATCGCGGGTTTTGCGTAACCGTTTTTCTGATAGCACTTGTCAATCATAAGCGGATTTATATAACCGGTAACGCCGTCCTCATCGTATCCGCCGCCAATCATTCCGACATATTCATCGTTCGCCTTTATAGCAAAAAGCTCGCTCATCTCTTCGTAGCGGCTGATGCCTATCCAGTATACATTGGAAATGGGAAAGATCGTTTTTTGTTCATCGCTTACGGATAAATCGCAGACTTTCAGCCAATTATCAATGTTGAGTTTTTCTAAAACTACATTTTGCTCCATAAAAATCTCCAATTTAGTTTGCGCGTATATATTCGTCGGTAATCCATTCCTCTTTTAACAACGCCGTCGTTATTTCATCTTTGTATTCACCGTTTGCCATACATAAAAAACCCTTTCGTCTTTTGCCTTCAATTTTATATCCAAATCTTTCCTGCATTTTCCAAGATGATGTATTGCCGTCAAAAAAGCCGTTTTCCAGACGCCTTAAATTAAGCTGGCGAAACGCGAATTCTATTCTCTTGCCAAAGGCTTCAGCGCCATATCCAAAACCATGGTATTTTGCGTGTATCCAAATTCCGCCGCCGCCGGAAATTCCTTGACCTGTGTGTATTTTTTCTAAGCTTGTTCCGCCAATTACTTTTTTCTCTGATTTCAATTCAATTGCAAAATAGTACGCTCCGACAGGATTACCCGAACAAAATTCAACCCAGTTCTTCGCGTCTTCAGTGGTATAGGGATATGGTATATACGCAAGCCACTTTGAAACTTCTATGTTGTTCAGCCCGTCAACCAAATCATCTATATCGCCGGTTTGCCATTCTCTCAAAAGCAGTCTGTTTGTTTCTAACCTTAACATAAATTGCCCCTATTCACCTTATACCGACCATTGCATAGTATACTCTAATTCTTTTGTATCATTGTTTTCTTTTTTATCCGTTATCTTAAATCCATGTTTTTGATAAAAGTTTATAGCATGTTCATTTTTTACATAGACATCAAGAGTTAAACAAGGATAACGCTTTTTACACTCATCCAAAAGTTTTGTGCCAATGCCATGCTTTTGAAATTGTTTTGATATGAACAATCCTGCAATATAAGATTTATTTATGATGCCAATAAATCCGTATATAACATCTTCTTCATAAACTAAAATTTCAGAATAGGGCAGCATCTTTTTAACAATTTCATAGTTATCAGTCCAATATTCTTTTGGAATAAAATCATGCACAGCTATATTGGTATCGAGCCATAGCTGCATAACTTCATGTATCTTCAATAAATCAAATTCCTTGACCATGCCAAATACTCTTTTCATCCCCCTCCATTACCCGCCAAGCTGTAATACTCACATGCTTATAATCCCTGTTGATAAACCTATTATCAGCCATGCAAGATAGAAAATAGGTGTAGCTAAAACAAAGCTAATTATCCCTGAAAGTATTATCGGCGTTTTTGTTCCTTCGCCGTTTTTATACTTTACTATGCTTATGATGAAAAAAATTATGCTCACTGTAATCCCGATTAACCAGATCATCATCATAAAATTCATCATGCAATCCTTCCTTAATTTTTCACAGGCACATAGCCTGTTTTTTCAACTATATACTGACCTTCTTCCGATAATATCCAGTCAATAAAAAGCGAAATGTTCTTGTTTTGATTATCGACATTATATACGGCGTAAAAGCGATCTATTATCGGATATGTTTCGTTTTGGATATTTTCTTCGCTCGGGTAAACGTCGTCCACGGCGATCATCTTTACGTTTTCCTTTCCCGCCAAGTCAGACACATAAAACCGAAACGAGTACCCGATTGCTCTGCCAACTATACTTGTAGGGCGTTTCATCAACGGAGTATCTTCCATAAACGACACCATAGCCGTCTGGCTGCCGCTCCCCTCGACTCTCTGAACTTGAATAATAGGAGATGTTTCACCTCTTACATCGCGCCAATTTTTATACAAACCCGAATATATTCCCCGTATCTGCTTTGATGTCAATGATTCAACGGGATTTTCTGAATTGACAATAAAAACAAACGCCTCATATCCGAATGGCATATATGCAAGCTCAACGCCCTTATTTTTTGCGTATTCAATTTGCCCTTGCGATGGTTTTGCCACAAATATAATGTCGGCGTTTCCATCAACTACCGCTTTATATGCCGTTCCCGTTCCTGTTTTTTGCAGACGGCTTGAAACAGTGAAGTTAAATCCATCAAAATCCACGCTCTCTTTCGGATATACTGCGTTTACAAAAGCCGAATATATCGGGAATAAAGCTGTGGCGCCATCTAAAACAGGTAATTCATCTGTCAGCGCGAAATCAGACTTCAACTTCACAATGAGCGAATTCTCATCGAACGGCAGATAGGCGTCAAGCTCAAGCGCCTGCTCTTGCATAATCTCCGATGAGTTATCTATATATCTATAAGTGAAATTCTTATATATTAAAAGATTACATATCGCAAACCACGAAATCAGCAGACATATCGCCGCGAGTTGTTTTATGAGTTTGCCGATCATTATTCTACCTTTCATTGCTGATATACGTTATTATTGACGCTTTGTTGTGCTTATGTATCGTATAAGCAACAAGCGAAAAGGAACTAATTGTCCCAATAATCAAAACAACCGCTAGTATTCTATAAAATGTTTTATTGCTCATTTTGTAAAATATTTCTCCGTCCATAACTGCGCTTCAACGCACACATATTGTTCCTTTATGCTTTCCACAAACTTTTCAACATCGTTGCCAAATGTGGAAATATATTCGAGTAATGTATCTTTTAAAAACGGGACAGGCTTTTCCGCCTTTTCCATTTGAGCCATGCTGTCGCCGAAAGTAAAACTAATATCATGTATATCTATATGGTTTAATTTGAAACTCGTAACCACACCACTGTTAAAGTTTACAAAAAGATTATCGCAATGCTGGACAACAAAATAAAAGGGATGTTCTGTTTGTGGTTTTCCGCCCATGGACACAAAATTTTCATATAGCCATTTTTCCACTTTAAGTCTATATGGATAATAAAATTGAAAATCAGTACCAAATCGTCTATGAGCAGGGCAATGACCGTTTTTATACAGCTCTTTCGCTACTGTAAACGCTTCTTCTTTGGGAAGCTGTGTTATACTTTTCAAGGGATCACTAGCTGAATGGCGGTAATTAACTAAATAGATGTTGTCTATCTCCATATAGTAAAACGATCTCCTTTTGTATTATATAAATTTTAACATAACCCGCCGCAATTGGCAAATTCATTTTCTGGCGCGTCGCGTTTTTGCGCCATATAGTTTTTTCAAGCGTGCGCGGTTTACATACGCCGATCCCCAATACGCCCAAAAACTGATAAACCAATTCCATTTTTTGACTTTAGACAGCGGCGTAAAATGAATTATCCCCGGTTTGTTATTGATATCCTGAAATATGAGATTTAACGATAATGCTCTGAAATTGTGTTTCGGGTATGTGATTTTTAATTGCATATACCAAATAACACTCAACACCAATATCGTGTAAAATCATTTGAAGGGTTTTTGCTTGCTGCCAGCAATAGCCTTTGCCTTTTTCAAAAGCCTTGCGCGGCATATCAAAAGAATTATCATAAGAATACGCCATATTATTATGAACAAGATGTTGGGCGTACTCGATCAATTCCCAGCCCGATAGATTGGAATTTATACACCGTGCAGCCGCTTCTTTTATCGTCATAAAACTATCAGCCTTTCCAAACCCGTTTCACTTGCTGCGCTTCCTGAACAACTTAGCTATAAGGCTTTTGCTTTCTCTTTTGCAGTACGGCAATGAATTGGCGTGATATTCCAAACATGCTTTACAGTTTCCACGCCGCATGCACTTTACTTTAGGGCAGCTGCATTCAGCCAATCCATTTTCAAGCATATACACTCTCCACAATTTCATCCGCCGCACTCGGCAGCGAAAATAATAAATCTAATCAAGCTACTATACAATAGTAATTGGAACAAGTCAACGTCGTGGATTTTGAACATAGTCTGGATTATTCTTATTTTTCTCAGTGCAGCCCTAATATTTTAAGCTGCCGTTTTATCAGATTTCTGTAGTGTTCATATTTTGACCGTCCTAATCCGATAAATAAAGCCAAATAGTCAATTTTTTCATAATCGTCTTTTGTAAGTATATGTATATCATTATATCCTTTGGACAAATATATAAAACTATCGGCGTCTTCATGTAATTTGAAATGTCCTAAATCGTATAAATAGTGGCTTCCTCTGATTTCGCCAAAATCTATAATTCCTGAATATGTATTATCATTACAATAAATATGCGAATGGTCAAAATCGCCGTGAACTAAAAACGCGTCCTTGGTATTTAATATGTGATACGCTTTATCCATGATCTTTTTTATTCCATCTGTATCGAAACCATAATTCTGCAAAGAATCAATATCAGCATATAGTTTATCATAGTAATATTCTTTGAACGTATGTTTTTCACCTGTCAACTTAGAAAAGTTTCTCCTATTAATCCAGTTAAAACCGTCTACTTTAATAGTGTTAATCAGTGCAAGCTGTCTGCCAGCGCTAAACAATACATCATATTTATTTTCAGTATCCATTTGAATACATTGACCAGGGATTTCACTTGTCAGCATTAAAGACTTACCAAGTAACTCATTTTTATGCTCAAAATAAATCGGTTCTGGTACAGTAACACCGTGTGAGAGCAAAAGTTCATGCGCTTTTGCTTCAGCTGCAAAACTTGCATCTTCCGGCAAAATTCTCAAATAAAATGTTTGTCCCTTGTGTTCGACCCGATATACATACGTTGATAAACCGCTTTTCACGCGCTCTAATTTAACATCAGCGCAAAAATAATGGTTTATCACTTTTTGTACAGCTTCTATGTCTAGTTCGTCTGTAATCATACAATTTCCCTTATGTTAAACTTTTTGCCTTTCTCAAAAGCCTTGCGTGGCATATTCCCTGCGCACATTGAACATATTACAAAACGAAAATTTCGCCTTGAAGATAGAGCGCTGCTTTCCCTGACATTTTTACTCTGTTTCCGCAGTTTTCACAATAGAGCGTTCCGCCTCTTTTTGAAAGCTGTTTTGCAATCATTTTATGTTTACCAAATCTGTCCGCCCAAAACGGAATCAGCATAGTATGAGCCGAACCTGTTACCGGGTCCTCTGGAACACCTGCATTGGGGGCGAAAAACCGCGAAACAAAATCAACCGTATTTCCCTGCGCGGTTATCGTTACCGCATGACCAGCCAATGATTTTACCAATTCAAAATCCGGATTTACGTTTTGAACGTGATTTTCATCCTTTAATACCAACAACAAATCTTCCTCAAAAGAATACGCCTCAAGGATGGACGCGCCAATTGTCTGTTCCATCTGGGATGTTATTATTGTCTGCCGCGGTTTTCTTGACGGAAAATCAAGCTCGTATATATCCTCATGCTTTTTGACTATTAATGTGCCGCTCTTTGTCTCAAACCGGATTTCTTTCGCTTCTGTATCTACAAAGTTGGCAATTACAAAAGCGCTTCCCAAAGTGGCGTGACCGCATAGGTTTATTTCCATTTTTGGAGTAAACCACCGCAAAAAATATACCCCTTGATGTTTCATCACAAATGCTGTTTCTGAAAGATTATTTTCAGCTGCGATATTTTGCATGGTTTGAACATCAAGCTCGTTTTCTACTAAACATATTCCTGCTGGATTACCTTTGAATAAAGTGTCAGAAAAAGCATCGACAATGTAATACTTCATACGATCTAATCTATATTTAACTTCTTCATCCAAAAAACATCCTGCGTTTTTAACAGAATTTTCATTTCATCGATATGGCTGCTATTCCAATCATGCACAGTAATTAATTCGAATCCACATCTGAAAATCTTTTTTCCATCGGGATATAGATAAGTATAGCCTTCCAAACCATCTTTACATCGTCCACACCCGTAACACCCCGTGTATTTTCCGCCAAACGCCTCTATTACTTGCTTAATACTATCTTTAAAAATATCCGAATATGTATCGCTTGCGTAAAATTTAAGTCTTATTCCCGGTATATCTGAGAATGTTTTGGGGGTGGCTTGCTCAAGTTTCATTATGGTTCTTTTTATCTTTGACTTTGAAAAATCTATTGAAAAAAGACTTACTTTATTTCTTTTGGGCGTATATCCCAAGTCACAGGCATATACAGCTAATTCATTTAGAATATCGTTAAATTTAGTAGGAATCACTTGCAGAAACTCATCCAATAAAAGCCGTTCTTTATCTTTCAATGCTTATTATCCTCCTAATCATACAAAACATAAATTTTACTCATACATCCAACTCCTTATCCGCATGTTTACGCTCCAGAAAACGGTCAACTGCCATTGCGGGATATTCTGCAAGCGAACCACGTAACTGTTCGATGTAATCTATTGGTTCTTCACTCGGTATTAACCGAATTTCCCATCTGTTTCACGTACTCTCATTTTCTCCGAATGTATCATAACAGAGCAGCGGTTCTGGCAATGTATTTGTGTTCAATACAAACTCAATCACTTGTAATACCTCCTAAAAATTTTTTAGTTATTGTGTTGTTGATTTATCCATGGAATTTTGCAGATTTTCAAATAACCGATTTTTTCTTAATTATAGAATAAAAAAGTCACACTATCAAGTAAAAAGTATTACCTACACCATCCTTTTGTTTGGTTGCATATAAAAACGCCTCCAGAATTTCGAGAGCCTTAGATTGTACTTATACATCACGTCAAACGCATAAAGATAGTTTCCATAGTATCCGCATTCCAAGGGGCTGGTTTTTCATCGACTTTTGTAAAGCCATATTTTTCATATAAATTTACATGATCGCTTACAAGATATACTTTTTTTACACCTAATGTTTTGGCATATTCAAGTACTGACATAATCAATTTTTCACTCAGTCTGTTACCTCTGTATGCCTCTCCAACAAACATATATCCAATATAAGGAGTGTAAGGGACGTTTGGAATACAGTCTTTTTCCGCAAACGTACAATATCCAGCAATAGTTTCGTTATCTAAGGCGACAAATACCCTCTCCCAATCCAAGAACTTACGCTCACGCATTTCCTTTGCCAAATTTTTACCCGCGCTCCAAGAACAGTTCTGCGCATAGTCAGCAACGGAATACCACCATGTATCACTATGGACAAGAGGTATTATTTTTTGCATTGGCTTATCCTTCTATAAATCAAAAAGAATTCAATAATTTATGGAATATTAAAAAACGCTCCGCTTGATCCGCCCAACATCCTTTGATATGTAATGTGAGTTGACAAAACCCTGCAAACCGCGTATAGTATGTGAAAATGGAAGAAATGGCAAAATTTGATTTTTTTGATACAGTACAAGCGTGGACGGAGCGTTTTCTCAGTCGCCGTAAAACAGTGCGGCGAATAAAAAAAGAAAAGCTCGCCCGCAAAAACCCTGTGCTTGACTGGCTGGAAGCTTTTGTGTGGGCTATGTGCATGGTGCTTATTATTAACCAGTACCTGTTTCAGGCGTATGAAATACCTTCTGGCTCTATGATAGATACGCTGCTTATCCGCGACCGTATTTTTGTCAATAAGCTTGTGTTTGGTCCTGAACTTCTACCCGGCGTCGCCAAGCTCAAAAGTCCAATTGTGCCGAAGCGCAACGATGTTATTGTTTTTGAAAATCCATCCTATATTACAAAGGGACCTCTCTTTGATATTGCCCAGCGGATCATCTATATGATGACCGTCTCGCTGGTTGACATAGACCGCGACGAGTCTGGTGAGCCTAAGGCGCATTTCCTTATAAAACGCGCTGTGGGTATGGAAAAAGACTGGCTTAAAATGGAAAAGGGTGATTTTTACCTGCGTTTTGCCGGAAGTGGCGAATGGGTGAAAGAGGCGGATTACAATACAGCGCGGAGTTTCAGCCACAACCTGACGCGGCTTATGGACGAGGTGGATTATCCTGCGCTTGAAGCCGCCGGAAAAGCCGCTGCCTACGCTGATCTTGGGATGATGCCTCCGCCGCGGCTTGTGGAACAGGCGCAGGCGGCGGATGTTGTGCGCTATCCAGACTATCTCGCCTATGACAAGGCGCGGCTTGGGATACTCCGCGCCGCCCAGCCGGACAACGAGCGTTACCGCGCCCTGTACAGCCGTTACGCGCTGGGGTGGTACGTGCCGGAAGGCAGAATTCTCCCGCTGGGAGATAACCGCGACAATTCGCGGGATGGGCGCTACTTTGGGCCCGTGCGGCTAAACAAAGTGCTGGGGCAGGGCGCGTTCACTTATTGGCCCCTTAACCGCATAGGGATTATAAAGTGAGACGGTTTTCAGCCTGTTACTAATCCCGCTGTGCGCAAGGGGGTATACAGACCCTACAAGTCTTGTTGTTGGTGATCCTTTTGAAATGATGGGTTATAGGGAAAATGATTGATTTTTTTAATCTTGTTGATCATAAGGAATTGGAAAGGAATTTAGCGTTAACTGAATCAAATGATATGGTTCAGTATATATATGCGCTTAATCCAGATAAGCAGGAAAAATTTTTACAACGACTTGAAAAAATATATGGAGAGAGTTATATAATAATAACAAGGGAAGCTGTTAACTATTTAAAAGAACAAGAAAGTAAAAAATTGGTAGTGTTTGACAAAGTATGATGAAAAGGTCAGAATATCAAGTGGAGTGTAGTAATTTTATGTATTACAAATAAGATTTACTAATCCAAAGTGTCAATAAACTAAAAAGAGTTCACAACAGAGAGTAGTGAGTAAAAAATTATTTGCCGTTGTGAAACGGGAAAAGGAAATTATTAACTGTAGGGTTTACTACCATGGAATTATATGTGTTACAAAATAGTAACTGCCCCAAAGGGCGAGGTATTAAACCCCAAGCGAATAAAGAACGGGAGCGCTTATGGCGAAACGTCTTAGCTATTCATTTGAAGAACATAAGAAGCGCAATAAGCAGATTCGCGCGGCGCTGTTGATTGTCGCGGTGTTTTTTGTCTTATACGTGTGCCTTACCTCATTTTTGTTTTCTATGCGGTCTGTGCAGAGTATTGGTATGATGCCGGGAATACGCGAAAAAGACCACTTTATTTTTTCCTCAACCCAGTTTTATAAACCGAATTTGAAACGAGGGGATATAGTACTTGCCGATATGGAAGGCGGGGACGGTCCCGGAATTTTTATGCAATTCGTGAACGGTTTTGTCCGTTTTTGGACATTTCAGCGTGTCGGCATATATGATGGGAAGAAGCTTGAGTACTTAAAGCGAGTTGTTGCGCTGCCCGGAGACGAGGTTTCCATGACAAACTTTATTGTCCGTGTTAAAATGAAGGACAGTCCGTATTGGCTTACAGAATTCGATTCGACAGAAGCCTATTACGAAGTGGTTATCCCGCAGGTACCAGCGCTTTGGGACGATTCTCTTCCTTTTTCCGGCAATATCCCCGTCTTTACTCTGGGCAAGGATGAGTATTTCCTACTCTCGGACGATCGGAGCAATACCAACGATTCGCGGACATGGGGCGCCGTGCCGGAGGGGCGCATCGCAGGTAAGGCGCTTTTCCGCTACTGGCCTGTTACCAGAATAGGCGCGCCGTAGCGGATTTACCAAAAGGGAAGAGCGTTGTTTTTAAAGAGAACCGATTTAAAAAGGAGGCGTTATGCGTTCACCAAAAGAAACAAGTGTAGATGGGAAAATAATAGAAGCTGTCAAAAATTTTCATCTTTCAGGCAAAGCTGAAAAGACGGCGAAACTCCTTATAGAGGATGCTGAAGTACAGGCGATACAGGAATACGGTAACGTCGTTTCCATAAAACGTCTGAGGTACAACGATCACGGACCAGTCCACATGAGAACTGTGGCGCTGAACACGCTTATTATGCTACAAATTCTGCACGACGCGGGCGTCAAGATGAGCCTTGAACAAGAGGAAGCCGGTTGTTTTGAGGACAGTCTTACGGCGGCAATGTGTGCGGGTCTGCTCCACGACATAGGTATGAGCGTGGGAAGGCAGGATCACGAGCTGCACAGCGCGTATATGGCATATCCTATTCTGTCTCGTATACTCGCGGAAGCCTTTCCCAACGAAGTCTCTCGCCGCGTAATCATACGCTCCCTCGCTCTTGAAGCCATTTCAGGACACATGGCCAATCGCACCGTACATTCCCTTGAGGCGGGCATACTGCTCATAGCTGATGGTTGCGATATGACAAAAGGGCGCGCTCGCATTCCTATATTTCTTGCTGGATCGCCGCAAGTGGGCGATATTCACAAGTATTCCGCCAATTCCATAGAGGATGTGCGGCTTCTCAAAGGCGAGGAACACCCCATACGCATAGAGGTTGAAATGTCGAGCCAGGTGGGACTGTTCCAGATAGAGGAAGTTCTTTTAGGCAAAATTTCCGCAAGTCCCGCAAAGGACTATGTGGAATTATATGCGCTGGTACAGGGTGAAGACCCTAAACGGTATTTGTAAAATGTGTATCTATGTAATAAGACGCATCTGCGTATGCTTTATAGTATGCGCGATTTCAGGCGGCGCGGTGCTTGCCAATCCGATTTTCATTTCCCCATGGGGATTTATTGTCGATTTTCCCCAAGAATACGATTTTACGGGCGGAGACAGAACAAACAGCTACTCATTCTCCTCGCAACAAGGCGGGGTTGTCGATATGTATGTGTACGGCGCGGGCGAGTTTAAGTCTCTCAAAGACGCGGTAAACGGCATACAGCGCAAAATCAGGAACACCGCAGGCGAGGCGGAATTCTTTGAATATCGGAAAAAGAACGCCGCCATTATGGAGCTTTCCATAGAAATAGGCAGAAATGTCTTTACCGGTTATGGCTTGTGCGTGGAGCTTGACCCGCAGGAAGGTTCGGCGCATACGCCTATTCTGGTGGCGCTGGCGTATGGCGCACAGGAAAAGAGTGAGGAACTTGGCGTGGTGTATATTTCCTGTCTTGATTCCATAGCGGTGAACACGGCGGCGTTCTACGCGCCGGGGGCCATTACGGAATACTCTTTCCCACGCGGCGAGCGCCAATCCTTTCCCCTTGCAAAAGGCGCGGGCGAAGCGTTGTTTTTCGAGCATGATGCGGAGGCGGCGCAGTTCGTGGTTGACCGCGAAGAATTGGTGCTGCGGCGTTACGTGAGATCGCTGGGCTGGAAAGAGGCGTGGCAGCGTTTCTACCGCATAGTGTACCGCGACTCGTTTGAGCGACTGCAAAGCGCGGCGTTCACGCTGGAGCGGGGCTGGAACGTTCCGCCGCTGGACAACCGCGCCTTTGCCGAAACGGTGTTGAAATGGACGCAGGAATTTGTGTATGAGCGGGATATTGAGGGCAGCAGCAGTGATTTTGTCAATTTGGTAAGCGCTGCCGTTGAAGGGCGGGGGGACTGCGACAGCCGCGCCATGCTTTGGGCTATTGTCTTGCAGCAGGCGAACATTCCAGCGGCTATCATGGTCTCCCGCGACTACAGCCACGCGATGGGTCTTGCCGACGTGGAAGGCGACGGCGCGCGTTTCGCCCTTGAAGGCACAAATTATCTGGTGGCGGAAACGACCGCTCATGTTGACATAGGCATGATAGGGCAGTCCATAAGCGAAACGGATAAATGGATCGGCGTCTCATTTTTTTAAATTTGGAAAAAATGAGCAATAAACGTCTCCGCTTTTTATTCGTTGATGAGCTTATCCAATTTCTTGTTCTCTTCTTCCAATAAACGTATCTTATTATTTTGGCTTTTAATTTCCAATTCCAATATTTCTTTTTGTAATTTCATTTCCTTTATTTTAGTGCCGGAATTCTTTTGTTTATATGAAAGAACAATCGCTACAATCGGTATGGACAGCGCCATCATCGACATCAATAATCCTAATAAAAGCATGGTAACCCCTCCTAAATAAGTATAGGAGCTATGCTTGACCTTTGTCAATACTTAAAACCCATACAAATTGCGCACAAAAAAGGCGCGCCCTATAAAAGAATGTATTCGGAAAATCAGTTTCCACTTGGCTGTGTTGATCGAAACAGCTGTTATGTCTATTGGAATTTCTCCCTTTATGCAACGTCGCCGCGCGCTCATGTCTTGTATGACATAACGTATCACGGCTTTCGTTACAAATCTTTTACCCAAAGGCGGATTAACCCCTTAACCCGTTCTTCCTGTACGCCAACACAAATAAAACCGACAGTACCGCGATGTTGGTGGCGGTAACCAGCAGCGCCTTCCCGAAGTTGGCGTTAAAGTCGTTTATGATTATGTTTATCTGCTGCGTGTACAGTATGCTTACAGCTGCTTCAACCGTTTTATTAAAATTGGCAATCATGGGCGTGAAGCCAAAAACCATTGCAACAGGTACGCTTAACGCAGTCGCCGCCTGTTGGTTCTTAGACATCATACCAATAACCGCGCCGAATAAAATAGATGCAATAACCGCCGCCGTCATTATGGTTAAAAAAATTCCGAACTCCGCCGCGGTAAATTCGCCAATTAAACCGAACACGGCGGACACAACCGTACCCGCAACTATTACAAACCCAACTATGCCCAACAAATATTCATGCGGTTTAACACCCGCCATCACAAGAAAACGAAGGCTTTTCCGTTCAATATCCTCGGCAATAATTACCGCGGTTGACGTAACAAGCGCCATGCCCGCGAATATTGGGGCCATCATAGCAACAAACATGTTGTCGGGAATTTCCGGGCTTGGTACCGCAACCAATTGCGTCATTATAAAAGCGACAGCAGGGAAGATTATAAATTCAACCAATACCATCGGATTTTTCATCATATCCTTGACTTGCTTTATAAAAATTGCTTTTGCGTTTTTCATGCCAATTCACTCCCTGTTAATTTTATAAACACCGATTCCAAGTCGGGAACCGTTTTTATCGAGTTATAACGCTCGCAAATTTCAACGGGGTTTCCCTGTTCTACAATTTTTCCCTTGTGCAATAATGCGACATGACCGCAAAGCTTAACGGCTTCCTCCATGTTGTGCGTGGTTAAAAATATTGCCGCGCCGTTTTCGCGCAAACCTTGAATCAACGTATGAATGCTTCGCACGGTGGATGGGTCAAGACCGCTTGTCGGCTCATCAAGGAACAGTACCTTCGGTTCGTGTAAAATTGCACGCGCCAAAGCCAAGCGCTGACGCATCCCCCGGGATAATTTATGAACGGGTTTTTTCGCGGCGTTTTCCAAACCCACACTCCGCAAAACCTCAAGTGATTTCTTTCGCGGAATTCCGTAAATATCTGCAAACACATTTAAATTTTCAAGACAATTAAGCCGAACATAAAGCCCGTCCTCATCCAACATTAATCCCGTTTCAAGGGGCGCGACTCCGATGCCCCAGCTTCCGCCGTCCGCGTCCAGTTGGTTTGTAAGAATATTTATAATAGTAGTTTTGCCTGCGCCGGAAGGTCCGAGTAATCCGAAAATTTCATGTTCTCTGGCTTTAAAAGTTACATCGGTAAGTACTGTCTGCGTTCCAAATCGTTTAACGATGTTATTCATGTAAATCATTGCGTAGCTCCTTCTGATATCCGTTTACAACACATACACAGTCGCCAAATATCCTGCTATTCCCATAAATTCTATCAAGACCATGCACACGATTGACACGACCGTTATGGCTTTTTTCTCATACGTGTACGATAGTTTCAATATGCCTATAAATAACAAATTGTACAGTATCGCTTCGGGGTAACCCATAAGCTGATAGGCAGCGGGGATTATGGTATAAATATAGCCGTCAACAGAACCCATCGTCGGTCCTATCGTGGAAAGCAGACACAAGCCGACAATCAGAGCGCCTAATTTCCAGTATCCGTGCTTTTCCTCAAAAATCGTTTTTCGGAACGGCAGAAGTGCAAGCGCGAGGATAATTCCCCGGATAAACTGCAATGCGGGACCTAATGCCACGAGCGGATCGCTTACCGGGCGCATAATGAACGCCAGCGTTTCGGTGGCGAATAAATCTTTGTAATTCATTACAACCAGGGCGAATATTCCCGCGATAAAATACGCTATGGAATGCGCGTATATCATTCTCCAAAAATACTTAATCATATTTCCTCCTAAAGAATTATGATCTTAATAATAACAAAATTGAAACAAATCGCAATGAAACAGAGAAACGGAACGCGGCAGCTTAGGTGCGAATTCCGGCATGTCGGATTGGGATTGTTTTGCGGCTCCGTTTGTGTTAACATTAAGACGTGAAGATAACAATACACACAGGCGCAGAATACGCCGAGACGGAAATCATCATCCTCAGCGCCTCTCTGGACGGGAAAGCGGAAAAGATACTCGGCGCGATTCGCTCGGCAGTGGGAGACAGCACCGCGTCTTATGAAAAAGATGAAAAAAGTGAAAGTCCGCCGAAGCTTATCGGCGTTAAGAACGGGCAGCAGCATATTATTGACCCCGCGCTTGTGGTTTTTATAGATACGGCGGACAAACGCGCGTTTATCTACACGGACGACGCATGCTATGAAAGTCCGCTTCGCCTTTACGAGCTTGAAGACACGCTCAAGCCGCGCGGGTTTTTGCGGGCGAGTAAAACCGCCCTTTACAATTTCAACCGTATTCAATCAATAGAGCCGGATTTAGACCGTCGCATGATTTTGACGATGGAAAACGATATGAAGGTGCTTGTGTCGCGGCAGTACTCGCCCGATTTAAAGCGAAAATTGGAGGTTTTTAAATAATGTTCTTTTCAGATTTTTACAATCTTTTTACAAAAGAAGAGAGCGGCGTATCCTTTACGCGCTCGCTTTTTGGGCGGTTTTGCGTGCATTTTACCGCGTCTGTTGTGGTTACCACCCTATCGGGGATATTGCTGTCGGTTTTTCTGCCGGATGAGGCGCGGCTGGTGGCTTTGTTCGTGCCGGGCGGTTTGAGTTATGCCGCGCTCGCCCAGCTCTCGCTCTTTGCCCTGCTCATGGCGCTTTTTGTCGAAATTCTCTATTCAGAACGTTTTTTCAAAGACATGCTCGTTCTCTGGCGTTTCATTATTATGGTTTTTCTGAGTTTTACGTCCATTATTGCCTTTGCGGTGTTTTTCCGTTGGATACCGCTGAATGATCATGGGGCGTGGTTTTCGTTTATTCTATCCTTTTCCGTCTGTTTTGCCGTAAGTACGTCCGTCACCATCGTGAAAAACCGCCTTGACAAGCGCAAGTACAACAAATTCCTCGCTGAGTACAAATCCCGTCCCCAGCCCGGCGCTTGAAAATTTCGTTCTGATTTCCTTATTACAAGGTGCGGCGAACAGCTGGATCGGTCGGCGCTAAAGCGTTTCACTCTCCTGCCGTTTTTTACGAACGCGGCGGAGACTATATGCTGTGATACGGCGCGTTGTTCTGCAGCGGCCGCAATACGGCGATATGGCGCTCTTCTTCCAAAAACGGTACATATATGGGAATGATGTCGGCGGATACGGCGGATGAAGGCAGCGCCGCAAGTTCCTGTTCAAGCGCCTCGCGTCTGCCCTTATAAGCTATGAGGACGCCGTCCGGTGTAAGCAGGCGGAACAGGCTTTTTAAGGCGTTTTCGGTGAGGGGCGTGAAGGCACGGAAGCTTACGGCGCTGAAACGGGCATTTTCAGCTTTTTCGATTTCTCGTTCTTCTATGTCGACGTTTTTAAGTCCCAGCACGGCTTGCGTGTTCCGCAGAAAACCAGCGCGCCGCCCCATGCGTTCTATCAGTGTAAATCGGCGTGCAGGCATACAGATCGCAAGCGGTATGCCTGGCAGACCTGCCCCGGAACCTGCGTCTGCTATGTCGCCGCACGGCGCGTATTGGCTTATGATAGGCGCGCCGCTCACCGAATCCAAAATATGCTTGACGATCAGCTCCCGCCTGTCCTGCGTTCCCACCAGTTTATAAGCGGGATTAAACAGCTCAATCTCCCTGATATAGTTTAAAAGCGCGTCAAGAGGCGGATCAAGACTATCAGCGGCTTCCATTTCCCGCGTTCCTTTAAAAATTTCCGAAAGACCGTCTTTGAGAAGGGCGCGAGAGGCTTCGTCAGGGGTCATGCCCCGGTTTCTCCGGCGGCGGATGGGCACGAGCGCTCTAAAAATTCGCGCGCCCCGGCGTCGTCCGGATCAAGTTCTAGAACGGTACGGAAGAAACCGGCGGCTTCAGCCGCGTCGCCCGCTTTCAGGGACAGGACGCCGAGATTTGAGATAATTTTTGTGTTTTCCGGGTCTGCGTGGAGGGCGGTTTCTAGTTCTTTGCGGGCGGCTTTCAAATCGCCTTGCTCCATAAGGCAAATGGCGATTTCGTTGCGCGTGTCCGCGTCAGTTTCGCCGCGCAGTTCCGCAGCTTCCCTGAAGGCGACTTCCGCGTCCGCCCAGCGACAGGAGCGGCGCAAGCCCCAGCCCAACAGGAACCACGCATTCCAAACCTGCGGATTTTTTTCGATAAAGGCGCGGATCGCGTCAAGTCCTCGCTCAATATCGCCTTCTTCTATAGCAGAGCGGGCTTCTGTGAAGAGTTCGTCCCCGTCGGCGCTTTCATGGCTGCCCGACGCGGCTTTTTTCATCTTCAGTACCTCGTGTTTATTGTTGAAGAGTTCCGCCGAATGGGGAAAAAGCCCTGAAAGGGCATCAAGAATTTCGAGCGCCATGTCAAAATCGCCGTTTTGGGCTTTCATCAGGGCGGCATAACTGAGTTCGTTCAGAATATCCGGACGTACGGAAAGGATAAAATAACGGTAATACGAGGCGTTTTCATGATCCGGTTCTTGTTGAAGAAGCCGCAGTATGCCGGAAAGTATCATCTCTTCGCGTATATCGCCGCTGTTAATGTGTTCCGCACCTTCGGGAAGTTCCACTGGCAGCGGAATCGCCGGGTCTATCATGCGGCGCAGGCGCGTTTTTTGAATTGACTGCGCGTCAAACTCGCCAGACGGATCATCCTCCGCGTCGTCATCCCAATTGTCCGAATCGTCTTCGGATTGGAAAAAAGAATCAGGAATTTTTATAAAGGCGATACGGCTTTCATCCGTCGTCATATCATGCATCATTCTATTATCGCTGCCGCTTCCGTCCGCAGATTGATCTGCGTCAGGTATTCGTTTATGCGGATTTTGTAGCCCATAGGCACTTGCTTCTCGTCAAAACGCATGGCAAGCGCCACCAAATCCTTCCTGCCTTCCACCAATTCGGAGCGTATAAACTGCCCTCGTATCAGAAAACTTTCGCGCGGCTCGTCAAAATCCACCCGAAGAGCTATATCTTTATTAAGAAGGAATTTCGCTACGCCCATCATGATAATTTTAGAGCCTGAAAAGGACAAATCCCGCAGTATACAGTAGCGGGGAACACCCTCTATGAAGACGGCGCTTTCTTTCGCAAGCACATTAAGCTTGCGCTGGGAGTCAGTATTGATGAGGATACGCTCCTCACGGCGTTTGGTAAAGTTAAAATTAGCGTCTAGGACACGCCCCATGATTTCGATGAGGTCGTCCGGGGCGCGCTGGGAAAATTGGAGCGTAAATATAGATACATCCTCGGATTTACTGTAGGGAATAGAAGAAATCATGCGGGTGCTGACAAAAAAAGTGATGGGACTGCCTCCCTCGGGGTTTTTGAAACAGAAGCGAAGACTTACCGCGTTGTTCGAGTCTTCAAGCTTTTTGGGGAGAGATGTTTTTATATTCGCCATTATTTTTGCCCCTTGAAATGAGGCTGAATAGATAATACAGGGCCAGAAATCGTTCCCACATTTTAAAAAAACCTCATGAGTATTCAACCCTGTAACCTGAATGATCTCTTTTGTGAAGGTAATCTCAAGATTTTTGAACCGGTTATAATAACTGGTCAGTTTTTGACTTGTAATCATTAATAAAATAGTATAGACGGTTTCGGTCTTTGCGTCAAGAACTTTAGATAAACTTTTAGGAAATAGAAAAAATCGCTTATTGCAGACGGATCGAGGCTGTCCGCACGGGTCAGCACAAAGAAGTGGAGCGATTATTCAACGGAATGCGGAGTTCTATGCGGGTGCCGGTTTCTTTGGAAGAGGTGAAAGAGTACGTTGCGCCGATCTGGTGGGCGCGGTAGCGCATGGATCGCAAGCCTAGTCCTTCGCGGCGGCGCTTGGGCGGCGCGGCAGAAGAAAATCTTTCTTCACCGCTGTTAAGGCGCGAGTCTCCCTTACCGTTGTCCCGCACAATGATGACGAATTCCGCATCTGTGTGGTCTATGGACACCTCCACGGTAGATGCCTTTGCATGTTTCGCGGCGTTAGCGAGGGCTTCCTGAATGATGCGGTACACGTTAATGTCGTGCGCGTGGGTGAGGGGCGAGTCGGCGTTTCCTGTCCATGTGTAAATACAGGAGAACGAGCCGTTTTTCCCAACTGTATCGCACAGTCTTTTAAGGGCGTCATTCAGGTCACAGGAGTCAAGATCCATCGGAAAGGAAGTGTGGGCGTACTGCCGCGTCCGGGAGAGCGTTTCGTCTATCATGTCCGAAAGGTCGGAGAGGAGTATATGGGGATTTAACCCCTGCGCAAGTACCCTGCTCATCATAGAAATACTTGCGAGCCGCTGACAGATGTCGTCGTGCAGATCAAGACTGAACCGCATACGCTCCATTTCGCTGATACGCAGGACTTCGGCTTCCACGGCTATACGCCTCTTCGCCTCTTCTTCAAGCGTTTTGGTGCGTAATGCGACTTCTTTCTCAAGCCGCAGCATATAGTTTTTTTCATCCGCGAGGGTCCTGAAACGTTTGATCGCAACGGCTATGAACAACACCGCTCCGTTCATAATGTGGTGGATGGGATTGGGCGCTTCATACAATATGATGCCGAGGTACTCACTATTGGAATTGAGGTGGCACAGGCAGAACTCTCGCGCTCTGCCAGTCGTGTTAGGGCGTTTGAAAAAGGTGTGGAAATCGACAGGCGTACCTGTTTCGTAAAAGGTGTCCTTGCCGTCCCGTATGCAGAACACCAGATGCGCCATAGACGCGGGTTCTTTCACGGCTTCAGGATATATGAACAGGTACAATACACTGATGTTTAAGTCAATAAAAAAATACCGCAGATCGGGAATAATGTCCTTGAGGGTTTCCGCCGCAAGCAGTCGCCGCCCGAAATAGTTCGACAGCTGCATGTGGTATTCCGAATGGATGATGGTGTTTTGTATTTCGGCGATACGGCTGACATCGCTCGGATCGTCGGCGTAGCCGGTACATCCGCATGAATTCCGCACCAATAATTCAGACTCTATTTTTTTATGGGGATAATCATCTTTGTCATAGGACGGGAAGTTTCCCTCTTTTTTGGCTTTAATCAAGGCGGCGAGCATACGGACGGCTTCCCGCGTCTGCTCGTCAAGGGGCTGCCGCACAGTGGTCAGGGCGGTAGCGTCCAAACGGGAGAAAGGTATATCGTCAAAGCCCGTTACGGCAACATTTCTCCAACGTGGATCGCTTTGGACGTGGAGGATTTCTTGAGCGCTGTGCGCCATAGTGTCGTTTCCTGCAACGATGGCGTCAGGCGGGTCATCCGGGTGATCGTGTATATAGGCGCGTATGATGTCTTTGCCGGACGCGCTTCTAAAATCGCCGTGTATGACCGAGCAGGTTCCACCGCAGAACGCCGCTTCATTCCTGACCACCCGTTCCCGCGCGGCGTTATCCACGTTATGGATAGGTCCTCCCATATAAAGGAAGTTGCGGTACCCATGATGGGTAATAAGGTGATCTATGAGCTTCTGCATGGATTTATCGTTATTAACGGATACGGAGGGGTAGGGCGGCATATCGCCTATGGATACGATGGGTGTAGAACCGACAATTTCGTCTAGGCGGGCGCGGATTGTTGAGGCGTCCGCCGCAGGGCGAGTCGTATACATCACGGTAGTTAGTATGAGTATGCCGTCCACGTGGATATGCTTGAGGGATGGAAACACGTTTTCCGCATCAAGACTTTCTCCCTGTACGCACAGCAGATCAATCCCAAGCCGCGCCGCTTCCGCCCGTATCCCCCGATACACCGAACGCTGATACTCTTCATTCAAATTATCCAAAAAAAACGCTATTTTGAAAGGCACATCTTGTGAAAAGGCGCCTCTGCCGGATATGTCTTTAAAAAGCGGAAGTGCATCTTCTCGTGAAACGGCGTCTAAAAACTCCTCGCTGCGGACACTACTGTCCTCGCAACTATTACAAACCCAAACTCCTTCCCATGGTATTTCTTTGATGGACTGATTGTGTGAGACGTCATTGGTACATAATACATTTTTTAAGAAATCAGAGGGAAAAAGGGATGTGCAGGGTGCGCCTTTGAAAAAGTGGAACAGGGGAACAAGGGCGAAGGCGCGTTCGTACAGGCGGGGATGGGGTATAACGAGATCGATTTCGTTGATGGCGCGTCCGCCAAAGAGCAGTATATCTATGTCCAGCGTACGCTCGCCGAAACGCCGTTCTATAGAGCGATTCCGCCCCCACGCCGCCTCTATGGCGTGTATTTCGGCAAGTAGCGCCTGCGGTTCACCAGAATACACGCCGCATACAGCGGTATTAAGAAAATGCGGCTGATCTGTAACGTGGAGTGGTTCCGTTTCATAGAGCGGCGCGACGCGGAGTGAACGCAGCGTTTTTTCAAGGGCGCGTATCGCTTCCTGCAGAATACTGCGCGGCGTGAACAAACGCCCTTTAAAAAGGTAATATTTATTTGATCCAAGTCCTAAAACAACGAGACTTTCTGTCATGTTTTCATACTCGCGCGCATCCCTAAAGGAAAGGAGGGAGACGCGCTCCCTCCTTATATGTATTAGCTTAAAACGATTCCGGGGGCGTTTCTTCAGCTGGCGGAACATCTTCGGACGCTGCCGCGCTTTCCTGCGGGGCGTCAGTGATGGGGAGCTCCGGCGAAGGCGCTTCCGACGCAGTGGATTTCCGCGTCCGCGTCTTCTTGAGCAGTCCAGCGCCGTCGCTTTTGGCGGTTTCGCCCGCCGCGTTCTGCGGTTTCGCAGGCGGTTCCCGATCCGGGAACATAACGCGCCGCAGTTTTTCTTCCACTTCCGCGAAGAATTCAGGATGTTCGTCAAGATAGGTCTTGGCGGCTTCTTTACCCTGGGCGATCTTGTCGTCGCCGTACGAGTACCACGCGCCTTTCTTGTCGATGATGTCGTACTTTACCGCCGCGTCAAGCACGCTCGCCGTCGCCGAGATGCCCTTGCCGAACATAATTTCCAGCTCCACCTTGCGAAACGGCGGCGCAACCTTGTTCTTCACCACCTTAACCCGCACACGGTTGCCAATGGCGTCCTCATCCTTCGACGCTTCTATGGTATCGATCTTACGCACATCAAGCCGCACCGAGGCGTAGAATTTGAGCGCGTTGCCGCCGGTGGTGGTTTCCGGGTTGCCCCACATCACGCCTATCTTCATGCGGATTTGGTTGATGAAGATGAGCAGGGCGCGCGATTTACCGATAATCGCGGTGAGTTTCCGCATGGCTTGGCTCATAAGCCGCGCCTGCAAGCCCATCTGCGCGCTGCCCATATCGCCTTCTATTTCCGCCTGCGGCGTGAGCGCGGCGACCGAGTCAACGACGATCACGTCAACCGCACCGGAACGTACGAGGTTTTCGGCGATTTCAAGCGCCTGTTCCCCGTTGTCCGGCTGGGATACCCACAGGTTTTCGGTTTGCACACCCAGATTCTTCGCATATACGGGGTCAAGCGCATGTTCCGCGTCAATGAACGCCGCTATGCCGCCGAGTTTCTGCGATTCGGCGATGCAGTGCAGGGCGAGCGTGGTCTTGCCGGACGATTCAGGACCATAAATTTCGATGATTCTGCCCCTCGGATAGCCGCCTATGCCGAGCGCCTCATCCAAAAGTATGGAGCCGGACGGAATCGCCTCTATAGCCGTGGAAGCATGATCCCCCAGCTTCATAATAGATCCGGACCCGAACTGCTTTTCTATTTGAAGCCGTGCCGCCTCAAGCGCCTTTTCTTTCTCTTCAAGAGAAGAAGGCAAAGTTTGAGCGCCTTTCTGTTTGTCGGCGGCTTTTCCGCGTTTTGGAGACGATCCTCCAATACCTTCTAAATCTTCGTCACCCACTTTGATCTCCTGTTAATAAGTGTATAGTATAATAACGGTAGTTTCCACCCATCGCTTTAGCTAATGATAGCACAAACTTTTGTTTTGTGGAATAGGCGTATGAATTTTAGATTATGTATATCATAGCGTAAGAAAATTTGCGTGTACTGTGAAAGAAACGCCGCCATGTCACAGAACGTCCCCCTCTTGAGAAAAAAGACAAACTATGCTATGGTGTCTCGCGTGAATTACACCAATCCATTAAATTTAGGCATCATCGCATGTCCGGGCGGAGAAATTTTCGCGGACAAAGTGATCTTGCATTTGAAAAATGGCTGCCGCCGACAGTTCCAGCGCGTCGTATCCACGCTTGCGAAACGCTACAATCTGGAATCATCTGCCGTTATAGAACGGCTTAATTTTGTTCACGACGCTACCGCGCCTCTTCCGTCCAGCCATCCCGATCCCACCCAGTACCGAACGCCGCACATCAAAATTCCCACAAATTTTACCATGTTTGCCAACGGCGAGATCAAAGCCGAGCTTATGGGTTCGGTACGAGGCAAGGATATTTATATAGTACAAGACGTTGAAAACCATTTCCCGGTGAATTTCAACGGCGGCGCGAAGAAAACGCTCTCTGTCAACGATCACCTGATGACCCTTTTCGTTATGGTTGACGCGGCAAAACAGGCGGGGGCAAAGCGGATTACGCTTGTACTACCCACGTACCCATATTCGCGTCAGCACAAGAAGAAGGGGCGGGAAGGGCTGACCGCGAGCCGTGTGGGGAAAATTCTTGAATTTCTGGGTGTACAGCGCATTATCACACTGGACATACACTCGCGGGAAATAGGCAATTCGTTCAAGCACTTGTGTATTGAGAACCTCCACGCCAGTTATCAGATTATCCGCGAGCTGTCCACCATGCCGGATGTGCTAAACGACGACTTTGTCGTGGTTTCACCGGACACAGGCGCGGTTGACCGCAACAAATTCTACGCCACAGCTCTTAAAAAGCCGCTCGCCTTGCTCTATAAGGAGCGCGATTACTCCAAAGTAACGGAAAACGCCCTTGAAAACAACATTTCAGAGATAAAGCTGCTGGGAAACGTGGCGGGCAAGACGGTCTTTATGGCGGATGATATGCTTGGCACGGGCGGCACACTGCTCAAGGCGATGAAGTTCTTGAAGGATCAGGGCGCGGGCAAGGTGATTTCAGCTATCAGCTTGCCGCTCTTTTCGGGCAACGCGATTTCCTTCTTTGACGAAGCCTATAAGCAAGGCTATTTTTACCGCATCATTGCCACCAACGGGGTGTATCAAGAGGATGTACTGAAGCGCGAGTGGTTTACGAGCGTCAATATAACCCCGCTCTTCGCCCAGACTATTTTGCGCCTGCATCAGGAGATGTCTCTTGGTTCTCTGCTTGACAACCGCGACGTGATTGTTAAAATGCTTTCAGATAAAGACGGTAAGATAGACTGACAATACGTTTGTTTGCTCACGCCACGTGTTGATCGCGCGGGAAGGGGCGGCCGACGGGGAAGTCTATTACCAAAATGATAGGAGATTATATATGGCAGATACCTTGTCTTATGTTATGATAACGCCGCACACGGTTGCAAAAAGCAGAGTTGGTGGCGTGATGGCGCGGCTTTTGTCGCAGGTTGATCTTGAACTCACCGGAGCGCAGATGTTCGCTCCGGACGAATCGTTCGCAAAAGAGTATGGGGCGCTGCTGCGGGCGCAGAACATTTCTTCAAGCAGGGTTACCCTGCTCGCGGATTATGTGGAAACGCGCCTCGTTTCATCGGGTGGACTTCTTCAGCCAACGCTGTTCCTGCTCTTCAAGGGCGAAAATCCCTGCGAAAAACTCATGAAAATCTGCGGTCATATTTTCCCTGAACACATAGGCGAAGAGTCTCTGCGGGGCGAGACCATAAGGGATACCTATGCTGATCTCATTATGGACGAAGCCAATCCCGAAAAGGTACGCTATTTTGAACCGGCGGTGATGACCCCCCGCGACCAAGCATGGGCTGACCGCGACCTCGCCGTATTCGCGCAGTATTTTGAGGGATGGAAAAACATCGTCGAGAATGTCGCGTACGATGATCCTGCGCTTGCGGAGCGTACCCTCGTCATCATTAAGCCGGATAACTGGCAGTACGCGTCTTCCCGCCCGGGCAGTATCATCGACATGTTTTCCCGCACGGGCTTGCGGCTCATTGGGGTTAAGGTTCACCGTTTTTCGGTTGAAGAGGCACTGGATTTCTATGGACCGGTTGAAGAGGCGTTGAAACTTAAACTCGCGCCGATTTTTGGGAAAAAGGCGAAAGAGCTGCTTGAAAAGGAATTTTCCATTGTGTTGAGTGAAGAAACCGGGAAGGCGCTCGTCGAAACATTCGGCACGGAATACGCCTATGACCAATTCGCGCAAATCGTGGGCTTTATGTCCGGTTTGAAGCCTTCGCCGCAGGGCGTCCCGGTGGATCAAGGCAAATCCGTGAAGTGCATGATTCTCATCTATGAAGGAATTGACGCGGTGCGGAAAATCCGCGACGTGCTGGGACCCACCGATCCGCTCAAAGCGCCGGGCGGCACGGTACGCCGTGAGTTCGGCAGCAACGTGATGGTAAACACGGCGCACGCTTCGGACTCGGCGGAGAGTGTACAGCGTGAGTCAGCTATCGTGAAAGTGAACGAAAACAAGGTGAAGGATATTATAAAGACGTATTTGGAGGGAAAATAGGCACGAGCCGTTTGTTCGCGGTACGAACCGTTGTTCGTCGCAAAAGATGACTCGCGCTACAAAACAGCTTACTTTTTCCGCAGCTCGTTTAACGCCTCCAACCCAAACACTGCGCTAGCTTGCAGCTCCTCTGATATGGAATTTGGCACAAGCATCATGGAATTGCCTGCTTTAAGACCTTCATTTAATATGGAAAGGATTTTCAGCTTCAGGGCGAGGTCGTTGGTGGCATAGGTCTTGACCGCCTCTTCCAGTTTTTGGGCGATTTCGATTTCCGCCTCCGCAAGAAGGACGCGGCTCTTTTTCTCGCGCTCCGCCTGCGCTAGACGAGCGAGGGATTCCTGCAAATCTTCTGGTATTTGTATATCAGTGATTTCTACATATTGTACTGTGATGCCCCATTCGGTCGTCTGCTTGTCAACTTCCGCCTGTATGAGGTCTTCGATAAGGTCGCCACGTTCCAGAAAAGTAGAGAGCGTGTTGCTGCTTATGGCGTTGCGGAGCGCGGCTTTGGAAGCGAAGGCGACTGCCTGCGCGTAATCCTCAACCTCAAGCGCGGCTTTTTGCGGGTCCCATACAAGCCAGAACGCGAAGGCGTCTACGTTTACAGTAACGGAATCCGCCGTTAGGGTGTCTTGGGCGGAAAAATCCATGATGCGGACGCGTACGTCGATGATCTGCCCTATCCTGTCCGCAATGGGGAACAGAAAAAACAGTCCCGGTCCCTTTACGGCGCGGAATTTTCCAAAACGCAGCACCACCGCCCGTTCCCATTCCTCCGCCTTCTTTACACTCGGCGCAATAAGCGTGATAAGCGCTGCAGCAGCGCCAATCGCCGCCGTTAAAATGCCCAAGCGACCGCCTGTCACGGCGCCGCCGATAAGCACTGCAAGGGACGCCACAAGCGCAAGCACCTTCCGCCCTGTCCTGTCCGGCATCTTTCGTATTCCGTTCTGCGTTTCTTCCTGCGCAGTGATCGTTTTTCCTATGTTTATCATTATATCCTCCCTTTAAAAATCAATTCTCAGAAGCGCGTATCATCTCAAGTGCTTCACCCTTTTCCACGCCTAAATCCTTCAATTCTTGCATAAAACGCGCTATCACGTCCCGTACCCGCTGTTTTTTCATAGCCTCAACCGTATCGGGCGTTTTACTGGAAATATCCGCAATGAACGTGCCACTCCCCACCTGCGTCGCCACCACGCCCCGAATCTCCAGCTCGTTATAAGCCCGCGCTATGGTGTTTGGGTTTATCTTCAGCTCCACTGACAAGGCGCGAATGGTAGGCAACTTGTCCCCACTCTTGATCCTGCCCGACAATATAGCGTTTTCTATCTGTTGTATAATCTGCCGGTAAATCGGAATCCCGCCCGCCCCGTCGAGAGAAAAGGTAATGGCAGCCGCATTTATTGTATTATTCATCTAATACAAACATACAGAAAGAAGTCCTACTCGTCAAGAGGGAGATTTTTAGTGAATGCTGCATATTCTTGCGTAAAAATATATATAAGAATAATTGACAAAATGTTGCGGATTAACTATACTTATGTTTTAGATATCCATGATCTGGACAAGAGTTTATACAAGTTACTTGTACAGAAAGGGGTTTGCTAAGAAAAATTCTTGAAAAAAGGTCTTGACTAGAAACAGAGAATCGGATATAATGAAACCAATTTAATACGATTGCGAACAAAATATTATTTTAAAATAGACGAAAGCTTTCGTATGTCAAGTAGGAAAATCGTTTTTGAAAGTTTTGCATGATGGCAGTCTTGAAACGGTGTATAAAAACGCTGTGAAATTTAAAGAATTCGGACGTTCTCCCGTTCCTCGTCGCATTTGTCTTTCTTGTATGCCTTGTGGCTCTTCTATTATTGATTCCTATGATAAATTGTATCTATTTTTCCTGAAGAATCTTCTTCAGCGAAATGGAGACGCCCGCTGTTGTGCGGGTGTGAATAAAACGCGCCCGGCGTTTTCCGGGCGAAGGATTTTTTAATGGCTAAAAAATTGTATGTAGGGAATCTCTCCTACAACACGACCGAGGACGGTCTTCGCAATTTGTTTTCGCAGTTTGGCTCCATTGTTTCCGCTAAAATAATTTTCGACCGCGATACTGGAAATTCAAAGGGTTTTGGCTTTGTTGAAATGGCGGCAGATGAAGAAGCCACCGCTGCCATAGCCGGAACCAACGGGCGCGATTTTGACGGACGTCAGATCAGAGTCAACGAAGCTATGGAAAAGCCCCAGGGCGAGCGCAGCAGACCGCAGCGCCGTGATACCTGGTGATTCCTCTTTCCCTTCCCTTGCAAGGGAAGGGAATTTTTGGACGTCTAAATTTTTTGAATTTTTTTACCTATTTAAAAGTCTAAAGTCTAATACCTTTTTAAAAAACGCCAACAAGGAAAAATCATAAAGGCGTCTCCAATATTTTCACTTCAATTGAGATTTTATTATTGAATTAACAAAGAAAGAGAACAAAGATTATTAGGAGAACATAATGAAGCTACGGGGACGAATAACGCTTATCGTTATTATAATTATGATTGTTGCTATTGCAGGCATTTCGACTATATTGCTTGTACGAATGGCGGATATGCAGACCCAGTCAATGCTGATAAGTGAAGCACGGCTTACGGCTATGGTAACCCACGATCTTGAGCGGCACTTTAACAGCTACACCCAGACTGCGCGGATTTTGGCGCAGATTATGGGCGGATATGAATCGGTGCAGGCGGATTTTCGGCGTTCCAGTTTCCTACAAAGTATGCGGCAGACTTTTGATACTAACACTGATCTAATTGGTTTATACTGCGTGTGGCATGCGAACGAACTGGATGGAATGGACGCCCAGTTCGCCGGACAGACCGGTTACACGGAGAGCGGACAGTTTGTCCCCATGTTTAATCGGGAAACAGGCGTCACCGTTTTCCGCATCTGCCGCGATTACGCGGATATTCTGTCAGAGTTGTCGTATGACGAAGTTGTTACCGAACCGGAAATGCGCACCATAGACGGCGCCGACTCTTATACGGTTGACTATATTGTGCCTGTGGTTACGCCCGAAAACCGCATCGTCGGCGCGGTGGGTCTTATCTTCGATATGCGTTATCTTACAAGCTTATCGGAGAGTAGCGTCAAAGATAATGAAGACATTGTGTCCGCCATTATGTATTCCAACAGTGGCGTATGTCTGACGAACAACGACCCTTTACTGGTAGGAAAAAACTTAAACGAGGAACAAAGCCCCGTGCTTGGAAGCGACACATCGCGAGTGGCGGCAGCGGTAAAAAACGGCGCGAGTCTTGAGATGATCAAGTACGCCCCGTCGCTCAAGAGAAATGTGTGGATCGTTATGGAACCCTTTAGTATAGGGAATACCAAAACCCCATGGGCAGTGCTGCTTGAGATGGATCAGGATATAGTTCTTGCCGGTGTTCTGGAGCTTACCAGATACGCTTTTATGATCGGGATTGTCTTTATAGTGTTAGTGGCGCTTATTATCGGCTTGGTGATGGGCGGCATAACGCGCCCTATCAAACAGATGGTAGGCGAAGCCGTGAAGCTTTCCGCTATGAATTTCGATATCAAGCCGCTTCTTAACCGCTCCGACGAAATCGGCAACCTGTCGGACGCCCTTGTTACCATACGGGATAACCTGCGGGAAAAGCTTAGTTCTATCAACAACGAAGTGGTAAACCAGCACCAAAATATCAGCAATAATCTGCGGGACTCCATAGACAAATCCGTTGAATCGCTTGAGCTTATCAACACCAGCATGACGGTGATGGAACAGAAAACAGATACCCAGACTGATTCTGTAAACCAGACTTCCGAAGCGGTCAGCGAGATTGTGGGTCATATCAATTCCTTGGAGGATGCGGTCGAGACCCAAGCCAGTAATATCAACAAATCATCAGAATCCATAGAAAAGATGGTGCAGGGCATACAGGCAGTGAAGAATGTCGTACTGAAAGCGTACGAGACAACCACCGATCTTAGCAGATCGTCCATCGAAGGAAGGAAGATGCTCAACGAGCTGAGTGAAGAGCTATCCGTCATTGCGGAACAGTCAACCTTCCTTGAAGAGACGAACGCGACGCTGGTAAATATAGCCGCCCAGACCAACATACTGGCGATGAACGCCGCCATAGAAGCCGCGCACGCAGGCGAGGCGGGCAAGGGTTTCGCCGTAGTCGCAGGCGAGATCAGGAAGCTGGCGGCATCTTCCAACAAGGAATCCGATTCCATATCAAACGAAATCAAGAAGATGCGTACCAGTATAGCGAACATACAGAAGGCGTCTGTTCAGACGGTGAACACAATGGTTTCGATCTTCACGGAAATCACCGAGATGGGCGACTCCTTTGATAAGGTGGCGAGCGCCGTGGAGGAACAGACGGCTAACGGGGCGCAGGTGCTTGACGCGCTCAACGCTCTGCAGGACGCCGCTGCGCAGGTTCGCTCCGGGTCCACCGAGATACAGAACAGAAGCAGTATTATTCAGACGGCGTTTGAAAATCTAAAAACTGTCTCCCACGAGGTGAGCGACACAGTATTCGAGACGCAGCGGGCAAGTCAAAAAATAGCAGTTTCGCTGCATGTGGCAAAAAATATCGCGGCGCGCCGTTATCTTATGCCACCGGATGATGAAAAATAATTTTTATAGGAGGGATATATGGCGGATGTTACGGATAATTCGGTTGTTGAACGGGCGCCCCGTTACGAGTGCAGAGCCGGGGTGAGGATTAAAAATTTTGAAGGTTTTGCTATACTGCATGATATCACTGAGGAAGGGTTGTGTATGAGGAGCAAGACCTATGTAGAAATCGCTCCCGGCGAGCGGTTTTCTATGCGTATTATACCGGAAGGAGACACGGACATCGGATGGTTCGATCTGGGCGTGGAGGTGCGCTGGGAGAAAGTTACCCCTGATCTGTTCCGGTGCGGCTTCAAGATTTTTGAAAAACCCGATAATTCCGCAAAACAGCTGCGGCAATACATCGATCATGTATCATCGATACACTAAATCATTATTTTAGGAGTGAAACGGATATGAAAACACTCGTACTCTATTATTCGTATGACGGCGATACCGCGAAAGTGGCGGATATTCTGAAAGAAGCGCTGGGCGCCGACGAATTGCGTCTTGAACGGGTTAAAGAGAAGCGGAGATCGGGCTTTGCCAAGTATTTTTTTGGCGGAATGGGGGCGATTTTTAAGCCGCGCCCTGCCTTGAAGCCCTATACCGTTGACTTTGACGCGTATGATATGTTGGTACTCGGCTGTCCGGTTTGGGCGGGATCGCCTGCACCGGCTATGATGACCTTTTTGGACGCTTTTGAACATCTACCTGTGGGCAGAAAGAAAGTCGCCGTGTTCTGCTGTTGCATGGGCGGACAGGGAAAAACGCTTGAGATCATGAAGGAGCAGCTTTCCAAACACGACGCGGCAGGCGAAGCCTGTTTCGTAACAAAAGAAAAAAGTGGCGCTCTTGAGGAACAAGTGAAATCCTGGGCTGCCGATCTTTTAAAGGCTTAGGACGTTTTTGATAGGCGGCAAGGGTTTTTACATTTAATACTATGATAACCAATTCCTCATTGCTTGAAACCGTCTCTCTTCATCCCGTACGTTTAGAAAATATCATGGTAACGCTTGTTCGTCCTGAAGAGGCGGGCAATGTCGGGGCAGTGTGCCGCGCCATGAAGAACTGCGGGCTTTCGCGACTGCGGCTGGTTGGCGCGGGAACCTTGCATGAAGGCACGATACGCGCCCGCGCTGTTCACGCCGAAGACATCTGGGACTGTGCAGAGCATTTTGAGTCGCTTGCGGACGCGGTTGGGGACTGTTCCCTTGTTGTGGGGACGACGCGGCGGCGCGGACAAAAGCGCAAAGCCGTGAGTATGCCGCCCGACGTGCTTGCCGCATTCCTGAAAAACCGCGCCAGCGGAGACTGCACTCTCGTCTTCGGCAATGAGCGTACCGGACTTCTTGACGCAGAACTGCGACTGTGTTCTCTCGCGTCCCATATCCCCGTATCAGACGCCTTTCCTTCCTATAATCTTTCCCACGCCGTACAAATTTACGCCTATGAATTCTTTAAGACGCTTTCAAACCCCAATCCGGTGGAAGGACAGTGGACGCCGCTTGACAGCGCTTCATACGCCACTTTAGCCCACTCCGTAACGGACGCGCTTGAAAGAATAGGTTTTTACAAACAGCGCGGGCGCGAGGAGCAGGAGCTTTTCTTCCGCGACGTGTTTTCCCGTGCTGGACTTTCCGAACGGGAAGGGCGCTATATGGCGGGCATTTTTGAGAAAGCTTCACGGCTTGCGCTTTTAAAGACAGACAAAGCTCCCTCCTCCGCGCCGTCCGAGTTTTAAAAATAGAAAATTATTTCTGGTTCAAGGGCGAATCCAGTATGTTTCAGCACCGTTTCGGCAGTTTCCTCGGCAAGGAGGCGTATGTCCGAGGCGGTCGCGCCGCCTGTGTTGATGATGATATTGCCGTGGAACGGGGCGATCATCGCGCCGCCGCGCGAGCGTCCGCGCAGTCCCAGTTCGTCAATGATTTTACCGGAAGGCTTGCCAAAAGCTTCATTGTTTTTGAAGACCGATCCAGCAGAAGGGTGGCGGTAGTGTCCCTTGCGCTCGCGGTCGGCGCGGTGGCTTTCCATTTCCGCGCGCAGGATGTCTCTCTCTCCTTTGTAAAGCGCGAATGCCGCGCCCACGATGAGGACGCCACGGTTTTGGAACGGGCTTTTCTTGTAGCCCCATTCCTCCGCCCGGAAAGGAACGCGCAGAAGGACGCCCTCTTCGTCAATGATGTCCACAGACACAAGGCGATCCGATAGTGACGCCCCATAACAGCGGGCGTTCATATACACCGCGCCGCCTACCGTACCAGGCAGTCCGGCAAGGAATTCCAGCCCCCTGTATTCAAGGTTGATAAGCGTGTCCATCACGTCGGCGCCTAGCGCGCTGTCCGACGCAGTTTTCCCAAAACTACACGCCGCGTGATGTTCCACCATTCTGTCTATGCTCGCGCCCGCATGAAAAAAAATCTCCGCGCCGTCCGCCATTTCTTTTATTGATCGCACGCTTGAATCAGCCCACAGACTCATATCAAGCACCAGTCCCGAAAAACCGTCGTCGCCGAACAGCGTGTTCGCCCCGCGCCCGATCACACGGACATCCAGCCCTTCCACCCGCGCCAAACGCCACAGCTCTCCCAACTCCTCCGCACCCAGAGCAGGAAGAGGCTGTATAAACAGCGCCGCGTTTCCTCCGGCTTTAAATGTCGTATGTTCGGAAAGCGGTTCGTTGACAAGCGTCTGTGCGTTTAATTGTATTATGTTATTGCTTTTTTTCAGAAAATCGGTTAATATCTTCATTTACGAAAGTATAGCGGAAAAATAAAGATAAAGCAATTCGGATATAAGGATTTTTCTGGATTGTTAGCTGATTCGCGTATGGTAAGATTATTTCGTATCTTACAAAAATAAGGTTTTAAATTACCATGTAAAGGAAAAAACATGGGATAAGAATAATGAAGTATGAAAGACAGTTATTGATGAAACAAACCATTGCAAAAGAAAATAACAAGTGGTAACAACTGGAGGTTTGTCAATGTTACATCATACTAAGCGTCAAGTTTTTATATTATTCTTATTTTGCATAAGTGGATATATTTTTTGTCAGGAGAATATAGCTGCTTATCCATCTGATAAGATAAAAAAGTCATTTGATTTAGATAAATATCAAAAGTTTGATCTGTTAGATTATCTTTCGATTGAAAGCGGCGTTGCGTACTTACATGAAAAAAAAGTTGGCGCAGATATAGCTTATATTGAAATGTTTCTTTTTTCTAGTATGGGAAAAATATTTTATCATGTGTATAGGGAAAATGAAATATGGATAGTGTTAAAGGATGAGTATACATATAAAGAACCATATAGTACAAAAGATCAAATAATGACAAGGATTGTATTTAATGTTGCAGGGCAGAATGTGTTTTATATTAAAAAGAATGGTGGAAATGAAAAAGTAGATGTAACAGATAGTAAGTCGATTAATAGAATAATAAATGCGGCAAATGAGATTATTAATGAATAGTGAAGCGACAAAAGATTAAAAGTGTTCACAAAAGAGAGTAATAAAAAAAGTTGCTTTCTGTTCTAAAATGGGAATATACGCTGCTCCGACGTTGCAGTTGAATATGTCAAATAGAGGGTAACTATGAGTATCAACAATGGAAAGATGGATCAAATCATTAACTTGATAAAAATGCATGCAAAAGAAAGTTGGGAGGGGAATTATCAAAAGGCTAATAAACATATTAAATCATATACTAAAATGATTTGTGAATTAATTGATGAGAGCAATACAGAAATCTTATCAATACTTATTGAAGATGAAGCATCGGAAGTGCAAAGTGTTGGGGCATATTTTTTACTGCCCATTGATAGTAAATTTGCTGAAAAGAAATTAAAGTCCCTTTTAGGAAAAAAGAGAATGGAGTAAGTTTTGATGCTCAAACCATAGCAGAAGAATGGAAAAAAGGGAGGTTGAAATTCCCAAGATTAGTAAGGGGAGAAATTGTTTATTTAAGTGAGATTGAAATAAAAACTTTAGGTGACACAAAAGTGCCCGAAGTAACAAAAAAGTAAAAAATGTTTACAACAGAGAGTATAATGAGTAAAATTATTCGCTGTTGTAAAATGGGAAGCTGTACTGTCTTACCCAAAAAGCATAATAAGGAGAAAGGATGCTGTTATATAATACCTTAGGGCATGAAATACAGGAGTTTTTACCGGTTTCTGAAGGGAAAAAAGTCGGATTTTACGGATGCGGTCCCACGGTGTACAATTACGCGCATATAGGCAACTTGCGGGCATATATCACCCACGATATATTGGCGCGGGCGTTGCAGCAGGCGGGGTATGAGGTAACGCATGTGATGAACATCACGGACGTGGGGCATCTGTTGGGGGATAACGACGAAGGCGACGACAAAATGGTGAAAAGCGCGGCGGAGCGGGGCAAAAGCGTGCTTGAAATCGCGGAATTTTATACCAACGCCTTTTTTAACGACACCGACCGGCTGAATATACGCCGTCCCAATGTGGTGTGCAAAGCCACTGAACATATAGACGATATGATCGCCCTTATTAAGCGCATAGAGGCGAATGGTTTTACCTATTTCGCGGGAGGCAATCTCTACTTTGACATCAGCAAATTCCCCGCCTACGGTGATCTGGCGCGGCTTAGGCTTGATGAGCAGAAGGCGGGCGCGAGAACCGGCGTTGACGAAAACAAGCGCAATCCGCAGGACTTCGTACTGTGGTTTACCAAGAGCAAATTCGAGAATCAAGCGCTCGTGTGGGATTCCCCATGGGGGCGCGGTTATCCGGGCTGGCATATCGAGTGTTCGGCGATGAGCATCAAGTATCTGGGCGAGCAGTTTGATATACACGCGGGCGGTATAGATCATATCTCCATACACCACACCAACGAAATCGCCCAGAGCGAAGCCGCCACCGGTAAACATCCTTGGGTGAAGTACTGGGTGCATAACGAGTTTCTGGTGCTTGACCGGGGCAAGATGAGCAAGTCAACCGGCGGCTTCATTACATTGCAGACGCTTGTTGACGCGGGCTATGACCCGCTGGATTACCGGTATTTCCTGTTGGGCGGGCATTACCGCACCCAGCTTCAGTTCTCGTATGCCGCGTTGGACGGCGCAAGGAATGCCCGTAAAGCCCTGCTTGACCGTGTCCGTGCCTTGTCCGCAAAGGCGGCGAACATTCCCGCGCGGGCAACCGACCGCAGAGCCGTCGCCTTCCTTGACGCCTTCAAAGAAGCCATCGACAACGACCTCTCCACACCCCGTGCCCTTGCGGAGCTGTGGGGACTGCTCAAGAACGGTGGCGCAGGCGAGGATGAGACCCTCGCGGCGGTTTTCGAGATGGACGCGGTGCTGGGCTTGCGGCTGAAAGAGGCGGCGCAGAAAGAGGAGCTTGACGTTGAGATAGAGCGTCTCATAGCGGAACGCGCTGAAGCCAAAAAAGCACGGGATTTTGAGAAGGCGGATGCAATCAGGAATGAGCTGAAAGAGCGCGGCGTCATACTGGAAGACGCCCATAACGGGACAACGTGGCGCAGGGCGTAGCGTTTCATCCGTATTATCGGATGTAGATACATAGCAGGAACAAAAAGTGAAGAAGAGATTGTTTCAACGAATAGGATCGACTCCTATTATTCCCATCTCCGTAAAGATCATTGTGATCTTTACGGTTTTGCTGTTATTTTCAAACTTTGCGACCAATTACATCACGATTTCATTGGGACGAAAAGAAACAATGTCTTTGACAAATCAGCTTCTGGTTCGGGAGCTGAAGGAAATTTACGTCAACGCCTCCAATCAGCATCAGATATTTCTGTTTTCCAATAACCGCGCCGACGCGATGGACGCGCTTGTAACTTCATCCGAGCGGAATATGCCCTATCCGAACAGCTGGTCGGCGGGCGTGCTTCCTTCCGGCGACTTTTTATACAAAACCGCGGCTGCCGCTGGTTTTGATCGCTTCCCGGATATGAAAGCCCTCTCCGAAATGATCGCTCTACAAAACAGCGGCGCCGGGGAAGGACTGCGTTTTCTCCATACGCCTGCGGGTGAGTGTTTTGGGGTGTACAAATACCACGAAGACTGGGGCGCGTTTATCATCGTTACGGCGACTATAGATGATATGTACCGCGCCTCAAACAGAGTGTTCTTCAATGTGTCCATGCTTATCGTTGTGTTGACCATTCTGTTTATGATTATAGGTTCCTTTGCGCTGCTGCACTTACTTTCGTATGTGGGCAAGATAACCACCGCGCTCTATGATATGCAGCAGGGACAGCGTCTTGACATCATCGAACTGAAGGACGCGCCCAACGACGACGTTACCTATTTGGGTGTTTCTTTTAACGCGCTTGCCGCCAGTATCAACAACCTGTTAGGCACATTCAAGAAGTTCACCTCCGAAGACATGGTGGTGAAAGCCTATAGCCAGAGCGCCATCAGACTTGAGGGTGAACAGCGGGAACTGACCATTCTGTTTTCTGACATACGCGGCTTTACTTCCATGACCGAGACACTGGGGAACGACATTATCAACCTGCTTAATACCCATTATAATGACGCCATCCGCATCATTCACGAGTTCAAAGGCGTGATAGGCTCCATTATAGGAGACGCGGTGCTTGCCATATACGGGCTTGAGAACGAACAGGACAAATCGCTCAAGGCGCTCCAGAGCGCGTTTAGATTGCAGGAGGCGACCGCCGTCTTCCGCGCCAAGATGTTCGACAGGCGCCGGGAAATTGAACGGACGCGCCCGCTCTCCGAGGCAGAAGACCGCGTGTTTAAGGTGATGCTGCTCAACATAGGCGTGGGCATTGACGGCGGACTGGTGTTTTACGGCACGCTCGGTTCGCATGAGCGTATGACCAGTACGGTTATAGGGGACAACGTTAATTCCGCCTCGCGCCTTGAGGGACTGACGCGGATATATCAGGTGCCGGTACTTGTGTCTGAGTACGTGAAAAATGAAATACTTGAGCAGACCAGCCGCTACCGTTTTTTTGAAGTAGATATGGTGCGAGTGCGGGGCAAGGACGCGACCAAAAGAATATACGCGCCGATTGATACGAACACGGCGCGTCCCGAGGAAATACAGGGTTTTGAGACATTTGAAGAAGGATTAGCGAAGTACTACGAAGGCAACTGGACCGAGGCGGAACGCTTTATGCGTGTTTGTCCGCTTGATATAACCTATGTATTTCTGCAGCGCATTGAAGGAAACCACGCGCCTGAAGGATGGGATGGAGTATGGAACATGACCACGAAATAGCGGAACGGAGCGATCAAGGCATCGGCAACAGCGTCGCTGAAGTTGATCTATTCTTGCAGGGTATACTCAATGTGGCACAGACCGAGTCGGAACATATATACAATGTTGACGAGAAATTTTCTGAAACGAAAAAAAACCGCCCATGGTTCGTCATCCTGCTTATAACGGGCGTGGTTGCGCTCGCGGGCGCAGGCGTGATCATCAGCGCGGCGTTTATAGGGCAGAGTAACCGCGACGTTCCGGTTAATATAGAGGTGTTCGACGATCTGAATCTGCGGAATTTGCTTGACATGGTTTCCAGTGTGGAGTCTTCGCTTGCGGACGCCACGAACCGGAAAACCGCGCTTGAACGAAAATTCCATGTAGAAGAAGAAGAGATGCATTTCATTGCCGAAAATGAAATCGCGGCAATACAGACGCTTGGTCTTTCCAGAGAAGAGGAGGACGCGCGCGTCGCCGCTATCGAACAGGATCATGCGGAGCGGCTGTCTGTAATTGAGTTCGACTACGCTGTCCAAATACAAAATATTGACAAAGAAATCACCGACTACCGCGCGCAGATGGCAGCGTTTGACACCAAGCGCGTGGAAGAGGCGCAGGAACGGCAGAAAGCTGCAAACGCCGAAGCCCTGCGCTTTGAAATGGAAAAAGAGCGCATCCGCGCCGAGTACGAGGCGATAATTCAAGATTTGGAGGCTCGTCTTGAGCGGAGTTTCTCGCAAAGTTCCCAAGTGAGCGCGGGAAATATGGACGCGCTTACAGAGCGCTACCAAGCCGAACTGCGCCGCCGCCTTGACCCGCTGTTCAACGACGCACGCGGCGCGCAAATTGTCGCCGCGGCGCAAAATTCCGGCGGCAGCATTGTGGGCAGCAGTGATACCGGCGGCAATGATGCCGCTTCCGCGCCGACTGAGGGCGAAGCGGAAGCAGGAGCAGAAGCAGAAGAAGCGGCGGACGAGGACACCGAATCAACGCAAGGCGCGGCGAACGATGCGCCGCCGTTTATTCAGGCGGCGGTTTGGAATCCATCCGTGTTTTCCGCCGCCCAAAGCGCTTACGACGACATTGCCTATTTGAGCAGTAGACTGTTGACGATCCCGTGGGAAAATTCCGCGCCGTCTTATGTTTCTGCCATGCGCAATCTCGCCTTTGGCTCGCTCCGCGCCTTTTCCGACGAAATGCAGAGCTATATCCACTTGGTTGAAGCCCAGACCGCCGCCTATGAGACGCGCATCGCCGAGCTGAACAAGGGACTGGAAGACGCGCGCGCCCAGCTCGCCTTATACCGATCCTATCTGCGCCATGTAACCGAACAAAATGGCGACATGGGTTATATCATAGCCTATACTAGAGACGTCCTGTTTGTCTTCATCGATCCGCTCTACGGCACGGCGTTTCGGAACACTATGGCGTACGTGTTCAGAAGCGGCGACGAATATATAGGAACAATCAGTGTGTCCGGCGAGGACGGCGTATTCACGGCGCGGGTTATAGAACTCGCACCTGGAAAAACGCCCCAGCCTAACGACCGAATCTTGCTCAATATGAGGTAATATATGCAGAAAATACGTGTTTTTTTACTTTTTGTACTACTAGCGAGAATGTGTATCCCGCTTCACGCGCAATGGACGGCGCGTTCGACATCCCAATCGGGCGGCGACACCATAACGGAGCTGTCCGGTACGAGCGGACGGACGGCGCGGGTGATTTCCGCGTCTTCCTTAACCGGAGCGGAAACGGCGCTCATTGGAAACTGCCTTGACGCGGTATGGGCGCTTCCGGGAATACAAGGACGGGAAGCTTCTGTGCGTATGGAGAATAATGGATTCCGTTTTGCTGTGTATCCTACGTCGCTGTCTTACAAGGAGCAGGATTTTGCGCCCTTGCTTCCTTCAGGACTCGGTTTTTATTACCGTTCCAGTCTGTTCTATGATGTTACGCTCAAGGTGGACAACCTTATGCCCAAAGTGTCGGGCGCTTATGTCTCGCCGGAAGGTTTTTTGGAACACCTTGAATCCGCCGTTCAAGCCCCTGCACTCTTTATGTATGACGGTTCTATGGCGCAGCGTATGGAACGGATCGAAGGGGCGCTTATGGCGCTCATAGCGAAAAGTCCGCCGAAAACCGCTGTCGCGCCCGCAACTGTTAACGCCGTAATAAACGCCCGCAATGAAAATCCCACTATAACGCCCGCCCAAACCGTCGCCGTTCTGCAAAAACAAGGCATAAAGACAACGGTGAAGGAAGTTACCGCCGTATTCATTGTTTTTTTTGGATTCTGATTTAAGGAGAAAACCATGAAATTATCTGAGCTGTTAAAACATTTTGTTGTGTCCCCGCGCGGAGCGGCTTCGCTCGGCTTCGCGGTTCTTGCCGGTGTCATTCTGACTATAGCGGGTCTGCCGCTCACTGGGGCAATCCTCGCGGCGATAGCCTTATTCGTTATAATAACAGCAGTATCTTTCCTCAAGGGCGGCGCGGCAAAAGCTGTGGTTGACGAGCGGGATCGCCAAACCGCCGAAAAAAACAAGGCGCGGCTCGACGAAGCCGTTCTTTCCTGCAAAAAACTGAAAAACATCCGCCTTCCCGACGAGGAATTAAAGAAAACGCTCGCCCTTTTGTGTTACGAATCTGACACCTATCTTGCAAAAGCCCTCAAAGACCCGGACTGCCACTACGACCCCCGCGCCCTTGCCGAATTGGACACTGCGTTTGCCGCCATAGACTCCTACTTGCACAGCCAAAATCAAAGCGCGGTGGCTGATATGTACAATACGCCGCCGCAGCAGACGGTTTCCACTGAATCGGACACTGTCCGCGCCACTCTGCTTGAGTCCCTGAACAACGGCGTCAAAGCGTTTCGGGAAGCGGAGGTATAATGAATAGAATTCGTGCGAATAGGATTCGCGCCGCAGTAAACGCCCTCTTTTTTTGCGCCGCGTTTATTGCGTCGCTTGCCGCGCCCTCCGCCGTATCAGCGCTCGACGCCCGTGTAATAAGCGTTGACACGACGCTTGTGTACCGCCCTGACGGGAACGCTGATGTTACAGCCCGTATAGAATGGCTCGCGCAGGACGGGGAAATGCACGCTTTTTACTTTCAAGGTGAAAACGCGCCCTTCACCTTTGATATGGAACGATGCTATCTTGACGCGCCGGGAAATCGGCGGCTGCCCCTTGAAATCACTCGTTTGAACGGTAACAGGTACGACATTGTGATAGCCGATGGGCAGGGTTTTTCCGGCACGGGTTATTTCACGCTTTCCTACCGCGCCCGCCTTGCGGAATCCGGCATGGTGGGTTTGACCACATCACAGGACAGCAAGACCTTGTTCTATTTCGACTGGGCGCCAGTTGAGTGGGAAGACGCGCTTTCCTCCCGCGCGACGCGGATCATTCTACCCATAGAAGCGCCTGAGGGATCGGGCGCGGTTTCGGGCGCTTCCGTCGATCCCTTTATCACAGAGATCGGTCTGTACACGGAAAAGTACGTCAACGATGAGAATTCAATAGATTGGTATGCCCAGTCGGGCAATGACGGGAAAAACTACCTCGCGCTCCGGTTTTTTCAGGAGAACTGCCGTCCACAACAACCCCAGCGCATACAATTTTACCTTGATACAGCGAATCCCGCGGTTCGCGGCGGTCTTAGGATCACGGAGGAAGCTGTCGAGAGGGCGGCTGCTGTCGAAGCGGCAACCGCGCCTTCCCAGCGCGGCAGCATCCCGTGGTTCGTTGCCGCACTTATTCTGGCGGGTGGCGGGGCGCTTTCGCTCTTTGCGTACCGCAAAAAACTGCAAGGTTTTGAGAAAGCTTCCGTTGTGCTGGAGGAACTCTCCTGGGCGGGCGATCAATGGGAGCCGCCAGTCATAGCGTCCGGATCGTACGCCGTGCCGGGAAAAATCGCCGAGGATTTACATCCGGTTGAGGCGGCGCTGTTGATGAATCTGGAGCTTTCTTCCGTTGTCGCCGCCATTCTTGACGCGCTCACGGCGCAGGGGATCATCGAGGTGACGGATCAAGACCCGCTTACGGTACGGATTATATCGTCCGCGTCAGCAGGCGATGAGATAGGCGAGGAATTTCTCGCGTGTTTTGATACGGAAGGCGCAGTTTTGGGTGGACTTTTGGCGAAATTCTTTGAAAAACGCATAAAAATTCTGCAGGAAAAGGTCTGGGACTGCGATATAGAGGCAACCATCGCCTATTACCGGAAAAAAGCGGCTGCCGAAGCCGCACCTTCTGAGAAGGTACCGCTTTCCGAGACAGCACCTTCAACCACCACATCCCGTACGAATATGGCTATGGCGGCGTACTGGATGGGATGCAGCCGCCGTGTAACCGGAACCGCGTCAGGTGTTGTTCCCAAACTTCCGTCCGACTTCTCAGGCGATTATACCCGTTTTATGTCGTCAGCGGCTTGTTTTTCCGGCTGTTTCACCCCGGAAGGCGGCTCCGTGAAGGCGTGTTACTCGGCGTGTCATAACGCTTGTCACTCCGCCTGCCATAACGCCTGCCACTCGGCGTGCCACAGTGCTTGTCATTCCGCCTGCCACAGCGCCTGCGTCTCAGGCGGCGCCCGTTGATTTTTATCTTCTTGGAGAGTTACGGGCAGTGAAAGACATGCGCAATTTTAAGTGGATAGATGATTTTTGGGCGCGCGCCGGAACTCATATATTCGCCCGCGAAGATGACGGCGCGCTTATCCTTCCGCCTAACCGCGTGTATAAGACAAATCCCTCTGCCGCCGCCCTTATCCGCTATCTGAAGTCAGGCGGAAAAATGGCGGCACTGGCTGCTGTTGGAAAAAAATCCTCCGCCGCGCTGTCTGCGGATACACTGTCCGAGGATGCTTTTTCCCAGATTGAAACTTTTTTTAGAGACTTGGCAGGATTGTATTCAGGTGACGCCGAGGCGGAAAGCCGCATAAAGCGTATTCCCTTTGATTTTTCCTATACGCAGCTTCCCATTCTGGGCGAAATCGCCATAACATACTGCTGTAATAACCGCTGTCTGTTCTGTTACGCCGGTTTATCCAGCGCCGTCAACGGCGACGGTATCGCAGCGCGGTGCGGAAACAGAGAGCTTTCAACTCAAGAATGGAAGAACATCATAGACGTCTTTAAAAATGAAGCGAAAATCCCCTTTTTTAGCTTTACCGGCGGTGAGCCGCTCCTGCGAGACGACCTTGAAACGCTTATACAATACGCGGTCAAGATCGGGCTTTCAGTGAACCTTGTATCAAACGGGACGCTTGCGGACAAGAAACGCGCCGCTTCTCTCTATAAGGCGGGGCTTCGTACCGCGCAAATCAGCCTTGAAGCGCCGACCGCTACCCTGCACGACGAGCTTTCCGGCAGAGACGGCGCGTTTGAGGAGACCCTTAAAGGCATACAAGCCCTTATGGACGCAGGCGTTTCCGTACAGACCAACACGACGATTACCGCCCTTTCCCGCGCTGCCGCGCCGAGTATGCCTCCCTTTTTAAAGACGCTCGGTATATGGCGTTTCGCTATGAATATGTATATTCCGGTAGAGCCTTTTAGACAAGACCTGTTCATCAGCTATGCGGATATAGGCGCGGTTGTTGACGCGGTACGCGAAGCCGCCTTTGCCGAAGGACTGACCTTTTTTTGGTATAGCCCCACGCCCTTCTGTACGTACAATCCGGTGGCGCGGGGGCTTGGCAACAAGAGCTGCGCCGCGCTTGACGGGCTTTTGTCCGTGGCGGCGGACGGCGGCGTGCTGCCCTGTTCTTCATGGGACGAGCCGGTCGGCAATCTCACGCGCTTGCCTTTCCGGGATGTCTGGTTTTCTGAGCGCGCCGCCTTCTTCAAACAAAAGCGCTTCGCGCCCGCTGTCTGCCAAAGCTGCGGATCGTTTACCGCTTGTCAAGGGGCGTGCCCGCTGTATTGGAAGGCAGTAGGCGAGGGCGGACTCTGCCCGCGCCCGTAACACTATGCGGCGGATGGCTGCGCCTTTCATTTTTTGATACTGTTTGAGAAATATAATACAGGTAAATGAGGGACAACCTAGCCGGTGATTGTCAAACGGCCGCGCAGCAAAAGTAATTTGTTGCGCGGCTTTTTCCGCAGGACTTTCCCGCCTTTTGATGTCCTCTTCTTTTCATGATACTTTTTGAAATACCACCAATACAGCATATACAAATTTGCTCTTACATCAATTATGACTTTGTCTGTTCTATCATACTTTGGTCAAACACCACCCAAAAATTAAGTAGCCACTCATTGCTGAATGAGTAGCCACTAAAATAAAACGAGTGGCTACTAAAAAAAATTAAGTAGCCACTCGTTTTCAAAAGTCTACGCAGGGGGAAAAAATTCCTGCATGGACATTTCCGCGTACCTTTCCCAAGACTTTTGATGTCCTTGTCTTTTCATCATACTTTGTCAAATACCGCCCATTTTTTGGATAAAGGGCGTTTTCTGCTTTTCGTACCGCTCTTATTTCTTATGCCGCCGGTCTAATTCGGAAAGAATCTCTTCCACCGTAACGCCTGCTCGCGTCATAAGCGCAGTGGCAAAATACAGCAGGTCTGCGGCTTCCCAGACAATCTCATCATGCGTTTTCGCCTCAATCAGCTCTTCCGCCTCTTCCATCACTTTTTCGCGCACAAGATCGTCGTCAAGCGTCGCCGTGTAGGAACCAGGAGCAGGATTGCGGAAGCGGTCGGCGATTACCGATTGCAGGCGCTGCCATGTGGAGGAGCGGGATGTGCCGAAGCATGACCACGCGCCGGTGTGGCACACAGGACCCGCTGGATCGACAGTAGCGAGCAGGGCGTCGCGGTCGCAGTCAGTGCGGAGGCGGCGCAAAGACAGGGTGTTGCCTGAATGTTCGCCTTTCATCCAGAGGACGCCGCGGGTGCGGCTATGGAAGCAGAGACTGCCGCGCTTGAAACTTTCACAGACCGCCTCGCGGTCGGCAAAGCCGGTCATCATCACCTGTCCGTCCGTACTTTGCGCTATGACAGGCAAAAGCGCGCCTGCGTTAGGTTCTTTTTGGGTCGGGGAAGGCGCGGCGGATGTCATCGCGCTGCCTTTTTGCCAGTTGAGACTGCGGATAAAGGCGTCCGCGAGGCTGATTTTGCCCGTGTAGAGCGCCATGCCGAGCTGAACGTCGCAGCCGAGCGCGGCGAGCGCCTCAATTTCGTCCAGCGTGGAAACTCCGCCCGCGGCGGTAATCAGGCAGGAAACCGCGCTGCGCAGTTCCCGAACCGGTTCAAGGTCTATGCCGGTCATTGTGCCTTCGCGTCCCACGCTGGTAAAGAGCAGTTCACCCGCGTACGGCTCAACCGCCTTTGCGCTCGCTATGAGCGGTAGTCCCGTACGGGTCTTCCAGCCGTCAACCATGATTTCACTGTCCAGCGCGTCAACCGCTACGATCACCCGTTCGCGTCCGATCTTATTTGCTAGTTCCTCAAGAAACGCGGTGTTCACAGCAAAGGTATCACCATCCGCGCTTTTCACCCTGAACGCCGTTGATCCCACTATAACCTTTTGCGCCCCAAGGCTTACCAGTTCCCGCGCCTGCGCTGCCGTACGGATACCGCCGCCCACCCTGCACTCCGCCAAGCGGAGCAAGGGCTTTATCATCTCAAGATTCGAGCCTTTGCCCATCGCCGCGTCCAAATCTATGACCGCAACCTCGCCGTATTTGTCAAACTCGCGGGCAAGCGCGGCGGCGTCATCCCGTTCCAGCACCAGTTCCGCGCCCTGTTTCAACTGGACGACTTTGCCGCCCTGTATGTCAATCGAAGCGATTACCATTCTTTTATCTCCTATTTTCGCTTTTCGCCGCTACCAGCGCACGGTTACGCCTTTTTCCTCAGCGTAGCGCTTGATTTCGTTAATGGTGGTTTTCCCGAAGTGCAGCATAGAGGCGACTAACGCCGCATCAGCGCCGTCTTCACCGCCGCCGAAGGGCAGTAGCACGCGGGCGATTTGGTCAAGACTGCCCGCGCCGCCGGAAGCTATCACCGGCACCGGTACGGCTTCAAGTACCGCACGGGTGAGTTCAAGGTCATAGCCCGCGCCCGTGCCATCGGCGTCTATGGAATTGAGAAGAATTTCTCCGGCGCCTTCTTTCACCGCGAGAGACGCCCACTCAATGGCGTCCCTGCCGCTGTCCCGTCTGCCGCCATGGGAAAAAGCGTGCCATACGGGGCATCCGTCGGCGTCTTCGCCAACCCGCTTTGCGTCAATAGACAGCACCACGCACTGACTACCGAAGCCTGCCGCCATTTCTCCCAATAAATCGGGGCGTTCCAAGGCGGCGGTACACACTTCCACCTTGTCCGCCCCGGCGTTCATCGCCCGCCGCATATCTTCTACGGTACGTACACCGCCGCCCACGCACAGCGGGATAAAGACTTCCTTTGCCACGCGCTCCACCACGTCAAGCAAGGTGTCGCGGCTTTTATGGGACGCGCCGATGTCCAAAAACGACAGCTCGTCCGCGCCGTCATTGTTATAACGCCGCGCCAGCTCCACCGGATCGCCTGCGTCCCGCATATTGGTAAATTGGACGCACTTGACGACACGTCCGTCGTCCACGTCAAGACAGGGAATAATTCGTTTTGCTTGCATTTTATTTCCTTTACTTAAACAACTGAGTTCTGAATATACAAAAAAAAAGAAATTTAGGGAAGTGTCTTATTGTGTCAGTCCATTATAACGTATGCCCGGCTCAAGATGTATGTTTCGCCGCGCCGCGAGATCTCCCACACAGATGATTTCATAACCCTCATCACGAAGGCGCTTAACGAATACAGGCAGAGCGGCGCGTGTTTTTGCGTACGGTTCATGTATTAAGATAATGCCGCCGTCCGCCGCCGAAAGTACGATATTTTCGACTATATCATCCGCGCCCACGCACTCCTCCCAGTCGTACGCGATTACCGCGCAGTCTATGAGCGGCATATTTAAATTGTGGGCGGCGCGTTCCACCGCGTCGCTGTAAGACATGTAGGGAACACGAATAGAGACAGGTTTTTCCCCGCAGACGCGGCTTATGGACGCTTCGGCTTGGGCGAGGTCTTCCATCACGGCGGCGGCGTCCATATCAGAAAGCCGTTCATGCGTGTCCGAATGGTTGCCTATTTCGTGTCCGGCATCCACGATGGCGCGGGCTTGAGCTGGGAAGGCGCGGACGTGGTCGCCCGTGAGGAAAAATGTAGCGCGGATATGAAGATTTTCAAGCAGTGCGAGTAGTTCGCCTGTGCTTTCATCCGGTCCGTCATCAATGGAAAGCGCGATAAGTTTGGCAGTCATCCCTATATCCTCCTATGCGTCAGCGGTGTGCAGCGGCGCGTAAAGCGCGGCTTCTATTTCGTCTATAATATTGTCCGGCGTGGATGCGCCAGCTGAAATTCCCACTTTGTTATAATGAAAAAAGGCTTCTGGTATATCCGCCGCGCCCTCGACCAGTACTGCCGGTTTGCCGCCGCCCTCCGCCTCAAGCGCCACCGCGAGCAAGCCGCGCGTATTGGCGGAATTGCGCCCGCCGACTATGACAAGCGCGTCCACCATCCCGCAAAGTTTCCGCAGGGCATCCTGCCGCTCCCGCGTCGCCGGACATATCGTGTCGCAGACGCGCACGTCAGGAAACACACTTCGAACCGCGCCGCAGATCGCCGCGTAATTTTCTTGGGAAATAGTAGTTTGGGCAATAAGCGCGATCTGGGCATCCGGGTCTTCACGGAGCAGGACATGGGCAAGGGACAGCGCGTCATCCGCGTTTTCAACCACCACGTAACGCGCCGCGCGCGCCTGTATGCCCCTAATTTCGGCATGGCGTCGCTCCCCCGCCAAAAACAGGAAAAATCCCTGGGAAGACAACAATTCCGCCATGTTTTGGCTTTTTTTCACAAGAGGGCAGGTCGCGTCCGACACGCGAACACCCAGCGAGCGCAGTCGCGCTTCTTCCTGCGGACTGACGCCATGGGCGCGTATAACAATGGCGTCCGCGTCTTGGGGAACAACATCCGTGTCAAGCGCAGTTTCGTCCAGAATTTCAACGCCCCGCGCCCTGAGGTTTTCAAGCACTGGCGGATTATGTATAAGAGGACCCGTCGTGTAGACCTTGCGGGGAAACGAAGCGTCGGCTTCCCGCAGCGCCATGTTCACGGCCCGCCGTACGCCCGCGCAATAGCCCAGCACGGAAGCTCTGATAACAGTCATGGCGTTTATTCTACGCGGCGACGCAAAGCGCGTCAAGGGTGGAAAAAAATCTTACGGCGGCTTGTGTTGTACCATAAGCCTCGTGCAATCCGTGGCGGAAAATCCCATGCTTCATGGAAGCCACATTTAGTAACCCCCTCGTATTGAGCGATATGAATAGCGTACGGGGTGGGTTTATCCCATTCCATTCTTGAAAAAAAGGATTTTTGCGCTATACTAAAGGTCTATTCTTTTTTAAATACGCAGGAAGATAAAAATGAAGAGAGCAGGAATGATTATCGTACCGTTTATGACGCTTGCTGCGGTGTTCGGTGTGTCCGCGCAGAATATGAAAAGCGGATCTGTGCCGGAAGAGATGGTGTTGGTGCCTGCGGGAATGTTTATGATGGGGAGCAACAATGGGGACAGCGATGAAAAACCGCCGCATCGAGTAACAATAAGCAAGCCGTTTTACATAGGGAAATATGAAGTAACGCAGGCGGAATGGGAATCGGTAATGGGGCATAACCCAAGTAACTGGAAAGGGGACAACCTTCCTGTGGAGTGTGTGATCTGGGAAGATGCTGTGGACTACTGCAACAAGCGAAGCGAGTCTGAAGGACTGACGCCGTGTTACAACGGCGACGGAAGTACGATATATTGCGATTTTTCTGCAAACGGGTACCGGCTGCCGACAGAAGCGGAGTGGGAATGGGCGGCGCGCGGCGGCGGCAAGGGTTTGCATTACGAGTACAGCGGGAATAATGACGCTGATGCGGTTGCGTGGTACTATTATAACAGTGGGAGAAAAACACATCCGGTAGGTCAAAAGCAAGCGAACAGTCTGGGACTCTATGACATGAGTGGTAATGTATGTGAATGGTGCTGGGACTGGTACAAAGACAGCTATGACCGCGGCTATCAGATCGACCCCGTAGGAGCTGCTTCCGGGGCGTGCCGCATACTTCGCGGCGGCGGCTGGTTCGATTTCGGGCAGGACCTGCGTTTTCTCTTTAGTTTCTGTATGGTAAAACCTGTCCCCTGTCTGCAAAGGCAAAAGCAGGACGCAAATACAGAGGAGAATACGACGCTCGCCAATTTTCCGCTGTTTCGTCCTAAGTACAGGCTTTGGACGCTAAGGCGAATTAACCAATTAAGGAGAGGTAAAAATGACTTTCCCATTCAACGAGCCTGAGAATGTTGTGGTATTTACATGCGTTCATATTTTAGAGGGTGGAGAGGATATTTGTTATGTAACACATGATAAAGATGGATCATGGCAGTTCTTGTGCGGGCAATCACACAATGAATCGGATGCAAGGATTGTATCTTTGAAAGAAATTTTTGATATGGATACTGCGGTCGGGGCGCTTTCTGATATGCCTATAGGCTGTAGAGCAATAAGAGATAACAAGGCGTCCCAGTGGAAAGAGTTTAAAATATAAGTGTTCGTCTTTGCCCCAAAGACGTCTTACATCCACATACTTGAAGCCATTTGATAATGATACAACAAGGAGAATACTATGTCCGCTATACAGAGACAGACGAGGAAATATTATTATGCGTTCGATATTTCTAATATTTGAAAGCGAATTAACCGACGATATATCTGCTTTCTTGGATACATATTGTGTTCTAAACACGAATTGCGATCATCCCATTAAGCAGTGGATTGTTTTCGGCAATAATGACCCATGTTTGTATATTGATAATCGTCCGCTATCTGAGACAGATTTGTCGTTTGACGATACCGGAATACCACCCATTTATGTATCCATGAAAAATCCTGTTGTATGGGCAGTCGATATTTCAGGCCGTCATGATGGAACGGCGGAAGTAATGGAGTTAGTAAGGGCATTATTTGCAGAGTTTACAGTCTATTTAATGGATGATTATACAAATCATTTTTGGACGCCGCAGGAAATAATTGAGGGAAATATGATTGAAGGACATCATTTCTTTGACTATTGCGGATGGTATGAAGAAAACATATAATACATATTATCCATTTTCAAATTAACGAGTTGCATGTTATATGGACATAGGCAAGGGTGAGGTACGGTTGGGTATCGACTTAAAGGAAAGAGGAATGAGATGACGGAGGTTATTTTATAAGGCACGCGCAGCCCAATCGCACTAAAGGCGAGGACAGAACCTTTCCTTTAAGTGAAAAAGGACAGCAGGACTGCGAAAGAGTAAATGAATTTCTGGCGGATAAAAGTATTAGCGTGGTACTGTCCAGCCCGTTCAAGCGCGCCTACGATACTGTTGCGGGCTTTGCAGATGCTGCCGGGCTTGATGTGGAAGTAATCGAAGACCTTAGGGAACGTAAAATCTCTAACGAATGGCTGCCGGATTTCAATTCATACTGCGAAAGGCAATGGAGCGATTTCTCATATAAACTGCCAAATGGCGAGTGTTTAACGGAAGTGCAAAGCCGCAACATAATGGTGCTGCGGAACATACTTAATCGCTACAAAGGGCAGAACATCGCGGTGGGCACTCATGGCTGCGCGCTAAACACTATAATCAATTATTACGACGACTCTTATGGCATCAAGGAAGTAATGGACATGCTTCATAAAATGCCTTGGGCGGTTAAGTTAAGTTTTAACGGGCAGGAATGCGTTTCTATTGAGTACATTGATTTAATCTAAATAGTCCCTTTTGCATAGCTGGTAGTAAGGAGGCAAATATTTTGGGAAGTATTGTAATTAAGTTGAATCCGCAAAATCTGACAAACCCTGACGCTGATCTCCGCTATTTGATTCCCGATAAAATAGCGGAAAAGACTTTAGGAAAAGTAACCAATAATGGTTATGATTATCTTAATGATGAAGTTTCATCACTGGCTATTTTTTTACAAAGCGCCGCGCCCCAAGAAGATGTAATTTCCGTTTGTGATATTTTAAGAAGCAATATTTTCAAAGGAAACCAGATTTACGAGGCGGCGGAACTTTTTGTGTCGGCTAAAACTGACGCCGAATTAGAGGCGTGCGACTATGATTTATCGGTGTACGAGCAAATCATATAACACGAATTTTTAAGGTAGGGAAATTCAAATGGATGAAAATGAACAAAGAGCGGAAGAACTGATAAAAAAATATGGTTTTGATATTGACAGTCTTCCGCGAGATGAAATTAAAAGCTTGTTGAATAAGGAAATTGAAAATTACAATTCTGGGAGCAGCGAATATTTGCGCGTCCTATGTGGATATTTGTTTTGCATAGGCGATCCTGAAGATATTGAACTTATTGCAAAAGCAAAATATAACATCAATTTCGATGTTGGCTGCATGATTGATTCAGAATGGCTTGATAGCTTAAAAGGTATTCAAAATGATAGTATTCGCAGCCGAACTGAGCTGATAGATGATTTTGAAAAATACTACACATTTTATTTCAGTTTATAAAGAAATCCATACCGAATTGGTAGATAAAGAAAGATGCTGTTGTACAAATATTTTAACGAAACTTCGCCTTGAGGAATAATTAGATGACGCGTTTTCTTGCCAGAATAAACAAAATTAAATGGTTTTCAAAATGCGGAAATGCAGCGAACGATTACGTTGTCATTTCTTCAATTTTTGACGTATATGACAACCATAACGCCAAAATGTTAATAACATGGGAACCGGAAATATGCGCCTTAGAAAATGAAGCAAAAGAAATCATTACAGATGAGAAAATAGACTATATTTTTGATACCGTTTCAAATACGATACAAAACGCCTTATGGAACGGTTACTGCAATTTTATCGAAAGACGCCGACTTGAAAACGAAACAGGCTTAGAGCGAGAAATTCTTGCTTGTGTGAAAAGGGATATATCATGGGCGGCAATCGAATTGCAGATAGGGCAAAGAGGTTTTTTCAATGACCTTTTGGGTATTTATGAGCAAGGGCGCTGGCCGTGTTCATACGAGGGAATTTATTCAAATGGGAAATTTGTTGTTATGTAGTCCAAAAAGGCATAGTACATATTCTTTTGATGAATATTATCTGTCAGAGTGGAGATGAGATCATGACCGAGGGATTGTTTTGGCTGATATGCAGCATGTCGGATGATAGTATCGATTGGGACGCGGATTGGGAGCTTTACCACATGTTCGCCAAGAGCGATTCTATCAGCCATAAGGATGCGTGGGCACAGATCGAAGAGAAACGCTTCCGATGTTTGCTGTACAATTATTATCCCCGCGGCCGGGTGGTGGTACGAAACGGCGCCGCCACCGTATTCCTTAACCGGCACATCGCCACAGACGAGGTTCTTGCGGCTATCAATCAAGTTTTCGGCTTGACCGCGCCAAAGGTACACGCCGAGGGCGGAAAGCATTATGAGTGTTATATTGATGGAATAAAGGATTAAGGGGATTTGTAATGCCAGATATGACTAATATTGCTTATACGCCGGAATATCAGACTCTCCGCGAACAGTTTTATACGAAGGTGTTCAGACCGGAAAACCTGAAGGATACCTTGACGCTTTCTCTTAAAGACAGCTATACCGCTGTGTGTAAGTCGTACTATCGCGTGGCGCACGGGAGCCATTGGGGTGCAAGCGAGGCGGCTTTGCTTGATCCTTCCGGCGCGGAAGCGTATCATTGGTACAATATAGACGACGACGGCGAATTTGTAACCATGCTGCGTCACAGTAACGGGCATGATTACCTGCTGTTTCGCGTGGATTTGTACGGATACGGCGTGTACGATTTGACTGATAAGAAAGATTTTTTCTATGTCCCCAAAGGACCGGAATCCTTTATCTGGACAGGCGCGCACTATAATCCGCAAAGTAACGTTTTAGCGGTCGAAGGATGCTTTTGGGCTTGTCCTTTCGGCGTCCATCTGGTGGATTTTCGTGAGCCTATGCGGGAATCAAAATGGGTCGATTTAGTCGCAATGTTTGACGGCGCGTATGATTATTGCGACGGCGCCGATTTCGTGCGCTGGGATGGCGGAACGCTTATTGTTTCAGTTGAAAAGCTCGTGGAAGCAGACGGAAAAGTTACCACAACGCCGGAAGAACGCGCGATTACGCAAGATGAATATATGAGCTGGTTTTGACTCCAAGATACCGGAGAACACGACGTTCACCAAATTTCCGCTGTTCCGCCCGAAGTGCATCTTAGGGCGACAAGATAGTATAAAAACATTGATACTGTTTGGGAAAGTAGGATAAAGGCGCATAAGAAAGAAACGATGGGGGAGATTGCCAAACGGCCGCGCAGAAAAAATAATTTGCTGCGCAATAAAAAAAATTTCCTGCGCAGAAAAAATAATTTGTTGCGCAGGAAATTGACGACGAGCGCGCAGGAAAGATACTTTCCCGCATGGCTTTTTCCGTGAATCTTCCCAGTCTTTTTAGTCCCTTTTCTTTTCATCATACTTTGTGAAACACCATCAAAACATTTAAAGTAGGAGTATTTATGCAGAAAATAATAAAGAGCTTTACCCCGCAAGGCGGAAAGCATTGTATTACCAATTCACTAAAACAGATATTTGATTTTTACGGCTATCCGATGTCAGAAGAAATGCTCTTCGGTATTGGTGAGGGACTGGATTTTACGTACATTAATTTGTCCGCCGCGCCTATGGTTTCAGGGCGCGTTAAGGTGGGTGAGTTCGAGAATACTCTTTCAAAAAGACTGGGGGTTTCAATACAAGTCAAGCAGAGCAAAGATTATAGCAATGTTTTTGATAAAGCGAAAAAAATGATTAATTCGGATAATCCGGTATTGATATATGTTGATATGCCCTATATGGATTATTTAGGCATGGACGAAGACAGCCATTTTGGCGGTCACTCTGTTGTACTGTTTGGCTATGATGACGAAAAAGAGTGCTTTTATGTCAGCGAACGCGATAATTCTGATTATCCTATCAGAACGCCAAACGGTTCAATCAGCGAGGATTATCACCTTGTATCTTACACGCAAATGCAGAAAGCCCGCAGCAGCAATCACAGGCCGTTCCCGGCAAACAACAAATATCTTGAATTTGATTTTTCCGGCTTTCGAGATGTTTCAAAAGATACTATTGCTGCGGCAATTACGGCAGTGTGCGATAGAATGCTGAACCCACCGGCAAACCTAAAAGGCACAAATGGGATTGCGAAGTTTTCAAAGGAAATCATCAAATGGAGTAAGTTCGATAATGATAAAATGAAACGGGCAGGGATAACGAATTACTTTCAAATACACGCTGACGGCGGAACAGGCGGCGGTATTTTCCGCAAAATGTTCGGCGCTTTCTTATTGGAATCTGCACCTATTATTCACAATACGACTATTGAAGAAATAGGGCATAGCTTTTTAGGACTGTCCGCCAAGTGGGATGTTATAGCGCAAAAAATGTGGCGGCTGCATGAAACGGGCAATACAGCTTTACTGGAAGATATGTCATGCGTCATTGAAGAAAATTACCATATAGAGACTGAATTACTCACAAAACTACAAAGGGAATTACAGTCACCATAATTCTCCAATGCCCGATCTGCAAGTAAGACCCGGACGCGAATACAGCAGGATACGACGCTCACCAATTTCTCGCTGTTCTATCCAAAGTACATCTTAGGGCGTAGTTTTTATATGTATGGCGGTGCTACTCGCCGCAATGAAGGAGATCATGGAAGACTTGCTTCTTTTAAGAGATGTCATACAAAATATAAAAAGATTTAAGTGGTCTGATGCTTTGTTTTTGCCAAAAAATACTGTATGGAATTTAAATAGCAGTTGTGCGGTATTAGACCCTGATGACGTTGAAAATGACGAGGACGAAGCTCCGCAATATGCAGTGGACCATGGCTTGGAATATGTTTTAGGAGTGCAGGATGTTCAAGGTATTATTGATAACCTGACGCAGCAAGGTAGTTCAAATACTGATGAAGAAGTTTTTGCCGCGTTTCTCTATTACTGTGAAAATGATGCTTTTATTGTATTAGATTCCAAATAGAATAATAGGCATACCTAGTTTATTTTCGCCACTAAAGACGTGATACATAATATCCCTTATGTTGTTTTTTTCAAGAATTTGGTGTATAATTTACGACAAGGAAGGGAAACTATGTGTAATGAACCTCCCCGCCGTAAGCGGCGGGGTATCATGTACGTGTTACAGAATTGACGAGGTTCGTTCTGTAAGGAAATTAGTATCTGTGGGGTTTAATACCCCACTGCGAATAAACATAATAAGGTTTGGGTATGGTTTATATATCCTGCACGGCGGCGTTTTCGGAGTATCGGCTTACCGTGCGGCGGGGTAGTACGGTTGTGGGGCAGACGGTGGTGCAAAGTGGCGGTTACAACGACTTCGCTACGAGCATACGTTCCGCGAAGCGGAGGGGCGACCCTCCAGAGTATAGGGCTGCGGTCTCTTATGGTACAGGGTTCCAAGTAAGCAGGGCGTTTTCATTTGGGCGATAAGAGGGAAACCGTCTGAACTCGCATTGAGGCAATGCCCGTGATCTAAACTACAAGCCCACCTTTAGGCGTGCAGGTTCTTGATGGAGAATAGATTTGAATACACTGGTAAAAAAAATCATCATAAACGGTTTCGTTTCGTATGCGGCGTTGCTTTTGTTTTCGTGCGGATCGGCGTCTGGGTCTAAAGCCGCCAATCCCTTTGTTACAATGGATAAACTGTCGGCGGCGGGACCTTTCGCGCCACTGTTCGCCCCGCTCGCGGAAGGCGGCGACATATACGTCGCGGTTGATGTCAGCGTGAGCCGTCCTGTGCTGGATGCGCTGGATTACGACGCCTTTGGGGTGAGCCGTGAAGACGCCGCTACGGTGCTGGATAAAACCGATCTGGTTGCGGCGGCGCTGTACCCTTCCGGCACGAATTTTGCGCCGCCCTTTATCGTGTGCGCCCAGGGGAATTTTCCGAAAGGGCTTGCGGATTTCGCGCTGGGGATCGCGCCTGACTGGAACAGACAGAAATCCGCGGCCGCGCCTGTCTCGTATTGGAATTCAAAACGCGGAGGATTGTCCCTCGCACTGAACAAGAAGTACGCGCTTGTTTCCGCTGTCGATCCTTTTGCGCCAACTGCTGGTCTTTCCGCCCCGGGCGCAGCGTTTCCCCAAGGCTTCGGCGCGTTTATGGATGGAGCCGCCGTCGCCCTCTGGATGCGCGACCCGCAGACGCGGATAGACGCTTTTTTGGAAAAGCTCGGCGTTCCCTTTACCTTTGATATTGTCGGATTGTTTTTTAAGGTAGAACCGACAGTCGCTAATAACAGTGGCACCACATATAACGTCGTGATGAGACTGGAAACGTCGGGTGAGGAAGCGGCAGCGGGCGCGCAAAATCTGTTCGCCATAGCAGGGATGTTCGTGTCTCGTTCCGGCGGCATCCTGCAGGGGGATGCCGCGGTTTTCGCGCGCAAGCTTTTTGCCACGCCGCCTGAACGGGACGGGGCGTTTCTGACTGTGCGTATGGCGGCTCTTTCCGCGGATCAGACGGCTTTACTTTTCAATATGTTTTCAGTAAAGTAAGGCATTATGCCGACATATAATTATGAGTGTAAATCATGCGCACACACGTTTGAAGCGTTCCAAAGCATGAAAGATGAGCCGTTACGGGAATGTCCCGAATGCGGCAAAGAGATTAGGCGGATTGTTACCGGCGGGAGCGGGATCATATTTAAGGGTTCCGGCTTTTATGTTACTGACGCCCAGAAGGCGGGCGGCGCGCCCAATAAAAACAGCGCGCCAAAAAAGGATGGCGCGTCCAAAGACAACACGTCTAAAAATGCGGAGGCTAAGCCAGAGTCGCCGAAACCGCCGCAAAGCAGCGCCGCCAAAACATAAGTAAAGCTTCCTTCAAAAAAGAAATGTGGGGGTGGTCATTTGAAAAAAGAGGAAAAAGGGCAGCGGAGAATTCATTTTTTCTGCGACAAATGCGGATTTGAGGTTGAGCAGGACGCTAAAAATTGTCCCGGATGCGGGCGCTCCTTTTCTTCCGTAAAATGTCCCGCCTGTGGATTTGTGGGACAAGCGGCGCTCTTTGGGGAAGGCTGTCCGGTGTGCGGCTATTCGGCGTCAAAAGGCGAAAAGTCGCAGTCCATACAGACAAAGACCGTACAATCCGCGCAGACCGTTTCCAAGAGCGCCTTTGCCCTGGCAAGAGGAGGAGGCAGTAGTGTGAAACGGGAACACACGGAACTGCCCCTATGGATTTACATTATCACAGGCGTGGCGCTCCTCGCGTCTCTCTGCGCGCTTGTTCTCAATTTAATAGAATTGATATAAGGAAAGTATGGAAAATACATATTATGACGTGTCATACTATGACGCGCTTATCGTGGGCGCAGGTCCCGCGGGGCTTGTGGCGGCGCAGTACTGCGCCCGTTCGGGGCTTAAAACGGCGCTGATCGAAAAACTCGCGCCCGGCGGGCAGGCATTGCTTATAGATCGACTGGAGAATTATCCGGGCAGCATAGGCGCGGACGGCGAGCCGAAAAGCGGCTTTGATGTTGCCGAGGATATGCGGCGGCAGGCGGAAATGTTCGGCGCGGCGTTCATAAACGCCGAGGTCGTCTCCATACGAAAAACCGCGTCCGCGCAGAAGAGCGGGTTTGAACTTGAAACTATGGGCGGGGATGAGCCGCTCCAGTGCCGCGCCGTGATCATAGCCACTGGCGCGAAACCACGCCTGCTCGGCGTGCCGGGCGAACAGGAATTCTATGGCAGGGGCGTGTCCTACTGCGCCACCTGCGACGGTCCTTTCTTCAAGAACAAGAAAATTTTTGTCATAGGTGGCGGAGACGCAGCGTGCGACGAAGCGCGGTTCCTTGCGAGGCTTACGCCAACCGTGTTGCTGGTTCACAGGCGGGACAAGCTGCGGGCGCAAAAGTCCATAGCCGAGCGTACCTTGCAAAATCCTAACATACAGGCGGTTCTGAACACGCGGCTTGTTGAGATAAAGGGCGGCGAAAAAGTTTCGTCCGTACTGCTTGAGGATACGCGTACCGGCGAGCGGCGCGAGGAAGATGCGGACGCGGTGTTCATATTTGCCGGAACCCAGCCGCAAGCGCCGTCAATGGAAGGACTTGAACTGGACGAGGGCGGCTATATCATTACCAACCAACGTATGGAAAGCTCCGTTCCGGGCGTGTTTGCGGCGGGCGACGCGCGGGCGACGCCGTTCCGGCAAGTGGTAGTCGCCGCCGGGGAAGGCGCTGTCGCGGCGCACGGCGCGGCGGCGTATATGGAGAATGTATAGCTTATATCTTCCTATACGTCAGCAGCGCGTAAGATGCGGCTTCTATTTCGTGTATAATATTGTCCGGCGTCAACGCACCGGCTGAGTTATAATGAAAAAGCTTCTGGTATGTCTGCTGAACCTTCGACCAGCGCCACCGATTTACCGCCGCCCTCCGCTTCCAGCGCCATGGTGAGCAAGCTGCGCGTATTGGTGGAATTGCGCCTGCCGACTAGATAAAGCCAACCACGTTACGGCGTAAGCGCTGCCAGTATACACAGCGCCGCGCCGGTGGCAAGAGGAATCGCTAGATTGTCCCAATCCTTGAGAGGGAGGGCTTCTGTTATGGTCGCGGCGCTGGCGGCGGTGAGGGCAGTAGCCAGGGAGCGAGAAACGAGAAATGCCGCAAGGGCGACCGCCGCAAAACAGACAGCTGAGCCTTCCACGCTTTTTCCGCGCAGAAAAGCAGGGCGCAGTCGCCCGAAAAACCGCCCCGCAAGACTTGAAAGCCCGTCGCCAAAGCCAAGCGCGTATACCGCTATATATGCGATGGGTATCGGAAACAAGAGCAGAGCGAGCAGAGCGCCCAATCCCAGTGTTACAGGTCCTTTCACAAAACCACTATCCCGCGCGCGACTGGCGCGCTCCGTCAAAAACGACACAAGCGGAACATGTATCCCCCGTATCCGAAGCGTTTCCAAAATTGTATACAAAACTATACCGAACGCAAGCAGCGCGACAATCGCGCAGCGCCCCGCTTCTTCATCATTCAGAATCATTCCCGCCAAAAAGACAAGAAGCGGACAGAGCGTTATGAGTAAATGCAGGGATTTTCGGAGGAGTTCCGCGCGTACTGTCGTGTTCATTCAATGTATGAGAGGGGCGTCCGCGCAGGTATACAAAGTCCCGCGCCTATGGCTGTGGTATAAACCGCGTCTTCAGGATACTCAAACTGTACTTGGTACATGCTGCTGATTGCTGTGAGCGTCTCCTTGCCTATGGGGTTCGCGCTGCCGTTGCCCGTTACCACTACGCTGTCTATGTTCTTGGATTTCGCCGCAAAGACCGAGAGCATACCTATCACTTGGTAGACCATATTCAGAATCCCCAGCGCGACATCCTCATCCCGTGCTGAATCGAGCATTTTGCCAAAATTGGAGGCGGTGGATTCCCTGTTAAGGAAGCTCAAATCCGTATCCATGATGTCCTCAAGGAGAAGATCAACCGATTTCGCACTTCCTTTCTGCGCAAGGTCCATAATCGCGCCGAAACGCGACGTACCAAGCATCTTCTTCGCCAGTCCCAGAATCGTGCCGCCGCCCACACCGCTTCCACCTATATGGGAAATGGCATCCTTCTTCGCATCTATAATGACTGTACCAGTGCCTATGTTGGCTATGACAATGCTGTCTTTTTTGGAAAGGAACATCCCGCCCACGCCTATAGCGGTGATTTCATCCACCCGCTTCGTGGGAATGCCGAACAAGTCGCTTTTTATCTTTGTCGATCCAGCGCCGGTTATCATGATGCGCTCAATTTCCGCGATTTTTATATCATGTTCGATGAGCATCTTTCCGAACGCGCCAGTGGCTGATGTTACCGCGTCAACGGCTTTTGTCTTGAGTTTCTTGACGACTTTGCCGTTTTCTATAGAGACGGCTTTGGTGGTAGTGCTGCCTATATCTATGCCGATTATCATACCATATAAAATAGCTTATTTCCGTGCGATTGGACAAGTGGGTAGAACATAATTCTGATTGACAATCCCTATTAAATAGGGTATATTCCAAAAAATGAACGTTTATAAAAGTATTATATAGGAATTAACCGAATCTGTAGATTACCAGTAGGAGAAAATCAAAGCAAAAAAATAAAATTGAAAATAAAATCTGTTGATACCTTAAAGAACGGGTTTGAGTCATGTTATGTCGGAAGATTTATATCTATAAGAGTTTTGGGATATTGATGATAAGTCATTATCTGCGCCAGTGCAATCGCAACACAACCAGCATCTACTGTTTTGCCCATCATCGCACTACAATTATCATTAAAAGGGCTGCCCTGATGCCATAGGCTACGACATTGTATATCTACATGTTCCAATATTGTCCATGTTTTTCCATTCCAAGTCCAGGTAGCACGTGTTTCTGGGTTTTCTTCGGCATCCGCTATCTGCTCCTGAATGTAAGCATTGATGAAA
>QMCE01000130.1_pt1 | contig 63237 bp, 63 predicted proteins | sample 1821851 | NCBI WGS metagenome assembly QMCE01 (sample SAMN09453174, study PRJNA476694) | Termite gut metagenome, whole genome shotgun sequencing project. | isolation source: worker | host: Odontotermes sp. | place: South Africa:Pretoria | collected 2016-01-28
TCGTAAGTGAAAAGAGCGCTTCCGTAATAGGTTCCGATAATCGTATTTCCGGTCAAGGTTTGGCGTACGATTTTACGTTCGACCTTCATTCCGCCGACAGAGTATGAAATAGAGGCTTGGTCCGGCGCGGTTGCCGTAAAAGTAAGCGTACCGATATTTTCACTGTTAAGCGGTTTGACAGGATCAAATGGGGTGCCGGTGGGTTTACTGGTGTGCCGATAAAGCGGGCCAGTAAAAACATCGTCTTTGCTGTCATTATCAAGTTTCAATTCGCCGGTGACCCAAGTGGGTTTTCCCGTGGCGGGATCGTAGATAAACAGGGTAGCGAATATATAATCAAAACTGTTGCCGCTTTGCACAATGTTGATGCCCCAGCCGGAAGTTGCCTGGTGAAATCCACGTAGCTTCGGGCAGCCGTCGCGGAACCGATAATCAGCAGTTGCGAAAAAAGCGTCGCGCTGAGAGCGGCAATGAATTTGTTTTTCATGATCTATTCCTGATGAGAGGTAATGAGGCTCACTCTAAGCGAACCGCTTGGAAAAGACAAGAAGAATGCAGCAGCATTTACAAGAATTGCCGGTAAAAAATAATAAAACAATGAATGCGGCGGCACATCGTTGTTGCGAAGGATAAAAGAATGCGTATCAGTAAATGTGTCGCTTCAGCTTGGCCTGCTGCATGATGGTGACGGCAATTTCTTCGATGGATTTGGATGTGGTATCCAACATCGGAATTCTTTCGCGCGTCATCAGCGCTTCGGCATCGCGTATTTCCTTACGGCAGTTATCAAGCGAAGCGTAAAGGCTGTTGGGACGCCGTTCACCGCGAATCTGGCTTAAACGGTAAGGGTCGATAGTCAATCCGAAAAGCTTGCTCTGCAGCGGTCGGATGGTGGCAGGCAGTTTGCGGTCGACAAAATCGTCCGGGGTTAACGGGAAATTGGCGGCACGAATACCGAATTGCATGGCAAGATAAAGTGCCGTTGGTGTTTTTCCGCAACGGGACACACCGACCAGAATGATTTCGCCTTGCGATAAATCACGGGTTGTGGCGCCGTCGTCGTGCGATTGCGAAAAGTTGATGGCCTCCATGCGGCGAAAGTAATCGTCCGCGTGATGCGTGCTGTGGGAGCGCCCGGCCGCATGTGCGCTTTTCATACCCAATTCTTTTTCCAGCGGTGAAATAAACGCCTGGAAGAAGTCGAGCGTCAGTGCGTTTGCATTGTCGCGGAACGCGCGGTTCATTTTCTCATCGACAAGGGAGAAGAAAACAATGGGACGCTTTTGGTTTTTTTCCGCCTCCCTGTTGACGGTTTCAATGGCCTTGAAAAGTTCTTCTTCGCTTTTGATGAAGGGAATCGTAACGCGCTCAAAACGCACATCTTCAAATTGGGTCAATAGGCTGTTGCCAAGTATTTCGACGGTAATACCGGTGCGGTCGGAAAGAAAAAAAACAGTGCGTTGTTCCATGAGGCATTCCAATTATTTCAGGGCAATCTTTTGTTGAAGAATGGCGTCGCGCAAACGGTCTCTTCCCGCCAGCGTTTCCGGGCCGTGCAGACGGGTTAAGGCGTGCTCTGACCAGCAGATACCATCATTTCGATAGGCGCTGTAAAAATTGCGCATGATTTCATCGTATACGGTGATACCGTCAGCGTGCTGTTTCTTATCGTATTGTTCTCGATGCAATACGGTGGAAAGCGGCAGACGCGGCTTGATTTGCGTTTCGCGCGTGAGGTCGGGAACGCCGACGCATAAACCGACTATCGGAAAAACATGCTCGGGAAGCCGTAATTCAGCGATGACTTTTTCCGGCTGATTGCGAATCGCGCCGATAAAAACGGCTCCCAGCCCCATTGATTCAGCCGCGATCAGCGCGTTTTGGGCGGCAAGGACGGCATCGAAAGCGGCCACCAGAAAGGTATCCAGGTAATCGATGCCGTCAAGCGCTTGTTGACGGCCTTTGGCAACATCGGCCAACATGGCCATATCGGCGAGGAAAATCAGAAATAAAGGCGCTTGCTTGATGAAGTTTTGTTGCCCGGCGGCGTCTGCCAGCCTCGCCTTGCGCGCGCCGTCCTCCACGGCGACCGCGCTCCACATTTGCAGATTGGATGACGATGAAGCCGATTGTGCGGCGATCATCAACATTTCCAGAGTGTCCGGCGGCAGTGGCGCTTCCAGAAAGCGGCGCACAGAGCGGTGCGAAAGCAGCGTTTCCAAAACAGGGTTTATTTTCGGTAAATGCGGAACAATTTTTTGCCCATAACGTGCATGGGCAAGAGCGGCGATATCGGACGGTTTCATAGGCGTAAGAGCAAGGTATGCATGAGTTCACTTAGGTTACCGCCATCCGGACGGCAAGGCAAATCAGGGAAAATCATGGATTTATCGGGGCATTCGCTGGGATGCGTAGCGAAAAGCAGGCGGTAGATAGCGTATCGCGTGATGCCGCCAGTGCGATGGCGTTTGCCATGACAAGGAAAAGATCTACGATGCTCTCGGTCATTTTTACTTTTTGGACAGAATGGCATCCTTTCACAACACGGAGATATTCCGCTTTGCGTGATATAATCAAACACTTGCAAAAACTATTGATTTATTTAACTTTTTTGAAAGAAAATTATGGCTGTTGAACGTACTCTTTCCATTATCAAACCCGACGCCGTTGCCCAAAATGTGATCGGCCAGATTTATACCCGCTTTGAGAATGCCGGTCTGAAGATTGTCGCCGCGCAGATGCGCCAGCTTTCCCGGCAGGAGGCGGAAGGTTTTTACGCGGTACATCGCGAACGTCCTTTTTTCAAAGATCTTGTCGAATTCATGATTTCCGGTCCGGTGATGATTCAGGCGCTTGAAGGTGAAAACGCGATTGCCAAGAACCGCGAATTGATGGGGGCGACAGATCCTCAAAAGGCGGATGCGGGAACGATTCGCGCCGATTTTGCCAAGTCGATTGACGCGAATGCAGTGCACGGCTCGGACGCGCCGGAGACTGCTGTCGTGGAAGTGGCTTATTTTTTCCCTGCGCTGGCTGTTTACAGTTGCCGGTAAGTACGGATAAGCCGTTGGTTATAAGCATAAAGCGATGCCGCAAAGCCGGGTAAACCTTCTTGATTTTGATCTTGCCGCACTTGAGGCGTGGCTGGTTGGACATGGCGAAAAACCTTTTCGCGCCCGGCAGATTCTGGCATGGCTGCATCAACGCTTTTGTGCCGATATCGGCATGATGACGGATATTTCCCGCGTGACAAGGGAGAAACTTTCTCAAATTGCCGAAATTGGTCCGCCACCGGTGATTCGCGACAACCAGGCGGCAGATGGCACGCGTAAATGGCTTTTTGATGTTGGCGGCGATAACGCGGTCGAAGCGGTTTATATTCCCGAAGATGATCGCGGCACATTGTGCATTTCCACGCAGGCAGGATGCATGATGGATTGTGCTTTTTGTTCAACCGGCCAGCAGGGCTTTAACCGAAATCTGACGGTAGCGGAGATCGTCGGCCAGCTTTGGCAGGCAAACCGTATTTTGTTGTCGGAAAACCTTGAAACGCCGTGGGTGGCCGCCGGATGCGCGCCGGTGACGAACGTTGTTCTGATGGGGATGGGTGAACCGCTCGCTAATTTCAAAAATGTAGTGGCGGCGCTGAAACTCTTTCTCTCCGACCACGCGTATGGCTTGTCGCGGCGGCGGGTGACCTTATCGACATCCGGTGTGGTGCCGATGATGGATGCGTTGCGCGATGCTTGCCCGGTGGCATTGGCGGCCAGCTTGCATGCGCCCGACGACGAATTGCGCGATCAACTGATGCCGATCAATCGTCGTCATCGTTTGGATGAGCTGATGGCGGCGTGTCGACGTTACCTTGAAAAAGCGCCGCGCGATTTTGTCACTTTTGAATATCTTTTGCTGGCGGGCGTCAACGATAGCCCGGCGCAAGCGCGTGCGCTCATCCGGTTGACGCGCGATGTTCCTTGTAAATTCAACCTGATTCCGTTCAATCCGTTCCCTGGCGCGCCTTATGCGGCGCCGTCGCGTGAACGGGTGCGCGCGTTCCAGCAGATTCTGATGGATGACGGGATTGTTGCGACCATACGCAAGGCGCGCGGCGATGATATCGATGCCGCGTGCGGACAGCTTGCCGGGCAGGTTCAGAATCGTGTACGTTATCGCTTGAATCAAGTCGCGCGTCGCCATGAATCGTTCAGTCAGGAAGCCGCGCTGGAGCAAAGAGCGAAGACGACGCGCTTACATGTTGCCGAGAAACCTTTTGTATAAGGAAACGATTATGCGGAATTTGTTGTGTTTTTTCATGGTGGCAGGTGCCGCTTTACTGCTGGCGGCTTGCCAAAGCTCCGGTTCAAAAAGCGGTCAGGATGCTGCATACGCCAGTACAACAGATCCTTCGCAGTTGCTGGGCGCCACGCCGCGCCCGCAGTTGCTGGGGACGGAAATTACCGCGCGGAGCCAAGCGGAAGCGCATACCGCGCTGGCGCTCGGCTACTACGAACGCGGCCAGTTTGAAGTAGCGCTTGAAGAGCTGGATATCGCCAAAGGCCTCGATAGTTCGTATGCGATGATATACAACGGCTACGGCCTTGTTTATGCGTACATGAAAGAAGACGGCAAAGCGCGCAGCAGTTTTGAGCAGGCGATTCGTCTTGAACCGAACAATCCGGAGATCCGCCACAATTGGGGCTGGTTTTTGTGTACATCCGGTTTTCCCGGCGAATCATTGGCAGAATTTAATCGCGTGCTTGCCGATCCTTTATACAAATCACCGGAAATTGCCAATACCAACGCCGGGCGCTGCGCGTTGGTGGCGGGCGACAAGGATGCCGCACGCAATTATTTGCTGAATGCTTTAAAGGCGAAACCGAATTACGCGCCGGCGGCTCACACATTGGCGGATGTTTATTATCGCCAAGGCGATTACGCGAATGCCCGCAACTACATCAGGATGTCAATGCAAACACCATCGCCAACGCCTGCCGCGCTGTATCTGGGCGCTTGCATTGAACGGCGTTTGGGCGACAAGCAGGCCGAGGATTCTTACGTGTTGCAATTGCGTAACCGTTATCCGAAAGCGCCACAGACGCAGAAAATTCTTTCGGCGGAGGCGTGCTCGTGACCAGACGCGCCGGAAAAAAGATCAGCGGCGGCAAGCAGCATGAGGTAAATACAATGGAAAATTTTACTTTGTCGCCCTCACATCCGGAACGGATGCCGGAATCAAAAGAACCTTTCGGAGGGGATGTTTCGTCAGAGGCGAACGGTAAAGAAGATGCGCCGGAGCGGATAGCGGAAATCGCTTCGTCAGAACAAACCGGCCGGGAAGCCGTGTTTTCAAACGAGAAACCCGATGAGGCGGGTGAAGAGGCGGTGCTGCCGCCGTCGGTAGGTGTGCTTTTACGGCAGGCGCGCGAGGCGGCAGGTTTAACGGTCGATTCTGTTGCGGTATCGTTGAAGCTGGCGCCGCGTCAGATTGTGGCACTCGAAAACGATGAATACGCAAAACTTCCGGCACGGACTTTTGTGCGCGGCTTTGTCCGCAATTACGCGCGCTTGCTCAATATTGATCCAAATACGGCGCTGGCGGCGTTGCCGCCCGAACCTCAAGCGGAAATCAGCCCGGCGGCGATCAGCGTCAAGCTGCCCATGTCGTCCATGCCGTCGTTATCAGCAGATAACGATTTTCCGCGTACGCAACGAAAAATCTGGCGTTGGCTGATTGTGCTGATGATTCTCGCACTGTTTTTTATTGTACTGTTGTTCAAACCCAAAATCGAAGCGTGGCTGGAAAGCCTGCAGGAAATGGCTGCGCCAAAGCCGGTGGCGGAAGAAGTGATGCCGCAGACAATCGATCTGGCGGAGCAGATATTGCCGCCGTCGGCAATGGTTCTGCTCGGTGAAGAAACGGCGCCGCTTGAGACATCACCATCGTTGCCCATATCCGCTGAGTCAACGGGAGCACCGGTGACGATGCCGGATGTGACGGAAGCGCCGGCAACAACGCTGAGCCCGCCGCTTGCCGTGGTGGCGAACGGCAGCGCACAGCCGCTTCCCGGGGATGCCGAATTGGAAATGATCTTTGACGGGCAGTCATGGGTAGAAGTGCGCGACGCCGATAATAAATCCTTGTTTTATGGTTTGGCGCAGGGCGGCGAACAAAAAAAACTTTACGGTAAAGCGCCGCTGTCGGTGGTGTTGGGAAAAGGCGAGGCAGTGCGGGTCAATTTTCGCGGCCATCCGGTTGGCTTTAAAATTTCGCCGAACGACGGCGTTACCCGTTTGACGCTCGAATAGCCGATTTGATGAATTCTGATTTTCCGTCGCGTCGAAAAAGCCGTCAGGTATTGATTCGCCACCGCGATAACATCGTGCGTATCGGTGGTGACGCGCCGATTGTCGTGCAGTCGATGACCAATACCGAGACCGCCGATATTGATACGACCGTGCGGCAGGTGTGCGCTCTTGCGGACGCCGGTTCGGAGCTGGTGCGGGTGACGGTGAACACACCGGCGGCGGCCAAAGCCGTGCCGCATATCCGCGAGCGTTTGGATCAGGCGGGCTGCATGGTGCCGTTGGTCGGCGATTTCCATTACAACGGGCATAAGCTGCTTGCCGATGAACCGGCCTGCGCCGAGGCATTATCCAAGCTACGCATCAACCCCGGCAATGTCGGGCAGGGTGAAAAACGCGATAATCACTTTGCGCAACTGGTCGATATGGCGTTGCGTTTTGGCAAGCCGGTACGCATCGGCGTGAACTGGGGTTCGCTGGATCAACAGGTTTTGGCGCGTTTACTCGACACCAATCAACAACGTCCAATGCCGTTACCGTTGCCGAGGATCATGCAGGAAGCGTTGGTGGCGTCGGCGCTGGAAAGCGCGCAGGCGGCGGAAACGCTGGGACTTTCTGCCGAGCGCATCGTACTTTCCTGCAAGGTTTCCGAAGTCCAGGAACTGATTGCCGTGTACCGAACGCTGGCGCAGCACGGCGATTACGCGCTGCATTTGGGTTTAACCGAAGCCGGTATTGGCAGTAAAGGCATTGTTGCCTCTGCCGCCGCGCTTGCGGTTTTGCTGCAAGAGGGCATTGGCGATACCATTCGCGTGTCGATTACGCCCGAACCGGACGTTGCGCGTGCCGAAGAGGTGAGAGTCGCGCAGGAAATTTTGCAAACGATGGGGTTGCGCGCGTTTACGCCGATGGTGACGTCGTGTCCGGGATGCGGCCGTACGACCAGTACGTTTTTTCAGCAATTGGCAGCGCGAATTCAGCATTATCTGCGCGAGGCAATGCCGGTTTGGCGCGTACAATATCCCGGCGTTGAACATATGCGCGTTGCCGTGATGGGTTGCGTGGTCAACGGACCCGGCGAATCGAAGATGGCGAATATAGGGATTTCGCTGCCGGGGACGGATGAGACACCGGCAGCGCCTGTGTATGTAGACGGTGAAAAAGTGGCTACATTGCGCGGCGAGCGTATTGCCGAACGATTTCAGGCAATGATTGAGGATTATGTGCGTCAGCATTATGGTAATGCGGGAAGCGAAGCAAAAAACGAAGCGAAGGAATTTTCACGATGAATAAAAAGCTGCAGGCCGTTCGCGGCATGAATGATATTCTGCCGGCCGACAGCCGGTTGTGGCTTTATCTGGAGGATACAGCGCGGCGGGTATTCGAGCAGTACGGCTATCAATTTGTACGCATGCCGGTGGTGGAAAATACGGCGCTTTTCGTGCGCGGCATCGGTGAGACGACCGACGTTGTCGAAAAAGAAATGTACACATTCGAGGATTCGCTTTCACAGGAAAGCTTGACGCTGCGCCCGGAAGCGACCGCCGGGATTGTCCGCGCCGCGATTGAGCACAATTTTACCTATGAGCGAGGCCAACGGGTTTGGACGGTCGGCCCAATGTTTCGCCATGAGCGCCCGCAAAAAGGGCGTTATCGGCAGTTTTACCAGCTTGATGTCGAAGCACTGGGCTTTTCCGGTCCCGATGTCGACGCCGAGCAGATTATTTTGCTGGCGCGTTTGTGGAAAGCGCTTGGGTTGGACGGGATGGCGACGCTGAAAATCAACACGATCGGCGACGCCGCGGATCGCCGTGCCTATCGCGAGCGGCTGATTGCTTATTTTTCACAGCATATGGATGTGCTCGACGATGATTCTCAACGCCGCCTGCATCGTAATCCGTTGCGCATTCTGGATTCAAAAAATCCGACAATGCAGTCGGTGATCGGACGTGCGCCGCGCATGATCGATCATATTGGTGCCGACGCACGCGCTCATTTTGATACGCTGCAAAAGCTGCTTAAAGAGGCGGGGCTGCATTTTGATATAGACACCCGCCTCGTACGCGGGCTGGATTATTACAACCGTACTGTTTTTGAGTGGGTGACCGACAAGCTCGGCGCGCAAGGGACGGTCGCGGGCGGCGGGCGTTACGATGGCCTGTTTGAGCAACTTGGCGGTAAGCCGACACCGGCTTGCGGATTTGCGGCCGGTATTGAGCGGCTGATTCTGCTGTTGCAGGATTCCGGTGCGCGCATTACGGAAATGCCGCTGATTTATCTTGCCTTTTTGGGAGAGAATGCCGCCGGTTTTTCCTGGCGTATCGCCGAAATGTTGCGCGACCAGGGTTTTTTTGTGGAGATGAATGCCGGTGGCGGTAATTTCAAGGCGCAGATGAAAAAAGCCGACGCCAAAGGCGCGCGCATCGCACTGATTGTCGGTGACGACGAGGCGCAAAATCAGGAAGTTACGGTGAAGTGGTTACGCGAAAACGATAAAACCAATGAGGCCGGGCGTGCCGAGCAGGAGCGGGTTGCCGTCGCTGCTTTGCCGAAGTGGCTTAATGAGCAATTTGAAAACACGCGGGGCGCGTAAAACCCGCACAAATTCATTTCTGCGTATAAAATAACAAGCCTTCAGAAATTCAAGACTTTTCAAGGGAAGACAACATGGCTGTATACGATCATCAGGAACGCGAACAAATCGAAGACCTCAAAGCATGGTGGAACCAGTGGGGCGGCTATTTGGTGACCATTGTGGTAGGCGTTATTTTAGTCATTGCGGCGGTTATGGGCTGGCGTTATTGGCAGAACCAGCGTAGCGATGCCGCGTCAACGCTTTATTTTGCCGTAAGCGACGCGCTTGTCAAAGAAGACGATACCCGTGCTCGTGAAGCGATGACGCAACTGGTCTCGGACTACGGCGGTACCGGATACGCGCCGCGCGCCGCGTTGCTTTATGCGCAGGCGCTGTGGCGCGGCGATAAAACGGATGAAGCGCAGGCGCAATTGCAGAGGGTGATTGATCGCGCGACGGAAGACGATCTCAAGCAGATCGCCCGTTACCGCCTTGCCGAACTGATGATAGGCCAACAAAAATTCGAGGACGCGTTGCGCGTTCTCGACGCCAAACATAAACCGGCATATGAAGCGATTTATGCCGACTTGCGTGGCGACGCGCTGTTTGGTGTTGGCAAAACCGACGAAGCGCGCGCCGCGTATCAAAGCGCCTTGCTGAAACTTGAGGCCAAAGAAAGCGGCGGCCAATATCGCACGGTTGTGCAAACCAAACTCGACGCGCTCGGCGGTCCGGCAAGCCCGATGGCCGCAGTAAACGAAACGCCTAAAGAAAATTTATGAAACGATTTTTTGCATTGATTTTGCTGAGTTGCCTGGTCATCGGCGGCTGCTCTTCCAGCAATAAGAAGCCGCCCAAGCTGGCCGCCAATGCGCCAAACGCTCCGGCAGCCATAGAGTGGCGTGTATCGCCGGGCGATGATGCCGCGCCGGGCTTTTCGCCGGCGGTAACGGCAGATGCGGTGTATGTGGCGTCAAAATCCGGGAAAGTGCAGCGCATTAACAGCGAAAACGGCAGTATCCAATGGAACATTGATACCAAAACCGTGCTGTCCGCCGGGCCGGGCGCAGACGATTCGTTGGTCGCGGTTGGTACGGCCAATGGCGAAGTGATCGCGCTCGACGCGGACGGCAACGAACGCTGGCGGACACGCGTTTCCAGCGAAGTCGTGGCGCCGCCTTCGGTATCGGACGATTTGGTTGTTGTGTTCACTGCAGATAATCGCGTGCAGGCGTTGGCGGCTCATGATGGTGCCGCGAAGTGGATGTTTCAGCGCAGTTTGCCGTCGCTGATCGTGCGCAATCATCAAGGTGGCGCGGTCACCAGAGGCGCTTTGTTTTTTGGCACGGCGGGCGGGCGTTTGCTTGCCGTTGATTTGGAAAGCGGCAATGTTGCCTGGGATGTCGCCGTTGCTGTTCCCAAAGGTGCGACCGAACTTGAACGTATCGCCGACGTGACCAGTCGCCCGTTGATCGAAGAAAATCAGGTTTGTTCCGCAGCTTTTCAGGGACGCATTGCCTGTTTTGATATTCTGCGCGGTACGTCGACATGGACGCGCGATATTCCGAGCTATTCGGGCATTGCTGCCGATGAGCAGTACCTTTATGTTTCCGACGATAAAGGCACAGTACATGCGCTCGACAAAAAAAACGGCGCCAGCGTCTGGAAGAACGATACTTTGGCGGGGCGCTGGCCGAGCGGTCCGCAGTTTTTGGGGAGCAACATTGCCGTGATCGATGTTGATGGCTACCTGCATGTTTTCGACAATGAAGACGGCCATTACCTTGGCCGTATGGCGACAGACGGCTCGGCGGCAACGGCACAACCTTATCTTGATGCCGATCAAATGATTTGGCAGTCGAAAAAGGGCAATGTATACGCGGTAGTGCCGCGTTGATTATATCGACGGAAGCGGAAGCTTATATATATCTCACTTCTCGTTGGCAGTTTGTTACCGGGATTCTGTGTTGTTGTTGCGCGTGTATTTAAAGCACTGTTTTCCAGCGCCGTGATCGCGTCGCCATGCTTCGTAATAAGTTTGCCCGTTTACGTCGGCCGATGGCAGTGAAAATACAGCGCATAATTGCCAAGACTGTGCGTCGAGTACTTCATATTCGTAGGGAGCATGAGTCTCTGGATCGGTAGGAGGACGGCGTTTTCCTGCTTCTGTTCGCGCTTCTTCTTCAAGAGTTGCCAAGCCCTGAGGTAGCATGTTGTGTTTTTTCGCATAACTTTGGATGGAATTGGAAATCTCCTTGACATCCTGTAAACGGCGTTCATCCAAGCGACGTTCCCGCTGTTTCATCGGCGACTCAAGCACAAAGGCCGCTCCGACGAGTGAGGCAATGACTATCGTAGAAACCGCCGCCGCCAATCCTTTCATTACAGTCGAGCGATTCATGTTTCGCGCTCCTCTTCACGCAAATCCCATAAATAAAACCCCAAAATTGTTCCCGCGATCATACCGACAATGAGCGCCTTGAGGCAAAAACGGATCGTTAGCTCACCGCCCAAGAAGTTATAGATCAGCATCACCAGATCGCCGATCACACAATTGGCGGCGACAAACAGCGTTAGGTAAGTCAGCCAGCGACGAATAGCTGACAGGCGTTTGACCGGGTTGCTGGCCAATTCTCGCTGAATGCGCCAAGACATAAATAGAAAGAGTGGGAAGGCAATGACAAGAAACGATACAGGCAGGCGAATATTCCTCTTCACCGTTTGCCAGTCGGCATTCCTCGGTGCTATTGGGTCGGGGAAAATTAGATCGACAAAACTGAACAGCAAATTGCCAAGGTAATAGGCGCTGAGATACAGCGTGGTGAACAGCAGCAAATAGTAAAAAGTTTCGCGTGCCGAAAGATAAGGGTGTGGCTTGGGAACGGGCACAACGAAGGGGATGTCGGCAAACTGGTTCAGCGCGTTTTTGATCTGGTCTGCAGGCCAACCCGCCTCGTGCAGGCGCTGCTCGATTTCGGGTTTGGGAATACCCTTTTCCAGCGCAGTGCGGACGAAAAGCTCAAGGTTTTGGATAGTCGACGCCATGATTTGTCATTCTCCTGTCAATCGTTGGTATACGGTTTCCGTCATACCGAGAGGCTTTTTTGCAACACAAGCGACATATAAACCGAAAGCATTTTACGCGTTCACAGATTGAAATGCAAAAGATGTTAACGTTTGGCCTTCCGAAATCCGGGCGCCGAAAGCCGTATAATCGCGAGAGTTTCCTCTTTTCGAGATTGTAATGACAGAGATTTTCCAACCACAGCAGGCCGAAGCCGCGGCGCAGGCGGCATGGCGCAACGCCGATGTTTATCGCGTCGATGAGCAGAGTAAAAAACCGAAATTTTATTGTGTTTCAATGTTGCCGTATCCGTCCGGCAAGCTGCATATGGGGCATGTGCGCAATTACACGATCAACGATGTGATGTATCGCTATTTGCGCATGAAAGGCCATAATGTTTTGATGCCGATGGGCTGGGATGCATTCGGGCTGCCCGCGGAAAACGCGGCGATGAAAAGCCGAGAAGCGCCTGCCAAGTGGACGTACGACAACATCGCGTACATGAAAAAGCAGATGCAGGCGATGGGGTTGGCAATCGACTGGTCGCGCGAGGTGGCGACCTGCGATCCGGCGTATTACCGTTGGAATCAATGGTTGTTTTTGAAAATGCTGGAGAAGGGCATTGCCTATCTGAAAACCGGTACGGTGAACTGGGATCCGGTCGACCAAACCGTGTTGGCGAACGAGCAGGTGATCGATGGGCGCGGCTGGCGCTCCGGCGCGCTGATTGAAAAGCGTGAGATCCCGATGTATTACTTACGCATTACCGATTACGCCGAAGAATTGTTGTCGAAGCTCGACGAGATGACCGGTTGGCCGGAGCGCGTGCGTACGATGCAGGCGAACTGGATCGGCAAGAGCGTCGGTGTACGTTTTGCCTTCAGCCACACGATTCATGGCGACGACGGCACGTTGATCGGCGACGGCAAGATGTTCGTGTTTACGACGCGCGCCGATACGATCATGGGCGTGACGTTTTGCGCGGTGGCTGCCGAGCATCCGTTGGCAACGGCGGCGGCAAAAAATAATACGGAACTGGCGGCATTCATCGACGAATGCAAACGCGGCAGCGTGATGGAAGCCGATATGGCGACGATGGAGAAAAAAGGGATGCCAACCGGTTTTGCGGTCACGCATCCGCTTACCGGCGAGGATGTGCCGTTGTGGGTCGGCAATTACGTATTGATGAGTTATGGCGACGGCGCGGTAATGGGCGTGCCCGCGCACGACGAACGTGATTTTGCTTTTGCGCAGAAATACGGCATTCCGATCAGGCAGGTGATCGCGGTTGGCGGCGAAGCATTTTCACTCGATGGCTGGCAGGAATGGTACGAAGACAAGCAACGCGGGCATTGCGTGAACAGCGGTGTGTATGACGGCTTGTCGTCACAGGATGCCATCGAGAAAGTCGCGGCGGATTTGGCCGCCAAAAGGCTGGGCGAAAAGAAAATCACGTTCCGGTTGCGCGACTGGGGCATTTCGCGGCAACGTTATTGGGGCACGCCGATCCCGATCATTCATTGCCCGAGTTGTGGCGCGGTGCCGGTGCCGGAAAAGGATTTGCCGGTAATTTTGCCGGAAGATTGCATTCCCGACGGCAGCGGCAATCCGCTCAATAAGCGTAACGATTTTATCAATTGTATTTGTCCGCAATGCGGGCAACCGGCGAAGCGCGAAACCGACACGATGGATACTTTTGTCGATTCGTGTTGGTATTTCATGCGCTACACCTGCCCGGACGCCGATACGATGGTTGATCGCCGCAACGATTATTGGATGCCGATGGATCAATACATCGGCGGCATTGAGCACGCGATCCTGCATTTGCTTTACGCACGCTTCTGGACGAAAGCGATGCGCGACATGGGGTTGGTGTCGTTTGACGAGCCGTTTGAACGTTTGCTGACGCAAGGCATGGTGCTCAACCATATTTTTGAGCGGCGCACGGAAAAGGGCGGTATTGATTATTACGCGCCGGAAGAGGTCGATCTGGAGCGTGACGCACAGGGTAAAATCACCGGCGCGCGCGCCAAAGACGACGGCAAGGAGATCACGTACGCGGGTATCGGCACGATGTCCAAATCGAAACGCAACGGCGTTGATCCGCAGGATTTGATCGATCGCTATGGCGCGGACACGGCGCGCTTATTTGTGATGTTTGCGTCGCACCCTGAGGCAACGCTCGAATGGTCGGATACCGGTGTTGAGGGCGCGAATCGTTTCCTGCGCCGTTTGTGGCAATACGCTGTCGCGCAAACCAATATTACTTTTGACCAAAATGCCGACTGGAAAGCGCAAAGCAAAGCGGCGCGTCAGTTGCGTTTTGACATTCATAGCACGCTAAAACAAGCGAATTTTGACTACGAACGCATTCAGTACAATACGGTAGTTTCCGCCGCAATGAAAATGCTCAATGCGCTTGATGCGTTCGATAGCGGCGATGCGGCGGCGCAAATGGCGGTTGGCGAGGGGCTGAGTATTTTGCTGCGCGTGCTTTATCCTATCGTGCCGCACATCACGTATGTTTTGTGGGAAAAGCTCAAGTTCGATCAAAGCTTTGGCAATTTGCTCGACGCGCCATGGCCTGAGGTCGATGAAAGCGCGTTGCAGCGGGATGAAATAGAGCTTGTCTTACAGGTGAACGGCAAGTTGCGCGGCAAACTGCCGGTGCCGGCAACGGCATCGCGCGACGAAATTGAAGCGCTGGCGCGCGCCAGCGAAGAGGCGCAGCGCCATATCGAAGGCAAGCCTGTCAAAAAAATTGTTGTGGTATCGGGAAGGTTGGTCAATGTTGTCGTTTAATTTAACACGCCGCCGTATTGTGCAAGCCTCGTTGCTTGCGGGTATTTTCCCTTTGCTTACCGCTTGCGGTTTTCATTTGCGTGGCAATGTCAGCTATGTATTTCGCTCGATTTATATTGACGGCGCGCGCGCGCCTCGTCTTGCCAACGAAATGAAAACCTTGTTGGGCGGCATCAGCGGTTTACAGGTGGTGGATCATCCAAAAGATGCCGAGGTGACGCTGGCGTTTATCGAGGTCGATGACGACAAAGAAGTGCTTTCACTTTCCTCCGGTGGACGCGCGCGTGAATACGCATTGACGCGCAAGGTTTCTTTCCGTCTATTCGATAAAAATGGCGAGGACTGGATGCTGCCGGACCGGATCATGATTGAGCGTACTTATCTTTATGATGACAGCGAACGCTTGGCGCGCGAGATTCAGGAGCAGGAAATCATCGACGAGATGAACCGCGATACGGCGCAGCAGCTTTTGCGTCGTATGCAAAGAGCGAAACGTCCCGAATAAATATTCATGGTGACGTTTACCAGCCTTGAAGACCTGGAAAAACATCTGGCGCAAACATTGGCGCCGCTTTATCTGATCCATGGCGACGAACCGCTGTTCGTTCAAGAGGCAGGCGACGCGATTCGCGCGGCAGCGGTTCGAGCCGGTTGTGCGGAGCGCGAAGTGTTTGTGGTGGAGCAGGGTTTTAAATGGGACAGTTTTCGCGTTGCTGGCGGTAATCTCGGCTTGTTCGGCGATCGGCGCTTGCTGGATGTGCGCATTCCGACCGGAAAGCCCGGCGTGGATGGCGCGAAAGTTCTGGAAAATCACGCCCAAGCGCTTGATGATCGGCAAGTGACGATGATTACGTTGCCGCGCGCTGACCGTGCGATGCAGGCGACGTCCTGGTTCAAGGCGTTGAGCGCAGCGGCTGTTGTCGTGCCGGTCCAGCCGCTGGCGCGCGAAGCGTTGCCGCGCTGGTTTGAAACACGCCTAAAAAAACGTGGCTTGCGTGCGACGCCCGATGCGCTGGTAATGCTCGCGCTGCATTACGAAAACAATCTGTTCGCGGCACAGCAGGAAATCGAAAAACTGGCGCTCCTGTTTCCTGACGGCGAGCTCGATGCGACGAAAATCGAATTCGCCATTGCCGATGTGGCGCGTTACGATGTTTACGCGTTATCCGAAGCGTGGCTTGCTGGCGATGCGCCGCGTGTGACGCGCCTGATTTACTCGTTACAACAAGAGGGTGAAGCGCCGACGCTGTTGGTTTGGCAGTTCGCCGAAGACGTTCATGCGTTATGCGCTATTCGTGCCAATGTTTTGCGCGGGACATCCGTTACTCAGGCTGTGCGCGAAGCGCGGGTATGGGGTCGGCGGCAGGCGGCAATGGAAAAGGCTGCGCGACGTATACCCAATGCCGATTTGCCGAAGCTGCTCAACGCGTTGGCGAAACTTGATGCCTCGGCAAAAGGACTGGTTGCCGATAACGCTTATCGGGATATCTGGCAAAGCCTGACTTCATCGGCATTGCTGCTGTGCGGCGCTTCCCATGCGCAATGAGCGAAACGGCATAGCGTATAATAATATGTGACGAATAATGTATTTTGGGAAACGGGAACAGGAGGCAAAAGATGCATAAACGGGTTCTAGTGGCATACGATGGTTCCAGTTCAAGCCGTCAAGCATTGGAAGAGTGCCTGGCGCTTAATCTGCATGAATCAGAAATTCATCTCGTGGCGGTGGTGCACGATTTGGCCGTTTATACACTGGCGGGCGAATATGTTCCGGCGCTGGCTTTCGAGCAGGACGCCAAGCTTGCCGAAAAAGATTTGGAATCCGCGCAGATGTTTCTCGCGGCACACGGCTTGCCGGCGCGCGCGTACGCAATGACCGGCGAACCGCTGGATGTGATCGCCAAACTTGTCGACGAACTGAATATCGATCTTTTGATTCTCGGGCATAAGCGTGAGCAAAACTTTGCCGCCCGCTGGTGGAAAGGCTCGACTGGTGCGAAGCTCATGGATCGCGTGCATTGCAGCATTTTGATCGCGCAGGGGGAGAAGGCGGTAGACGGCGGCCAAGATTCAGGCAGCCGGTAACAGAACACGGTTTCATACTTGCGGCCTGTACCGCTATTTTGTATCGATTGTTCGCCTCAGCCAAGCGGATGGTTATATCGGTTCCGGCTGTGCGTTGCCCGTTTGCCTACACGGCGCGATTTTTGCCCCGAAGCGATGCTCAAGATAAAAATGATGAAGCTTGGCTGTTTGTAGGCAACAATAAAAACCCCTCGCTGATGTCATATGCTTGTGCTGTCCTGCATATCCATGACGCAGGCCATATCTGACACAGCAGGCCTAAACGGTTAGAATACCAAAGCTTTGAGGGCGACACTTTCGCCCTCTTCCTCGTTATTTCAAATTTGGAGCCTAAATCGCATCATGAGTTCGAGCACGAAGTCTTCCGCGCGTATCCTTCCTTTTGAAAACCTGCGTATGACCGACGTGGAAATTGTCGGCGGCAAAAATGCTTCGCTGGGTGAAATGATCAGCCAGTTGACCCAATCGGGAATTCGCGTTCCCGGCGGGTTTGCGACCACTGCGTATGCATTTCGCGAGTTTCTGGAAACCAACGGCTTAACCGACGCCATCAACAAAAAGCTCGAAGGACTGAATATCGACGATGTTGTCGCGTTGGCGAAGGTCGGGCGTGAGGTGCGCGACATGGTAGCGACGGCGCCGTTTCCGAAAATGCTAGAAGCGGATATTCGCGCCGCTTACGAAAAGCTGACCCGGGATTTGCCCGACGCTTCGTTTGCCGTGCGTTCGTCGGCAACTGCCGAGGATTTGCCCGACGCTTCATTTGCCGGGCAGCAGGAAACATTTTTGAATATCCGCGGTATTGATAGCGTATTGGACGCGATCAGGGAAGTGTTCGCGTCGCTCTATAATGATCGTGCCATCGCTTATCGCGTTCACCAGGGTTTTGCCCATAGCGAAGTGGCGTTATCGGCCGGCGTACAACGCATGGTGCGCAGTGACGTCGGCGCGGCGGGCGTGATGTTTACGATGGATACCGAATCGGGGTTTGATCAGGTGGTATTCATCACTTCGGCGTATGGTTTGGGTGAAACGGTGGTGCAAGGTACGGTGAACCCCGATGAATTTTATGTGTATAAGCCGAATCTTGAAGCCAATCGCCCGGCAATTTTGCGCAAGATTACCGGCAGCAAGGCGCTGAAAATGATTTTTGCCGACGATCAGGCGGCGGGACGTTCGACCAAAACCGTGGAGGTGCCGGAAGCGCAACGCTTGGTGTTTTCGATTACCGATGCCGAGATTGAGGAGCTGGCGCGCTTTGCGATGAAGATCGAAGCGCACTATCAGCGGCCGATGGATATCGAATGGGGGCGCGACGGTGTTGACGGAAAACTTTATATCCTGCAAGCACGTCCGGAAACGGTGAAGTCGCGCGAGTCGGCGGATGTGCTGCGTCGTTACCAAGTCGAAGGCAGCAGCAAAGTGCTGACGTCCGGTCGCGCTATCGGGCAGAAAGTCGGGCAGGGACGGGTGCGGGTGGTGAAATCCATTACCGAAATGGACCGCGTGCAGAAAGGCGATGTGCTGGTGGCCGACATGACCGATCCCGATTGGGAGCCGGTGATGAAGCGGGCGGCAGCGATTGTCACGAACCGCGGCGGCCGTACTTGCCACGCGGCAATTATTGCCCGCGAGCTGGGCATTCCGGCGGTGGTCGGTTGCGGCGATGCCACGAGCGTTTTGGCGGAAAACGCCGAAGTGACGGTGTCTTGCGCGGAAGGCGATACTGGAAAAGTTTACGAAGGTATGCTGGATGTTTCAGTGAAGGAAATCGCATTGAGCAAGATGCCGGAAATTCCGGTGAAGATCATGATCAATGTCGGCAATCCTGAGCTGGCGTTTGGTTTCTGCCGCCTGCCTAACGAAGGCGTCGGTTTGGCACGGTTGGAATTTATTATTAACCGCAATGTCGGTATTCACCCGCGGGCGCTGCTTGAATTTGATACGTTGCCCAACGAATTGAAGCGCGAAATTCGCGAGCGCATTATGGGCTACAGCGATCCGGTCGAGTTTTTTGTGGCCAAGATTGCCGAAGGCGTTGCTACGATTGCCGCGGCGTTTTATCCGAAGAAGGTAATCGTGCGGTTATCCGACTTCAAATCGAACGAGTACTTCAACCTGCTTGGCGGTGACCATTATGAACCGCATGAAGAAAACCCGATGATTGGCTTCCGCGGCGCATCGCGTTATCTGTCCAAGAAATTTTACAATTGTTTCGCGTTGGAATGCCGGGCAATGCGTCGCGTGCGTGACGAAATGGGTTTGACCAACGTGGAAATCATGATTCCGTTTGTACGCACGTTGAAAGAGGCGCAAGGCGTGGTCGAATTGCTCAAGAAAAACGGTTTGGAGCGCGGCAAGAACGGTTTGCGTTTGATCATGATGTGCGAAGTGCCGTCGAACGCGTTGCTGGCGTCGGAATTTCTCGAATATTTTGACGGATTCTCAATCGGTTCCAACGATATGACGCAGTTAACGCTTGGTCTCGATCGCGATTCCGGCGGAGCGATTGCCGAAATTTTCGATGAACGCGATCCGGCGGTGAAAAAAATGCTGGCGATGGCGATTGCCGCCTGTCGCGGCAAGGATCGTTATATAGGTATTTGTGGGCAAGGGCCGTCGGATCACGTCGATTTTGCGCAATGGCTGGTCGATCAGGGTATTTCCACCATTTCGCTTAATTCCGATACGGTTGTCGAGACTTGGCTGGCATTGGCCAATGCCAAGCCGGTTTAACCGGCGGCTTTTAATCAACCCGTTTCATTGGCGATGAAGCAGACGCCGCGCGTTCATATCATGTTGCGGCGTTCAAAGCGGCTCGGTTTTTTCATTCCGGCAGTAGCGGTGTTGACCGCCGCTTTGTTGTGGACGTTGCCTTGCCCGTGGTGGGTTGTTCTGACCGCGAATGTTTTAATTTTGGCGTGGGCATATTGGGTGTGGCAAAAGCTCGTTGCCCGAAAGAGGAGTTACCGGCCACTCGTGGCGTTCGCATTAAGCGCCGACGGTACTTTGCTTCTGGAGAATTTGCATGGAGACGAAAGTGGATCGCATGTTATGAAGCGCGCCATGTTGCAAGACGGTTATTATGTCGGCAACCATTTTGTCACACTGGTCTGGCGCGAAGAAGGAAGTGGCGCAAAGGGTACGGCAATACTTTTACCCGACATGATGGATAACGATGAATGGCGCAAATTACGTGTTTTATTGCGTTATGCTCACGCGGAAAATGCTGTAGCGCCGGATGTTCTTTAAGCGTGTATTTCTTCACTCGGCCACCAGTGGACGATGATCAGTTGCAGCGATTGCATGCCTTGGTATTCGCGTACTTCGATGCGATAAACAGCGAGTATGGCTTCAGGCAACGGCGTCGTATCGCCGAACAGTGCCGCTTCAAAGGTTTTGCCATCCAATACCAGCGATAAACGGGAATGCTTTCCCGCCATGGTTTTCTGTCGGGTAACGCGAAAGATATTGTCAAAGAGCGGTAGTGGAAAACATTGCCCCCAGACGTGCTCGTTTAACGCCTGCGCCAATGCGAATGAAAGCGATTGCCCCGACAGCGCACCGTCGGATTCGATGACGCGGTGCAGTTGTTCCGCGGTCAGCGTTTCGCGGGCAACTTCTTCAAAAAGCGCGCAGAATTCATCAAAATGCTCCCGGTTCAAGGTTAACCCCGCGGCCATTGCGTGTCCGCCGAATTTGTTCATGATATGCGGCGCCCGCTTGGCGACAATGTCCAGCGCGTCGCGCATATGCAACCCCGGGATTGAACGGCCGGAGCCGCGCAACACATCACCGTTTTCTTCGAGATCGGCGCTGCCGAATACGATGGTCGGGCGAAAGAAGCGTTCTTTCAATCGCGAAGCGACAATGCCGATCACGCCCGGATGCCACTCCGGCCGCGCCACGCATAATGAAAAACAATGGTTCATTTTCTGGTCGTCGAATTGTTCAATATCATTGAGCGCTTCTTGCTGTATGTGCGCTTCAACGTCGCGGCGGGTGAGGTTCAGTGTGTCCAACTCCTGCGCGTAGCGCAACGCTTCTTGCTCATCATCGGCGAGCAGGCATCGAATGCCCAGGCTCATGTCGGCGAGCCGTCCGGCGGCATTTAAGCGCGGCGCGACGACAAAGCCGAGGTCGGAAGCCGTGGCGCTGACCGGCTTGCGCCCGCCGACGGAAAAAAGCGCGCGGATTCCTGGCCGCATATGGCCGGCGCGGATGCGGCGAAGGCCCTGCGCGATGAGAATGCGGTTGGCGTGATCGAGCGGGACAACGTCGGCCACCGTACCCAGCGCCACCAGGTCGAGCAGCGCGGCAAGGTTGGGCGGCTCGCGATCTTGGTAAAGTTTTTGGTCGCGCATAAGCGCGCGTAACGCGGTCAGCGCGTAAAACATCACGCCGACGCCGGCAAGGTGTTTGAACGGGGACGGGCAAGCGGACTGATTGGGGTTGACGATAATTGCCGGGCGGGGCAATTCGCTGCCGGGTAAGTGGTGGTCGGTAATCAGGACGTCGATGTCGAGGCGCGCGGCTTCTTTGACGCCGTCGACACTGGCGATACCGTTATCAACTGTGAGCAAAAGTTTTGGCTTGAGCGGTAGCGCCAATGCAACAATATCCGGCGTTAAACCGTAACCATGTTTCATCCGGTCGGGAACGATAAAATCAATATTCGCTCCGAACGCGCGCAAGCCGCATATCGCCACCGTGCAGGCCGTGGCGCCGTCGGCGTCGTAATCGGCGATGACCACGATTTTCTCACGCTGTTGAATGGCGGTAAGAAGACGCTGCGCGGCAAGGTCGGCGTTTTCAAGCTGCCGATAATCGGGCAGCAGTGCCAAATCGTATTTCAATACTTCGGCATTATCGATATCGCGGGCGGCGAAAATACGGGCGAGCACCGGGTCGATGCCGGCTTTGAGCAGCGCGGTGAGATTTTTATCGGGGATAGGGCGTTGTTTGAGTTGCACAGCAGTAGGATGCCAGAAATCAGATGACGAGGAAGCGGTAAAAACCATAAAACAAAAAGACCGTGCGATAATACGCGCGTTTTGACATTTGCGCACAATCATCCTGCGGTGTGTTTTTCATGCGTTTTCCTTATGAACTGAAAATTGGTTTGCGTTACGCGTTTTCTGCCAAAGGGCGGGGGCGGGATCTTGTCGTTTCAATCATTTCTTTTTTTTCGTCGGCGGGGATCGCCTTAGGCGTTGCGGCATTGATCGTTGTGCTGTCAGTGATGAACGGTTTCCAGAAGGAGCTGCGCACGCGCATTTTATCGGTCGCATCGCACATCGAAATACGCGCTTTCCCGCAGGTGGAAGACTGGCATATGGTCGAACAGGTTGCCCGGCAAAACCCGCACGTGCAGGCGGTGGCGCCTTACGTTATCGGGCAGGCGATGTTGTCATATGATAGCGTCAGCCGAGGTTCGCTGGTGCGTGGCATCGCGCCGGATGCGGAAAATACCGTTGCCGATATTGAAGATCATATGCTTTCGGGCAGCTTGGACGATTTGCGTTCGGGCGAATTCGGTATTGTGATCGGCATGGAGCAGGCGCGGATGCTGGGTGTGGGTATGGGCGACGATATTGTGGTGATCGTGCCGCAGGGGTCGTCCACGCCGGTTGGGACGGTGCCGCGGATGCGCTCATTCAAAGTGGCGGGTATTTTTGATATTGGTATGTATGAATACGATAGTGGTTTGGCGTTGGTGCACATCGACGATGCCCAGCGCCTTTATCGAATGACCGGCGTTTCCGGCGTGCGCTTAAAACTCGATGACCTTTTCAACGCGCCGGTGATCGGACGTGAAATTTCGGACGTGTTGCCGTTTAATCTGGAGGTGCGTGACTGGACGCGTAGCCATGCCAATTTTTTTCGTGCGGTGCAGATCGAAAAACGCATGATGTTCTTGATTTTGATTCTGATTATTTTGGTGGCGACATTCAATATCATTTCGGCGCAAGTGATGGCGGTGGCTGAAAAACGTGCGGATATTGCCATTTTGCGCACGCTGGGTGCATCTCCGTCATCAATTCTGGCGATTTTTATCTTTCAGGGCGCGTTAGTCGGTGTCATCGGCACTTTGCTTGGCGTTGCCGGCGGTATCGCGCTGGCGCTCAATATCGATGTTGTCGTGCCGGCGATTGAGCGGCTGTTTCATGTGCAGTTTCTCGACAAGTCCGTGTATTACATCAGCGAATTGCCGTCGGATCTGCAAAGTAATGACGTAATGATCATCGCGTCCACTGCGTTTTTCTTCGCGCTGGCGGCAACGATTTATCCCGCGTGGAAAGCGGCACGCGTCAACCCAGCCGCGGCTTTACGCTATGAGTAAGGTTTCCGATCTTCCCGTACTGGCGTGCGAGCATCTTGCCAAGACTTACGAGAGCGACCGGCTCAAAGTGCCGGTATTGTTTGACGTCAATTTAGCGGTGATGCCGCGGGAATGCGTGGCGGTTGTCGGCAGTTCCGGTTCGGGAAAAAGCACATTGCTGCATCTGTTGGGTGGGTTGGATAACGTTACAGCCGGACGCGTGCTTCTGGCTGGGCGCGATCTGGCCGAAATGAGTGAACGTGAACGCGGTGAGGCGCGTAATAAAGCGCTTGGCTTTGTCTACCAGTTTCATCATTTGCTGCCCGAGTTTTCGGCGCTGGAAAATGTCATGATGCCGTTGGTGATTCGTCGCGCGGACCGGGCTGAGTCGCGGCAAAAGGCGCAAGACATGTTGGCGCGGGTGGGTTTACAGCACCGGATGGCGCATTGCCCGGGCGAGCTTTCCGGCGGCGAACGGCAGCGCGTGGCGCTGGCGCGGGCGCTGGTGACGCGGCCGCGCTGTGTGTTGGCCGACGAGCCGACCGGTAATCTGGATCGCGCGACGGCGCAGCAAGTATTCAATTTGATGCTGGAATTGAACGACGAAGCCGGTACGGCGCTTATCATCGTGACCCACGACGCCGAATTGGCGGCACGGGCACAGCGCCGGCTGCATTTGATCGATGGCGCGTTGGTTGAAACAGTGTGACAACGGTGGCTTAACGGTTTTTTCTACGAATTTTGCCGAATTTCTGATAAAATCACCGTCGGAAAAATAGAACCAGAGAAATGGGCTGTACACAGCCCATTTTTTTTTGTAAGCGATATGGATATTGACGCACTTTTAGAAAAAACATTGCCTGCGTTGGGGTTTGAGTTGGTGGACTTGGAAATGTCCCCGAAAGGGCGCACGATCCGCGTTTTTATCGATTCGCCCAAAGGCGTTACCGTCGACGATTGCGCGCGGGTCAGCCACCATTTGTCGCATCTTTTTACGGCGGAAAATATAGATTATGACCGGCTTGAAGTTTCTTCGCCGGGGCTTGACCGCCCGTTGAAAAAACTGGCGGATTTCGTGCGTTTTCAAGGCGAGGAAGCGCAATTGGTATTGCGCACGCCGATTGAGGAAGCGCGCAAAATGAAAGTGTTGCTTCAAGGCGTTGATGGCGAATGTGTGCGTGTGGAACGCGCCGGCAAGGCTTTGTTGATTGAGTTTTCGCAGATTGAACGGGCGCGGCTCGTTCCCAATATTGAATGGAGAAAGACAAAATGAACCGCGATTTGCTGCTTTTGGTAGACGCGCTGGCGCGTGAAAAAAACGTGCCCAAAGAAATCATTTTTTCTGCGTTGGAATACGCATTGGCGTCGGCGACCAAAAAACGTTTTAAGGAAGATGCGGACGTGCATGTGGTGATTGACCGTGAAACCGGTGACTATGAGGCGTTTCGCCGCTGGACAGTCGTGCCGGACGACGAGCACGAAGAGCCTTCCCGTCAGATCGCAATGACCGATGTGGTCGAGCAGAATATGGGGTTGGAGATTGGCGATGTGGTTGAAGAACCGCTTGAGGCAGTCGAATTTGGGCGTATCGGCGCACAGGCGGCAAAGCAGGTGATTTTGCAGCGCATTCGCGACGCTGAGCGTGAGCAGATCATCAATGATTTCCTTGAGCGTCAGGATAATCTTTTAAGCGGCACAGTGAAGCGCGTCGAGCGCGGCAACATCATTCTTGAGTCGGGCAAGATCGAAGGCGTTATTCCTCGCGATCAGGTGATTTCCCGCGAAATTCTGCGTGTTGGCGACCGCGTTCGCGCTTACGTGATGAAAGTGGATCGGCAAGCCAAAGGCCCACAACTCATCCTGTCGCGTACCGCGCCGGAGTTTTTGGTTCGTTTGTTTGAGCTGGAAGTGCCGGAAATCGAAGAAAAACTGATCGAGATTGTTGGTGCGGCGCGTGACCCCGGTCTGCGCGCCAAGATTGCCGTGCGCTCCAACGATCCGCGTCTGGACGCGCAAGGCACCTGTATCGGTATGCGCGGCTCGCGGGTGACAGCGGTCACCAACGAGCTTTCCGGGGAGCGCATCGACATCGTGTTGTGGTCGGAAGATCCGGCGAAATATGTGATTAACGCATTGGCGCCCGCCGAAGTGCAGAGCATTATCGTCGATGAGGATAAGCATTCGATGGACGTTGTCGTCAGCGAAGAAAACCTGGCGATTGCCATTGGTCGCAACGGCCAGAATGTGCGCTTGGCATCCGAGATGACCGGTTGGCAGATCAATCTGATGAATGAAAAAGATTCACAGAAGAAGAATGAAGAGGAAATGCTAAAAGTACGCTCTTTGTTCACCGAGCGCCTTGATGTTGATGATGAGGTTGCCGATATTCTGATCAGCGAAGGCTTTTCATCGCTTGAGGAAATTGCTTATGTGCCGATCGGCGAAATGCTGGAAATTGACGCGTTTGACGAAGATACGGTCGAGGAGCTGCGTAACCGCGCCCGCAACGCGTTGCTTACCGACGAAATCGCACTTGAAGAAAGTGTGAAAGATGTTGAAGAGGAAATGTTGAAGTTAGAGGGTATGTCGATGACGCTGGCGGCGGATTTGGCAAAACACGGCATTAAGACGCGCGATAACCTGGGCGATTTGGCCGTTGACGAATTGATGGAAATGGTTGATTTGCCAGAGGAAAAGGCTCAGGCATTGATTATGAAAGCGCGCGCGCATTGGTTTGCGACAGAAGAGTCGGAAAAGGCTTCCCAATAAGAGGTGAAGGCACTTGAAGAACGCACAGCCAATAAGGATCAGGAGAAAAGCAGGATATGCCCACAACGATTGAATCATTTGCCGAAGAGTTGAGATTACCGGTTGAAACGTTGATTCAACAACTGGCGGCTGCCGGTATTGAAGGAAAAAAAGCGGGAGACAAATTGACCGCTCGCGATAAGGCGGAATTGCTCGAGTACTTGCAAAAACAGCACGGCGGTACGGCCGCGCCGAAAAAACGCATCACGTTGACGCGCAAGCAGACGAGTGAAATCCGGGCGCCGGTTGGTGCCGGAAAAGCGCGCACGATTCAGGTCGAGGTGCGTAAAAAGCGCGTTCTGGTACGCCGCGAGGAGGTCGAAGCGATTGCGGCGCAGCAGGCGGAGGCGGCGAAAAAGATTGAGGAAGAAGCTGTTGCAGAAGCGGCCCAAGAAAAGATTGAAGCCGCTGTGCCGGAAGCGCTGCCGATAGTCGAAGAAGCGGTAGCAGAAGTACGGGAGGCCGAAACGATACGGCAGCCATCGCCGGCAGCCGTTGCCAAAGCCGCCGCCGCCGTGGCGCGCGCAGAAGCGCGGAAGGCGGAGACGGCCGCCAAGAAAGCGGCAAAGAAAAAGAAAGAGACGACCGGGAAAGAAATGGTTTCCCAGATTATTGCGGTGCCGCAGCCGGTGCTGACCGATGAAGAGCGCAGAACGCGCGAAGAGGAAGAACGGCGCTCGAAAGAGTTGATTGCCCGTCAGCAGGAAGACTTGCGGCGTAAACAGGAGCTTGCCGAGGCACGGCGCTTAAAGAAAGTACGCGAAGCCGAAGAAAAAACGCAAGCGGCGGAAAAGCTTGCGCAGGCGAAAGAAAAAGAGAAGAAAGAGAAAAAGAGCATTAAAGGCACATTGCATCGTCCGGAAGGAAAAAAGGACAGCAAAGATAGCAAGAAGGACGGCAAGAAAGACAAGAAAAGTAACGTGCGCGAACTTGTCATGGATCGTGAAAGCGAGCGGCGCAATGTGGGTTTGCGCCCGCGCGGCGGTAGCGCGGCAACTTGGCGTGGTGGTGCCAAAGGCGGCAAACGTCGCGGCGATAAGGAAGAAAGTGTATTGATCGAAACACCGGTAATGCCGATGGTACGCGATGTGGTGGTGCCGGAAACGATTACCGTTGCTGATCTTTCGCACAAAATGTCGGTAAAGGCGGCGGAAGTAATTAAAGGATTGATGAAAATGGGCATGATGGTGACGATCAACCAGATGCTCGATCAGGAAACAGCGATGATTATCGTCGAGGAAATGGGGCATAAAGCAATCGCCGCTCAGCCTGACGATCCGGATGCGTTGCTGATGGCGGATGAGGCACAGAGCGCGCATGATGCCGAATTGCTGCCGCGCCCGCCGGTGGTTACGGTAATGGGGCACGTTGACCATGGCAAAACGTCGCTGCTCGATTACATTCGTCGTTCGCGGGTTGCCAGCGGTGAAGCAGGCGGCATTACCCAACATATCGGCGCGTATCATGTTGAAACCTCGAAAGGTACGATTACTTTTCTGGATACGCCTGGGCACGAAGCGTTTACCGCAATGCGGGCGCGTGGCGCACAAGTAACCGATATCGTGATTCTGGTTGTTGCCGCTGATGATGGTGTGATGCCGCAAACCAAAGAAGCAATTGCCCATGCGCGCGCCGGCCATGTGCCGATCGTGGTTGCGGTCAATAAAATCGATAAGCCCGAGGCCAATCCCGAGCGCGTCAAGCAGGAATTGGTTGTGGAAAATGTGATTCCCGAAGAATATGGCGGCGATGTGCAGTTTATCGAAGTGTCCGCCAAAACGGGGCAAGGCATTGATGCGCTGCTGGATGCCGTATTGCTGCAAGCGGAGGTGCTTGAACTGAAAGCGCCGCGTGATGCGCCAGCAAAGGGAATTGTGATCGAATCGCGTCTTGACAAAGGGCGCGGCGCGGTGGCCAGCGTGCTTGTTCAATCGGGTACTTTGAAACGCGGCGATGTGGTGTTGATCGGCGCGGCGTTTGGGCGCGTGCGTGCGATGCTTGATGAAAACGGCAAGCCCACCGACGAAGCCGGTCCGGCAATCCCTGTTGAAATTCAAGGCTTGTCGGATGTGCCGATGGCCGGCGAGGACTTACTGGTGTTGAGTGATGAACGTCGCGCTCGTGAAGTAGCGCTGTTCCGCCAGGGCAAATTCCGCGATGTGCGTTTGGCGAAGCAACAGGCGGCGAAGCTTGAAAGCATGTTTGAAAATGCCGGCGAAAACGAGATCAAGCGCTTGCCGCTTATCATCAAGGCCGATGTTCAGGGCAGCTACGAGGCGTTGCAACAGACTTTACTCAAGCTTTCAACCGATGAAGTCAAAATCGAAATCGTCCACGCGGCGGTGGGCGGCATCACCGAATCCGATATTAACTTGGCCATTGCCTCCAAAGCAGTGGTGATCGGTTTTAACACTCGCGCCGATGCTTCGGCGAGAAAGCTGGCCGAACTAAGCGATATCGAGATCCGTTATTACAATATTATCTATGAGGCGGCTGACGATGTTAAAGCCGCGCTTTCCGGGCTGCTGTCTCCGGAAAAGCGCGAGCAACAACTGGGTCTTGTCGATGTTCGCGAAGTGTTCCGGGTGCCGAAAGTAGGGGCGGTTGCCGGTTGCTATGTGCTTGAGGGCGTGGTGCAGCGCGGTGCGCATGTACGTGTTTTACGCGATAACGTTGTGGTTCACGATGGTGAGCTCGATTCATTGAAACGCTTCAAGGACGATGTCAAAGAAGTCAAAGCAGGCTTTGAATGCGGCTTATCGGTGAAGAATTTCAACGATATCCAGCAGGGCGATCAGATTGAGGTATATCAGGTGGTCGAGGTGGCGAGGACGCTTTAATATTGCGCTTTGAAAATATTTGTTTTATCGGCTATCGGGAATTTTGAGCAATCATTTTTCAGAGAGTAGGTAGGCGCGGATAAAGAGTTATTGTTCATGAAGAGAAATACAGCCCGCATTCGCCGCATCGGTGATCAGATTCAACGTGAGTTGAGTGAGATTTTACGCGAACAGGTGAAAGACCCGCGTATTGGTTTTGTGACGATCACCGGTGTTGACGTTACCAACGATCTTGCGCATGCCAAAGTATATTTTACGCATATGGCTGGAATGGATAGCGCGGAAGAGGCAGAGCAGTCATTGGCACGGATGGCTGGTTTTTTTCGTTCGGAAATTGCGCGTTGTTTGAACAGCTACACCGTGCCGCAATTGCATTTTATCTACGATAAATCGATTGAGCGGGGTATGGCGATGTCGCGGCTGATTGACGAAGCGGTTGCGCTTGAGAATCCGGACAATCGGGAAGAAAGCGAAACACAAAAATAATAATGAAACAAAGGCGCTCATGGCGACGCGTTGACGGTGTTTTGTTGCTCGACAAAACCGAGGGTATCAGTTCCAATCAGGCATTGCAAAAAGTAAGACGTCTTTTTCAGGCGGAAAAAGCGGGGCACTTGGGCACACTCGACCCATTTGCTTCAGGATTATTGCCGATCGCGTTCGGCGAGGCGACCAAACTGTCTCGTTTTTCTTTGGATGCGGATAAAGCTTATCGTGCCACGATACAACTCGGCATTGCGACGACGACGGGTGACGCCGAAGGCGAGATCGTTTCACGTTGCGATGATCAGGCGTTGGCATGCATCGGCAGAGAAAAGATTGAAGAGGTCTTGCGCCAATTTACCGGCAAGCAAGCGCAAATCCCCCCAAAATTCGCCGCGCTTAAATATCGAGGCAAAGCGTATTACGATTATGCCCGTGCCGGTATTGATATTCCACGCGAGGCAAGAGCGATAGAAGTCTTTTCTTTAGGACTTGTCGATTTTTCGTTGCCGGTACTGGTATTGGATGCCCAAGTCAGCAAAGGTACTTATATCAGGGCGCTTGCCGAAGATATCGGTAACGCGCTGGGTTGCGGCGCATATTTAACAGGCTTGCGTCGAACACAGAGCGGTACATTTACGCTGGCGCAGGCGCATACACTCGAAGCATTGTTTTTGCTTGATGAAAAGGAACGCGACGCAGCGTTATTGCCGATGGATTCGTTGGTGACCGGACAGCCCCGTATCGAAATTGGGCAAGAGTTGGCGCAGCGTTTTTTGTGCGGGCAGCGTATTAATTTGCGTGAAACCGGTTTGCCGTTGAGTACGGTGCTTCCCGTTTGTGCGGTATATCACATGCAAACATTGATCGGTATCGCTTCGGCGAGCGATGGGGTTTTGCGGCCGATGCGGTTGGTGCGATGAGTCATCCCGAAGACAGCATTTATACTGTCCTCGGGATTTATCACGGTCATTAAATCAGACCTTCTTCTTTTAGTGCTTTTTGTACCGAAGGCCTGATGTTCATGCGTTTCACGAATGCCTGCAAATCGGGCCAAGCGTCGGTCGAACGTTTGAGCCTGTCTGCCCACGTGAGTACTACATAAAGATAACAATCAGCAACGGTAAACGATCCAAGCAGGTACTCACGATTACCGAGTTCATGATTGATATATTCAAAGCGCTGTGAAAGCACTGCCCATGCCGCGTCTTTCTTTTCGGCGCTGGCAGTGGGTATCCATAGCGGTTTATAAGCTTTGTGAACTTCGGAAGAAATAAACGACAGCCACGCCATCATACGGTAACGTTTAAGTGTACCTGCCGCAGGTGCAATCTGTTTTTCCGGCACCTGGTCGGCAATGTATTGAAGGAGCACTTGCCCTTCGGTGAGAATTTCGCCATTGTCGAGTAGCAAGGCGGGAACGTAGCCTTTAGGATTTATCGTTGTATAAACGACGCCGCCGGCTGTTGTGTGCGGGTTCTCGCGCAGGTTGACGGCCTCGGCTTCGTAGGGAAGCCCCGATTCCGCCAGGGCAATATGAACCGCCAGCGCGCAGGATCCGGGGGAGAAATATAATTTCATGTCAACAACTCCTTTCTGTATATAAAAAAGCGCTACAATATTATCGAAAACAATTTTCTTTTAACCATATCATTTGTTGATGCTTTAAGCATTTCTTGGCGATCATGTATTACGGAGAGCGTTTTAACGCTATTAGTCATCTCGTCGGTGCGGTGTTTGCAGTGTGCGGAACCGCGTTGCTTATCACGTTTGCCAGCCTCGAGGGTACGGTTCGGCAGATTGTTGCCGCCAGTGTTTACGGTAGCACATTGATTACGCTCTACGTTATTTCAACGCTTTACCATTCTTTTCGCGGGCGGCTGAAAAGTATTTTTCAGCGCTTTGACCACTGTGCCATTTATTTTTTGATCGCGGGAAGTTACACGCCGTTTACGTTGGTCACGTTACACGGTGCGTGGGGCTGGACGATTTTCGGTATCAACTGGGGGCTTGCTGTTTTGGGGATTGCACAGGAATGGTTGCTTGGTAAGAAAACGCGCGTATTGTCTTTGCCGATTTATGTGATCATGGGCTGGTTGATTGTGATCGCCATGAAACCGTTGATCGGTGCGTTGCCGCTATTCGGTCTTGTCTGGCTGGTACTCGGTGGCTTCTTCTACACAAGTGGAATCATTTTCTACATCTTTGATGAAAAGATTCGCCACGGTCACGGTATTTGGCATCTTTTTGTGCTTGCTGGAAGTGTCGCGCATTTTATTTGTATTCTTTTTTATGTGATTTAATCCGGCATAGTCGATATCAACGGCTGTTGTCGGGTGTTTTTTCTCATTTTCATCATGGAAACAATTTAGGGTCATGAAAAAAAACGGGAACAATAAAATTCTGTTTGGTTTTCATGCGCTCATGGTGCGATTGCGGCAACAACCCGAGAGTATTCAGACAATTTTTTTTGACGAAGCGCGTCAGGACGCGCGTTTACATGATTTGCTTTCTCGTGCCGAGCTTGCCGGATGCGCGGTGCAGGCGACGAATTATCGACGGCTCGATCAGCTGGCAAAACAGGCGAATCATCAAGGTGTGGTTGCATTTGCCCGCGACGAACCGCCGCGTGCCGATCTTGACGAAATTCTGGAGGTTCGCGATAAACCGTTATTGTTGGTGCTTGATGGCGTCACCGATCCGCACAACTTGGGCGCGTGTTTGCGCTGCGCCGACGCTTTTGGCGTGGATGCGTTGATTTTGCCGAAAGACCGTTCGGCATGTATGAATGCGACGGTTGCGAAAGTGGCGTGCGGCGCTGCGGATACGGTGCCGATTATTACCGTGACCAATCTTGTGCGGACATTGGAGCAACTCAAAAAACACGATGTTTGGTGCTTGGCGGCGGATGTTGGCGGCGAAAATTTATACGACGCGGAGCTGACCGGTGCGGCAGCATGGGTGTTGGGCGCGGAAGGGCATGGGTTGCGTCGTTTAACACGCGAGCACTGCGATCGTACGATCAGCATCCCCATGCAAGGGATGGTGGAAAGCCTGAACGTTTCGGTGGCGGCAGGTATTTGTTTGGCTACTACGCAGTCGGCACGTCATCATATACATAAAATCTGATCAATCATGAAAGCGCAAAAACGGATAAACCAGATTAAGGAGTGGCATCAGGCATATACCGATTTTCGCCGCGATCTGCATGCGTATCCGGAAATCGGTTTTGATCTTTCCCGAACGAGGGAAAAAATCAAGGCGTTGCTTGCCGGGCTAAAAATCGATTTGCACGATGATGTTGGCGGCGGTATTGTCGCGGTGATCTCCGGCAACGATCCGATGATGCGTGGTATTGCATTGCGCGCGGACATGGATGCATTGCCGATGCAAGAAGCCAATACGTTTACCCATGCCTCGAAGATTCCCGGTTGCATGCATGGTTGCGGCCATGATGGGCACGTCGCCATGTTGATGGCGTGTGCGCATTATCTCCAGAAAAACCGCGATTTTTCCGGAACCGCGTATTTAATTTTTCATTTAATTTTTCAGCCTGCCGAAGAAGGTAAGGGCGGCGCGATGGCGATGATTAAAGCCGGCTTGTTTGAACGATTTGCAATCGACCGTATTTTTGCTCTGCATAATTGGCCGACACTTCCGTTTGGAAAAATTGCGATACAACCCGGCCCGGTGATGGCCGCATGCGACAGAATCAATATTGAGATTGGCGGGCGCGGCGGTCACGCGGCATACCCGCATCTTGCAATTGATCCGATACTGGTGGCAAGCCACTTGGTTACAGGCATACAATCCATTGTGGCGCGTAATATTGACCCTTATCAGGAAGCGGTAGTCAGTATTTGCGGCATTGAAGCGGGCAACATGGATGCGATGAATGTGATCCCGGATAAGGCGCGCATGATCGGTACGGCGCGTACATTTCTGCCGCAGGTACAAGATGCGGTTGAAAAACGTTTGCGGGAAATGATCCCCGCTGTTGCGGCAGGCTTTGGCGCTGAGGCGAAGCTTGATTATGAGCGTATTGATCCGGCGACGGTAAATGATGCCTGCCAAGCGGCATTTGCCGAAAAAGTTGCCGCCGAGCTTTTCGGCACGGAAAATGTGGTGCGCGATTTGCAGCCATCCATGGGTGCGGAAGATTTTTCTTATATGCTTTTGCAAAAACCGGGGGCTTATTTACGCATCGGGCAGCAGAATGACCGGACGCGATGTAATGCTTTTCTGCACAATGATTTGTATGATTTCAATGACGATCTGATCCCCTATGGCGCCGCGATGCTGGCGGGCTTAGTCGAAGCCAACAGCGCTTAAAAGCGTACTTTTTTCTTGACGAAATCAGTAACTCTTCTCAAAATACTGCTCTGACTCGGGGTGCCTGATATAGGCTGAGAGTAAACCCGTAACACCTGATCTGGGTTGTGCCAGCGTAGGGAAGTCGCGAAAACAGTCTATCGCTGTATTTTCGGTTCCTCCGTCGGCATGGCTTCTTAATCGAAGAAGTAGGAGGAACATGGAACCTTTCCCATTATTCAAAATCGCCGAGCGTCTGGCGCAGTTGCGTGTCAGGCCGCCGCTGGTGCATTGTTTGACCAATGAAGTCGTGCAGGAGATTACCGCAAACGTCGTGCTGGCCATTGGCGCGTCGCCGGCGATGGTGGTTGCCGAGCAGGAGGTGTCAGAATTTTCCCCGATTGCGGACGCGCTGCTGATTAACGTCGGCACGCTTTATCCGGAACGCGCGCGCGCGATGCGCACAGCAGTTGTCGCCGCAAATCAATCGGGAGTTCCCTGGGTGCTTGATCCGGTTGCGGTCGGCGCGCTCGGTTATCGACGCCAGTTTGTGCAGGAATTGCTGTCGTTGAGCCCTGCCGCTGTTCGCGGCAATGCCTCCGAAATTCTCGCGTTGACCGGATATGATACCTTGGGACGGGGTGCCGATTCAACGGACAGTTCCGAGGCGGCGCTGGAGGCGGCGCGGCAGTTGGCGAAGAAAAATCAAACCATTGTTGCGGTGACGGGTAAAACCGATTATGTGACCGATGGCACGAAAACATGGTCACTGGCTTACGGCGATGTTTTGATGACGCGTGTGGTGGGGACGGGTTGTGCGTTGTCGGCCGTTGTCGCCGCTTTTTGTGCGCAGAAGGAGCACATGCTCGATGCCGTGGCTTCGGCTTGTGCTATCGTCGCTTTGTCAGGGGGCGTTGCAGCCAAAAGCGCAGCCGGGCCGGGTTCGTTTGTGCCATATTTCATTGATGCGCTTTATAAAATCAATCCGGATAATCTCAAGGAGTACGAAGATGCAGGGTATAGGAACACAGAATGCGAAAATGAGCACGCTTGATTTAAGCCTATATTTGGTTTTGGATCCCGTGCTGTGCGGCGGCCGGAAGGGCATGGTGGCTACCGCCGTGGCGGCAGCGGAAAATGGCGTCACGATGATTCAGTTGCGCGCCGAAGCGATGGAAAAACGCGAGTGGTACGAAGCGGGGCTGGTGTTGAAAGAAGCGTTAACATCTTATTGTATACCGTTGATTGTCAACGATCATGTTGATGTGGCGCTGGCGATTGACGCAGATGGCGTGCATATCGGGCAAAATGATTTACCCGCTGAGTCGGTGCGCGCCATGATTGGAACGAAAAAATGGCTGGGCTTGTCGGTATCCAACGTCGGGCAGATGAAGACTGTGCCGGATGTCGTTGATTATCTCGGCGTCGGCCCGGTTTATCCGACACAATCCAAACGCAACGCGCCGCCTGCGTTGGGTTTGGGAAAGCTCGCTGATCTTGTCAGCCGGAAGTGTTTGCCGGCGGTTGCCATTGGCGGTATTACGGCCGAAACGGTCGGCGACGTATTGCGATGTGGTGTGGAAGGGATCGCTGTGGTGTCGGCCATTTGCGGGCAACAAAACCCTGCGCAAGCCACACGCGCGTTGCGTGAGAAAGTGGATGGTGCGTGATGATCGTGAATGCGTTGACTATTGCCGGCTCCGATTCCGGCGGCGGCGCCGGGATTCAGGCGGATATCAAAACATTTTCGGCGCTCGGCGCTTACGGCGCATCGGTAATTACGGCACTGACCGCGCAAAACACGCAGGGCGTGCGCGGTGTGCTTGCCATTGCGCCGGATTTTGTCCGGGCGCAATGCGAAGCGGTGTTTGACGATATTCGTATTGACAGCGTGAAATGCGGCATGCTTGCCAACACTGATGTTATCGAGACTGTTGCCCGGTGCATCGAACATTATCGCCCGCCGGTGTTTGTGCTCGACACCGTGATGGTTGCCAAAGGCGGCGATGTTTTGCTTGGCGGAGATGCCATTGGTGCCATGCGCGAGCGTTTAATGCCGTTAGCAGATTTAATCACGCCCAACCTTCCCGAAGCCGCTGCGTTGTTGCAAACGGAAGTTGCGCATGACGAAGAAACGATTTGCGCGCAAGGCAAAGCGTTAATCAACGCGGGCGCGCGTGCTGTGCTGATGAAAGGCGGCCATTTGCAGAATGAGGAAAGCCCGGACTGGCTGATCACGCCCGATGGTGAAAAGCGTTTTATTTCACCGCGTATTATGGGGAAAAATACGCATGGGACAGGATGTACGCTGTCGGCGGCGCTGGCGGCATTGCGGCCACGTTGCGATAACTGGCCGGAAGCCATCCACAAAGCCAAAATTTGGCTGACCGGCGCGCTGGAAAACGCGCATAAGTTGGAGGTCGGCAGCGGCATCGGGCCGCTGCATCATTTTTATCAATGGTGGTGATTGAGGTGAAATGGGAGAGATTGCCGCGGTGCGGCAACGGGCGCTTTTAAGGCAAAGGCAACAATATCTTTATGGCCGTCAATCTTTCCCAAACACTTCGTTTAACTGCTGTGAGACACGTACGAACGTTGTGCGTTTGGAAAATTCGCGCAGGCGCCGGGCGCCGACATAAGTACATGCGGAGCGAACACCGCCCATAATATCGAGCATAGTATGTTCGACTGCCCCGCGGTGGGGGACGAGCGTTTCCTTGCCTTCGGCGGCGCGGTAGGGCGCGACTCCGCCCGAATATTGATCCATCGCGGTTTTGCTGCTCATACCATAAAAGCGCTTGAACAGTTTGCCATCTTTTTCGATGGTTTCGCCGCCGCATTCGTCGTGACCGGCGAACATGCCGCCGAGCATGACAAAATCCGCACCGCCGCCGAACGCCTTGGCAATATCGCCGACCGCCGTGCAGCCGCCGTCGGCACAAATGTGTCCTGCTAATCCGTGCGCGGCATCGGCGCACTCAATGATGGCGGAAAGCTGCGGATAGCCGATACCGGTCATTTTGCGTGTTGTACATACCGAACCGGGGCCAATACCCACTTTAACGATATCGGCGCCGGAAAGGATGAGTTCTTCGGTCATTTCGCCGGTAACGACATTGCCTGCCATCAGCACGATATGCGGGTACTTCTGGCGGATTTTATGGACGAAGTTGACGAATTTTTCAGTATAACCATTTGCGACATCAATACAGACATAACGTAATTTTTTATCGAGGTCGCCCATGACTTTTTCCAGTTTGGCCTCATCATGTTCGGTGATTCCGAGCGAGTAGAATACTGCGGTATTTTCGGGTAACGTTCGGAAAAAGGCGATGTATTCTTCGGCGTCGTAATGTTTATGCAGCGCTGTGGCAAAGTTGCGACCGGCAAGCGCTTTGGCCATTTCGAACGTACCAATGGTGTCCATATTGGCGGCAATGATGGGAAACCCATGATAAGGATAGTCGACGTGACGAAAGGTAAATTCTCTCAAAGTGTCAACGATTGAGCGCGTATGCATTGTCGAACGTTTCGGACGGATCAGTACATCCTTGAAGTCGAGCTTGATTTCGTTTTCGATGCGCATCCTTTTTTCCTTCCAAGAAAAAAACACTTGCTGACGTTTCCTCAGTCAGTTCATGGTAATTATAAGATAAAAAAATAAGAGCCCTGAAAAATGGTGTTACTTTGGGCAACGTAATGAAATGTTTTTAATGCGCTATTGCTGCCAACATTGGGGGAAAACGGTAGAATAAGAAGATTAAATTTGAGAAATTTCTATGCATCCCATTCTTACGATTGCTGTAAAAGCCGCGCGTCGCGCCGGCGATATTATTATTCGCGGTTCACGCGATATCGAGCGGTTAGCGGTTCAGAGCAAAGGGCACAACGATTTTGTCAGCGAAATCGACAAAATGGCGGAGGAAGCGATTATCGATATTTTGCACAGCGCTTACCCGCAGCACGGTTTTCTTGCCGAAGAAGGAACAGCGTCTGGAGTCAATCCGCAGGCCGAGCAGAAATGGATTATCGATCCGCTCGACGGCACCGCCAATTTTCTGCACGGGTTTCCACAGTATTGCGTTTCCATCGCACTGGCAACGCAGCATCAAGTACAGCACGCAGTGGTTTTTGATCCGGTTCGAAATGATCTTTTTACGGCGTCGCGTGGTAGCGGCGCTTTCTTGAACGATCGCCGGATTCGCGTTTCCCGCCGGATATATTTGCGCGATACGCTCATTGGAACCGGCTTTCCATTTCGTGAAAGCACTACGGTCAACACTTATCTGGAAATGATGGGGGCGCTTTTCCGCAGTACGGCGGGCTTACGTCGTCCGGGTGCTGCGGCATTGGATTTGGCGTATGTCGCTGCCGGTTATTACGACGGTTTTTTTGAACTGGGGCTGCACCCATGGGATGTTGCGGCGGGTAGCTTACTGGTGCAAGAAGCCGGCGGGTTGATCAACGATTTCCATGACAAAGAAGATTTTTTATTCGGCGGCGAAGTCATTGCGGCAAATCCGAAAATTTTTGCGCAATTGTTGAGCCTGCTGTCACCGTACTTGAAAAAATAAAAAACAATTCCGGTTTGTTGGGCAAAAAAAAGGGCTATGCGATAAACACATAGCCCTTGGTTCTATTTTGGTGGGCGATACTGGGATCGAACCAGTGGCCCCTGCCGTGTGAAGGCAATGCTCTACCGCTGAGCTAACCGCCCAAGCGAACCCAGACAGGAACCCGAATTCTAACCGCAGTGCGCTGGTTAGAGCAATGCGAAAGCGGTGATCGGCTTCTCGACAAAGTCTCTAAAAGAAATTTAATTACTTGAAAATAAAGAAAAAATAAAAATCGTCAAAAAATTTTTTGGTGTCGTAAATTACGTAAAATGACAACGGATTTTCTTGAGAAAAATGAATATGTTAAAAGCAATATTCTGAATTTGGTAGATTTTTCGGCCGATAAATTCAGTCGGGTAATTGAGTATTCAAAATATCGCTGGTTTGCTTGTTACGAAAGTCGGCCAACGCAGTTGCCAATTTTTGATCATGCAATGCGAGCAGTGATACGGCAAAAAGCGCGGCGTTGGCAGCGCCGGCAGCGCCGATCGCAAAAGTGGCCACAGGAACGCCTTTGGGCATTTGCACGATGGAGAGCAGTGAATCCAGCCCGGACAACGCTTTTGATTGTACGGGTACGCCAAGCACGGGTACGGTTGTCTTCGAGGCGAGCATACCCGGTAAATGTGCGGCGCCGCCGGCACCGGCGATGATGGCGCATAGCCCGCGCGCGCGCGCGCCAGCAGCGTACTCGAACAGAAGGTCGGGCGTGCGGTGCGCAGAAACCACTTGCGCTTCGTAAGGAACGGAGAATTCGCGCAAAACATTGATGGTGGCTTCCATGGTTGGCCAGTCGGAAGCCGAACCCATGACGACGCCGATTTTGGCAGGTTGCGCAGGTTGCGTGTGATCGATCATGATGATTCCTTTCTTTTGCGCATGATACCGTTTTTTATGGAAATTGTTGGTGTACGATGGCCCTCTCAAGAAAAAACCGTTTATTAGGCAACATGCGTAAACTCAGGTATGCTCAGCCCGCAAACAACAGGTTAATCGCATGATGCTCGGTCGTAATCGTTTTTTCAATAAAATTTGGCGGCGTTATCGCTTTCTCGATTTTTTCCGCTTTATCGTGCATCGCGTCGTTGAATTGCGCATGACAGGCGTCGCTGCAAGCCTGACTTATACAACACTGCTCGCCATCGTGCCTTTTTTCACCGTGGCGTTGATTGTGGTGTCGGCATTCCCGGTATTTTCTGAATTCCATGAGCGCTTTCAGACGTTTGTCTTTGGCACGTTGGTGCCGGATTATGCTTCCGGAGTCGGTGAAGCCATCAATACTTTTGTCAGTAACGTCGGCAGCCTGACAGCGCCCGGTATTATTTTCCTTGCGGTGGCGGCATTGCTGTTGCTCAATACTATTGAAGATGCTTTTAATGATATCTGGGGCGTGCGTAAATCACGCGCCAGAATCTATCAGCTGTTGGTGTACTGGATGATTTTAACGCTTGGCCCGTTACTGGTCGGTATTGGGTTTACGGTATGGCATGCGCTGTACGATCAATTTGGCAGAGGCGACGAATGGCCGCTCTTGACGCTTATATTTCAATACATCAGTTCATTTGCGGTGACGACGCTTTGCTTATGGATAGTTTATCGTTTTGTGCCGAACCGCTATGTTTATGCACGCCATGCGCTGATCGGTGCGTTGGTTGCGGCATTTTTTTTCGAGGCCGCACGGAGCGCGTTCTCCTGGTACGTCGGGCAAGTTGCTTCTTATCAAATTATGTATGGCGCGTTTGCCAGTTTGCCGGTATTTTTGCTTTGGGTTTATTGTTTGTGGCTGATCGTTTTGGGTGGCGCAGTGATCGCGGCTTCCATGCCGTTCTGGCGTGGTTTGGCATGGCGGCGTTCGACAGATGCCCGTCGCAATTTTCAGGATGCGGTGGAAATTTTATTAACGCTGTACGAAGCGCAGCGACAGGGCAAGGCGCTTACGACCAATCAATTGCGGCGGCGTATCGACGCTGCCGACGAACAGATTGATGACCTGCTCGATCGTATGGCTGAGCGCGATTTTGTCCAGGAAGGTAAATACGATCATGGCGAGAGTTGGGTGCTGAAAACGAGAGCGGAAATGATCAAGCTTGCCGACGTGATGCGTATTTTTCTTGACGATCAGACCTTTGAGCAAAAAAACGGTATAGAAGACGAACTGCGTTTGCTATTACGTCCGCTGTTCATTGAACTTGATATTTCGCTGGAAGCGCTGGCGGGCAGAGTATGCGATAGAAAAAATGATGAAAAAAAACGATAAACATATCCGCTGCCAATGGGCGGGCAACGACAAAGATTATTGCGCGTATCACGACCGGGAATGGGGCGTGCCGGTTCATGATGATCACTTGCTCTTTGAATTTCTGATTTTGGAAGGCATGCAGGCGGGGCTTTCGTGGCTGACGATCTTGCGCAAGCGGGATAATTTCCGAAAGGCATTTCATCAATTTAACGCAAATAAAATCGAAAAATACACAGCGCAAGATGTTGAGCGGCTGATGGGTAATGCCGGAATTATTCGTAATCGCCTTAAAATCGAATCGACGATTGCCAATGCGCGCGCGTGGCTGGAAGTGCAGCGGGAGTTTGGCAGCGGCGATGTTTTTCTTTGGCAGTTTGTCGATGGCGCGCCTGTTCAAAACGCCTGGCCGGACATTCGTGCGATTCCGGTACGAACGGCACAATCCGATGCGATGAGCCATGCGCTAAAGAAGCGCGGATTCAAGTTTGTCGGTAGCGCGATTTGCTACGCTTTTATGCAGGCGGTAGGCATGGTGAACGATCATGCAGTGGATTGCTTTCGCCACCGTGCGCTCGGCGGAAAAAGCGCCTGAAATGCTGAGTTATCGACATGCCTTTCATGCGGGCAACCACGCGGATGTTTTCAAACATGTAACGCAACTGGCGTTGCTTGATTACCTGAACCAAAAGGACAAAAATTATTACTATATCGATACCCATGCCGGCGCCGGATTGTATGCGCTGACCAAAGGATATGCTGCGAAAAATACCGAGTACGAGAGCGGGATCGGCAAGCTCTGGCAACGCCATGATTTGCCCGAAATATTGGCGCGATATGTTGCACTGGTGAAAACATTTAATCCGGATGGTGCTTTGTGTTGTTATCCGGGGTCGCCTTTATTGGCGCAGCGCGTTATGCGTGCGGGCGATAAATCGCGGCTTTTTGAATTGCATCCGGCGGACTACGATTTATTAACCGAATGTTGCGCGGACAAGATTAAAAATAAACAGGTTTATATACAAAAAGCAGACGGCTTTACCGGTATCAAGGCGGCGCTGCCGCCGCCACTGCGTCGTGGCTTGGTGTTGGTCGATCCTGCCTATGAAGTCAAAAGTGATTACATTAGCGTGATCCGAATGCTGCGCGAAGGGTTGCTGCGCTTTGCTACGGGTATTTATGCGGTATGGTATCCGCTGTTATCCAGACCTGAGGTATCCGTGCTTGCCGAAAAATTGGAAAAATTACCTTTTAAAACATGGCTGCATGTAACACTTATTATTCAAAAACCGGCGGCAAACGGGTTTGGCATGTTCGGCAGCGCGATGTTTATTGGCAATCCGCCATGGATGTTGGCGGAAACGTTGGGGCGGGAACTGCCTTATCTTACTGAGCGATTAAGGCAGGACGATGCGGCATGCTTTTCAGTAAAAACATCGTGATTTTTCATTATCGCCAGTAACGAGGCGTATTTTGCCGATAGTTCTCAACATCGATACCGCGGTCTCTTACCTGAAAGAGGATTGCCCCAAGCTGATCGGTGCGCAAAATTTTGGCGTTGGCTGTTTTGTAACGTGCCACAATCTCTTCGCGCGGAAAGTGATAGCGGTTCCGATAGCCGACGCTGAAAACTGCGTATTGCGGTGCGACGGCATCGACAAAACGTGCTGATGAAGAACTTTTGCTTCCATGATGCGGCGTGATAATAATATTACTTTTCAGATCAGTGGTAGGTGATTGCGTCAGATCCCGCTCGAGGTTGGCGCCAATATCGCCGGTAAGTAATATGCTGCCGCCGCGTGTATGGACTTTCAGTACACACGACCGGTCGTTGGCATTGCTGTATTTTTTTATGGAGTGCTCATCAGGGGAAATAAATTCAAAAAAGACGCCGTCCCATTGCCAATGATGCCCGGCGCGACAATACGTCGGTGCAGATAAGCGAGTGGCGTTGTTTTCTTCAGAAATATAATATTGAGTTATAGGAAGCGCCGAGGCAATGCTGTATGCGCCACCGGCGTGATCGCTGTCCGCATGGCTGATGACCATCGTATCGATACGATAAATGGCGTGGTATTGAAGAAATGGTGCCACGACACGAATACCGGCATCACTGTTTTCGTTATACGCAGGTCCGGTATCGTAAAGCAGTGTGTGCTTGGCGGTACGTACCAGTACCGATAAACCTTGCCCGACATCCAATACCGTAACATCAAAGCCGCCTTCCGGCGGCGGTTTGACCGGAACCATCAGCAGAGCGGGCAAACACCAGAGCACGCCGAGAAAACGGCCGGGAAAGCCGCGTGGTGCAAGTAACCACAATACGCCGATAATGGAGGCGACCGTCGTCCAGAACGGCGCACCGTGCTGTTGCCAGATGGCAAGCGGCGATTGTGTAAAAAAAGCCAGCGTGTCCATCAAGACCTGAGTCAAAAAATGGGCGGGTATCCAAAGAAAAGAAAGGCCAGGGATAATGCCGAGCAACGTAATCGGAATGACGAGCAGCGTGATCCATGGGATCGCCCACAGGTTGGCGGGTAAAGAAACCAGCGAGAATTGTTGAAATACTGTTAACAGCAACGGAATTAAGCCAAGTGTGACGACCCATTGCGTGCGTACCGCAAACGAGCAGGATTTTTTAGCACGGTAAGAAATGTTGGCTTGTGGTGTCGTTATGGTGAAACGTCCGGCTGCGGCATAAAGCAGCCAGCCGACAGCACCGAACGACAACCAGAAACCGGGCGCCAATGGTGCCCATGGATCCCACACCACGACAATAAATAGTGCCCATAGCCAGATGCGAAAAGGCTGACGCGAGCGTTGCAGCCATAATCCGCAAGCGGCTACTGCAAGCATGATCAACGTACGCTGCGCCGGAATGCCGGCGCCGGCGAGTACGACATAAAAAGCCGAAGCGCAAAAACCTGCAAGTACCGCGAGCTTTAATGCCGGGCAGCGGGACGTTAAGCGCGGCGAACGGCGAAGGAGAAAAAAGAACAGTCCGCCGACCAAGGTGGAAAAAATGGTGACGTGCAAACCGGAAATGCTGACAAGATGAGTAATGCCGCCACGGTTGAAAATTTGCCATTGTTCCGCCGGAATGGCGCGTTGTTCGCCGATTGCCAACGCGACGATTACTCCGGCGTATGGTTTTCCTTCGAGGGTTGCGATGATGCGGGCGCGGATGATTTCGCGCATATGTTGTATGTAATTCATTGGCGATGGCACGAAGGCGTCATGCATCATATTGTCGGGCGCATCGCGCACATAGCCGGTCGCTCGCCAACGGTGTTGCAATAACCATGCTTCGGTATCGAAACCGCCGGGGTTGGCGTTGCCGTGTGGGCGCTTCAAACGGACGGTAAGCTGCCAGCGCGCGCCGGCTCGGAGTCCGGGCGGGATGACTGTTTCGCTTTGGTCAAAATTATGGCGGTACCAGGTCAAAGCGACGCGTTTGGGAACAGCTGCGCCCGGCGTGATGGTTTCTTCGACGGATAGGGAAAAACGTATGCCTCGTTCAGATACGGTGGGCAGCTCGTCGATGATGCCGATGATTTGAATGTCTTTGCCTTCCCACATGGCGGGCAGCTCGTCGGCCATGCGTATTACGGCACGTTGTGCCGCGTAGCCATAACCGCATAGGAGCGCGGCGAGCAGCAAGAGTAGAAACAGAATATTCGACGGGCGATTTTTAGTTTGGATGAGGTACGTCAGCCATATGCCGGACGCGATGATGAGGAAAAGCAAAGCATGGACAGGCAAAGAAGCGCTTGTTTGCAACAACCCCACGCCGATCACAAAGGCGGCGAAAGAAGCGGACAAAGGGGCGGGACGCAATGCCACGCCCGCTCACATTAACGGCAGCGTTTCTAAAAAGGCCATAAACGCGTCAGAATCATCAAACATAAAATCGTATAAGCGGCGGCAACGATGTCGTCGAGCATGACGCCGACGCTGTTTTTCATGCGTTGATCAACCGTATTGGCTGGTGGCGGTTTGACAATGTCAAAAAAGCGGAAAAGTACGAACGCGATGAACACTACGGCGGGTGTCATGGGCACAAAGAAAAGAACAAGCACAAATGCGGCGATTTCATCGATCACGATACTGCTGTGATCGGTTTCGCCGAGATGCTTGCCGGTTACATGCGTGGCCCAGACGCCGATTATTAGTAATAATATGATGACCGCGCCCCAAAGCCAGGCGTTGTTGAGTGTTGATAATCCCCAGGCAATGGGAATTGCAGGGAGCGTACCCCAGGTGCCGGGGGCGAGGCGTAATAGCCCGGAGCCAAAACCGAGCGCAACGATATGCGCCGGATGCTGAATGAGAAAGCGAAAAGGAATAGGCGACGTTTTATGCATGAGTTGTATGAGCGAAGTGATCAAAAGCGTCGGGCAAACGATGCAAAGGCCTGCCGTTTTCGTCGATGATATGAAATGATTTGTCCGCAGTAATCTGGCCGATGCGTGTCAGCGGCAATTCAAGCGATTGGCTGATGGCATCAATATGCGCGCGTGCCGAGACCGGGGCGGTAAAGCACAATTCATAATCGTCGCCGCCGGCCAAGAGGCAATGCAACGCCAATGTTTTATTTTCTTTAAAAGCGGCGTTCAGTATGGGTGAACGCGGAATTGCGTCGAGCTCAATGCGTGCGCCGACCTGCGACGATTCAAGAATATGGCGCAGGTCGCCTGATAAGCCATCGGAAATATCAAGCGCGGCAGTGGCGATATCGCGTAAACCCAGCCCAAGCGCGACGCGAGGCTCGGGAATTTCCAGTCGCTGCCGCAGTAAGGCAATGTTTTCAGGGGAGAGCGATACCTGCTTTTTTATTGCGGCCAGCGCCAACGCGGCGTCGCCCAACTGCCCCGAAACCCAGATATCGTCATCGACACGCGCGCCGCCGCGGGTGATCGCTTTACCGGCGGGTGTTTCGCCGATGATGGTTAATGTAAACGATGTGGCGCCGCGCGTAGTATCGCCGCCGACCAAAGCGATACGGTATTTTTCGGCAAGCGTATAAAAGCCGGCGCAAAATGCGGCAAGCCAATCGGCATCGCTATCTTCGAGCGACCCTGCCAGCAGTGCCCAACGTGGCGTTGCACCCATTGCGGCCATATCGGAAAGGTTTACCGCAAGAATTTTATGGCCAAGCGTTACCGGCGGCACATCGGCAAAGAAATGCCGGCCTTTATTCATGGTATCGACAGCGATAACCAGTTCTTGGCCAGGCGACGGCGCGATGACAGCGGCGTCATCGCCGATGCCAAGGCGCACCGCATCATCGCGGTAAGTATGTGAAAAGAAACGGCGAATGATTTCGAATTCGTTCAAGGCGGTTTCGTTTAAAACAGTTTAAAAAGCATGTAAAGCGCAACCGGCGTTTTGCATTTCCCGGATTGCGCGCGCGCCATCGTCAGGGCGAACGTTGACTGCGGCGATGGCGTCGGTCAGCAGCGTGACTTGATAATTCAAACGACAAGCGTCGAGCGTCGACGCACACACGCAATAATCGGTGGCAAGGCCGCCGATATAAAGATGGGTGATATTGCTTTTTTTGAGTTGAATATCAAGATCAGTGCCATCAAACGCCGAGTAGGCGTCTTTGTCTTTAGTCGTACCTTTGGAAATAATCGTGGCGCTGTCGGGAATATTTAATGCTGCCGCAAATTGTGCGCCGGGCGTTCCGGCGACGCAATGATCCGGCCAAGGGCCGCCTTGTTTTTGAAATGAGCAATGATCGGCAGGATGCCAGTCCCGCGATAAAAATACAGGGCGGACACGGGCGATAAAAGTATCCAGATAGCGACGGCAGGCAAGCGTGGCCTGATTGCCGTCGGCGACGCCGAGCGCACCGCCGGGCAAAAAATCGTTTTGCAGGTCGACAATCAACAGAGCGGAACAATCGGAAAAATGATGAAGCTCGGCAACAGTCATAATATTTCCCCGGACAAAGCGCAGAACGATATTCTACCGCTGTTTGATGTTGTGTTGCGGCAATGTTCGGCATTCGTATGTGCGCGCATCAATTCATGCGGGCAGCGATTTGCCCGACTACCGAGATTTCCCTGTTTATGTGTGACTAGAAAAAACAGGTCGCATTGGAGGCAGTTTTTATTACTGACAGAAGCCATCAATATTTTCATTTTCCTGCCAGTTATATTCGATTCTGAAAGCAATTCTACGGGCTTCGTTTAGCCCCGATATATCGCGAACAAATCCCAAAGCCATATCTATTCCCGCGCTGACGCCCGACGAGGTGTAATACTTGCCATCTCTTACCCATCGGGCTTGCTTCACCCAGTTTACACCGATTGAACTTTTTTTTACCCAATCAAAAGAACGCTTGTTTGAAGTAGCATTTTTACCATCCAGCAACCCTGTTTTGGCTAACAAAGCGCTTCCCGTGCAAACGGTGAGTATGTATTGGCTATTCTCGGCAAGAGATTTTATGCTATCTGTTAAAACCTTGTTGTGTATTTCCGTTCTCGCACCCATTCCGCCGGGAATAAATAATATGTTGTTTCTTTCACACGTGAAGGTCTTGATAGGCTGTGTTGTTATTCTTACGTTATCGACGTTTTCTATGACCCCTCCCTCTACGGAAAGATATCGGATAACGGCATTTTCCGTTTTGCCGAATATTTCCACCGGGCCGAAAACGTCGAGCGTTTCAAAATCGGAAAAGAGGATTATGTTGAAAATCATTTGCGATAGTTAAATACATCGGTACTTGCGGTTCGACACGGAGCCTTTGGGTTTTGCCATATAATGCATGTCGTCATGATGCTTGGCGACAGAAGAGCAGACGTTTTCGTGCCATGCTGACAATAAGAATATCATTGGGCAGGGCGAAAATTATAAGCTATGATGACATAACGTCAAACGTTGCGCAAAAGTGATGAGTGGAAATAACGTAAAACAATGTGAATGTTGGTTGGCGAGCATTGATGAAACGCAGGCGCTCGGCGCGCGTTTGGCAGGTGCGATGCATAGCGGTATGGTGTTGACGCTGTCCGGCGAGTTGGGGGCTGGTAAAACGACGCTGGTACGCGGGATGTTGCGGGCGCTCGGTTTTACCGGCGCGGTGAAAAGCCCGAGTTATGCGCTGGTGGAAGAATATCCTTTTTCGCATTTATATTTTTATCACTTTGATTTCTACCGGTTTCGCTCGCCCGAAGAGTGGGATACTTCCGGTTTTGCCGAATATTTTCGCGACAATACGTTGTGTGTGATCGAATGGCCGGAAAAACTTGGTGACCGTTTGCCCATCGTTGATATTACGGTGACGCTGTCGTGGCCGGAAACGCAAACCAGTATGCGCCGCGCCGAAATCGCTTTTCTTACGCCTGAGGGTAACGCATGCCAGAGTATCGTTTGCGAAGCCCGTTGATTTCATTAACGCGTCGTCGTATCTTGCGTGTTGGCGGCGCTTTGATTTTTTACCCGCTGTTTGCACGTGCTGCGGTTGAAAAAAAACTGCAAACGCGCCTATGGCCTTCCGAAGAATATACGCGTTTAGTGGTTGAAACCGACCATGAAATTGCTTTTCGTACAATGCGGTTGCGTGATCCGGAACGGCTGGTTGTCGATTTGGAAAAAACGGAGTTGAACGAGACTTTTCGTCATTTGCCCGGAGAGCTTGACCCGAGCGACCCCTATATCAAAGCCATTCGTGTCGGCTATTATCAGGCGGATTTATTGCGTTTGGTATTTGATTTAAAAAGCGAAGTCGATCCGCAGATTTTTACTTTAAAACCGGTCGCCGATTTTGGCTATCGGTTGGTTGTCGATTTTTATCCGAAAGAACCGTTTGATCCGTTATTGTTGTTGGTGCGCGAATTTGAAGTGGCGGATAGCATCGACGTACTTGAGGAAAAATACGCCGACGATGAGGAACTGCTAACGCTGGTGCAGGAATACGAGCGGCGTGAGGCGGTTAAATCCCAGGGAAAACCGTCGGCAGCCAAACCGCCTGTGGCGACTAAGCCGCCGACAGCCCAGCGAAAGCCACCGGCAGTGGGTAAAGCGCACCCTATTTTGGTGATGCTTGATCCCGGGCACGGCGGCGAGGATCCGGGCGCCATCGGCAGGCGCGGCACTCGTGAAAAAGCGGTGGTGTTGTCGATTGCGCGGCGCGTGAAAAAGCTGATTGATGCCGAAACCGGTATGCGGGCAGCGTTAACGCGCGATGGCGATTATTTTGTGCCGTTGCGCCAGCGCGTTGATAAAGCGCGGCGCGTGAAAGCCGATCTTGTGGTATCGATACATGCTGACGCGTTTACCAGAAGCAGCGCTCGCGGTTCATCGGTATTTGCGTTGTCAAACCGCGGCGCGACGTCGGAAGCGGCGCATTGGCTTGCCAATAAAGAAAATAATGCCGATTTGATTGGGGGCATCAACATCAAAACCAGTGACGCTACTGTTGCAAAAACGCTTCTCGATTTATCGCAGGCGGTGCAGATCAGCGACAGCCTGAAAATGGGCGCGTTAATCTTGAAGGAATTGTCACAACATAATCGGCTGCATAAAACCAAAGTCGAGCAGGCGGGATTTGCCGTGTTAAAAGCGCCTGATATTCCGTCGGTGCTGGTGGAAACAGCGTTTATTTCCAACCCGGAGGAAGAAGCCAAATTACGCAGCGCCGACCACCAACAGCGCTTTGCACGCTCAATCGCGCAAGGCATCATCAAATATTTCAGGCAAAATCCGGCACGAAGCCGAGGTTAGATGTTTGTTGATAGAATACGCGCATGCTTCGATTCTTTATCCTTTTTCTGGTTTTGCTGGCGGTGCTGTTCGGGCTGGAGCTGACGCCTTGGGTTGAACGCTGGGTTGTTGAGCCGTGGACGATTACGCTTGCGAATATTTCGACTTGGCTTGTGACTTTTTTCGATGGCGAAGTTGAATCGGTCGGCCGGGTCATGCGTAGCTTAAGCAACGGTTTTGCCGTATCCATCGAAAAAGGTTGCAACGGTATCGAAGCGACTATCGTGTTAATTTCGGCAATGCTGGCGTTTCCGGCGCCATGGAAAAATAAAATTATCGGTATTTTGAGCGGTTTTGTTGCGGTGCAGGGCTTGAATGTAGTACGTGTCATCAGCCTTTTTTACCTTGGCCAATGGAACGAACAGGTGTTTGAATGGGCGCATCTCTACGTTTGGCAAGCGCTGATTATGCTGGACGTGTTGATAGTATTTTTAGTGTGGTTGCGGCTTTTGCCGGCGACGCCCAAAGGTAGCGATATGCCCGGCGTGCCGCCATCGCCTGATCGTAACGGTATGCCAACCGGTCATGCTTCCAATGCGTCGTTATCGACGGATGCCGCGCCATGAGTGAAGCGGAAAATAAAACAGCAAGCAATATCGTGCCGCCCAAAAGGCGTGGTTCGCCGTTATTGCGTTTTGTCCTGATTGTATTTGCCTGGTTGCCGCTGATGTTTGCGCTGTGGTATCTGGCAGCGCCGATTCTGATGTTGCCGGTGAAATGGCTGGCGCAATTGTTGGCATATATCGCATTTCCTGATCTCGTCTATCAGATTCTCTTTGTGGCGCGCGAATTTGAATTTGTCACCACATTGCGTCCCGGCGAAGCGTATTCAAGCGCGGTAGTCAGCGTAGATGTGAATGTAATGCTTTATTCGTTCGGCTTGCCGATGTACGCGGCGCTGGTGTTGGCGGCCGGCGGCGGTAAACGCATGTGGAAAAGCCTGTTGATCGGCTATCTTGTGATGATCCCGTTTATTACTTGGGGTGTGACCGCCGATTTTCTCAAAAACATCGTGTTTTCGGCAGGGCAGTTCGTTGCATCGCAGACGGGGTTTTCGGTATTGCAGCGTGAAATCATTGCCTTTGCCTATCAGTTCGGCACGCTGATCTTGCCGACGGTGATCCCTGCGATTGCTTGGGTACTGACTCATCGTCGTTTTCTCGAACACCTGCGCGGTGAAATCAATCGATTTAAGCCAACAGGAGCCGAACAAGCCTAAATTTTGCTCCGAGTTTTCCGGAAATATTTTTGTTTGAGTCACGCGGTTTGAGGGGACAGAACGGTTCAATGCTCTGTTCGCATAAATACGCAGCGAGAAAAGTAACTTCGTCGTGGGCAAAAAAAGCCGCAAGCGCTTGGGCGCGTGCGACGTCTATGCCAGGAAACGCTTGCCAGTCGGATGCGCCGTGTCCAGCAATGGTTTTTGGGATTGCGGCAATGCGTTGCGCGTGATGCGTCCAATCCTGTCCGGCACGGCCATCACCGCGGCTGATCATCTGTGTGAGCTTGCCCTTGCGGTAAATCAGCGAAACGGCGACGCCGTCTATCTTGGGCTGAATCCAGATTTCCTTTTCAAGCATTGCCGCCGTTTCATCGTAAACGGTATCGCTGACAATGGTGCGATGTTCTTCGTAAAACGCGTGGTTCCACGCGGTAATGGTGCTCTGCATGCCCGCGATTTCCTGTTTTGCGTACGTTCTTGCGACCACTCTGGGCAACTATAGGCAAATGCAGAGGTGATGACAAAACAGAATGACAGGAACCAAAAACGACGCATAAAAAGGCGATAGTCAGAGAAAGAAACAAAGGCCAATATATTATGACAAATGTTTTTGCAAGGAGGTTTCTGGTTTTTCAATAGTCGTAATATTTAATTAAATATATCGAAGCTAATATGTTTTTTATGTGCGCATACCCGTGTTGTGGCAAAAAAAAATATTTGCTGCGAAAAGCCTTGCGAGCAAGGCAGGGGTTGATATAGGTCAAAATACCCATATGATTGACAAGTATGATCTATTTGCCTTGCCGTTCAAATGATACGAGCAATTTGACAGAGCAGGGGGGAGGAGAGAGAAATGAATATGTCAGGAATTTTAGTGGTTGCTAAGCCTGAGCAATGTGAGGAGGTTGTGAAGGTGTTAGCGACGCTTCCGGGGATTGAGGTGCATCAGACAGACCCGGAAACCGGTAAAATTGTCATTGTTCAGGAGGCGGAATCTATTGACAAGGAAGCCGATGGCGCGCGCAGGATTCAGGAGATTCCGGGCGTCGTGTCAGTTAATATGGTTTATCACTATTTTGCTGATGATCCTTCACTGAAGTACCCTTCTGAGATGTCGGTATCACAAACTCATTGATTTGTTGTTAGTTAATCGCATCGTGCTTTTGATGCATGATGTCAACTGTGTTCGAGAGGAGTGCACATGACCAGCTTATCACGCCGTGAATTTATGAAAAAAAGTATTGCCGCAACGACGGCGGCAACTGTCGGGCTGCCCGTAACCAAGGCGGCACTGGCGCAAGCCCAGAATGCCGAAGCCGGCTGGAAATGGGATAAAAGTGTATGTCGTTTTTGCGGTACCGGTTGCGGCGAACAGGTCGCAACGTTTAACGGCAAGATCGTTGCCATCAAAGGTGATCCCGATGCTCCGGTTAATCGTGGCTTAAACTGCATCAAGGGTTACTTCAATGGCCGTATTCTTTACGGTGAAGACCGCCTGACGCAGCCTTTAATGCGGATGAAAAACGGCAAATTTGATAAAACGGGCGATTTTGTTCCGGTAAGCTGGGAACAGGCGTTCGATGAAATTACCGCACAGTTTAAGCGAATCTATAAAGCCAAGGGTCCGTCAGCCGTAGCGATGCTGACTTCCGGCCAGTCGCTGGTTCAGGAAGGTTATGTTGCCGCGAAGCTCATGAAAGCGGGCTTTCGCTCCAATAACATCGATCCGAACGCGCGTTTGTGTATGGCAAGCGCTGTGGTAGGCTTTTATCAAACCTTTGGTATCGACGAACCGGCAAACTGCTACGATGACTTTGAGCTGGCCGATGTCACGGTGTTGTGGGGCAACAATATGGCCGAAGCGCACCCGATTCTCTGGTCGCGCGTGACGGACCACCGTCTTACAGACAAGAACTCTCGGATCATCAATATCACCACATACCGCAACATGTGCTCGGATATCGCTGATTTGGAAATCATTTTCAAGCCGAATACCGACCTGGCAATTCTGAACTACGTTGCGCGCGAGATGGTCAAGCGTGATGCGGTGAATATGGACTTTGTCAATAAGCACTGCGTGTTTGCCACCGGTCCGGTCGATATTGGTTTCGGTATGCGTCCGACCGATAAGTTTGCCTTCCCGGCGGAGAAAGATACCCAGGCAAAACAGCTGAAACAAAAGCTTGATAAATACGAAGCCATTGCCCAACGCCGTAAAGAAGGGCAAGAAACCGAAACGATCAAGACGCCGCCGGATGCGCACTGGCAGATCTCTTACGATGAATTCAAGAGAGGCTTGGAGCCCTATACACTCGACTTTGTCGCAGAGTTGGCGAAAGGCGATCCGGATGAATCGCTGGATGCGTTCAAAAACAAACTGAAACAACTTGCGGACTACTACATTGCCGACAGCAAGAAGAAGATTCTTTCTCTTTGGTGCATGGGTGTGAACCAGCACGTTCGCGGCGTTTGGGTCAACGAGCAGATTTACATGCTGCATCTTTTGCTTGGCAAGCACGGAACACCGGGGAATGGTGCCTTCTCGCTGACCGGCCAGCCTTCCGCTTGTGGCACGGCACGTGAAGTTGGTACTTTCAGCCACCGTTTGCCGGCGGATATGCTGGTTGCCAATCCTGCACACCGTGCCCGCACCGAAAAACTGTGGAAGTTGCCCGGAAAAACGCTGAATCCGAAAGTGGGTACGGCGCTGATGGTGGCTATGCGCGGCCTTGAAGATGGCTCGGTGAACTTCGTCTGGACGCAAACCGTCAACCTGTGGCAATCCGTGCCGAACACCAACCATTGGCTGAAAGCGGCGCGCAATCCTGAAAACTTCATTGTTGTGGCGGATGCTTATCCGACGCTGTCCGGTAAAGTAGCGGACGTGATTTTGCCGGCAGCCATGATCAATGAAAAATGGGGCGGTTATGGTAACGCCGAGCGCCGTATGCAAGTTTGGCGCCAGATGGTGGACGCTCCGGGACAAGCGCGTTCCGACGTCTGGATGATGCTTGAGTTCTCGAAGCGCTTTACGCTCAAAGAGGTTTGGGGTGAACTGCCGTTGCCGGGATTGAACGAGAAAGATTTCCCGGAAAACAAGATGCCGAGCGTTCTCGAAGAAGCCAAGAAAATGGGCTACAACGAGGATATGACGCTGTATGAAGTATTGTTTGCAAACGCGGACAACAAGAAAGTCAAATGGCCTGATCCGGTTGCCAAAGGCGCAAACAATTCGACGGTAAATCTTCTTGGCGACGGTTGGTTTGTCGAAAAAGCGCTGTTTGAAGAATATCGCCAGTTTACAGTAGGCCATCAGCACGACCTGGCGTCGTTCGATGAATATTATGCCGATAATGTTCGCGGTTTGCGCTGGCCGATTGTGAACGGTAAAGAGACCAAGTGGCGCTTCTCGGAAGGCAACGATCCGTATGTGAAACCGGGCGAAGGCTATAATTTCTATGGCCCGCTGTTGAAAGCCACGCCAACCGGCGATCTTGACGGTGTCAAAGACACGACGGCGAAGCCATTGCCGGGCAAAGCGAAGATCTTCTTCCGCCCGTATGCGGCTTATCCCGAGCAGTTGGACAAGAACTACGATCTTCAACTGTGTACGGGGCGTATCCTTGAGCATTGGCATACCGGTTCCATGACTCGTCGCGTTCCGGAATTGCACCGTGCGGCGCCTGCGGCGGTTCTTTATATGCACCCGGCAGATGCTCAAGCGCGTGGCATGAAGCATCAGGATCTTGCTTGGGTTGAAACCCGTCGTGGCAAGATCAAAATGGTTTTGGATACGCAAGGGCGTAACAAAGTGCCTAAAGGGACGATTTTCGGCGCGTTCTTTGACGAAGGTGTCCAGGTGAACCAACTGACGTTGGATGCAACGGATCCGTTGTCACTTGAGCCGGATTACAAAAAAGCCGCTGCGAAAGTTTATAAGGCCTAACCTAAAATAACTCCGGCATGCGCGTGGTAGGAATTGAGACTGCGCGTATGTCGGATGTTTTTGTGGAGCGATCTTATTTGTGCAACTTGCCCTGATGGCTGAAAATATGTATAGGGGCTGGATATTTATTAAATGAGTAAACCTGATCGGCGACAATTTTTGATTCGTACCGCCCAAATGACCGGCGTAGCCGCTTGTGTCGGCGCGGTCTGGTATCCGCTGGTATGTAGTCAGGCACAAGCGTCCGCCCATGCATTGCGTCCACCGGGCGCTTTGCCGGAAAAAGACTTCATGGCGCAGTGTCTGAAGTGTGGACAATGCGTGCTGGCGTGTCCTTACGACACTTTGAAGCTATCCACGGTTGCCGATGTCGCCCCGGTCGGGACGCCTTATTTTGTGGCGCGGGATATTCCCTGTGAAATGTGTGTGGATGTTCCCTGTGTTCCGGTATGTCCGTCGGGCGCGCTGGACAGGAATTTCACTGATATTACCAAAGCCCGTATGGGGCTGGCGGTGATTGATGAAGAAACTTGTTTGTCGTGGCGCGGTTTGCGTTGCGAGGTTTGTTACCGGGTATGTCCGGTGCGGGATAAAGCGATTACACTGAATCTCGTTCATAACGATACTACCAATCACCATGCCCGTTTTGAACCGGTTATTCATAGCGAACACTGTACAGGATGTGGCAAATGCGAGAAAGCCTGCCCAACGGAAGAGGCGGCAGTTCGCGTACTCTGGCCGCAATTTGTTCAAGGCAAGCTTGGTGAGCATTACAGCCCGTCTTCGGGCGAGGTTTTCAAGACACAAGACGTCGGCAAAGGAACCGATATTGCCAAGGAGCTGAATCCAGGTGACAAAAATCAGGCGGCTCCGGGTGTCGGTTATTTTAATCAATCCGGAGGGCGTGAAGGTGTTATCCCGGGAGAAACGCCATGACCGAAAAACAGAAAAATATGGTTTCTCCGCAAAAGAAGGCACGTGGACCAATCCGACATTTCCAAATGCCTGATACGTTCGGTGGAAAGCTGTATGTGTGGCGTTTTTTAATTGCACGCCGCCTTGTTCAGATCGGTGTACTGATCTTGTTTATCGGTACGGTGCATTGGGGCTGGACTTTGTTCAACCAACCGGTGTTGTCCGGCAATTTATCGTCGTCGCGTTTTTTAGGCGTTATCCCGCTGTCCGACCCTTTTGCCGTTTTGCAGGTGATTGCCAGCCGCCATTGGCCATTTATGGATGCTTTGATCGGCGCAGCGATCATTTTATTGACATATCTGCTGCTGGGTGGGCGGGTGTTCTGCTCGTGGGCGTGCCCGGTCAACATGGTGACCGATCTTGCTAACTGGTTGCGTGAAAAATTGGGTATGCGCAGTTTGTTTATTGTGCCGCCGAAAACGCGTTACTGGGGATTGTTACTGGCGCTGGTTTTATCGTTTGCGATAGGTGTTGCGGCTTTCGAATGGGTCAGCCCAATCGCAATTATGCATCGAGAATTGATTTACGGTATCGGTGTTGGTTTTATCGCAGTGCTTGGTATTTTTATTTTTGATCTTTTGATCATGGCGCGCGGCTGGTGTGGACACATTTGTCCACTCGGCGCGTTCTGGTCGATCGTAGGCCGCACGGGGCAAGTGCGTGTGGCTTTTGATGACGCAAGCTGCACACGATGCGGTGATTGTGTCAGGGCGTGTCCGGAGCCGCTCGTGCTTGATTTTAAGGAGGCGGCACAGCATGGTATGGTACGTTTTGGCGAGTGTACCAACTGTGGCAAATGCATTGCTATTTGCCCTGAAAACAGCCTTTCATTTAACCTTCGTGCCTGTATTCGCAACAATGATTCGTCATCGCAATCAGTGCACGCTTCGCAGTCTGAATCGAGAGAGGAAAAATTATGAAACGTTTGGCTTTGATTGTTGCATCCAGTTTAATCATCGGTTTGGTTGCTTGCGCGACAAAATCGATTCCTGATTCCCAAATTGGTTTGTCAAAAGGCAGTGTTTTTGAAACACAAACCCCAACACCGTTTACGCGCGACGGTAAAGGTGTGACAGGCGCTGCGGAGGCGGCTTATGGGATGCCGCCGCTGGTGCCGCACGCGGTCGAAAATTATCAACCGGTTACCCAAGAAAATAATATGTGTGTGACTTGTCACGATCGCCCTGGGCAAACCAAGAAAGCGGATGATCCAAATGATCCGCGCCCGATTCCACCATCGCATTATGCGCAGTCGAAAAAAGTATCCGGTGCGTATTATTATTGCGAACTATGCCATGCGCCAGCGGCAAATGTGCCGGATCTGGTCAACAACACAGGGCCGAAGCCGAAGCGCTGATCAAAAAACAATCTTTTAGCAGGTAGTTTCGCCGCTCGCATATTCGAGGGAATATGGGGCGGCGTTTTTATTGGCGGGGGAAAGCGTGGTACGCTGTTGCTCATGCAACTTGAGCGACTTCTTCAATCGCAGGGATTTGGCAGCCGTAAACAGTGCGGTCGGCGCATTGCGGCAGGGGATGTGCGTATCGACGGCGTGGTTTGCGATGATCCATGCGCCGAAATCGATTCCGGAAATTCACAGATTGAAATTGATGGGGTAATTTGGCGTTACCGGGAAAAAGTTTATGTGGCAATGCATAAGCCCGCCGGTTATGAATGCACGCATCATGCTCAATGTTATCCGAGCGTCTACACGCTACTGCCCGAACCGTTGGTCAGCCGCGGTGTTCAAACCGTAGGCAGGCTTGATGCCGATACAACGGGACTGTTACTGTTTTCTGATGACGGGCACTTCATTCATGCGTTGACATCGCCGCGCCGCCATATTACAAAGGGCTATCGTGTCATATTAAAACACGATGCTGATGATTGCTTTGTGCGACGCATGGCAAACGGCGTATTGTTGCGTGATGGAACATCGGCAATTAAACCGCTATCGGTGACGTTGACCGATGCAAAAACCCTGTTACTGGAAATTGACCAAGGCAAATTTCATCAGGTCAAGAGAATGGTTGCTGCGGCCGGTAATCGCGTTGCGGTATTGCATCGTCTGGCTATGGGCGGGCTTTCTTTGGCAGGCGATTTGCTTTTGGAGGAAGGAGAATGGCGCTATTTGGAAAGCGCACATCTTGACCGGCTTGGTTACAATGTTTGAAACGGGTGTATTGTAATCAATTTTTGGCAACTTTGATGAAATAAAAAAGCGTTTATCTCCTACAATAAACAGACTGTGTTGCTTCGGAGTGGAAAATGAAAAAACGGGCAGTTACTCGTGCGCTCTTTGATCAGGTGATGGTGCCTTGTTATGCGCCTGCCGGGTTTGTTCCGGTGCGCGGCCATGGTGCACGGATCTGGGATCAGCAGGAAAAAATGTATATTGATTTTGCCGCGGGCGTTGCCGTGAATGCGCTGGGGCACTGTCATCCGGTAATGATCAAAGCAATTGAAGAGCAGGCCAAAAACCTCTGGCACGTTTCCAATTGGTTTACCAACGAACCGGCATTGCGTCTGGCCGAGAGGCTTGTTGGCAATACATTTGCCGAACGCGTTTTTTTCTGCAATTCGGGTGCAGAAGCCAATGAGGCCGCGCTGAAACTGGCGCGCCGTTTTGCCCACGATCAATTCGGCGAGGGGAAAGCGGAAGTGATTTCTGCGGTTAATTCGTTCCACGGCAGAACGTTGTTTACGGTAAGCGCGGGCGGGCAAAGCAAGTATTCAACGGGGTTTGGGCCGAAGCCGGGCGCAATCACGCATGTGCCCTACAACGATGTCCGCGCGCTTGAGCATTGTTTCGAGAAATACGGTGATAAGGTTTGTGCACTGATTATCGAAACGATCCAGGGCGAAGGCGGCGTAATTCCCGGAACAGAAGAGTTTTTGCATATGGCGCGGCATTTGTGCGATTGGCACAAGGCGCTTTTCATCATTGATGAGGTGCAGACGGGCATGGGGCGTACCGGCTCGCTTTTTTCATATGTGAATAAAGGGATCACGCCGGACATCATGACCTCCGCCAAAGGTTTGGGCGGCGGCATACCGATTGGCGCGATGATGACTACAGAGAAAATTGCGTCGGTTTTCTCGCCGGGTGTACACGGCAGCACTTATGGCGGTAATCCGTTGGCTTGTGCGGTGGCGGGAGCGGTATTCGATACGATCAATACGCCTGAGTTTTTGGAGGGTGTGGAAAACCGTTATATGATGTTCATGGCCGGTCTAAAAAACATCAATGGCGAAGATAAAAAATATTTCAAAGATATTCGCGGAGAAGGGTTGTTGATCGGTTGCGAGCTCAATGAAAACTTGCGTGGCCAGGCGTTAAAGCTGGTGAACGCGGCGGTACAGCAGCGTTTGTTGTTATTGGCTGCCGGGCTGGATGTTTTGCGTATCGTTCCGCCGCTCAATATTGCCGAGGAAGACGTGATTGAAGGATTGTCCCGTCTGGAAAAAATGTTGAAAGCAAATATTTAGCATGATAACTCTTCATGAAGAATTTTTCCGATACGCTTCCTGAAGTTTGGTCGGCACGGGTACGGACACCATTTGCCGTGTTGGGCGTTCGCAGTAACGGTACGCATATTACCGATATTGCGTTTTTACCGCGACAAAGCAAAGAATCTGCGCCGACGGACGCGGTGAGTGCTCAAGCCGTCCGGGAAATTCTGGATTATCTCGTTGATCCGCATAGTTGTTTTTCGGTGCCGATCATGCCGCACGGCACGCCGTTTCAGCAACGTGTTTGGCGGGCATTGCAGACGATTCCCTGCGGGGAAACGCGCGCCTATGGCGCTTTGGCGGCGCTGTTAAAAACAGCGCCGCGCGCTGTCGGCGGCGCTTGTGGCGCCAACCCGATTGTGCTGATCATACCGTGCCATCGGGTACGGGGACAGCATTCGCTGGGTGGCTTCATGAACGCGGAAAAAGGCGACCCGCTGTATATAAAACGTTGGCTTTTGGCGCATGAAGGCGTGGCAACGGATGAGTTTGAACACCAATGAACCGATCGGTGCGCTGTCCTCCGAAGACGTTGCTCATATAGACGCTTTTTGCGATCAGGTCTGGTTGCAGGATGGCCTTGCGCAAAGTTCGCTTGACGCTTATCGTGCCGATTTATCGTTGTTTGCGCATTGGTTGGCCAGACATCAATGTAAAATATTATTGGATGTTGACCGTGCCGATATTGAGCGTTGGCTGGCGGAACAATTTGCGGACAGCGCCAAGACTTCTTCGATTGCTCGGCGATTATCGGCATTACGTCGCTTTTATCGTATGCAACATGAACGTGGGCAAATACCGGAAGATCCGACCTTGCGGGTACGTGCGCCACGTCGTACGCAGCGGTTACCGAAAAATCTTTCGGAGGATCAGGTCGAAAATTTACTGAAAGCGCCGGATACGGAAACCATATTGGGTTTACGTGACCGAGCGCTGTTGGAAACGCTTTACGCGACGGGCTTACGCGTTTCGGAATTGGTCGGATTGAAATTTGCGCAGGTTTCGTTGCAAGACGGCGTGGTGCGGGTACTGGGCAAGGGCGGCAAGGAGCGATTGGTACCGCTCGGCGAAGAAGCGATCAGTTGGCTGCGTCGCTATCTTGATGAAGCGCGTCCGCAGCTTGACCGCAACGCGCGCAGTGATGTGTTGTTTTTAACATCGCGCAAAGGCGCGCTGACGCGCCAGGCATTCTGGGCTTTGATCAAGCGTTACGCCGCGCGTGCCGGGATCCCCGCAGAGCGATTGTCGCCGCACGTATTGCGCCATGCGTTTGCGACGCATTTATTGAATCATGGCGCTGATTTACGCGTTGTTCAGTTATTGCTTGGCCATTCCAGTATTACGACGACGACAATTTATACGCATGTGGCGCGTGAACGCCTGAAAGCGTTGCATGCAAAACACCACCCCAGAGGGTAACGGCGGGGCTTCCTGTTAGTTAAGCGTATCTTTTTGTTGATCTCTGATTCAAGGTGCATTATCTTGCTCATCATAAGTTCCAATACTAAAAAACGTTCCATTAAAGGAAAAAATGAATAAAAAAAACTCCTGTACTTTGCTCGAGAACGCGATAGAAAACGGCGGCTTACCGAAGTTGGCGTTTTTTGACTCGCCGTTTTCGCCTCAGAACACAAATTCGGTAATAAAAATAATTTTTCCCGAATTTACCTGCCTGTGTCCTAAAACAGGTTATCCGGATTTTGCTGCCATCGAAGTTTATTATCTCCCCGATAAAAAATGCATTGAGCTCAAATCCTGGAAGCTGTACCTTAACGCGTTCAGGGATATTGGCGCTTTTCACGAGAGCGTCACGAATTTCCTCTTTAACGAACTGAGCGAAAATTTGCAACCTAGGTGGCTTCGTGTGGTCGGAGATTTTTTCCCTCGCGGTAATGTCAACACCACGGTAGTTGTGGAAAGTCCGGTTGACCGCCCGTATTGTGCCGAAAGTGTTTTTGAGAAAACGAAATCGCATGCGAGGTGCTTTTGAGTTGGACGAAAGCGCGGTCTTAAGAAACTTGAAAAAGCAAATGACCCCATGTTTTTTGCATTGAATGACGCGGGTGCGTATCACCTGATTGTTGCGGGTGTGCGCGTCGTCAAGGTGGGGTAAAATCAGCCGTTACGATTATGTAAATGCATGCCTGTGTACGATGAAAAAGCAGATACTGGTTCTTGGCGTTGGCAATGTCCTCTGGGCGGATGAGGGGTTCGGTGTGCGTGCCGTGGAAGCGCTTCACGATATGTATACTTTTTCCGACGAGGTGACGCTGATGGATGGCGGCACGCAGGGGTTGAATCTTTATCCATACATTATGGCGTCATCACATGTGCTGGCGTTTGATGCTATTGCGTTTCGGCTGGCACCGGCGACGTTGAAAGTATTGCGCGACGATGAAATTCCGCAATACTGTACGACGAAAGTATCGCCGCACCAGACGACTTTCAACGAAGTTCTCGCGCACGCCCAGTTGTTGGGAGCCGTGCCCGATAAAATTACCATTATCGGCGTGCAGCCGGAAGTGCTTGATGATTTTGGCGGTAGCTTGCGCGACAGTGTTAAAGCGCGTATTCCCGAAGCGCTGCAATTGGCTGTCGATGAGCTTTACAGCTGGGGGGTGACGGCGACACGGCGTACCGAGAGCGAAATCGTGACACCGCTTAACGCGCGGGCGCTGGGCTTGTCGTTTTACGAAAATGAGCGGCCACCGGAAGACATTGCTTGCCGATTCGGCGACGCCCGTTTTTTAAAGGGTTGATTATGTGTATTGGTATTCCAATGCAAGTGTACGAAATGCGGGAGTATTCCGCATGGTGCGCCGAGAGCGAGGAAAGCGCGAAGGAGCTGATCAATATGATGCTGGTAGGCGAGCAACCGGCGGGTACTTGGGTGCTGGCTTTCCGGGGTTCGGCAATCCGTGTTATGGATGAGCAGGAAGCGATGCAAGTGAAGGCGGCGCTTACAGCGCTTGGCCAGACCATGGCGGGCGATACTTCGCACATTGATACGCTTTTTGCTGATTTGGTCAATCGCGAGCCGTCGCTTCCCGAGCATTTGCGTACGCAGGTGAAACAGCATGACTGAATCCAAGACCGTGTCGCCGCTGATTGCCCGCTTGCTGGAAAGTCCCCAAACATTTGAGGTGACTACAGAAAATTTTGAAAAAACACATAAAACGCCTGGTGTGTTGATCCTTTTTTTCAGCGAAGATCCGGTACGTTATAAAGAAACATCTGATTTTGCGGTGGTTGCCGGCGAAATTCTGAGAACGTTTTCCGATACTCATGCATTGCGTTTGGGGGTTTTGCTTCCGGAAGCTGCCCGGCTGTTGCAACCACGCTATGGCTTTAAACGGTGGCCGGCATTTGTGTTATTGCGTGATGGGCAATATTTGGGCGCGATTGAAGGCATGCGCTCCTGGAATAAGTTCATTGACGAAATCACGAGGTTGATGAATGCCGAACCGAGCCGCCCACCGACGATTGGTGTTGCCGTTCAGCAGCCTGGCAACACTTGCCATTAAACAAATATTGACTTATCGATGACCATAAAACCTGTTTCTGTTCCGATTCACGCCATACCTGGCGACGCAAAGCATCAGGACGATGAATTGCGCTTTGCTGAAATGCCGCGCGGTATGATGACTTTTTCCATGCCTCATGTCCCGGAACATTCCGATGCGGAAACGCTTTTCGAGGTATACCGTATTCTTCGGGAGCTTTCCGAAGCGATCAAGGGGTGGGTATTTTCCGAATATGAGGCCGGGCCGCGTTATGATTTTGCCGCTTTGCCCAAAGAGGTGCGGGATGTTTTAAACGAGGTCTTGGGTGAAGGCGAGGTCAGCGCCAGAATCGAGGATGTACAAAATGCACGTAATATCAGTGTGCAAGAATCGGTATTTTCCGGGCTTTGGCGTGTTCGCGAGTTTGACCCCGAAGGTAAAGAAGTTGCCCACTGGATTGAGGTCGGCGCGATACCGCGTATCGTCATCGAAAGCGCGCAGCAGGCAGCATTGCCGGCATTTCCAGTGATTACACTGCCCGAAGGAACGATGAACGCCGCCGCGCTTTTTTCGGAAATGACGGAGCAACTGGCCCACTTTAATGTGGATGCCCGGGCACATGTGGTCAATCTGACATTGCTGCCACTGAATCCTGCCGATTATGATGCGCTATTGTTGGCGCTACCGGTTGGTCATGGTGTCGCGTGGTTTTGGCAGTTGCAAGGTTTCTTCGACCGGTGTTCGCCACATTTGGCGTGTACAACATTTCAACAGTAAAAATCATCTTATCCTGAACACGCTGGCAATCATTGAATGTCCGCATGTGATTTGCGCGGCACGGGAGGATATTGAAGACATGCA
>QMCE01000224.1_pt1 | contig 62841 bp, 53 predicted proteins | sample 1821851 | NCBI WGS metagenome assembly QMCE01 (sample SAMN09453174, study PRJNA476694) | Termite gut metagenome, whole genome shotgun sequencing project. | isolation source: worker | host: Odontotermes sp. | place: South Africa:Pretoria | collected 2016-01-28
CTGACATATGTTCCGCGCCGTAGTCGCGCAAAACCTCGGTGCCTGAGTACGGCATATTGCAAAGAGCCCGGTAGCCGCTTTCCCGCTCAAAGCGGGAGATGATCTCCGCGGGAAAGCCTTTGGGATAAGTCGGCAGGGCTTTTTTGGAGATTATCCCGCCCAGTTCCCAATGCCCGGTGGTGGTGTCCTTGCCGGCCGAGACCTCGGCCATACGGCCAAAAGCGGCCCCGGGGGAGGGGACAGGCCGGCCGAAACCGACGCCGTCTATATTAAAAAGGCCAAGCCCGCTCAAAACCGGAACTTCCAGGCCGCCGGTCTCAAAGCAGGCGCGCAGTGTGTTGCTGCCGGCGTCGCCGTAGTCCGCGGCGTCCGGCAGCTCTCCTATGCCAAAGCTGTCGAGTATGATAAAAAATATGCGTTTTATAAGTTTCATTGACATTTTCCCTCAGATATATATAATTTTAGATATGCTTTGATTATGGAGGTCGTCATTCATGGATATTCAATCGCTACTGCGGCTGCAAAACGGCAGCGACGTGCGCGGGGTGGCGCTTGCAACGCAAGACGGGCCGGACGTCAACTTTACCGCGGAGGCCGCTGAGCTTATAGCGCGGAGCTTTGCGCTGTGGCTTTCTAAAAGGACCTGCAAAACGCCGGAAGAATTAAGGATAGGCGTGGGGCACGACCCCAGGCTGACGGCGGAAATCCTTAAGGCTGGTATAATATCGGGGCTGCTTGCAGAAGGAGCTGCGGTCTTTGACTGCGGACTTATCTCGACGCCGGCCATGTTCATGGGTACGGTTTTTGCGGAGACCGCCTTTGACGGCGCTATCATGATAACCGCAAGCCACCTGCCCAAAAACCGCAACGGCATGAAATTTTTTGTAAGAGAGGGCGGTCTTGACAAGCCGGACGTCACCGAGGTATTAAAAGCCGCGGCCGATCTTGGCGCGGCAGGCGGCGGGGGAGAGGCTGTGGCACGGCCCTGCGAGTTGCTCTCGCTTTACTCGGCGTTTCTGCGTGAGAAAATACTTGCCGGGGTAAACGGCGGCGAAAGACCGCTTGAAAGCCTTAAAATAGTGGTGGATGCGGGCAACGGCGGCGGAGGCTTTTTTGTTAGCCGGGTGCTGGAGCCGCTGGGGGCGGACTGTGAGGGCAGCCGGTTTTTAGACCCCGACGGCGAGTTTCCGAACCACGCGCCAAATCCGGAGGACAAAAAGGCGATGGAGGCCATTCGGGGCGCCGTGGTTGAAACGGGAGCCGACCTGGGCATTATTTTCGACACCGACGTGGACAGAATGTCGGCGGTGCTGAAAGGCGGGGCCGAGGTCAACCGCGACGCGATAATCGCCATGATGGCGGCAATAATCGCCCCGGATAATCCCGGCGCAACTATAGTTACCGACTCCGTTACCTCCGACCGGCTCACCGCGTTTTTAGAAGGGGAGCTTGGACTAAAGCATCACAGGTTCAAACGCGGATACAAAAACGTGATAAACGAAGCTGTCCGGCTGAACGCCGAAGGTACGACGTCCCCGCTGGCCATAGAGACCTCGGGTCACGGGGCGCTGCGGGAGAATTATTTTTTGGACGACGGCGCGTACATGGCGGTGCGGCTTGTTATAGCCGCCGCGAAAGCGAAGCGCGAAAGCAAAACGCTGGCCTCGCTTATAGAAAAACTGGCCCCGGCGGGGGAGGAGCTTGAGATACGCATGCCAATCAGCGGGGAGGATTTTTCACAGTATGCCGACAGCGTGCTGGAAAGCTTTAAACGGCGCGCTGAGCAAAAGGGCTACGAGCTTCCCCGCTCGTACGAGGGTGTGCGCGTAAGCTTCCCCGGCAAAGGTTGGCTGCTGCTGCGTAAAAGCCTGCACGACCCGCTGATGCCAATGAACCTTGAGGGCGTGGACGAAGAAGCCGGCCGGGAGATTTTAACCGCCGCGCACGAGCTTCTGGAAGGCTTCGGCAGACTGCAAAAAAGCTGAAACAAGGCCCCGCCGAACGGCGAGGCCTGATCGTTATTTCTTCATATGCTTTTTTAGAGTGCCCACAACCTCTTCTATCATGAAAGGCTTGCCCACATGGCCGTTCATGCCGGCCCCCAGACACCGCTCTATGTCCTCGCGGAACACGTTGGCCGTCATGGCGACTATGGGAATCTCTTTTGCCCGTGGGATATCCAGCGCGCGGATGCGCCTGGTGGCCTCAAAGCCGTCCATCACCGGCATTTGCACGTCCATGAATATCAGGTCGTACTTTTCAGGCGCTTCCGAAAACATCCTGAAGGCTTCCATACCGTCCTCGGCGAAGTCCAGCGTAAGATTTGTCGGTTCAAGCAGTGCGAGAACAATTTCACGGTTAATCTCCATGTCTTCGGCGAGTAGCACGGTGAAGCCGATGAAATCCTCGGTGACGACGCTGTCGCCGGAGGCGTTTTGTTTTCCCCTTTCCAGCCCCAGGCTTTCGTTGATAACGTCGACTATGTCGGACTCGAACAGCGGCTTTGGCAGGAATTTGTCTATTCCGGCGGCGCGGGCCTCGGCTTCGATCTCGCTTAAGTCTACCGCGGAGAACAGCAGCACAAGCGAGTCTGGAAGCATCCGCTGTTTTATCAGGGCCGCAAGCTCAACCCCGTTCATGCCGGGCAGCCTCCAGTCAATAAAATAGATGTTGTAGCCATTGTCCTGCTCAAGCATCTCAAGCGCATCTTCACCGCTTTCGGCGACGTCGCAGCCTATTTTGAGATGCGCGGAAATAGAGATGAAGAAATCGCGTATCTCGCGGTCATCGTCTACGGCAAAGATGCGGATATTATTCCAGTTGACATTCTCGCTCAGCAGCCGCTTGCGCTTCCCCTTTCCGCGCCTGAGCGCGACGGTAAACGTGAATTTCGCTCCCTTTCCGGCCTCCGACTCCACCCAGATCTCCCCGTCCATGAGCTCGACTATTCGCTTGGAGATAGACAGCCCCAAACCGGTGCCGCCGTATGTGCGCGACGTGCCTACCTCGGCCTGCTCAAAGGATCTGAATATCCGCGACCTCTGCTCCTCCGTGAGGCCGATCCCGTTATCCTCAACGCTTATTTGCAGACGGCACAGGCCGTCGTCCTCGGAAAGCAGCGTCGCGTCCAGATGGATCGAGCCTTCCTCGGGAGTGAATTTGACGGCGTTGGACAAAAGATTGGTGATCACCTGCGCGAGGCGCTGGTCGTCGCCGATAAGCGAGGCCGGAATGCTCCTGTCTATGTTGATATAAAGCGACTGCCGGCGCTCGTCTACGCGGAAGTTGACGACGTTGACGACTTTTTGCAAGAGCTTGTCGAACACAAAGTCATCGTAAGAGAGCTCAAGCTTGTTAGCCTCTATCTTAGACATGTCCAAAACGTCGTTGATAACGCCCAGCAAATGCTTTGAGGCGTCGCCTATTTTGTCGAAGGAATAATCTTTCTTTTCCGTGGAGGCCGACGCCTTGCCAATAGCCGTCATGCCGATGATAGCGTTCATGGGCGTGCGCATTTCGTGGCTCATGCGGGAGAGAAAATCGCTCTTGGCGCGGTTGGCCGACTGCGCGTCCACCAGAGCGTTGCTCAGCATAACGGCGTTCGCGCGCAGGGCCTCTTCCATTTCGTTGCGGATAAGCGCTTCCGCGACAAGCTCGCTCGCTGAGCGCAGGATGTTTTCGGCGCCCTTTGAGAAGGCCCTTTCCCGGCGGCAGTCGTCAAAGCTCAAAAAGCCCCAGAACTGTTCCTTGACAAAAATAGGCGCTACCAGGACAGCTTTGACCCCCTGCGGGCTCAGGTAGTTCTTTTCGTTTTTGGAAAACCCGCTCACAGGGCCGTTGACGCAACGCCCTTGCGAGAGAGTATCTCTCCATTCGGGCAGGTCGTCGTAAGAGGCGAACAGGGCAAAATCTACCGACGGCCTGACGTCGGAAGACTCCGGAGACCAATACTCATGCAGCAGTGAACAGAAAAGCTGCTCATCCCGTTCCATGTTGATCCAGACCGCCGTGTGGTCGACTCCTATCGCCGCCGCCATAACGCCCATCGATCGCAACAAATCGGACTCGAAGTTGTTGGCGTTAGATTGCAAAAGAATAGCCGACATGCGGTTTACGGCGGAAAGCAACGCTCTTTGATTTTCTATTTCGTGCATCATGCGTTTGTGTTCGCGCAGATCGCGCGTGTAGGCGGCCACGACGTAATTTTCTCCGTTTTTAACGCGCACCATCGTTATCTCAGCCGGAAGCGGCTCGCCGCTTGCCGTCTGATGCATACACTCAAGTGTTATGTATCCTTCGCTGAAAGCCTTGTCCAGCGAGCCGTGCAGTAGGTTCAACGGGGAGACTCCATCTTGCTGATTTTCAGACACGCACCCCAGGAACATTGCCGGCAGGTCGCTTTTTTTCTCAAGCTGCAAAAGCGATATTATAGCGTTATTGCAGTCGACTATCTCGTGGTCGGCGTCCCAGAGCGTGCAGCCAAGCGGAGTCGCCTCCAGCATGAGCTTGGAGTTTTCGTCCGCGCGGCGTATTATTTCGGCCTCTTCGTGGCGGATTACGGCGTTTGCGAGCATAAAGCCGGCGGAGCGCAGAATGTCGACCTCGTCCTCTGTGTATTCCCGCTCCTCGGCAAGGTTTTCAAAAAGCACAAAGCCCCAAAAATCGCCGTCGTTGAATACGGGAATAGCGAGCACCGAAACGCAGCCGAATCCGCTTAACGCCTCGGCCTCGGGCATCAGGCGAGTCGGGCCGTTTATCAGCGTGCCTTCGGAAAGAATTTTCCTCCAACGCGGGATATGCTGCTCGTAGGAGTTTTCAATCAGCATCCCAAGCGGCGCCGAGACGCCGGATTTCTTTGTCCAGCGGTATATCTGCGACGCATACATGCCGTCGGCTTTTTCAATATTGCGCGACACGTTCGCCCGGTCTATATTCAGCACTCCGGACAAGAAATTAAGGCCAAGCGTAATGGTTTCGTCGAACGAGTCGCCTTTGCGGACAAGAAGCGCGATCGCGGCGTTGTTAAGGGCGTCCAGCATCTGTTCGCGGTGCTTAAGGGCATGCTGGGCGCGTTTTGTTTCGGTTATATCTATGCACTGCTGCATATGCACCATTTGAGAGTTGGGCCACTCGATTATGCGGTCTATATGCAACACGTCACGGCCCGCGACAGGGTTGTCCTCCTCCCATGAGACAGTCTTTGTGGGGTCTTGTAAAAGCTCTTCTTTTTTACACCATTCACATCTGCCGACCTGGTCGTTGCGGAAGAGCCGCCAGCATTTTTCGCCCTTAACGTTTTCGCCCAGCCTGAACGCATCGATCATTTTGCGGTTGATAAATAAAACTTCGTCGGTTTCAAGGTCGCTGACATATATGTACACGTCAATTGCGTCCAAAATGCGTTCTAGTATATTTTGCTGGTGCTTGAGCGTGGTGACGTCAACCCCGAACTCAAGATGGACCTTTTGACCGCCGGGCCAGTCTATTATCATCGCGGTCATGCTTATGGCGCGGTCTATGTGCGGGTCGTACGGCTCCCAGCGCACAATACAGTCCGAACGGTCCTTGATTTCGTGGTAAGGACAGTACTCGCAGCGCTCGGTGCGGCCGTGCAGGTACTCAAAGCAATAGCGCCCCGTGCCGTCGCCCTCGGCGCCAAAGAATTGCCTGTTCTTTTCGTTTATGTAAAGTATCTCGCCGGTCTCGGGCACCGTAGCCAGAATAATGGCGTCCACATTATCAAGTATATGCTTAAGGGTGTTCAGGGATGTTTCGGTTTCGTTTTTGTAAGCGCCGAACGCGGTCTCGGCCCTTTGCATGCTTTCGGCGCGTATTATAAAGTTTGAAGTGATCTCGGTGACAGCGTGAAGGAACTCGACGGCGTCGGCGTCGAAGACGCGCTCTTCCTTGCAATCGTCAAAGGCGACCGAGCCCCAAAGCTTGCCGCCGAAATACTTGGGTATAAGCAGCTTTGTCTTAAACGCGGCGGGTCCCCCCACCGAGGGATGCTTAAGGTTCATGTCGCTTTGCGAAAGCTGGACGCTTTCGTTTTGCAAAAGTCTGCGGATCGCGTCCTTGGAAAACAAATGCGCAGGAACGATGCTCTGCTGCACTTTGCCGGTCGCCGCGCCGCTCTCCGGTCTCACCCACCTGTAAATCAGATTGTGGGGGATCTCAGCTTCGTCCTCGCCCGAGCCGGCTTTGCGGTAAATGCTGAATATATCTATTCCGGCAATGTCCGCAACCATGGAGTACCCTTTTGAAAGCTGCTCGTCCAGCGTTACGCTGCTTTCCTGGCCGTAAGCCGCAAGGATGTCCAGGAACCGGTGCACCGCGATTAACATGGAGCTGCACCGCTCGTATCTTTCCGCAGCCGGAACTGAAATTTCGGTAATCATTGTGGGCATTCCTCCTATGCGGTGAACCGTACAATCTTTTCAATCATTATACTATAAAATAGAAAAATAATCCACCTATATTTAATTTAGGTTGACATATTTGACAAATAGTGTATATTTTTACTTGTAAAGACTGCCGAACGGAGGACTATTGTTTTGAACAGATTTATATTTTCAGAAAGCGGTGCGGCGCTGGAGGTTGAAGAAAGCGGGCAGGGCGGAGCCATTGTGCTCATATTGCCGGGAGGCGGCTATGAGCGCATTTCCCCGCGCGAGTCCGCGCCTGTGGCAAAAGCGTTTAAAGAAAAGGGTTTTGTGCCCGCGGTGCTGAGCTATTCGGTTTCGCCCGAGGAAAACGGGAGCCGCGCTTCTTTGGGTACGTTGCCGCTACGTGAGGCTGCGTGGGCGGTGAGGACGCTGCGGGAAGCCTTTGGACAAACCGCAAAAATCGCCGTCTGCGGGTTTTCGGCGGGCGGGCATCTTGCCGCCAGCCTTGGCGTACACTGGGACTCCGCCGGGGTTTTTGCGGAAATACCCGACAGAAAGGCCAACCGGCCCGACGCTCTGGTGCTGTGTTATCCGGTGATAACTGCGGGCAAATACGCTCACAGCGGCAGCTTTGAAAAGCTTGCGGGGGACGCCGGTCTGGAGTTTTTCTCTTTGGAGAAGCATGTAAGTGAAAAGACTCCCCCGGCGTTTATATGGCACACGGCCGCCGACGAATCTGTTCCGGCGGAGAATTCTCTTTTGTTCGCAAACGCACTTTTGAAGAGCCGGGTGGCAGTTGAGCTGCACGTGTACCCATACGGCGCGCATGGTCTGTCGCTCGCTACAAGCGAGGTCGAAGACCCGCAAAAGAACCGGCTGCCGGACCCGCACGTGGCTGGCTGGCTGGATCTTTGCGCTGAGTGGCTGGGGATCATTCTTAAATAACGGCTTCCTCTAAAAATTGCAATATCAGCCCCGAAAAGGTCTCTTTGGCGGCGTCGGCCGCTTCGAGCACCTCGCCCTCGGTGAGCGGCTGGTCAAGTATCCCCGCGGCCATGTTCGCCAGCAGAGAGATTCCCAGCGTGCGCATGCCACAGTGCCGCGCGGCTATACACTCCGGCACGGTGGACATACCCACGGCGTCGGCCCCCAGCGCGCGGAACGCCCGAATTTCGGCGGGAGTCTCGTACTGCGGGCCGCTCGCGTAGATATACACGCCCTCGCGCAGAGTGATTCCGCGCTTGAGGGCGATTTCTTTTGCCAGCGCGCGGTATTCAGGGTCGAAGACTTTGCTCATGTCGGGAAATCGCACTCCGAACTCCGGAAGGTTTGGCCCGGTGAGCGGGTTGTCGCCCGAAAGGCGTATAAAGTCGCTTATCGCCATGAGCTCTCCGGCCTTGTAGCCGGTATTTATCGCACCGGCCGCGTTGGTGACGATCATGCCGCGCACGCCCAAAAGCTTGGCCACGCGCACGGGATATGCCGCTTGCGCCGCCGAGTATCCCTCGTACATATGAAAGCGTCCCTGCATGGCGAGCACGCGCTTGCCGGCCAATATGCCGGCTGCAAAGCGACCGGCGTGACCCGGTGCCGTCGACACCGGGAAGCGGGGAATATCCTTGTAAGAGACTCGCGGGCCGTCTATGCTGTCGGCCACAAAACCGAGACCCGAGCCCAAAATCAAAAGCCAGTCGGGTTTAAAATCCCCAAGCGCCTTGCCAAGCGCCACGGCGCTTTCCTCATAATCCGCGTAAGAAAACATAAGCACAGCTCCATTCAACCGTTTACGGATATTGTATCACAATCTTTTGGTATTGTCTTTTCTTTTAACAGGATTTTTGATATACTGAAGCGTACGGCATAAATATAATACAGACAAATCACGAACGGAGGAAGCAGTATGTCGAGTATTCATTTTCCGGAGCTAGGGGCTCAGGGAATTAAAAAAATAGAGTGGGTGCGCGAGTTCATGCCGGTGCTCTCACGCGTTGAGCAGAGATTCATTGCTGAAAAGCCCTTTGCGGGGCTGCGCATTGCTATTTCGGTACACGCGGAGGCAAAGACTGCTTACCTTGCCATGGTCCTGCGAAGCGGCGGCGCGGAGGTGTTCGTCACAGGCTGTAACCCATACTCCACCAAGGACGAGATATGCGCGGCGCTTGACTCTCTCGGATTCGAGGTGTTCGGCTGGCACGGTGCGACTGAACGTGAATACGGGGAGCATTTGCTGCAGGCGCTTTCATGTAAGCCGGACGTCATGCTCGACGACGGCGGGGACCTCACCCAGCTTTTGCACGGAAAATACCCGCAGTACGCCGAGCGGCTTATCGCGGGCTGCGAGGAGACCACCACCGGTATACACAGGCTGCGCGCCCGCAAAAGGGAGGGACGGCTAAACTTCCCAATGTTTCTTGTAAACGACGCGAAGAGCAAAAATCTCTTCGACAATATACACGGCACCGGGCAATCGGTGTGGGACGGTATAATGTACGCCACTAACAATATGGTCACCGGCAAGACCGTTGTGGTTGCGGGCTACGGGCATTGCGGGCGGGGAATAGCCTCCCGCGCAAAGGGTCTGGGCGCGAACGTGATCGTCACCGAAATAGACCCTCACTGCTGCCTTGCCGCCGCGATGGACGGCTTCCGCGTAATGAAGATGGCGGACGCGGCGCCGCTGGGCGACGTATTTGTCACGGCCACCGGCTGCAGGGACGTGATAACCCGCGAGCACTTTTTGCTGATGAAAAACAACGCTATTCTCGCCAACGCCGGCCACTTTGACGTTGAGGTCAGCAAGCCCGACCTTGAGGCGCTGTCGGAGAAGATAATCGAGGAGCGCAAGCCGTTTATCCGCGGGTATTACCTGAAAGACGGGCGCGTGCTCAACCTTATGGCGGACGGCAGGCTCGTGAATATCGTGGCGGGCAACGGTCACCCGGCCGAGATAATGGACCTGAGCTTCAGCATACAGGCGCTCACGATGGAGTACGCCGTGAAGCATAAAGATGGGCTTAAGGCCGACCTTTACAATGTCCCGGAGGAGATAGACCGCGAGGTGGCAAACCTCAAGCTTGAGGCAATGGGATTGGGAATAGACGTTCTGACGCCGGAGCAGACAAACTACATGTCCGGTACCGGCGAATAGCCGGATGCGACGGAATACTATGCCGGAGCGATAAACATAAATTAAGGAGAATTACTATGAGAACGGTTGGAACTGTTACGCGCGGCATTCGATGCCCGATGATAAAACAGGGCGACGATCTTCGCATGATCGTTGCGGAAAGCATAATCGCTGCCTCAAAGGCCGAGGGTTTTGCTTTGCGGGACAAGGATGTCGTGGGAGTTACCGAGTCTATAGTCGCCCGCGCGCAGGGCAACTACGCCTCCGTGGAGGATATAGCTAAGGACGTCCAAAGCAAATTTGGATGCGACGCTCTGGGAGTGATCTTCCCCATACTCAGCAGGAACCGTTTTGCCATGTGCCTGCGCGGTATCGCTAAGGGCGTAAAAAAAATCGTCCTCATGCTGGGGTATCCCTCGGACGAAGTTGGAAATCATCTGTTCCCCTCGGAGCTTTTGGAGGATAAAGACATAAACCCGTGGACGGATGTTTTAACCGAAGCCGAATACCGCGAAATATTCGGCTACGAGTTACACCCCTTTACCGGGATAGATTATGTTGAATACTACAGGTCTCTCATTGAGGAATGCGGTTGCGAGGCGGAGATCATCTTTTCAAACAACGCTAAGGACATTCTAAAATACACTAAGAACGTGCTGGCCTGCGATATCCACACGCGCAAGAAAACCGTGCGCGCGCTGCAGAAAGCAGGGGCGGAAAAGGCCCTGTCGCTAAGCGACATATTAAATACGCCCGGCAAGAGTGGCGGCTACAACGAACAATACGGTCTGCTGGGCTCAAACAAGGCCACCGAGGAAAGCGTAAAGCTGTTCCCGCGCGAATGTCAGAGCTTTGTGGAAGGCCTGCAGAGCTTTTTGGCGGAAAAGACCGGCAAGCGAATAGAGGTCATGGTGTACGGAGACGGCGCGTTCAAGGATCCTCAGGGCCAGATATGGGAGCTGGCGGACCCTGTGGTTTCCCCGGGCTTTACGACCGGGTTAAAGGGAACGCCAAATGAAATAAAGCTTAAATATATTGCCGACAACCAGTTCAAGGACCTTTCCGGTCAGGCGCTGGAGGACGCGCTAAAGGATTATATAAGCAAAAAGGACAGCAGTCTTGTCGGCGCAATGGAAGCTCAGGGTACCACTCCGCGGCAGATAACAGACCTGATAGGCTCGCTGTGCGACCTCACCTCCGGCAGCGGGGACAAGGGCACGCCCGTGGTGCTTATACAGGGCTACTTTGACAACTACACGGCGGAGAGTTTTTAGGGACGCATAGGAGAACGGCCATGAGACATCTTTGGAAGATACTGACTTGCTTCTGTGCGGTTATCTGTCTTTGCAGCCGCTCAACGTATAAACCCGCCGTCCCCGAATGAAAAAGCGTGTATCTACAACTTGTTATGGACGGTATTATAGGAACCCGTGACCTACCTGGAGTTTATGTCAATTACGGTATAGAGCTTTATGATATGAATTTAGATAGTATTCCAGAATTGCAAGAACATGTAACCGTACACAACAACGACTATTGCATGTGGTTTATTAGTGATGGGGAAGCAAGGCGGATAGTTGGCAGAATACCTTTTGAACTTGAGTGGGGCGACATGACGGAGTTTATCAATTTGTTCAGGCATAACGAGACAGGAGAGGTAGTTGCTGACCACTATTGCTTCCGGCCAATCGACAATACAGGCGTCTGGGAACTCGATTCCATTTGGGGCACCGGCCCTTGTCGAATAGACATGCCCCAGATAAAATATACGCGAACTGACGCGGACGGTGTTGAATATGTAATAACCGAACAGGAATATCAGTCGTGGATGGATTCGCTTTTGAAGGAACACACAAGACTTGCAGGGGAATCTCTGCCGCTTAGTGATTTTTTTAAGTTAAGTGAAGATACGGCGGAGACTTTCTCGGCAAAGTTAGTGAAAGCCCCAAAGGTCATAAGCGACTACTTTGACATTTATGACGGGATTGACAGCATGATACATGAGGAATACGTGTTACCGGAGGTCACCAAATGAGTAATCAGTAAAATTCCCTCCCGGTGGAATAGCTATAAAGTCAGATTTGACGATAGTCATTTCTTTGGTTTTTTCATCATATTTCATAACATTGAAGCCTAAACCGATAACAGTTTGAAAATGATATCGCGACATCAGAATTATCAATTCCTCCGTCAAAATCTCCAATTGGCCGTCGTCATCAATATCTACCGCGCTGACAGCTTGAAAATTCCCTGTGTCAATATTGGGGTATTCCTGATTCTTGTATTCGTTGAGAGCAAAGCCGTTTTCATCAAAGAGGTGAGGCGCTCTCACAAGTATTTCGTCGGCGGGGAACGCCCATGCCCTGTCTGCTTCGGTCTCCCACTGAGCATTTGTGAATTCGTTTCGCACCAGCAGTTTGTATCCATCAAGCACGGATATGCGAAAACCCGAGTCAAACGGCGCGTCTTTAAATACAGATTCAAACAGAAGGTGCGACTCGCAGTTTTCCATCTTGTATATGCGTGTGATAAATGAAAACGCCGAACTGCTGTTACCGCCCAAGTTTATGTGCATTATAAGCTCGTCTCCGCCGTTACCGTCGATATTGGCAAGCTGAACCTCCGCCGCCGCTATCTCACCAACGTCGAATCCATATACTTCTTCGCCGTCGTCAATGATTAAAATGGTGGGGTTAAATGGTACCGTTGCTTTATATGCGCTAAAAACCAGCGCTGATACTTTATTACCCTCAACTAAATGTCTTAAGACAGGTGGAGCCTCGCTAAAATCAGAGCTTGGATAGTGCTCGGAAAACAATTCTTCCGCAAACGGCTTGTAGCTCTCATATCCCGGAGCTATGTCGTCAGGGTGGAAATACACTTTTTGCGGTTCCGCCTCTGTGAAAACTGCACTAATGTCAACGGCTGAAGTGGAATGTGAAGATTTGGGCGTTGAAGCGCTTGCCGTTGCAACGTATTGTGTGTTCGCGCAACCGAGTAGAAAAAGGGAAAAGCACAAAGTATACGCTATAAAGTATGTACGTCTTGATTTCACGATGTCCACCCCAGAAAGATATGAATTACAAATATTATACACCATTTTTTTTAATTTTGCCATGTATATCCGAATTTGTTGCCTGAGCCTAAGTCAATAGGCTTGTTCCCCGTTGTATGCTGCAGTGAATAGAAGAAGGTCACTTCATCGGGACGCACAGGGTTGCCGTTAGCATCTACTTGCGGGAACGGATTGGGAATATAGAATTCAAAAATTGCGCGTTTCTGTTCGTCTGTATTATTGGGCTCGCCGTAAGCTGAAACAAGAAGTTTAGCCAATTGGAGCGCATTGTTCCAGCTTTCGAGCTGCTGCTCCCTGTAGGGTGATGGTAAGCTGTTAATCCATCCAATAGGGTTATAAAAATTTGGAGCGTCTGGATTTAGATTATTTCTTTCTTCATAAACACCGTATTGTTCAGGTTCAATCAAAATATTCATAAGCGTGGGTCCTCATGTCTTCGTGGGGCGCGGTTTTTGCAATACGCGTGTTCTTGAATGTCTGCGCTTCGGGTTTTAAATCCTGACGCGTCGGCCCTTTCCCCTATATCCCCAAAAACTCACAGGCTTTTTTAATAATTCCCTCCGCCTCGTGCTCTGTTCGCATTTCGCAGAACACGCGCAGCAGCGGCTCGGTGCCGGAAAACCGCATGATAATCCAGCCGCCGTTTTCAAAGTAGAGCTTGCAGCCGTCCTCGTAGCTCACGCGGGCCACCTTTAGCTCAAAGTCCGGCAAGAGCCTGTCCTCAAACAGCAGCTTATTGAGTACGCGTTTTTTCTCATCTGAGAATTTCGCGTCGTGCTCGGCCATGTGCGCCTCGCCATACAGTTCGCCGATTTCCGAAAGCAGCTCCTGAATTGTCTTCCCCGTGGCGCACAGCATTTCGACTATAAGCGCGGAGGCGAATATGCCGTCCTTGCCTAAGATATGCCCGCGTATCGTCAGCCCGCCGCTGGACTCTCCGCCAATCACCGCGTCCGTCTGCTCCATTTTTGAGGAGATATGCTTAAAGCCCACGGGGACTTCGTGGCAGGCCTGCCCGAAATCCGCGGCGATATTGTCTAAAATGTGGGTTGTCGCGATATTGCGCACGCAGTCCCCGCGCCAGCCTTTGTATTTTAGCAGATAATAGTACAGCATCACGAGTATCTCGTTTGGGTGAATGAACCGTCCGGAACTGTCTATAACGCCGATCCTGTCGGCGTCGCCGTCGGTAGCGAGTCCCAGGTCGTAGCCCTGCCCCGCCACCATGTCGCGTAGCTTGGCGAGCGTTGAGGCGCTGGGGGAAGGGAGCTGCCCGCCAAACAGGGCGTCGCGCCGGTCGTTTATAATATCCACGTCGCAGCGGGCTGTCATCAGTATCGTTTGCAAGGCGGACTTCGAGACGCCGAACATCGGGTCTATTAGTATCCTGGGCCCGCGGGAGCGGATTGCCTCCATGTCCACCAGCGAGATAATGCTGTCGATATACTCGTTGTTGGGGTCTATCACGTGTATTTTTCCGGCTGCCATCCCTTCGCCGAAAGCCACGGAGGACGGCGTAACGCCCTCTGATATGATATGCTCAAATACGTCGGTGACTTCGGCTGCGGCGTCGCGCCCGCCTTCGGTGAATACCTTTATTCCGTTGTATTCGGCGGGGTTGTGGCTTGCGGTCACGGCAAGGCCGTACTTTACGCCATAGCGCCTGACAGTGAACATGCACAGCGGGGTAGGGGCTATGCGGCCGATAAAATAGACCGTTATTCCGTTGCCGGCAAAAACCTCCGCCGCCCAAAGCGCCGCCTTGTCGGAGAGGAAGCGCCTGTCGTGACCGATTACAACGCCGTCCCAGCCCTTTTGCTTCGTGTCGTCGGCCACGGCCTGCGCCAAAATGCGCACGTTCGCCTTTGTAAAATCCTCGGCGATAAGCCCACGCCAGCCGCCGGTGCCAAACCACTTTGTGCGGCGCCTTTCCATTGCCGCCGTGCGCATGGTCTCGAAAATCTCCCCGCACAGGGCGAGCTCGTCGTGGTCGTTTACGCCGTAGACTTCATTGGAGTTGTAAATGGTGTGGGTAGCGAGCCGCATCCCGTTTTTTAGCAACAGCTTAGGCGCTTCCGTGATTTGATACTCCCGCTGCTCGTTGTCGGTGGTCAGATGCTCGACCACCTCAAAAAGAACGGGGAGCCCGAATACGTAGGCGCCAACGTTTAGCTCGTTTATCTTCTTTTGCTCCGGGGTGCAGTCGCGGTGCTCCACAATGCCGCTCAGACGACTGTTTTCCCGGAGGATACGCCCGTATTGCAGGTCTGAGTTAGGCACGTTTGCGGTGAGCACCGTGCAGTCGGCCCCGCTCTTGCGGTGCGCCTCAATTAACCCCTCGAATGTACCGCGGGAGAGAAGCGGCATGTCCCCGCAGCACACGAGCACGTCGGTCTCCTCGTAAATAAAGGCCGCTTTGGCCGCCTTGACGGCGTGGCCTGTGCCGAGCTGCGGCTCCTGTACTGGGTAAAGGTATTCTCCGCCGATTGCGGTCACGCTCTCTTTTTTGTAGCCCACGATTATCGCGGTGTCTTTTTGCGGAATAAAACTCAGGCTGTCGAGCACATGCAGCAGCATCGGCTTTCCGCCGAGTGGCCGCATCACTTTTTGTATACCGCCGCCAAGACGCTTACCTTTGCCCGCGGCAAGTACGATCGCTTTCATTAATAGTTCCTTTCCTTAACTCCTGGAATTGCGGTATTCGCCCGCAGAGACGCCTTCCAGCTTTTTGAACACGCGGGAAAAATGTGAAATGTCAACATAGCCCACCCTGTCTGAAATGTCGCTAAGTCTGAGCGACGGGTCCGCCATTAGCTGTTTTGCGCGGTTTATGCGCGCGGCGTTTAAAATATCGTAAAAGTTTTGGCCTGCGTGCCTGTTAAGCAGCTTGCTCAAATGCCACTGGCTTACAAAGCAGGCGTCCGCCACATCCGAAAGCGATATTTTCTCGGAAAAATGCGCCTCTATATACGCCACGGCCTGGCGCACCACAAAGCTCGCGGCTTCAACGCCCGCGTCAGCGTCGGATCTTTCCGGATTGGAGCTGACGGCTATACTTTCCGTGTGGCCGCCGAGTTTTTCCGTCATGGCAGCGAGCGCCTCGTTGAGCTCGTCCATTTTTGAGGGCTTGAGCAAAAAGCGGGTCACGCCCAACCGGATAGCCTGTTGAGCGTAGCCGAAATCCCTGAAACCCGTAAGCACTGTTATCTGCATGTGCGGAAATTCCGCCTTAAGCCCCGCCAGCATGGTGAGGCCGTCGCCGTCCGGCATGCGGATGTCGGTGAACAATATATCCGGCGAAAGCTCGCGGATAAGCCGGGAACCTTCTGCGGCGCTGTAGGCCGCGCCCACAACCTCGCAGCCGTAATCGGCCCAGGGAATTACCTTTGTGAGCCCGTTTACTATTTTGGACTCGTCGTCCACTATCAAAACCTTGTACATACAGTGTTATCCTTTAATCGCGCCTGCCGTCATCCCTTTTATTATATTCTTTTGCAGCAGAATGTAAACAACCAATACGGGAACCACCACAAGCACGACCGCCGCGGCCATAAGCCCATAATTCACCCCGGCCTGAGAGCTTATCTCGTTTAGCAGCCGAGTGACGGTAAAGGTCTCCTGATACCGCAAGAAGAACATTTGCGTGAACAGGTCGTTGTAAGACCACAGAAAAGTGAAAATGGCCACAGTTGCGAACGAGGGCTTTGCGACCGGCAGGATAATCCTGAAAAATATCGTGAAAATGTTCGCGCCTTCCAAAAAAGCCGACTCCTCCATATCCACGGGCAGGCCGCGCATAAAGCCGGTGAGTATAATTATAGAAAAGCTCAGGTTTCCGGCAACCTGCGGCAGTATTACCGAAAGCAGCGTCAGCGCCAGATTGCCGGTGTTGGCAATTCCCCAGCGGTACTCCATGCTGAACACGGGGATAATGATAGAAAAACAGGGGAACATCATGCTGGCAACGACCATCGAGTAAATTATTCCCCGACCGCGGAAAGAATATCTTGCCAATCCGTAGGCCATTAATCCCGCGAGGATAACAACCACAAGCGTAACAGTGCCGGATATGACAAGGCTGTTGCGGTAGGCCGACCATATATCCACGCGCTCAAACGCCGTGATGTAATTGTCGAGCGTGAATTTTTCGCCCAGCGGCAGCGAGAAAGACTCGGTGCGGATGAGCCGCCTGAGCTTGAAGGAGTTGTTTATGACCCATATGAAAGGATATATCGTGGTGAGTGCCCAAAGCGACAAAACCGCGTAGATGACGGCTTGGCTGGGCGAAAACTTCTTTTTTATCATACGCGCCGCCCCCTTTAATAATCCTTTTCCTTGAAGACGCGGTTGGCGAGCTGCGAGAACAAAACGCCCAACACGACTATTATTATCGAGATAGCCGAGCCGTAGTCCACGTCGCCGCGCTGGAAAGTCTGGTAATACATATATGTTCCTGTCAGCCATGATTTATCCAGCGGCATTCCGGTCCCGAACATGACGAACGGCAGATCGAAAACCTTGAGCGCGCCCGTTATGGCCAGAACCAGGCATGTGCACAGCACGTTGTGCAAAAGCGGCAGCGTAATGTACCGGACTCTGAGCCATCCGCCCGCGCCGTCTATGTCGGCGGCCTCGTAGATGTCGGTTGATATGTTGTTGAGTCCTGTGACGATTATTACGAAATAAAAGCCCACGTACTGCCACATTACCGGCAGCAGCATGGTGAACATAAAGTGCGACTCGTCCTTCCAGTCTATAAGCCCGCTCATGCCGAGCTTTAAAAGCAGATTGTTGACCATACCGCCGTCGTACAGAAAAATCAGATTGAACAGCAGACCCAAAGCGGTCGCGGAAATGACGATTGGGAAGAAGTAAACGGTCCTGAAAAACTGCGTGCCCTTTTTGATGTTGTCTACCAATATGGCAAGCACCAGGGCAATCCCGATCTGAAATACGATGGTGGCAAGCATCAGGAACATGGTGTTTTTGACCGACGTCTGCATGACGGGGTCGGTAAAAAGGCGTACATAGTTTTCGTACCAGGGGTCGTTAACCCCCGTGGGACTCGTACCCAGATTAGTTATGGAAAGCACGCTGTTAGCAATATTCATTATGAAAGGATAGTAAAGAAACAGCGACATGAAGATCAGCGCCGGGGTAAAAAACACAAGTAGCGGCCACTTGCGCTTAAACACCATAGAATCCAAGCTTACTCCTCCTCGTCAGGAATTTGGGGCGGGATATTTGTGAGAAAACCGGAGAGTTTTGCCCTCCGGTTTTCCTGCTAAATAATTCCCAGTGTATAAGACCACCCCGGCGCTGAAGCGCCACCCCTCCACCGGAGGGAATTACGGAATTTAGAATTCCCATTCCCCGCCCTGGAGGGGTACGCCCGCAGGCGGGGGGTGGTCACTCAGTCAAACCTGCCTATTTAATTACTCAGTGGCGGCGAGCGCCTGGGTAAGGGCGGCGTCGGAAGCTATGCCGCCGGTGACGATGTTGGGGATATTGCCGAACAGGTCGCCGCGGACCGCCGCCGTAAGGCCGTCTGCCGTGGCGGGGACGATACCGGTCGCGCCCTTGGTCATGGCGATAGCTTCAAGTTCAAGCGAATTGAGGCTGTCGGAGGGGATGGTGCCGTTCTTAAGCGCGGTGATAGCGGTGGCGCCGAACGCGCTCACGGCTTCGTCGGTGGTCATTGCCTTGATGAACTCAACGCAGGCGGCCTGCTTTTCGGGGTTCTCCCAAGCTTTTCTGGTGATATAATAACCCATTGAAAGCCCGCCGACGATATCGGTTGCGCGGCGGTTGCCCTTGCCGGGAACATAGGTGACGGTAAAGTCGTCGAGGTTTTCGGCGTTTTCGGCAAACCAGCCAATCTTCCAGGAACCGTCGATCATGAACGCGGCGGTGCCGTCGGTCATGAGCACATTGGTTTCGGGATCTGTTGCGGTGTTGGTGTTGGCGGGGAAAAAGCCCGCGTCAAACATGGCCTTTATGTCGTTAAGACCGGCGACCCAGTTCGCTCCAACGGCGTCTGTTGCGGAGGCAGGAAGCGTTGCGTGAGTGTCGAGCGAGCCGTTGTTGAACACGCAGAACTCAAACCAGTAGTGGGGGACTTCCTGAAGCGAGGCCGCAACGGGAGTGAAGCCCGCGGCTTTGATCGTATTGCACATGGCCGTGAACTCGTCCCATGTGGTGTTGGGGCCGGGAACCTCCACGCCGGCCTGCGCGAGGACGGCCTTGTTCACGAACAGGCCCTCCCAATAGCCGTTTACCGGAATGGCGTACTTTTTGCCGTCGGCGGGGGACGCCGAGATCAAGTCGTCCTTCATGTTGTCGGCGTAGTCGGGGTACACCGCGCGGATTTCGTCGATCGGCACGACCTTGTTGCCGGTGACTATCTGATTGGCGTCGTTGCCCGTGTAGAAGAACAGCACGTCGGGTTCGGCGCCTGTTTCAAAGTCTGCCATGATGCGGGCGCGCCACTCCTCGTTGGAGATGCCCGAAGCGTCGCGTATAACATTTCCGGAGGTTTCTTCATAGAGCTTGACATATTTTTCATAATTGCCGCGGTTGCCGTCGTCCGCGCCGTAGGATGTGATAACGTTAAGTTCAACAGGGTTTGAGGCGGCGGGAGCGGGAGCGGCCGGGTCTGCGGAAGAGGCCGGCGCGGCCGGCGTGGATGAACCGGCGGGAGCGGGCGTTTGTCCGCAGCCGGCGAAAGCGGCGAAAGCCAGGACCAAGGCAAGCAATATACTAAGTTTTTTCATGATGTTCCTCCTAAAAAAATTCTGTTTTCCGAGAGATTATTGTGAAATAACCCCCAAAGAAATATTATATTATGTGAAAAAAATGTGAAAGTAATCTCATTGGCTATTTTTGAATCTTATTGCGCTGCTGTGTTTGACAGCCCCGAACACGCCGAAAACGGCACAGTGAAACACGAAACAGTCGCGTCCGCGTCGCCGGTGACGCTTAAGCCCGCGTCTTCGCCAAAAATCATTTTAAGGCGGGCGTTAACGTTGCGAATCCCCACATGATGCGCGTCTTCACCGCCGGGCACGTACTCAGGCGACAGTAACCGCTCCACCAACTGCCTGTTTTCGTCAGTCATCGGAGTGTCGTTTCGAACTGCAAGCCTTACGCCGCCGGGAATAAGCTTGGCTGAAATTTCAATATTTCCTTTCGGCTGACCTTCGACGCCGTGCTCCACGGCGTTTTCGACTATAGGCTGCATTATAAGCCTGGGAACCATGCAGCCAAGCGCCGCGCCGTCGATATCCTTTGTGATGGTCAGACGGTTTTCAAATCGCTGAGACACGATATACAAATATGCGTCCACATACTGCATTTCCTGCTCAAGGGTCACGAGCGGGGAATTTTGCCGGTCTGTCGCGGCGTCGAACATGGTCGCGAGCGCTTCTATCAGCTTTGCTACCCCGTCACCGTTATTGAGGCGCAGCTCCCAGTTGATGATCTCCAGCGTGTTGTTTAAAAAATGCGGGTTTATCTGCGCCTGCAGGGCCATGAGCTTCGCGTCGCGAAGCGCGAGTTCCTCGCTGTAAATGCGTTCGAATTGCGATTTTAGGCGTGCTGACATATCGTTGAAGGCCCCGGTGAGGTAATCGAACTCCCGGTTTTTGGGACGGTCCTTTATCTCGTAGCCCAGCTCACCCTCCTGTATTTTGCCGGCGGCGCCTGTAAGCTCGCCAATAGGTTTGAAGATATTGCGGAAAAAGAACCGCACGGCCAAAAAGATGAGCGGCGCGGTGAGGATAAGCAGAATATAGATGACGTGGGTAAAGCTGAAAAACCCGCGCATAAAGGCCCGCATGTCCACCTCGACGGCGTACAGGACGTCCACGGCGTCGGTGTTCTCGCGGCCGTAAACGCGAAATACGCCTTCGTCGTCGGTAACTGTTTGCCCGCCCGAAGGCAGCCCCGGTGCGGCGGCAAACGATATCTGCGCTTCATTTCCGTTGGCGTTAACCGCAGTTCCGTTTAAATAAACGGTCGCGCCCGTCATCCACAAAATGCCGGAAAAGCCGCCGGTGATCGTTTCGCCGTTCATTTCGCAAACTATAGTTGCGTAGGGCGTGAAGCTCTGATCCACGATATTTCGCACCATGTAAACGCCGCCGTCCCTGTTTATGAAAGCGACGCCCGTGCCAAGCTCCCTTGAAGACTCTATGACGTCCGCGTGGATGTTGTTGCGGTACTCCAAAACATTCGCGTAAGTGGCGCCTCTAAGCGGGTTGAACGTGTAGTAGACGGAGTCCGGCTCGTCGCGAAAGAACACCATGGCCGACATAAAATTGTCGTCATACTGGTATTTTTCCCGCAGATATCCCGTGACCGCGTCGTACAGACGCTGGCTGCCGCCGGTTCTCTCGTATACCAGGCGCGCGTCTCGTATCCTGTTGTCATAGGAAGCGCCGCGCGAAGCCTCCACGGCCTCACGTATGCCGCGGCGGCACGAGATAGCCGCATTGGTGACGGTCGCGCGGGTGGTCTCGTCAAACTGCCGGCGGACGCTTTCGGCGGTATAGTACACAAGAGACGACAGCACAAGCACCATCGGCAAGACCCAGCAGCCCGCGACTATCCCCAACAACCCCAGCCGCAGGGAGAAGCCTTTTGCCTTTTTCTTCGCAGTCACCCCATCACGACCCTCACCTTTACTCTTTCGCCGGATTTATGCGCCGGGATATTATTTACTTCTTTTCCGTCTACAAATATATGCCGCACGCCCTTTTCCACGCCGGCGGGATTTTCTACTTCTATTTCATAGACCACGCCGCGCCATTCTCGCACGGCGGAAAAGCCCTTCCATCCGGCGGGTACGCAGGGATCCACGACGAGTTCGTCAAAATCCGGCCTTAGGCCCAGGATGTACTTTGTGGCGGCATAGTAGCTCCATCCGCCCGAGCCTGTCATGAACGGATGCCGGGCCCTGCCGAACGCAGTGTGGTCGCGCCCCATTGTAAACTGGCAGTAGGAATAGGGTTCGGCCTCGCGCGTTTCTATTTTGTCGTTCTGGTTGTAGGGACACAGCGCGTCGTAGAACTTCATGGCGCGCGTCCCCCTGCCGAGCATCGCCTCGGCGCACCAGGCCCAGGGATTTGGATGGCTGAAAACGGCGCCGTTTTCCTTGACGCCCCTGTACACTCTTGTAACAAAGCCGACCTCGTCGTCGGGCTCGGAAAACGCCGGAGCGCACAGCATGAGCCCCCACGGCGTGTAAAGATATTCGTCCACGGCGTCCATCGCCGCGCGTCCGCGCTCACTTCCCGCGACGCCCGAAAGCACCGCCCAGGTGTTGCTCTCCATGTGCACGCGGCCCTCTTTGGCCTCCTTGACGCCTATCTTGCGGCCGGAGGCCGTAATACCCCTCATATACCAGCCGCCGTCCCACAGGGCGGTTTCGCACGCCTGTCTGACTTTTTCGGCCATATCCCCGTATCTTTTCGCGTCGTCGTTCCGGTCCAGCCTGCGCGCAAGCGCGATAAAGTGCCCAAGCGCCCAGTGATGCAAAAAGCTCACCATGGCGCTCTCGCCCGCGCCAAGGTTAAGGCAGTCGTTCCAGTCGGCCCTCAGGCCTTTGCAAATGCCGTTGGGGCCAACCTGCTGCGCCGAAAATTCCAATATCCGCATCATGTGCTCGTAAACCGTGCCGCTTCCACCGTCGGCGTAGGAGATTTCCTCGTCGGCAAAGGAAAGTTCCCCGGTCTCGCGGATATACTCGACTATCGCCGCCACAAGCCACAGCGCGTCGTCCGCGCAGGCGTCCTTTATGCCGTGCACGACGCTTGATTTTTCGGGTGTGGGTACCACGGTTGGGGATTTGAACGCAGGGGCTTTGCGCTCCTCGAACCACTGCGGGTCAAAGAGATGCAGGCCGTAGCCCGCGTTCGTGAGCCCGCGAAGCAACTCGACAATACGGCTCCTGCATTTTTCCGGGTTGGAGTGCGGAATAGTCATGGCGTCCTGCGCGGTGTCACGGTAGCCCAGCCCGGTGCGACCGCCAACTTCGATGAACGACGCGAACCGCGAGAATATAACGTTAATTTCAGACTGATACAGTGTCCACGCGTTCAGCATTGTGTTCATGCCCTCGCTGGGGGTTTTTACGCTGAGCTTTTTAAGCTTTTCGTTCCAGAAAGACTTAAGTGCTAAAAATGCCGCGTCAACCTCGCCAAAGCCCGCGTATTTGGCGCGAAGACGCGCGCCTTCTTCCGCGGAGCCCTCGCCCAGCAGAAACAAAAGCCGGGCTTCCTCGCCGGGCGCGAGCGTGATTTTTCTGTGCAGCGCGCCGCAGTGGTTGCCGCCAAGCTCTGCCGAACCGGAGCAGCGGCCGGTTTCTACCGCCAAAGGGGCGCTTTCGTCGCGGTACGCGCCCAAAAATGCGTCCCGCATCGAGTCGCAGCTTTCGGGCTGCTTGTCCGTCGCGAAAAACTGGAAAGCGTTTTCGTAGAACAGGTTGAGTTCAATCATGCCGTCTTTACATTCGCTGCCGGAGGAATAAAGGCTCATCTGAAAGTTTTGATTGTCAAACTCAATATGCCTGAAGGAAAACTCGCAGTAGCCGAATACGCTTATAGTTCTTGCTTTATCGGGATCGTTTTTTAGCTTGACGTCCCAAAGCTCCACGGCTTCGTCAAGGGGAATGAACAGCGTCTGCTCCGCCGCAATACCGCCGTAGCCGCATTGGTAACGGCTGTAAGAAAGTCCGTGGCGGCATGTATAATGTTCGAGAGGCTTGCCCACGGGCTGCCAGGAAACGCTCCAGTATTCGCCCGTGTCGTCGTCGCGGAGATACACATAGTGGCCGGGCCGGTCAAGCGGCGCGGCGTTTGGCCTGAAGCGGGTCATCCGGTGGTATTCCGGAGACTTATAAAACAAATATCCCCCCGCCGTGTGATTCACAACGGCGCACATATCCTTTACGCCCAGATAGTTTGTCCAAGAAACGGGCACGTCTACCCGCTCTATTACATATTCGCGATTTTCGTGGTCAAAGTAGCCATATTTCATTAATCAGCGCTCCTTAAACAGCAACTTATCATTATTAAATATTATATTTATTATATCATACCCAGCAAGACGATACAGGGACATGCCGCAGGATGTCAATATTTGCACATGGTGGTTTAAATGATCTTAAGAGCTGGCCACGGAAAGCTTGCGGGAGGCTGCGGGCTTTGATATAATGGAAAAAGCGCCAAATAATTATAATTGTACGGGAGGCCGAAGATGAACGACAAGGAATTGTTCACGCTTATGGAAACGCAGCTGTATACCGGTCTGCTATGCGACGTGCTCGACGATATGGGTTACCGCGAACAAGCGATGAGTCCGAACATAAGGCCGCTGGAGTTGACAAGCATCCTGGCGGGGCGCGCAAAAACTATATTGGCGGTCGACGTATATGAGATTGCGGAAGAGCCTTACAAAATGGAGATCGCCGCGCTGGACAGCGTAAAAGAAAACGAAGTGCCTGTCGTCTGCACAAACGGAAGCACCCGCAACGGCATTTGGGGGGAGCTGCTTTCGACTGCGACAAGAATGCGCGGCGGTCGCGGAGCGGTGATAGACGGATATATGCGAGACACAAAACAAATACGAGAGATGGGCTTTCCTGTTTTTTCCGCGGGATACCAGCCTTTGGATTCAAAAGGGAGAGGGCTTGTCATCGACTACGACTGCCCTGTGGTCGTCGGCGGGGTGAGGGTTTGCCCCGGCGACGTAATCTTTGCCGATTTCGACGGCGTGGTGGTAATACCGAAGGCAGTTGCAAAGGAGGCTGTGGAGCGGGCTTTGGAAAAGCGCCGGCTGGAAAACAATACCAGAGACGAATTGCTGAACGGCGCGCTTCTTAGGGAGGTATACGAGAAATACGGGGTGCTTTGAAGAAGCGGAGTGTTTATAAAAGGCCGGGAGAACGTCGCGTTCTCCCGGCCTTTTATGTAGGTTTTTAAGTCTTCTAGATCTCCTCTATAAAGCTTACGCCGTCTATATTTGCGAATCTTGACAGAACGTCGTCGTGCAGACGGCGTTTGGGAAGATGCAGCGAGATCAGCGCCGCGAACGGCTCCGCGTTGTTCATTCTGGACTGGACGAACTCCACGTTTAGGACCCTGATGCCGTTATTGTGCGCAAGGCTTAAAAGCTCGCTGAGCTTTCCGTTTTCTCCCAGCTCGACGTATATATCCATGCTTTTGGCGTTGGAAACGATCTTGCGGTCCACCTTGCCCATCAACGCGATTATAAAGAAAATCAAAACGCTTGCGATGATCGCGCCCTCGTAGAAGCCGATTCCCACCGCAAGGCCAAGGCACGCGCTGGCCCACAGACCTGCCGCGGTGGTAAGCCCCTTTATCTGGTTGTGGGTAGTGACTATTATCGTACCCGCGCCCAAAAAACCGATCCCGCTGACTACCTGTGCGCCCAGCCTTGCGGGGTCTGTTGCGTAGTTTATCGCGAGATACTGGTTTGTTATCATCACGAGCGCCGAACCCACGCAGACGAGCATGTATGTGCGAAAGCCGGCCGCACGCCGCTTGCTGCCGCGCTCAATGCCGATTATCCCGCCAAAAAGCATAGCCAGCAGCAGCCTGAGCGCCACCGAGTACATGTTGAACTCGTGAAGATACCGGTAAAGGTTCACCCATTGCATTGCGCTCCCCCCTTATCAAGGAATAGTTCGGAATGGTCACTAATATAATCGGCCCAAAAACGGACTTATTTAGTAATGATATGCATACGGACGCCGCGATATCACCCAAAAGCGCACTAGGCGCGCGCCTTCTGCATAATTTGGAACAGGACTCTTAAAAGAATCATTAAAGGAGATGCAACGATGCAAAATCAAAAGCCCGCGAAAAAGATACTTTCCGCGGCTCTTTCCGTTCTGCTGTTATGCGCGCTTGCCGCCTGCGGAGGAAACGTGCAGACGGGGGTAGACTTAAACTCGCTGAGTATGGAGGAAATCGAGGCGAAGGCCCGCGAGGAGGGCAGGCTGGAATCTGTGGGGATGCCGGGCTCCTGGGCCAACTGGCAGGACACCTGGGATGATATAGAGGCAAGCTACGGCATTGAGCACAACGACACAGACATGAGTTCCGGGGAGGAGATAGCGATGTTCGAGGCTGAACAGAGCAGCCCCACCAAGGATATCGGCGACGTGGGCCACAGCTTCGGCGAAGAGGCCAAGCTAAAGGGCGTCACCCAGAGCTACAGGACCTCTTACTGGGACAGCGTGCCGGATTGGGCCAAGGACCCGGATGGTCACTGGATGATGGCATATACCGGCATAACCACGTTCCTAACCAACACCGACCTTGTCGACGAGGCTCCTACAAGCTGGCAAGATGTGAGGGAAGGGAATTACAAGCTCACTATTGGCGACGTAGCCGACGGCGCGATAGGCCAGGGCAACGTGCTGGCCTCGGCCTACGCCTTTGGCGGGGGTCTTGACGATATCAGACCCGCAATAGATTTCTGGAAAGAAATGGCCGCAGCCGACCGGATAGATAACGGCGATATTCTTCTTCCGCGTGTACAGGCGGGAGAGGTGGAGGTCGGCGTAACCTGGAGCTATAACGCGCTGGGCTACCGCGACCAGACCCCGGAGTACGCCTTCCATTACCATGTTCCAAGCGACGGCGCGATCCTTTCCGGATATGTTTCTATCATAAACAAATATGCTCCGCATCCCCACGCGGCCGCTCTGGCGCGAGAGTATATATTCAGCGACGCGGGGCAGATTAATCTGGCAAAGGGCTACGCCATACCGATCCGCCGGGACGTTGAAATTCCGGCGGAGATCCAGGCGAACGGGATACCCTCGGAACAGACCGCGAACGCAATACCGATAATGGACCCCGTAAAATACGCGGAGGTGCGTGAGCAGATCTCCACCGCGTGGCAGGAGGAAGTCGTGCCGCTGATGAGTTAGGTAATATGGCAAAAGGGGCTGACGCCCAGGATCACAATAATCCTTGTGCGTCAGCCCCTTGGACTTTTGACATTTTATACTAATCCGCAATAAAAACCTGTCTCCTCGCAAATGAATTGCTCGGGGTTTTTATTGCTCATGCCGCGCCTGTTTCTCGTCTGCCTCTGGCAGACAACCGAAACAGATGCACAATACTATTCACGCATTTTTAAGCCGCCGCAGTCGCCGCCGCAGCCGGGGCATTTGCCTTGCCTTGCGTCGCGGACAAGCCTTGTTATGATTGCCGCAACGGCCACCGCGAGAAGCAGGGCGACGGCAATGGTCCCGAGATTCTCCGTAAAAAAATCAAGCATAAAAAATACTCCTTTATGCCTTTAAAGCCCCGCCGATCTTGTTCTTTGCGGCCGGCCTGCACAGAAGATACAAGAACCCTGCGGCCAGCAGGAAAGCCGCGACCGCGCCGACGCCGAAGCCTCCGCCGGTAAACAGCATTCCGAACTGATAGACACAAAGAGACACAACATAGGCCAAACCGCACTGATAGCCGATCGCCGCCCAGAACCATTTTATGCTGTTCATCTCCCGCCGAATGGCGCCCATAGCGGCAAAACAGGGAGCGCACAACAGGTTGAAGATCAAAAACGAATATGCGGCGACCGCGGGCAGGGCGGAGGCAAGGGGACTCCAAATCTCCGCGCCGTCCTCCGCGACCTCGGCAAAACCGTACAGGATACCGAAGGTTCCGACGACGTTCTCTTTGGCGACAAGCCCCGTGATGGCAGCGACGGCGGAGCGCCAGTCTCCCCAGCCAAGCGGAGCGAACAGCGGGGCGATAGCGCCGCCGATACCCGCAAGGAGGCTTTCGTGCATCTCAACCATGCCAAAGCCGTTTTCTCCCAGGCCAAAGCCGGAGGTGAACCATATGAACATAGTCGAAAGCAATATTACAGTCCCGGCCTTTTTTATGAACGACCAGCCGCGTTCCCACATACTGCGCAATACCGCGCCGGCGGTAGGCATGTGATATGCGGGAAGCTCCATTACGAACGGGGCGACGTCACCCGCAAAACGATGGGTCTTTTTTAGGATGATGCCGGAGCAGATGATCGCGGCGATTCCCGTGAAGTACGCGCTTGTGGCCACCCAGCCCGCGCCGCCGAACACGGCGCCCGCAATAAGCGCGATTATTGGCAGCTTAGCGCCGCAGGGGATGAATGTCGTAGTCATGATAGTCATTTTGCGGTCGCTGTCATTTTCGATAGTTCGGGAGGCCATTATTCCGGGTACGCCGCAGCCTGTTCCGATAAGAATGGGGATAAAGGATTTTCCCGAAAGTCCGAAGCGACGGAATATCCGGTCCATTATAAAAGCTATGCGCGCCATGTAGCCGCAGGCTTCCAGAAACGCGAGAAATATGAAAAGTATGAGCATCTGAGGCACAAAGCCCAGCACCGCGCCCACCCCCGCGACAATGCCGTCAAGGATAAGCCCCTGCAGCCAGTCAGCGCAGTTTATAGCCACGAGAACGCTTTCGATAGCGGGAGGGATTATCTCGCCGAACAGCACATCGTTCGTCCAGTCTGTGACCAGCGCGCCAACGGTTGTGACCGAAACATAATATACTATGTATATTATAACCGCGAAAATCGGAAGCGCAAGCCAGCGGTTGGTGACGATCTTATCTATTTTATCAGACGCAGAGAGGCGTCCCTTGTTTTTTATTCTGACGCAGTCCTTTATAATCGAGTCGATATACGCGTACCTTTCCGCGGTGATTATGCTCTCGCTGTCATCGTCAAGCTCGCTTTCGCGCCGCTTGACGTCCTCCTCAATATGGGCGAGCTGTTCGGCTGTGAGGTTAAGCCTTTCGATAATCTTTTCGTCGCGTTCGAACAGCTTGATCGCATAAAAGCGCTGGCGCTCCTGAGGCAGATCATGTAGCACGGCCTCCTCGATATGGGCCAGGGTGTGCTCAACCCCGCCGGAAAAGCTGTGCTTGGGCACCGCAGACGCGCCGCCCGCCGCGGCGATTGCCACATGGATCGCCTCGTTTATGCCTGTTCCCTTGAGCGCGGAGATTTCCACCACGGGGACGCCAAGCTCCTTTGAAAGCCTTGCTTTGTCTATTTTGTCGCCCTGCTTTTCCACCACGTCCATCATGTTGACGGCGGCCACCACGGGAATGCCGGTCTCGGTGAGCTGGGTGGTGAGGAACAGGTTGCGCTCAAGGTTGGTGCCGTCTATGATGTTGAGTATGACGTCGGGCCGCTCGTCAGTGAGGTAATTGCGCGCGACGACCTCCTCAAGCGTGTAGGGCGACAGGGAATAGATGCCCGGAAGGTCGGTGACTGTGACGTCCTTGCGGCCCTTGAGCTTGCCTTCTTTTTTTTCCACCGTCACCCCCGGCCAGTTACCCACAAACTGGTTTGAGCCCGTAAGCGCGTTGAACAGCGTAGTCTTGCCGCTGTTTGGATTTCCAGCAAGAGCGATCGTAATCGGCATGGTATAAAGCCTCCTCAGTAAAATAGGATTATGCGAAGAACCTGTTGATATTGTAGGGTGTGACCACCGGGAACACCGTAGTAAAGATAAAGTCTGCCGCAATCCACGGTACGCCGGGTCGTCGCACCCTACATGTTAGCATACACTAACCCGTGCATAAAAAAATTATTCCACTTCAACCAGCTCTGCGTCGGTCTTGCGCAGCGAAAGCTCGTAGCCGCGCACCGTGATTTCTACAGGGTCGCCCAGAGGGGCCACTTTGCGGACAAAAATTTCCACTCCTTTGGTGATACCCATCTCCATGATGCGGCGCTTAACCGGGCCCGCCCCACCGATTTTTGCCACCCGCACGGATGCGCCGGGCTTGATTTGCCTGAGTGTTTGCATAGGGCTTCCTCCTCATACTATTATTTTTGTGGCCATCTCGCGGCTTATGGCCACGCGGGACTCCTTGATATGCACTATAACATTGCCGCTTATCGCGTTTACAACCGTAACGCGGGAACCGGGGACAAAACCAAGCTTTGCCAGAAACTGCCGCGCGTCCTCTTTGCCACCCACTTTTTTTATGGAGTTTTCCTCTCCGGGCTTTGCCATTGTCAAGGGCATCATAATCATCCTTCCTTCAGAGCCGGGTAAGTTACGGCTAACCGTAGTGTCGGGAAAAGCGGTTAGCAATTACTAACCGTCAATAGTTTACCAAAAACCGAAACAATTGTCAAGAGGTTTTACAAAATTTTACTTATAATATTTCGCATTTTAAATTCGAAATATTATCGTGCATCTGTTTCGGTTGTCTGCCAAAGGCAGACGAGAAACAGGCGCGTTTGAGCAATAAAAACCCCGAGCAATTCATTTGCGAGGATACCGGTTTTTATTGCGGATTAGCATTATTGTTTTCATACAGCTTCTTTATCGCCTGAAAGGAATCTTCGCTTAAGATATGTTCCATGCGGCAGGCGTCGGCCGCCGCCTGTTTTTCGTCCACGCCAATGCTCGTCAGCCAGTCGTAAAGCGTAGAGTGCCGCTCGTAGACCTGCTCGGCGGCAAAGGCTCCCTTTTCGGTCAGTGTTATGAAGCCGTCTGCGTCCATAATGATCATATCGTTTTCCCGCAGCTTCTTCATGGCGACGCTTACGCTGGGCTTGGAAAAGCCCATGTCGTTGACTATGTCTATCGAGCGGACAGCCCCGGTCTTTTTTGAAAGCAGAAGTATGGTCTCAAGATAATCCTCCGCCGAGGTGTGAATGTTCATGGCATTCTCCTTAAAAGTCGGTCAGGTATGCTGTTTGTACTAAGTATAAGACATTTTTGCGGGTTTTTCAAGTTTTTCTGTTGCTTTCGCCGCTATTTGGACACAGCTGTAAAAAACGCTTCCCTTTAGTACGCTAATGTGATATAATATCAACGCATTATCTCAATACTATAATATTTCAGGATAGGTGATTACAAATGAAAAAAATAATTTCTATAGCTTTAGTCCTCGTGTTTACGCTCACGCTCGCGGCGTGCGGCAACGCGCCTGCGTCCTCGGCGGCCCCGGCGCCGGCGGCGCCGGCGTCAAGCGCGGCTCCGGCGGCCGAGAGCCTTCCGGCTGACGACGCGGCTCCCGCTGTAATAGGCGAGGAAGAAGAAGCCGATTCAGATTATATCAAGGCCAACGGCAAAATGATCATCGGCTACACGGTGTACGAGCCAATGAATTTCACAGACGCCGCCACCGGTCAGTTCACGGGCTTTGACACCGAGCTCGCCGTCGCCGTCTGCGCCAAGCTGGGCGTGGCCCCCGAGTTTGTTGAGATAAACTGGGACACAAAGGAGATCGAGCTTGCGGCCAAGACCATTGACTGCATTTGGAACGGCCTTACGATTACGCCCGAGCGGCAGGAAAGCATGGCTATAACCGTGCCATATGTCAAGAACGCGCAGGTCGTCGTAATGAAGGCTGACGCCGAGTATACCGACACTTCATCTCTGATTGGCAAGGCCGTTTGCGCCGAAGCCGGCAGCGCCGGCGAAAGCACGATCACAGGCGACGCGAACCTCGCGCAGGCCGAATTTATTTCCAAGACTGTTCAGACCGAATGCCTCATGGAGGTCGCCGCCGGTACGGCCGATGCCTGCGTGCTCGACCTTACGCTCGCCAACGCCATGATCGGCGAAGGCACCGACTACGCCGACCTGGCTATCAAAGAACGCCTTGCCGTAGAGGATTACGGCGTCGCATTCCGCAAGGGCAGCGACGTATGCGAGCTTGTCAACGGCATATTTGCGGAGCTCAAGGCCGACGGAACGATGCCCGCCCTGGCCGAGAAGTACTTTTTGGATTTAGCGTGAGCTAAACGACTGGCAAGTACAATTATCAAATTAAGCGGCGCGGCATGGAAGCCGCGCCCTACATATTACATAGGCTGTAGGGTCGGGGTTCCATACCCCGACCGTGCAAATCATATGCTTCAACTTATTTAGGAGATGGACCGGCATGGGCGAGATCATGGGCTTTATAGGGCAGTTGGCAGAGAGCTTACAGCCCGTCATAGTCATTTTAGGGCGGCTATCGCAGAGCTTTTGGCTAAACTGTGAGCTGTTCCTGTTCACGCTCGTCTTTGCTATCCCGTTGGGGCTTGTCATTTCGTTCGGCTCTATGAGCCGATTTAAGCCAGTGTCGTCGCTCACGGGTACCTTTGTGTGGATTATACGCGGAACTCCGCTCATGCTGCAGGTGATAATAATCTATTACGCGCCAGGTCTTATGCTGGACCTGCGGCCCTGGGGCACGGGTGCGGACGGCAGGTTTGTCGCCTGTACCATTGCGTTTATCATCAATTACGCCTGTTATTTTTCCGAGATATTCCGCGGGGGAATACAAGGCGTGCCTGTCGGCCAGACAGAGGCGGGTCAAGTGCTGGGTATGACCAAGAGCCAGATATTCTTTAAGATCACTTTGCTTCAGGTGGTAAAGCGCATAATGCCGCCCATGGGCAACGAGATCATCACCTTGGTAAAGGACACGTCGCTCGCGAGGGTAATCTCTAACAAGGAGATCATCATGATGGCGCAGGAATCCCTGGCCGACGGGCTTATCTGGCCGCTGTTCACCACCGGGCTGTACTTCCTTGCGTTTGTCGGCGGCCTTACGCTGTTGTTCGGCTGGCTTGAAAAGAAAATGAGTTATTTCCGCGCGTAGGGACTAAGGAGATTGGCATGAGGGTACTGGAAGTTGAAAACATAAGCAAGAGCTTCGGGACAGACGAGGTTCTGCGTGGCATAAGCTTTTCACTGGAGCAGGGTCAGGCGCTTGCGATCATCGGCTCGTCTGGCTCCGGCAAGACGACCTTGCTGCGATGCCTCAATTTTCTGGAGCGGCCGGACGGCGGCGTGATACGCGTTAAAGGCAACATGCTGTTCGATTCCAAGGACCCGGCCACACAGCGCGAGGACGAGATCCGCAAAAAGCGTTTGCATTTCGGGTTGGTGTTCCAGTCGTTCAATCTGTTTCCGCAATACACCGTGCTTCGAAACGTGACGCTTGCCCGCGAGCTTTTGGCAAAGGATAAGGCCTACGCAAACAAAAACACCGCGTTGATGGTAAAGACAATTGAAGACGAAGCGCTTGACCTTTTGGGACAGATGGGCCTTTCCGACAAAGTGAGCCTGTACCCGCACCAGCTTTCAGGCGGGCAGCAGCAGCGCGTGGCTATCGCCCGGGCGCTGGCGCTGAGGCCCGATATCCTGTGCTATGACGAGCCAACCTCCGCGCTTGACCCGGAGCTTACCGGCGAAGTCCTGCGCGTAATACGCGGGCTTGCCGAGCGCAAGACCACGATGGTCATTGTCACGCACGAAATGGCCTTCGCCCGCGACGTCGCGAACGAGATCGTGTTTATGGACAACGGCGTGGTTGTGGAACACGGAAGCGCCGAGCAAGTCATAAACAACCCGCGGGAGGAGCGAACCAGGCAGTTTTTGTCACGGTTTAAGGATGAGTAAGATTTTACATTGGACTTAAATAATTAACGCCGGCATCCCTGATTTGACGGGAGGCCGGCGCTGGTTTACTAGTAATAATATGTGATGTGTGACTATTCTTGTACCATTAACCCTAAAGAATCTTTCAGCAGTCTAACATCAGCTTTAAATTGTGAAATTTCCATTTCCAAGTTGACGACCTTTTTGATTATTTTATCCATATCCCTTTCTGTATTGTCAATTTGAATTTCTAATGCTGCAGAAATCATGCGCTCGTCTTTAGCACTATACTGACAGTCACTATGTTTACATCGTCCACTTAAATATCCAAGTTTTCCGCCGTGATAAGGGCATAAGCCTTGATTCAGCCGTTGCAGCTGTTGATTCAGTATTCCGCTGTGCACTTCTAATTGCTGTTTCTCTTGATTTAACCGGTCTTTTTCGTGTTCAGCCAAACTTAACCTTGCTCCTAAATCCTTCAGGCGTTTTTTATTTGCCATTTCCTCAAAATAATTAGCAACAAATATCGCGTTATACTGGCGGCCGGAAAAACTTGCTTCACTATCGAAAATTGACTTTATCTCTGGATTAATAATTGTAAACTCATCTTCACTAATCGTAAGAATCTCTTTAGCTAAGGTTCTGTAATCGGCTTCTGTGGAAGCGTTTTTTAACTTGTTACGCCATACTTGTCTATATTCATCTTCCATTGCTTTTTTAAGTTCAAGCGCCTTTTTTTTCTCTGCCTTTTTCAGTTCTGACACCTTTATAACGCATTCATCGGCTAATGCAGCCGAGTTTTTGTAGTCCATACTGCGAAAGATTTTTTCCAGCTCCAGATAATCAGACTCAGTGGCGGCTCTATTCTTTCTCTCTATTAGTTTATTGAATTCTCTTTGCTGTTTCATAACGGGGTCAAGATTTGCCAACTCTCTCTTTGCTATGTCTAATTCTATTCTATTTCTCTCTATTTCATTTTCAGTATTTTGTATTTGCATGTTTATATACTTAACTTTAGCATCCGCATCTTTTTTTGCGTGGTCTATTCTAAACCAGTATTCCTTTGGGTATTGTGTTAAAGCTTTATTATATTCATCACTCCATTTTATACTATGTTCGCTACGCTGATTAGAAAGCTGTCTGGATAATTCATCTATCTTAGATTCAAGATTATTAATTATTTGCTTCCATTTATCGGGTGTGGAAGCAATTTGTTCGTATGACATCAAACATCACCTCGATCTAATATTTAAAGAATCAATAATCCTCCCCCAGCCAATTCCCGCTTGTATCATAAATTCTGTCCCCGCGGATTTCATACAACCAATTCCCGCCGGTATCGTAAATTCTGTCGCCCCTCAGTTCATACTTCCAATTCCCGTAAGTGTCATAGATTCTGTCGCCGCGTATCTCGTACACCCAGTCGCCATAGTTGTCCAAAATCCTGTCGCCCACTCTTTTTGCGATTCTGTTGCCGTAAGTATCTCTATATGGCATTAAAGCATCCTCCAATCTGCAATTATAAGGAAAATACTAACACAAAAACAAAAATTTGTCAAATGAACAGAATACAAAAAAGCGGCATGAAAACAGTTTTGCGTCCACGCCGTTTTGCTCTATTGTGACAGCTTAATACTTCCCAATATCCTTCCGGTAATACATACCTTCGAAGCCTATCGCCTCCACCGACTTGTACGCCGCGTCCAGCGCGTCCGAAAGGCTTGCGCCCGTGGCCGTGACGCCGAGCACACGGCCACCCGCAGTAACAAGCCTGCCGTCTTTAATTGCCGTACCGGCGTGATAGACTGTGTCCGCGTTGCCGGAAGAAAGCCCACTGATCTCAAAGCCGGTCCTGTAGGCGCCGGGGTATCCGCCGCTTGCCAGAACCACGCATGCGGCGTGGCCGTTCTTAAAGCGGACGTCGGTCCCTGCAAGCCGCTCCTCGGTGACGGCCAGCATGATCTCCAAAAGGTCGCTCTCAAGCAACGGCAGCACGACCTGGGTCTCCGGGTCGCCAAAACGGCAGTTGTACTCAATCACCTTTGGCCCCTGCACAGTGAGCATCAGACCAAAGTATAGGCAGCCCTTGAAGGGGCAACCCTCTGCTCGCATAGTTTCTATGGTGGGACTAAAGATTGTCTCCTCACATATTTTAGCTATCTCGGGCGTGTAGTAGGGGTTTGGGGCAATCGTACCCATGCCGCCGGTGTTGGGCCCTAAATTGCCGTCAAGCGCGCGCTTGTGGTCCATTGAGGAAACCATAGGCACGAGCGTTTTGCCGTCTGTAAAGGCCAGCACCGAAACCTCCGGCCCGGTGAGGAATTCCTCTATTACGACGCGGCTTCCACTGTCGCCAAAAATTCGTTCGCGCATAATATTATTAAGCGCGTCGACGGCTTCATCAAGGCTTTGGGCGATTATCACGCCCTTTCCAAAAGCAAGCCCGTCGGCCTTAATAACCAGGGGGAAGCCGTCTTTACGCGAGCGGACATACTTAAGCGCGGAGCGGCAGTCGGAGAACACCTCGTAGCCCGCCGTGGGGATCCCGTATTTTTTCATCAGCCCCTTGGCGAAAACCTTGCTGCTCTCTATCCTCGCGGCGGCCTTGCCGGGTCCGAACGCGGGGATGCCTTTTTCCGCGAGCGCGTCCACCATGCCGAGAGCCAAAGGGTCGTCCGGCGCGACGACGACGTAATCTATTTTGTTTTCGACCGCAAACCCGACCATTCCGGTCACATCCACCGCCTTTATCGGCACACATTCGGCGTCACGGCTGATCCCGCCGTTACCGGGCGCACAGTACAGCGCAGTGATCTTCGGACTTTTTTTAAGCGCCTTGACAATTGCATGTTCGCGGCCTCCGCCGCCTACGACTAATACTTTCAAAGTGGCCCTCCCATAAACACTTAAAGTAGGGGGGCGGCTTCCCAGACGCCCCGTGGCATCGCTTAATCTGCGGCGCGTCCGGGAGGCCACGCCCTACAGGCTCAAATACATAAATGTGTCCGGCTTCAAGCCGGTTAATGTTTAAAATGCCGCATATCCGTGAACACCATGGCGATACCGGCCTCGTCGCAGGCTTTTACGCTGTCCTCGTCGCGGACTGATCCGCCGGGCTGGATAATCGCCGTAATACCCGCCGCAGCGGCGGCCTTGACGCAGTCTTCAAAGGGAAAGAATGCGTCGGAGGCCATAACGCTGCCGCGCGCGTTTTCGCCGGCGTATTTTATGGCGAGCTCCAGCGCGGTGACGCGGTTTGTCTGGCCGGGTCCCACGCCCACGGTACGGCCCTCTTTGGCAAGGACGATAGCGTTCGACTTTACGTGCTTTACCACGCGCCACGCGAATTTTAGCTGCTCGAGTTCGGACTCGGTCGGCTCTTTTTTAGTCACGACGCGCAGTATGCCGCCGTAGAGCAGCGAGTCGATGTTCTGTACAAGCATACCGCCCGCGACCTTTTTCATGTCCAGCATGTCGGTGGAATTGGGCCGCGCAAGCCCCGGCAGCTTTAGCAGCCGGATATTCTTTTTCGCGGTCAAAATCTTAAGCGCTTCTTCGGAAAACTCCGGCGCGGCGATTATTTCAAGGAAAATCTCCGCCATTTTTGCAGCGGTTTCGGCGTCCACAGGGCGGTTGAGCGCGACGATCCCGCCGAAGATAGATTTCGGGTCGGAGTCGTATGCGTTGGCGTAGGCTTCCAATATACTGCCGCCAAGGCCGACGCCGCAGGGGTTCGCGTGCTTAACGGCCACGGCGCAGGGTTTTTCCACGGCAAATTCCTTTAAGACGTCAAGCGCGCCGTTAAGGTCGTTGATGTTGTTGTAGCTGAGCTCCTTGCCGTGGAGCTGCTCGGCGTCGGCCACGGTGTTGCCGTAGGGGATTATCTCGCGGTAAAACGCGGCCTTTTGGTGCGGGTTTTCACCGTAGCGCATATCCTGTGCCTTTTCGTATGTAAGCGTTAAGCTTGCGGGCATGGCCTCCGGCACGGGCTCAAGGGAATCTAAAAACCGGGTGATCATAGCGTCGTAGGCCGCAGTGTGTCTGAACACCTTGCGCGCTAGCTCAAATTTGAACTCGCGGCTTACCCCGCCGGATTTGAGGCTATCCAACAGCTTGGGGTAGTCGGCCGGGTCGACCAGCACCGCGACGTCCTGCCAGTTTTTCGCGGCTGCCCGCAGCATAGAGGGCCCGCCGATGTCGATATTCTCTATTGCCTGCGCGAGCGTGACGCCCTCTTTAAGGATAGTAGCCTTGAACGGGTAGAGGTTGTTCGCAACGATATCCACCTCGCCGCCGCCTATCTCGCCCAGCTGGCGCATGTGCTCAGGGTCGTCCCGCCGCGCGAGAATGCCCGCGTGGATGAGCGGGTGCAGCGTCTTGACGCGCCCGCCCAGACATTCCGGAAAGCCGGTGATCGCGCTGACGTCGGTCACAGAGACTCCGGCGTCCTTTAGCGCCTTGCCGGTTCCGCCGGTGGAGACGATCTCGTAGCCCAGAGCCTCGAGCTCTTTGGCGAACTCAATGACGCCGGTCCTGTCGTACACGCTTAATAATGCCCTTTTTTTCATATGCGACCTCCCGATAAAAATAATGAACAGTTAACAGATAACAATGGCAGAGTCCGCAAGCGGACCATATTTTAAATACATCAAATAGTGATACCAACATTGTTCATTGTAAATTGTACATTGTTAATTTTTAAATTCCCCCGAGCAAAACAACTCTACCGCTCTGGGCAACAATTCCCACTCGGCCTGTTCCATCACGCGGCGCTGTAAAACCTCTGCTGTGTCGCCCGGCAGGACGTCCACGGCCTTTTGCAGAACGATTCTTCCGCCGTCCACCACATTATTTACAAAATGCACGGTCGCGCCCGTTATCTTTACACCCGCATCAAGCGCGGCCCTGTGCACGCGCAGGCCGTAAAACCCCTTGCCGCAAAAAGCCGGGATTAGCGACGGGTGAACGTTGAGTATCTTATCCGCAAAGGCTGTAAGGGTCTTAGTACCTAAAACGCACAGAAAACCTGCAAGCACCACGAGTTCCGCGCCGTTTTCGGCAAGCAGCCCCGTAAGCGCCTCGTCAAAAGTCTCGGCGCTATGGGCCTTGCGGTCTATTACCTCGCAGGGAATGCCCGCGTTTTTAGCGCGTGTGATCGCGAACGCCTCCGGATTTGAGGCGACGACCAGACTCACCCTGCCGCCGCCCAAGGCGCCGGTCTTTTCAGCGTCGATTAAGGCCTGCAGGTTGGTGCCGCCGCCACTCACCAATACAACGATCCTGGTCATATGAACTGTACTCCCGTGTTTTCGCCGCGCATCTCGCCGATAATCTTCGCGTCCTCGCCAAGAGCGTTCAAAAGCCGCGCGGCTTCGTCCGCATGATCCGGCGGGACAATAACGCACATCCCGACGCCCATGTTGTAGGTGTTGAACATGTCGCGCTCGGGGATATTTCCGGTTTTGGAGATCAGCGCGAACACGGGCGGTATGTCCAAAGTCGACTTATTTATCACGGCTCCCACACCGTATGAAAAAGCGCGGGGAAGGTTTTCGTAAAAGCCGCCGCCGGTGATATGGCACACAGATCGTACTGGCAGCTTCTCCAAAAGCTTGAGCACGGGCTTTACGTATATTCTTGTGGGGACGAGCAATTCCTCCCCCAGCGTTTTTCCAAGCTCGGGAATATACCCCGAAAGCGCGCCGGGGTTTTCGTTTAAGCCGAACACCTTGCGAGTCAGCGAAAAGCCGTTGGAGTGCACGCCTGAGGACTTTAAGCCTATAATGACGTCACCCGGCCGCACGGAAGACTTGTCCGGGATTTTATCCCGGTCCACAAGCCCCACCGAAAAGCCCGCGAGATCGTATTCGTCCTCCGGGTAAAAACCGGGCATCTCGGCGGTTTCGCCGCCCACGAGCGCGCAGCCGGCCAAGACGCAGCCTTCCGCCACGCCGGCGACGATCTGCTCCACCTTTTCAGGCGTGTTTTTGCCCATGGCTATATAGTCAAGAAAAAACAGCGGCATTGCCCCCGCGCAGATGATATCGTTGACGCACATTGCAACGCTGTCAACGCCCACGGTGTCGTGCTTGTCCAGCATGAAAGCGAGCTTGAGCTTAGTGCCCACGCCGTCGCAGCCGGAGACGAGCACCCGGTTGCTGTCCGGCAGGGCGAACAGTCCGCCAAAGCCGCCGATACCCTCGAGCACGCCGGGAGTCTTCGTGCGTTCCACATGTTTTTTAATAAGCTCCACCGCGCGGTAGCCGGACACGACGTCGACGCCGGCGGCACGGTAACTTTCGCTGTGGCTGTTTTGCATAGTCGACACTCCTAGCAATTATTCGTCTATATCATACGCGCCGATTTTGCGCTCAAACCTGTGTGCCTTTTGCCGCTCCGGTTCAGGCACGGGGTACGCGCCGGTAAAGCAGCCGGAGCAAATGCCGCGGTCCATGCTCTGCACGATTTTCGGCACGCTTTCAACGGACAAAAAGCCCAGGGAGTCCGCGCCAATATGCGCGCGAATCTCGTCCTCGGTCATGCGGCAGGCGATCAAATTGTCGCGGCTGTCTATATCGGTACCGAAATAACAGGGATGAACAAAGGGCGGCGACGAGATGCGCACATGCACCTCCGCCGCTCCGGCTTCCCGCACGAGCTTGACTATGCGTCCCGTAGTGGTGCCGCGTACAATAGAGTCGTCGATCAAAACGACCCGCTTTCCTTTTAAGGTGGCCTCTATAGTATTGAGTTTTATGCGCACGCTGCGGTCGCGCTCGGCCTGTGTGGGCTGGATGAACGTGCGGCCTATATAGCGGTTTTTTATAAAACCCACGCCGTAGGGGATACCGGACTGCTTTGCGTAACCCAGCGCGGCGTCGAGTCCGGAGTCGGGCACGCCGATGACGACGTCGGCGTCGACCGGGTGCTCCTGCGCGAGGAATGCGCCCGCGCGCTGCCTTGCCGTGTGCACGCTTACGCCCTCCACTACCGAGTCGGGCCTCGCCAGATAGATGAACTCAAATACGCACAGCCCGCCGGGCTTGCCGCAGTGGGTGGTGATGCTGCGAACGCCGTTTTTGTCGACGATCACGATCTCGCCGGGCAGAATGTCGCGCACGAACGCCGCGCCTATGCTGTCCAGCGCGCAGGTTTCCGAGGCAAAGACCACGCCGCCGTCGAGCGAGCCCATGCAAAGCGGCCTGAAACCCTGCGGGTCTCTCACCGCGATAAGCTTGCTGGGCGACATGATGACTAGGGAATAAGCGCCCTCAAGCTCGTTCATAGCCTGCTCCACGGCGGTTTCGATAGAAGGCGCCGTAAGCCTCGCCTTTGTGATGACGTGCACAAGTATCTCCGCGTTGTTGCCTGAGGTGAAGATAGCCCCGCCCATCTCGAGCTTTTCGCGCAATGCGCGCGCGTTGGTGATATTGCCGTTGTGGGAGATCGCCATCGCGCCCTTTATATGCCGTGCCACAAGCGGCTGGGCGCTGGAGCGGCTTTTCCGCGTCTCTGAGGTGAATGCGCGAACATGCCCCACGGCCATGTTGCCGTGGCCGAGCTTTTCAAGGACCTCACGCGAAAAGACGTCCGGAACGAGTCCCAGGTCGCGGTGGTATTGGATAAGCCCTTCGTCGCACACGGCTATGCCGCAGCTCTCCTGCCCGCGGTGCTGCAGGGCGTAGAGCGCGAGATAAGTCTGCGCCGCGACGTCGGAGCCGGTGCTCTTTGAGTAAATACCGAAAACTCCGCATTCCTCATGTAATTCCTGTCTCAAGTTCATTCCCCTAAAAGCCGTTTTAAAATTTCCCTGTAGGCGTCCTCGACTCCGCCGAGATCGCGGCGGAAACGGTCTTTGTCAAGCTTTTCGCCGGTCCGGGCGTCCCAGAAGCGGCAGGTGTCGGGAGAAATTTCATCCGCCAGCACGATCTGGCCGTTTTTGGTGCGGCCAAACTCGAGCTTAAAGTCGATAAGTTCGATATGCAAATCGCGCAGATAGTCAGACAAAATGTCGTTTACCATGAACGAGTACATCGAAATCTTCTTTAGTTCGTCGGGAGTAGCGAGTTCGAGCGCCGCCACGTGATAATCGTTGATCATCGGGTCGCCCAGCGCGTCGTCCTTGTAGCAGTACTCCAGCACGGTGGAGGCAAGCTTCGTACCCTCGGCAAGCCCCAGCCTCTTTGAGAGCGAGCCCGCTGCGATATTTCGCACTATCACCTCTATTGGAACGATCTTAACCCTCTTGACCAGCGTCTCGCGTTCCGAGAGTTCCTCTACAAAGTGGGTCGGGATGCCGCCCTTTTCCAAAAGCTTCATAAGATGGTTGGTCACCCGGTTGTTTATGACGCCCTTGCCTGCTATTGTACCCTTTTTTTCGCCGTTAAAAGCGGTTGCGTCGTCTTTGTAGTCAACTATGCAATAGTCCGGGCTGTCTGTCGCGAATACTTTCTTAGCCTTACCCTCGTAGATCTGTTCGGTCTTGTTCATTAAAATCCTCCTATATCTGCTCGCCTAGAAGCTTGTCCTTTTTTTCAACGGCGGCGGCCATATCCACTTTCATAGTATAAAGCCTGTCCGCCAAAGTATCGTCTGAAAGCGCAAGTATCTGCGCCGCGAGGATAGCCGCGTTGTCGGCGCAGTCTATACCGACGGCCGCCACAGGGATGCCCGGAGGCATCTGCACGGTTGAGAGCAGCGCGTCCAAGCCGTCGAGCGCCGAGGATTTGATTGGAATTCCGATAACCGGCAAGGTGGTGTGCGCGGCGATAACCCCCGCCAAATGCGCCGCCTTGCCCGCCGCCGCTATTATCACCCCAAAGTCGTTTGCTTTGGCTCCCGCCGCGAACGACGCCGTCAACTCCGGCGTGCGGTGCGCGCTCATCACATGTGCGTCGCAGGGTATCCCAAAAGCGCGAAGCCGCTCGATCGCCGGCTTGACTACCGGCAAGTCGCTGTCGCTGCCCATTATCACCGCTACTTTTTTCATAGTCCCTCCCAAGTTTCAGCGTGTTCCTCAAGCGGTTCGACCCGCATCGAGGCTATGCCGCTCTTCATGATCAACCGCCTTGCGGCGGGATTATACATAAAAAATGCCTTTGCGTTTTTTAACAACAGCTTGGCCCTGATACCGCGCAGGCCGGAAGCATACGCCGCGTGCGGCGCGCGTTGCCCGTCGGAGAGATTAAACGCCCCTGCCAGAGCGGCGGCGCTGTCAAGCGCGTAACTAATGCCCTCCAGCGAGCTGGGGCTGATAAGCCCCGCGGCTTCTCCCGACAAAAAAACTCCGTTTCTGCCGGGCGCGCATTGCAGAGGATTTTTGGGGCGAAGAACAAGACACGCCTCGGTCTTTATGGGATTTTTGAAATTGTAGCCGTTGAGGGAAAGCTTAAGCTTGAGTTCTTCAAAGCTTTTACGGCCGCCATTTAAAGGGAACGCGCCGCCTGCTATAAAGTAACCGTCCTTAGAGAGTCCCCATGCGTAACAGTCCGTGAGTCCGGAGTCGAAGAAGCTTGAGTAAAGCGGGCGCGGGTTTTGGTCACGAAACCACTGTTGGATTGAAATATACTTGCGGATTTTGATATTCGGGAAGAACCCTCGCCTCACTATGGAGTTGGCGCCGTCAGCCCCGACGACATATCTGGACAGGACTGTTTTTTGCTCCCCGAGCTGCGAATAGCGGAGTTCAAAACCGGATCCACTGCGGTGGATTTCCTCGCAGCGGGCGTTTGAGGCGATCTCCACGCGGGAAGGGATAGATCCTATGAGCCACGAGTCGAACTTGCGCCTGTCCATGTTGATATAGCTGCGGGAATAATATCTCAGCAGATTTTGCTTGAGGTCGAGCGTACGCACTGCAAAAATTTGCGGGTCGGCCAAAATGTCCTTGCAAAGAGTCAGTCCGTGCTTCGCAAGGGATTTTTGCGCGTCGGGCGCCAACAGGCCCCCGCAAGGCTTAATAAATCCGCCTTTGCCAAGCGGGTCTTTTTTGTCTATGGCAAAAACTCTGTAACGCTTGTCCAAAAGCCTTGCAAGAGTCGCGCCGGCGGGACCGAGACCTACAATTGCGATATCGTACACAAGCATCCCTCCGAACACCATACCATAAAACATTATATAACGAAACGCGATTTTAAGCAATGCCGGAAAAGCTTAAAAAATATGGGAACAAAATGGAAAACTTATATATGTTTTTTAACTATTGCGCAATCAAATAAAAAAGTGCATAATATGTACAGCTGTTTTTTGGAGGATTCTTTATGCCTGTTTATAAAATCTATGTGGAAAAAAAGCCGGACTTCGCGTTCGAGGCGCAGGCCACGGCAGCCGATTTGCGCGGTGGCCTGCAGATTCAGGCAGTGTCAGGGGTGCGGATCGTCAATCGGTATTTTGCCGAGGGCTTGTCGGAGGAGGACTTTATTGACGCGAAAAATACCATCTTCGCCGAGCCGCCCGTTGACTATGTCTTTGACGAGCAGCCGGATTTTGGCGACGCGAGGGTCTTCGCGGCGGAGTACCTGCCAGGGCAATTTGACCAGCGGGCCGACTCCTGTGCGCAGTGCTTGTCGCTAGCCACGGGAAAGGAACGGCCCAAGATCCGCACGGCAAAGCTTTTTGCCATATACGGCGCGCTCACCGAGGGGGAATTTTTGCGCATCAAGGAGTGGCTTATCAATCCCGTGGAAAGCCGGGAGGCGGATTTCGGCACGCCGGACACACTGGAAGAGCGCTACGATACTCCCGGCGACGTCGGGATACTGAACGGATTCATCGGTCTGCCGGAACCGGAGTTGGAAGACTTCCGGCGGAGCATGGGTCTTGCCATGGACTTCGGAGATATTCTGTGCTGCCGGAATTATTTTCGCGACACAGAAAAACGCGACCCAAGCGTGACTGAGATCCGCGTGCTGGACACGTATTGGTCGGATCACTGCCGCCACACAACGTTTTTGACGGAGCTGGGCGACGTCCAGATCGCGGACGGAGAGATACGCGAAAGCTGGGAGAGCTATCTGAGGCTGAGAAAAGAACTCGGCCGCGAAGACAAACCGGTCACCTTGATGGACATGGCGACTATTGGCGCGAAAGCGCTAAAGGCGCGAGGATTGCTGAACGATCTGGACGAATCAGAGGAAATAAACGCATGCTCGGTCAAAATAAAGGCGGACGTTGACGGCGAGCCGCGCGACTGGCTGCTTATGTTTAAAAACGAGACCCACAACCATCCCACCGAGATAGAGCCTTTCGGCGGCGCGGCCACCTGCCTGGGCGGGGCGATACGGGATCCTTTGTCGGGCCGTGCGTTCGTGTATCAGGCCATGCGCGTCACGGGCGCGGGAAACCCGCTTGAAAGCGCCTCTGACACCATGCAGGGCAAGCTGCCGCAGCTTAAAATATGCCGGACGGCGGCGGCGGGTTACAGCTCCTACGGAAACCAGATAGGCCTTGCCACCGGGCATGTTCACGAGATATACCACCCAGGCTATGCGGCCAAACGCATGGAGGTCGGAGCGGTATTGGGCGCGGCCCCCGCAGAAAACGTGGTGCGCGGGCGGCCGCGACCGGAGGACGTCGTGATCCTGCTTGGCGGCAGGACCGGGCGCGACGGGTGCGGCGGCGCGACAGGCTCTTCAAAGTCCCACACGGTCAGTTCTATCGAGACCTGCGGCGCCGAGGTGCAAAAGGGCAACGCCCCTGAGGAGCGAAAAATACAAAGGCTTTTCCGCGACCCGGCCGTCACGCGGCTCATAAAGCGCTGCAACGATTTCGGCGCGGGCGGGGTCAGCGTGGCGATAGGCGAGCTTGCCGACGGGCTTGAGATAGACCTTGACAAAGTCGCGAAAAAGTACGAGGGGCTTGACGGCACGGAGCTCGCTATAAGCGAGAGTCAGGAGCGCATGTCAGTGGTGGTCGGAGCAGCCGACGCGGAAGCGTTTATCGCGCTGGCGGCCCGCGAAAACCTTGAGGCCGCCGTTGTGGCGCGGGTGACGCGGGAGCCACGGCTAGTAATGAAATGGCGCGGAAAAACGATAGTAGACGTCTTGCGGGAGTTTTTAAACTCCAACGGCGTGCCGAAGCGCGCCTTTGCCCGTATAGCAAAGCCGGAGAAAATGCATGAAGCTCCAAAGAGCTTTACAGAGGCCGGGCTTAACGGTCACCTCGCGAGCCTAAAATACTGCTCGCAAAAGGGGCTTTCCGAGCGGTTCGACTCCGTTATAGGAGCGGCTGCGGTCACAATGCCTTTTGGCGGAAAAAACCAGCTTACGCCCATGCAGTCCATGGCGGCAAAGCTGCCCGTACTGGACGGCGAGACAAACACCTGCTCGCTCATGGCATGGGGCTTTGACCCTGAAATTTCAAGCGCGAGTCCGTACCACGGCGCGCTGTTCGCGGTGACGCATTCGCTGGGCAAGATAATCGCAGCGGGCGGAAGCCGCAAAAAGTGCTGGCTTTCGTTTCAGGAGTACTTTGAGCGGTTAAAAGACGTCCCTGAGCGTTGGGGCAAGCCCGCCGCCGCGCTCTTGGGCGCGCTTGAGGCGCAGCTTGGTCTTGAACTCGCCGCGATCGGCGGCAAGGATTCCATGTCCGGCAGTTTTGAGGAGCTGGACGTCCCGCCGACGCTTATCTCGTTTGCGGTGTCGGTAACGTCCGGAGACAAGATTGTTTCGCCCGAGTTTAAGCGCGCGGGCAGCTTCGTGTATCATTTAAAGCCCAGGGTTGCCGCTTTTGAAAAGCCTGATTTCGTGGAGCTGCGCGGGTTCTTTGACGAGGCCGAAAGGCTTTTCGCAAACGGCGGAGTGCTTTCGGCGTGGGCGGTCGGCCCGGGCGGTACGGCAGAGGCTGTGGCGAAGATGTGCATGGGCAACGGCCTTGGTTTTGAAGGTATTGGCCTGACCGATTGTCGGGGCTTCGGCGGATTTGTTGTAGAGAGCGCGGAGGAACTGGACGGCCTTGCAATGAACGCTGAGCTTTTGGGCCGGACCGTTGAGGACTACGAGATAAGGACCCCTGCGTACACGGCCCGGATGAAAAACATCCAGCGATCGTGGGAAAAAACGCTTGAACCCGTGTACCCCTGTATCATAGAACAAACCGGAAAGATCGAAGCTTTCACATACGGCAAGGGCATTGCCATAAAAGCAAAGGAGCGCCTCGCGACTCCTGTGTTTGTAATACCGGTTTTTCCCGGTACTAACAGCGAGTATGACACGGCCCGCGCCATTGAAAAGGCCGGTGGCTCGGCGCGCGAGCTGGTGGTGCGAAACCTGACGCCAAGCGATATCGCCGAAAGCGTGCGCGCGCTGACGGCCGCGATAGACTCGGCGCAGGGCATCGTGATACCCGGCGGGTTCTCCGGCGGAGACGAGCCGGACGGAAGCGGCAAATTTATAACCGCGTTTTTCAGAAATGCGTCCGTTTCCGGCGCGGTCGCCAATCTGCTGCAAAAGCGCGACGGCCTTATCTGCGGTATATGTAACGGGTTTCAGGCGCTTATCAAGCTGGGGCTTGTGCCCTACGGCGAGATACGTGATATGACAGAAAAATCACCGACGCTCACATTAAACAGAATAGGCCGGCATCAGTCCACTCTGGTTAGGACCCGCGTGTGCTCGAATAAATCCCCGTGGCTTTCTAAAACACAGCAGGGGGCAAGCTATCTTGTGCCCATATCCCATGGGGAGGGGCGTTTCACGGCGGACGAGGAAACGATCTGCGAGCTTGCGGCAAACGGCCAGATAGCCACGCAGTATGTTGACCTTAAAGGAAATCCGACTCAGGATATACGATACAACCCGAACAATTCCGACTTCGCGGTAGAGGGCATAACCTCGCCTGACGGCCGGGTATTCGGCAGGATGGGCCACAACGAGCGCTACGATGACGGCCTGTTCAAAAACGTGCCCGGCGCAGGTAAAATGGACATATTTGCCGGGGCGGTGGAGTATTTCAGATAAGCTAAGGCCATTCGCATATTTGCGGGCAAAGTGTCATAGACTGGTGCATATGGGGGATAAATACGCCAAAAGGGGGCTTCACCATATGACGCCGGCGGGGGTTTGGGCAGTAGGCTTTGGTTCGGGGCTGTGGCTCAACCAGCATTTGATGAAGGACTGCGGACTTGTGCCGTACATGCTCCACAAGGTCTACGGCTACAGTCCGGCCATGCTTGGCAGGGGCAGCGGGGAGTACCCGTATCTAAAGCTTATGCCGGAAATGCGTATGGAGCTTCTGGATGTGGACGAAGGAGGCTATTTCGACGCTTGGATGACGTATTTGCGCGAGCACGCGGATGAGATGGATATTGTCGTGATGTTCGGTATGTACGCCACGTACAGCCATTTTATAGCCGAATATCGCAGGCTTAGGCCCGACGGGAAGATATACATGGCGCTTGACGCGAACATCTTTTGGACAGACCGAATGGAGTGGACAGAGCCGTGGTTTCGCGACATGCTCGACTCCTGTGACGTTATCGCGACCAGCTGCCGCAAGCTCCGGCGGCATCTGAACCGCAAGTGGAGCCGCTGGGTGGTCGAATACATACCCAACGGCTTTTTTAACCCCACTGGCCGGGAAGTTGCGGTTTATAAAGAGCAAAAAGAAAATATTCTGCTTACGGTCGGGCGTATCGGCGTAATGGAAAAGGCCAACCACGTGCTGCTGGAGGCTTTCGCGAAATGCCACGCTGAGCTGGGGGACTGGCGCGTGCAGCTTGTGGGCGGCGTTGAAGAGGACTTTAAGCCGTACATAGAGGAATACTTTAAAACATATCCCGAATTGCGGGAAAAGGTTATTTTTACAGGGATAATTGAGGACAAAGCCGAGCTCTACGCGCAGTATGCCAGAGCTAAGGTCTTTGTCCTCACGTCCTTTGTGGAGGGAGGCGCCCCGAATGTTATAGCGGAGGCGCTTTTTCACGGCTGTTACCCTGTGGTCACGAACATAGACGCCGCCGATGACATTACTGACGGCGGCGCCTTGGGTAAGATATTCCCCGTGTGGGACACGGACGCGCTTGCTGGAATATTCCGGGAGATATGTCATGACAACGCTCTTTTTAATAAGACATTTGACAGTATAATCTCTTACGCAAAAAACAATTTTGACTGGGAGCTTATTGTAAAACGCCTGCACCATCTGCTGTACGAAAGGGGCTGACAGCGATGCCGTCTTATACCCTTAACGCGCACGAGCTGCTTTTTAACGGGGACGGCGCGGCCCCGGCGCGGCTGATTAACTTTCTGGACTATTACGAAAACCTTGGCGCGCTGCCGTTCCACACATATGACGGTGTCGGCCGGACTTTACCGGACGCCATAGGCAAGCTGTGCGAAACCTATGTGAAGGACGATCTTTCGTTTGTCATAGCGATAACCGCGGTGATAAGGCAGGGTATATTGGGTTACAGGCCTTTGAGGATTGTGCTGGCCGGCCGGAAACGCGGCGCGCTGGCGGAAGCGCTCACGTCAGCCTCGCGCGAGGCGCACCCCGATAGCCGCCTGCTTGCAATAGAAGAGAAGGATAGCGAGTTTCTTCGCGGCGGATATTTCGACATGGCGGCGCTGAGCGGAGGGGGCGATATAGAAGACCCGGAAAGGTCGGTCCGCAATTTATTGCGGGTGACGCGGGCCGGCGGGGTTGCGTTGTGCATGGACGGCGGGGACTCCCGGGTCCGCGAGTGCGTCCTGAAGCTGCCGGGAGCCACGCCGGAAGCGTACGGCGTCTCCCAGGAAGAAAACGTTTATATTAAACCGGTTGCGGCGGGCGACTGCGCCGAGCCGCCGGATACTAACGGGCGTGCGCGTGAGCTTCGCGCCGCGGTGGGTGTACTTGCGGGCGAAGCGGGCGGCACATGCGGGCCACAGCGGCTCAGCGCCGTCATTTCGCTTTTGGCGGACGCGGAAAAGCATGCGGCCAGGCGATGGAGCGCCCATAACGTCGCTTTTAAGCTGGAGCTTAACGAAGCGAAGGAAAACGCTTTGAACGCTTTGTACACGCGGGATATTGTTTTTCGCGAGGCGTGTATCGGCAAGCTGCGCGCGTTTGCAAAAAGCGGAGAAAACGCACGGTGACTGCTTGTCTGTTCAGGAAATATCTGCTATAATTTTTATATTATTTTGTATTATCGACGAAAGGGGCTGCGCTGATGAAAGCGGTAATATTGGCGGGTGGATTAGGAACCAGAATCTCGGAGGAGTCTTATCTTAAGCCCAAACCCATGATAGAGATTGGCGACGCGCCTATCATGTGGCATATCATGAAGCATTACTCGCATTACGGATTCAACGAGTTCGTCATTTGCTGCGGCTACAAGAGCTACGTGATAAAGGAGTATTTTGCGAATTACTTTTTGCACCACTCCGACGTTACGTTTGACTTCACACGCGAAAACGGCGTCACCGTCCACACAAACGCGGCGGAACCGTGGAAGGTCACGCTGGTGGACACCGGGCTGGAGACCCAGACCGGCGGGCGCATAAGGCGGGTAAGGCCGTATCTGGGCGAAGAGACCTTTATGCTTACATACGGGGACGGCGTGAGTAACGTTGACCTTAACGAGCTGCTAAAGCGGCACAGGGAGATTGGCTCCGCCGTTACGCTTACGGCTGTGCAACCCGGCGGACGCTACGGCGTGGTGGATTTAAACGAGGAAAAGACGCATGTCTCGGGCTTCCGCGAAAAATCGAAGGCCGACACAAACTGGATAAACGCGGGCTTTATGGTTATGGAACACAAGGTGTTCGACTATTTGGACGGCGACGGCTGCGTGCTGGAGCGCCGGCCAATGGAGCGCCTTGCCGAGGAAAATAAGCTTGGCGTGTACAGACATTACGGCTTCTGGCAGTGCATGGATACTTTGAGAGACAAGACGCTTCTGGAGGAGTTGCTTAAAAACGGAGAGGCCCCATGGAGGGTCTGGGAATGAACGCGGGCTTTTGGCACGGTAAAAAAGTCTTTTTAACGGGGCATACCGGCTTTAAGGGTGCGTGGCTGTCCAAGGTATTGGAGTGCGCCGGGTCCGACGTCACGGGTTACGCGCTCGACGTGCCGGAGGAGCCGAATCTATATGGGATATGCAAGCCGCAGATAAATTCGGTGATCGGCGACGTTCGCGACTTTGAGTCGCTTTACGCCGCTTACAAAGCCGCGGCGCCGGAGATCGTCATCCATATGGCGGCCCAGCCGCTGGTGCTCAGGAGCTACAAGGAGCCGCGCTACACATACGAGACCAATATTATAGGCGCCGTCAACCTTTTGGAGTGCGTGCGGCTTTTGGGCGCGAAGAGCGTGCTTAACGTCACCACGGACAAGGTGTATCTCAACCGCGAGCGCAAAGAGGGCTACAGGGAGGATGAGGAGCTAAACGGCCACGACCCGTACTCCAACAGTAAATCTTGCTCAGAGCTTGTGACGTCGGGCTACAAGCGCTCGTTTTTTGACGGCGCGGGCGCCGCGGTTTCAACTGCGCGCTCCGGAAACGTGATCGGCGGCGGGGATTTTTCCCAAAACAGGCTGGTCCCCGACTGCTTCAGGGCGGCTGCCGGCGGGGAGACTATAAAAATTCGCAACCCTGCCTCTGTGCGGCCGTACCAGCATGTGCTGGACACGCTTCTCGCGTATCTTCTTGTCGCGCGGCGGCAGTACGAGGAACCCGGGCTTGCGGGCAGCTACAATATTGGGCCGGAAGAAAGCGGCTGCGTTAACAGCGGCAGGTTGGCTGCGCTCTTCTGTGAGGCTTGGGGGCCGGGCGCGGGCTGGGAGCATGTTCCGTCCGAAAATCCGCGCGAAAGCGGACTGCTCACGCTCAACTGCGAAAAGATTCGCGGCGTCCTCGGCTGGACGCCGCGTTGGGATATCGCAAAAGCCGTGGGTGCGGCGGCGGAGTGGTACCGCGCCTATTGCGAAGAGGACGCAAACGTCGTGATGTCAAGCCAAATAGACGAATTTATGAGGGTGGGTGTCAGCCTGTGAGCAATTCTCGCGATCCGCTGGTTCTTGATACCTCGGGCTTTTCGGCCCCGCTGCCGGAGGAAGGCTTGTGGGAAAACCGCGCCGCCGCCTACAGGATGTACGACTCGTCTGACGTGCCAAAATGCACCGTCGCCGTGCTGGCCTACAACAGGCTTCACAAAACAAAATATTGCGTAGAGTGCATTTTGAATTACACAAAGGACGTTGACTACGAACTGCTTTTAATAGACAACGGCTCCGGAGACGGAACTCTGGAATATTTCCAGTCTGTCGAGCACGGTAATAAAAAGGTATTGCATATCACAAACAACATCGGTTCCGGCTATGCGTGGAAAGCGGCGCGTAATAATTTTTCCGGAAAATATCTGGTGATCGTCTCCAATGATATATATGTTACGAAGAACTGGCTTTCCAATTTGCTAAAATGCTATGAGTCCGACCCGAAGATCGGCTTTGTGGAGCCGGTGTCCTCGAATGTGTCAAATTACCAGCAGGTTAACCTTGAATACGCCGACCGCGACGAAATGCAGCAAAAGGCCGCCGAGTACAACCAGAGCAACCCTCTGCTGTGGGATGAGCGTATGCGCCTTATAAGCCTTATCGGTATTTATTCAAGGCCGGTGCTGGACATAGTTGGAATAAACGACGCCGCCTTTTTGCACGACTTCACCGAGGACGACCTTGCCGCACGTCTGCGGCGAGCCGGTTACAAACTGATGCTATGCCGCGACACATGGGTTTGCCACGACCACGATTACAGTAATCTTGAGGACAAGGACGCCGTTTCCTTTCGGGCGAGCCTCGACTACGGGCGCGCGGCGTTTAAGGAGAAATATCACGGGTTGGACGCCTGGGACGACATTTTGAATATGGAGTTTGGGCTTTTGACGAAACTTGAAACCTATGCGTTCCCCGACGGCGAGCTGAGAGCCCTGGTCGTCGACGGTCGGTGCGGCTCGCCGGCGCTTGAGGTCCGCAATCATTTAAAACGGCGCAAACTCAATGATGTGAAGATTTATGCGTTCACCACACAGGCCAAGTACTTCGCGGAGCTTCAAACCGTTGCGGACGACGTCAAATGCGACCGCATAGATTTTATAGAAGCCCATTACGACAACGGCATATTTGATGTTGTGGCGCTTTGCGAGCCCGTCAACGTTTATCCCGAACCGGCCGAACTCATACCCAAGATCGCCCAAAAGCTAAAACCCGGCGGAATCGTCCTGTATAAGCTTCGAAACACGAGCGACGGCAAAGAATTTTTGTACAACGCGATCAGGGAGGAATAGCAATGAAGATTGAACCGGCCGGGTTGCCCGGAGTATTTGTTATAAGACGGGAGCCGTTCTCGGATTTTAGAGGATCGTTCGCCCGCGTGTTTTGCCGGCGCGAACTTGAAGCGGCGGGACTTTGCGGGGAGATTGCGCAGATAAACCTTTCCACAAACGAAAAAGCAGGCACGTTAAGAGGCATGCACTCTCAGCTCGGGGAGGAAGCCGAGGACAAAATAGTCGCCTGTATGGCGGGTTCGGTGTTCGACGTCTGCGTTGACGTCCGTGAAGGCTCGCGGACCTTCGGACAGTGGTTCGGAGTGACGCTTTCCGCGGAAAACGGGCTTGCGCTTTACGTCCCCAAGGGTTTTGCCCACGGCTATATGACGCTTGCAGACGGGGCGCATGTGCTGTACTTCGTCACGCAGTTTTACAGGCCTGGCGCAGAGCGCGGCTACCGCTGGGACGACCCCGCTTTTGGTATAAAATGGCCGCTTGAGCCTCCGTATGTGATAAGCGACAAAGATAAAAGCTGGCCCTATTTAAATAAATCTTCCGCGGGAGGACGATAATGGATTATTCCTCAGAGCCGGTAGTCATAGAAAGGCAACAGCCCGGCGCGCTGGAGTACCGGGAATTTGAGACCGTGCCGGAACTGTGCGGTTACTTCGCCCAAGCTGCAAAGGCAAAGGGTACGCCCAAGCTTTCGGTCGCCATAATGAGTCATCGGAATCTGGAGTCAGTGAAGACCTGCGTGGAGTGTGTGCTGCGGTTCGCGGAAGGCCTGGACTACGAGCTGGTGCTGATGGACAACGCCTCGGAGGACGGCGGCGCGACGGCGGATTTTTTTAAGCGGGTGGAGCATCCGCGCAAGAAAGTTATAGTTATGCGGGACAACATGGGTTCGTACTTCAACGCCGCCCGTGGCTGGACAACGCTTTGGAGCCACTGCGAGGGTGATTATATCCTGCACCTCAACGACGACCACTTTGTCACTGAAAACGCCGTTCAAAATATGATAAAAGCCCTTGACAGCGACCCCACCATCGGGATGGTCAACCCGACCTCCTCAAATGCGTGGATGATGCAGGACCCTTGGCTGAGGTTTAGCACGCGCGAAGAGATGTTTGAAGCCGCGAAGGCTTTCAACGCATATAACCCCAAAAAGTGGGAGGAGCGCATCTATGTGGCGGCGGTCGCGTGGATGTTCAGGCGTGAGCTTTTAGGCTGCCTGCTTTGTTCCAATCCTTTCGGGCCGGAGATGTGCTACGACGTCGCAATTCGTCTTTCGGGCTACCGCGTCATGCTGCTGGGTGACACCTGGGTACACCACAACCACGATTACAGCAAAAAGGAAAGCTATGGCTTTGCGGGCGAAACCCCGGAAAAAATCAGACAGCGGGAGTATATAGCGCAGGCGACGGGGCATCTTTCGTTCGGGCTAAAGCTGTTCGAGGATATCGGCGTGTTTGAAAAAGAGCTTGTCTCGCATATATCACCGCCTAAAAACGATTGCCCACGCCTGCTTGCGGTGGATGTAAGAGCCGGGCAGGGCCTGCTTGACCTGAAAAACCAGCTTCGCTCACACGGCGTTTATAACTCCAAAAGCACGGCGTTTTCCTCGCAGGTGAAATATTATCCGCTGCTGTACACGATGGCGGACGAAGTGATAATTGGCAGAACTGAGGAGCTTGAGAAAGCCTTGGCGGACAAGAGCTTCGATTACTGCATAGCGGGGACTCCGCTGAACGACTACGCCGACCCGTCGTGGTTGCTCTCGTTTTTATTCAGCAAGCTCAATCCCGGCGGCGAGCTGCTGTATAAGCTGCGCGAAAGCGAAGAACCTTTCAGGGTGCTTGGCCAGAAAGCGGTAATGCCGGAGGGGGCCGTGCTATGAACAGCGCCGTTGTGACGGGGGCCACGGGGTTTGTAGGCTCGCATCTTGTGGCGGAGCTGCTTGCGCGCGGCGTAAAGGTCGCGGCGCTGTGCCGCGAAGACAGCTCGCGGCTCGGCAGACTGCCCCCGGACGTCGGGATATTTTACGACATGGAAGCCTTGCCTGGGGCCGACGTGTTTTATCACCTTGCCTGGGAGCACGCCTCGGGACCCGGAAGGGCGGACGCGGCGGTACAGAGCTCTAACGCCGGGCTGACGGCAAGAGCGATGCTGGCGGCCAGCCGCGCGGGCTGCGGGCGCTTTGTGGCGCTGGGCACGGTCTACGAAAGACTCGGTCTACGAAAGACTCGCGCCTCAAATAGCGCTGTCAAATAAATTTTCAGGCTCGGACTTTTATATCCTCAGCAAGGAATACTCACGGCTCATGGCGGGCCAGCTGGCGTATAAGCTGGAGATGGAATTTGCGTGGTGTACGATCTGCCACCCGATAGGGCGCATGATGAAGCGCGACCAGATGATGGCTATCGTCGCCGACGGCCTGCTTGCCGGCAAAAGCCCCGCGATTGGTCCTGCGCTGACATTCTACGACGTGGTGGCCGTGGAGGACGTCGCGCTCGGTTTGCGCCTGTTGGGGGAGGCGGAAAAGAACGCGCTTTCTCGCCGTGAGTATTATATAGGTTCCGGAACGCCTAAGCTGCTGAGAGAATGGCTTGAAGAAGCGCGGGACGCGCTGGGCGTAAATACCCCGCTGGGGATAGGAAAGCGCGCCGACGACGGGTTGCGTTTTGACAAAAGCTGGTTTGACATCTCCGCGCTGCGGGAGGATACGGGCTACGCGCCAAGGATGAGCTTCGCGGAAGCGGTGGCCAACGCAGCTGACAAAGAGTAGAAAATATTAGACGTACAACATGAATTAAAATCTGTGGAGGCGGAACATGATAATCAGGTGCGACACCGACTATGAAAATCTCATCATTAGGTTTGCGGTAACAAGCGTGGAAGAACTGCTTGTGCTGGCGGAAAAAAGCGCGGCACAGTGTAAATCGGAAAATCCGGTATACTATGAGGCGCTTAAGAGCTACTATGCCTCATGGTACAGAATTACAAGCTTTAGCTGTGAGAGCCCGGAGTTCACAAGATATTTCGGCAATATTTACCGGTTTATCTCGGCTAACGCGCAGGGGTTTCTGGAGCTTTACAACCGGCTGTGCGACTACCGCTCAAGGTATTCGTTGCTCATGATGCTGCAAAACTGGCTGACCTTTACGCCGGATCTGCGTTACCACAGCGTGGAGCACACGTTCCCGAATTACTACGACCTGGATCTTTTCCCCTCGGCCGGAGCAGACGAGGTGTTTGTGGATTGCGGCGCGTACGACGGGGACAGCATAAAGAGCTTTGTAAAAATGTACGGCACGGGCTACAAGCGCGTGTACGCCTATGAGATCGTGCCGGAAATATACGGGACGCTCCGGGAGAACCTTAAAGAATATCCCAACATTGTTTTCCGCAACGTCGGCGTCTCCGACATAAACGGTACGGCCAGCCTAAGCGTGTTTGCGTCGGCCTCGAGCATAGTGCGGGGCGGAGGGCGTTCCGCGCCGGTGGTGCGTCTGGACGACGACATTGATGATAAGATCACCTTTATAAAAATGGATATAGAGGGCGCTGAGCCGATGGCCCTGCACGGGGCCGAAAAGCATATCCGCGGCAGCCGTCCCAAGCTTGCTGTTTGCCTTTATCACTCGATTTCGCACCTCTTGGAGATACCGTTTCTCATCCACGAACTTAACCCGGATTACAGGCTGTACTTCCGTCATTTGCACGACCCAAAGGACAACGGTATACCTTTCCCGATTGAGTACATGGTTTACGCCGTATAACCGCGGGGGAAAACTTTTCATCAAAATGCAATATTTGGCTTAAAAATCTGCACTTTATTCATAGCGGAGCCGGTTTTCCGGTGTTAAGGAGGTAGCTATGGCGAAATATTTGTGCGGAAGATGCATGTTCAGCTTTAAAAGGACAGGCGAAGTCGAGACCTGTCCCAATTGCGGAAGCATGAGCGTGCGGTTTGAAAACGAGGATGAAAGCCCGCACGCGGAAAGACAGCTTTACAGCATGACCTACGATGGGATTTTTCAGAATATGAGGCACGGCGTCCTGAGATGAGGACGCCGTGCTGCTTTAATAATGTGCGCAATGTTAGTTTTTGTTTTCAGATGCGTTCGCCTGTCTCTTTGTCGAAGAGATGGGCGTTGTTCATGTCGATAGCGGCGGTGACATTGCCGCCCGCGCGGGACACGGTGTCTGGGCGAACCCTCGCGGTGAGCTTGCTGCCGTTGAAGTCAAGGTACAGATAGACCTCGCTTCCCATCGGTTCGAAAAGCTCGACGGCGGCCTCGAAACGGGAGAGGGGAGACGCCTCGACGGTCGCCGCGTCATCGTAGATGTCCTCCGGGCGGACGCCCAGAACAACGGCCTTGCCGACCGCGGCGGCAATATTTTCGGACTTATACCCCTCAGGGATTGGCAGGCGCTTGCCCGGCAGGCTGACCGCATAGCCTTCGCCGTCCTTTTCAAGCGAGCCGTCTAAGAAATTCATCTGCGGAGTGCCGATAAAGCCCGCGACAAACAGGTTACAGGGGTTGTCGTACAGGTTTTGCGGTGTGTCCACTTGCCGGATGAAGCCGTTTTCCATAACGATAATGCGGTCGCCCATGGTCATGGCCTCGGTCTGGTCGTGGGTGACGTATACAAAGGTGGTACCCAGCCGCTTATGCAGCTTGCCCAGCACCGTGCGCATGGAGGTGCGAAGCTTGGCGTCAAGGTTGGAGAGCGGCTCGTCCAGCAAAAAGACGGCGGGGTTTCGCACCATGGCGCGTCCCAGCGCAACGCGCTGCCGCTGGCCGCCCGAAAGCGCCTTGGGCTTGCGGTCCAGCAAGCCCTCGATCTCCAGGACTTTCGCGGCTTCGTTCACGCGGCGCTTGATTTCATACTTGGGCGTCTTGCGCAGCTCGAGCCCGAAAGCCATGTTTTTGTAGACCGTCATGTGCGGGTAAAGCGCGTAATTCTGAAAGACCATCGCGATGTCGCGGTCTTTGGGCGCGACGTCGTTGACCAGGCGGTCGCCGATATATAGTTCGCCTTCGGTGATCTCCTCCAGCCCCGCTATCATCCGCAGGGTGGTGGATTTGCCGCAGCCGGACGGCCCGACAAGAATGATAAACTCCTTGTCCGCGATTTCGATGTTAAAATCGTGTACCGCCGTTACGTTTCCGGGATAAACTTTTTTAATGCCGCGAAGTGAAATACTGGCCATTGATTACCTCCTATGGTATTATATTGTCGCATTGCTTTTACAAATGCTTTATGATAATATTATAACCATAGGATAATAATAATAAAAGGGTAAAATATTGATATCAGGTGCCGAATAATGATATTTGACTTTGCCAGTATATGCCGGTTCGTCGGCAGCTTTGCGCGTGAGTGTGAAGAAACGGCCGTTCTTGGATCCGCGCGGGATTTACTTGTCGCCTACGTGCGTGCGGGGCAGTGTATCGTGCTCGGCGACGGCGACGACGGTTTGGGGGCGGGCGCTGGCTGCGTTATCGTTGCTTCCGGGGTATTGCGGCTGGAGCCGCTGGGCAAGTGCGAGATACAGGGAGTGTTACTCGCGGGTGCGGCGGCGGAAAATCTGGGCAGCGGCATTGACGCGCCGGCCGTCCTTCAGCCGACGGGATGCGCGGAGGCTTTGGCCACGTTTTATTCGCTTGCCGAAACGGGCGCAAATCTTCGCCCTGAAGAGTCAAGCGCGCTGGCGTATACTCTCTGTTGCCGGTTGTGCGGGGCCGGAGAGGGCGGCGCGCGTCTTTCTCCGCTGGTGGAAGACGCGCTGGGCATGATACACGGGCACTTCGCCGAGCTGTACGGAATAGACGAGCTGTCGCGCGAGCTTGCGGTCAGCAAGGCGCATCTTTGCAGGCGCTTTGCGGTCGAGATGGGAGTCACGCCGGGCAAGTATCTTACCAAGGTGCGTGTTAACCACGCGAAAGGACTGCTGGTAAAACAAGAGCACACGCTTGAAGTTGTCGCTGCCCTGTGTGGGTTTTCGGGCGCGAATTATTTTTGCAAGGCATTTAAGCGCGAAACAGGCGCGACGCCCGCAGAGTGGCGGCTGCGCGCCGTAAAAAGAGGCTGGACCCCGGCGCGGCAAAGCCCCGAAGCGGACATGGCATATTTGTAAAACCCCGCTTCCTCACCCGCCGACGACGCCAGGAGGCAGGTCGCCGACTCTTAGCAAGGTGAGGGTGGAGGACGGCGACACTTCCTGAATATTGCCGGGATTTGTCGTAAGAGTAATGGGGCCGCCGCTCAAAAAGCCGTTGGATATCCTTTGCCCTGCCGCGAGCGGGATGATAGACGTCATATTTGAAACAGCCGTATTTTGCGTGATACTGGTGGAATTGTAATAGGTTTTGGGCGCTGAGCCTTGACCGTCAACCTGAAGGGCGAAGCCCTGCGCGTTACCCGAGGGTTCTATCTGTATCTTCGAGGTCACCAGGTACAGTCCGGGCTGATTCGCAGTAACGCTCCCGTCGTCGTTCAGCGTAAAGGCCCCCGGTGTGGTAGTCGCGGGCTCAGCCTTAGTAACGGGCAGTATTATCCCATGGTCCGGATGTCCCGGGGTACCCAGAGGGCCGCCGTAGCTGCCGTTAGTGAATCCGACAAACGTCCCGATTACAGGCTGCCAGTTCAGACCGGTTGCGCCCGTGCCGCCGGCGCCCGGGCTGTCGATGCTGACGACCGCTCCCGAGGGGCCGGTGGCCACGCTCAGCTTGACGGCGTCGGGCGTGTTTGTGGTGAAGCTCACCGAGTGGCCGGGAAGGATCGGAACGCGCGGTCCGGCAGCCCCGGAGACTACATGGAATACTGTGTCTGTTTGGTTGAAGACGCCTGTCGCGCCTGTGGGGCCTGTCACGGTCATCCCGGGGGCTCCGGTAACGCCTGCCGCGCCTGTGGGGCCTGTTACGGTCATTCCGGTGGCTCCTGTGACGCCTGTCGCGCCTGTCACGGTCATTCCGGTGGCTCCTGTGACGCCTGCCGCGCCGGTAGGGCCTGTCACGGTCATTACGGTGGCTCCCGTGACGCCTGTCGCCCCGGCCGGGCCGGCCGCGCTGGTTGCGGAAATCGGTAAAAAGTCGTCTGAACTGCCGGGAATTCCTTTCGGCGAGTCTTTGCTCACCCTGTACAATACGCCGTGGTAAAGCGTCAATTCTCCCCTCATCAGATACATAGCTTCGCTCTGGATATATTCAGGTACAAAGCTCCCGGCGTTGTCGCGAGAGAAGCGGGAGCCAAAGGTGATTTGAGTGTAGTTTGATCCTGCGGTCCCGGGCAGTCCGCCGGGGCTGTTTTTGTCGGCCGCGTAGAGCTCGCCGTTGTAATAGATTAATTGGCCGCGCACATATTGGCCTGCCTGCGCGGAGTCGTATTCTGCAGAAGCGGGCATTCCGGCGGGGCCGGTTGCGCCGGTCGGCCCGGAGGGGCCGCCGGGACCGGCCGGGCCGGGAACACCGTCTGGACCCGTTGGGCCGGAAGGACCTTGGCAATAGCAGCATTTATAACGGCAGCATCCGCCGCACATCATATAAGTGAATATGTCCATCCACAAATAATCCTTTCATTTGAATATAGTCCAATCCAAGCGGCAGAACAACCGGCTTGGTTCGACACTTATTACACTTGCAAGAAAATGTCCACACGAGATATTTTGCAATACTTCAATTGGCCGCCCGGCTCGCCGCAAAGCGGAACCCCCCCCGGACATGGCCGATAATATCATGTAAACATGATATAATAGAGAAAACCTGAAAGAGGGGGATCTCTATGCAAGCCGATTATCACAGATATGATGTTACGGACGAGAAATGGGCGGCAATAAAACCACATCTGCCAGGACAGCACGGTCAGTGGGGCGGGGTAGCTGCAGATAACCGAAGATTCTTCAACGCGGTCTGCTGGGTATTCAGAACAGGCGCGCCGTGGCGGCGTCTGCCGCCGGAATATGGGAAGTGGAAAACGGCGCATGAGCGGTTTCGACGCTGGCGCAGAAATGGCGTTTGGGAAAAGCTGCTGGAAATACTCGTTGACGACCCCGACTTTGAATGGTTGATAATAGACGCCGCGCAGCCAAAATACATCTGGCCGTGGATGCGAATGGTATGCCGGTCGGAATACTTGTCACATCGGATGCCCGAATTGATCGCGAGTAAGCTGTTATCTTAATAAACGGCCGACTAACTCGTGTGGACACTATTTAGTATATTCCGCGGTAAATAAACTGGTTCTGCATGCCGGGGTAGGGAGCGGGCAGGTGTTGAGTAAAAAGTGTAGGTTGTGCAATAAATCTGTTGATTGTAGCGTTGTGCTTGCCGCAGAAACCACCCCGGCGCTGCGCGCCACCCCTCCAGGGAGGGGAATTATTCACGGATACAAGCCCCATTCCCCTCCTTGGAGGGGGGACCGTCCGCAGACGGTGGGGTGGTCAAGTACGGGACTAATCCTATGAACCAACAGGTTTGGAGCATTATCCTTATCCGCTTTTTTGATGCGAACAATACCCGCTTGCGGCGGGCCGAAAGACCGTTAGTCGTTATAAGCATAATACCATAATTTTTATTAAGCGACAATGAATTCCCGCGATAAAACCATGCCCGCTTACCAATGCCTAAAGGCAGGATTGTCACACGCGCCATTCTTTTCGCATAAAAATAATTGGAATATTTTATAGGTTTGTCAGTGATATTTGAAGATAAGACAAGCCATAAATACTTTTAGTATAGTGCGAAAGGGAAATAAGCATGGCTATATCAATGCTTCAGGGCAGCCTTAAATACGACGGCAACCGAACATATGACGGCGGCGGCGTAGGAATGCAGGTTCCAATTGTCCTACAAAACAAGGACAACGGTTGGACAGTACCCGTCATGCCCAATTCAAACGGTGATTGGGCAATTCGCAATGTGCCGGACGGAAACTATCACATCGTAGAACAGTTCGGCTACCCGGTCACGAACGCATCGTCGGATGTTGATTATTCCTCGGGCGGCAACCAGCCGCTGCTTGCAACGGCGAAGCTTCCGACGGTCTCGGACTACGGCGGGGCGAAGCAAGGCTCGACGAACATAGACGGCGTTGGTGAAACCACAAAGCTGTTCAGGATTCAAGGAACAGATGTTTACGATAACAAAGGAACAAAAATTGATAACAACAATAACAATATGTGGAGTAGAAACAAAACGGTTAAAAGCTACCTCACCATCAGCAACGGCCCTGTAAAATACACGCCGCTTCCTGGTATTGAGGATGCCAAAGGTCTTACAAACAACGTAATGACCGGCATGGACGGCGGCAGTTTCGGTGGTTTGCAGCAGGGGACGCCGGCCGAAAGCTATGTGGGGACCGACCTCCCCGGCACGCAATTCCAGAGGGCGTCCAACCAAAACCCCGCCGACGGCTTTTATGCGATTAGAAACTCGAGAGTCTCCGGAAGCGACTGGTGGAATTTGTCCGGCCGCAATTCCGGAGATGAAAGAGATCTGTTTCTCGCGGTAAACGGCGCAAACGCCGGCGCGGCTATTCTTGACCAGACGGTAAAAGTTGAACCTAACACAAAGTACCTGGTCAGCGGGTGGGTCGCAAACTTTATAAAGCTCGCGTCTCATTCAACCTGGATACCGAGTCAGGGTCCCGGCCCGGACGTGCCCTATGTCGAACCAAAGCTCAAGATGGAGATAACCGACCAAAACAACGTTCCGTTATACAGTCAGGATCTCAGCGGCGGCAGTATCCCCGTAAATACAGCAATGCCTGAATGGAGGCAGATTGGTGACGTCATCCAAACTCGAGCCGATACCAACCTGCTGCATGTTAAATTTATTAGCACAGCCGATGCGTCAGACATGGGCAACGACTACGCCATAGACGATATTTCCGTTAAAACCGGGCCGATCTCCAGCGTTAAGCCCGTAAAATCGACCAATAAAGAGACGGCCGTTGTGGGAGAAACGGTCACATTTACCGTTGACGTCACCAATAACCTTTCGCGCGCAGCTACCAATGTAACGTTTCAGGATACGCTGCCAGCAGGACTCAGCTTCAAACCCGGCACAGTGAAGATAAACGGCGCCGCGAACGAAAGCTATAACCCGAACAGCGGCTTCCCCCTTACCCCGTCAATAAACCCTAACGAAAAATACACCGTCACCTTTGACGCGACTGTCGACACTGTCCCCTCTCCAAATCCCGCCGTCAATACGGCGAGCGTGTCGTATATGTACAACTATTCCACGACTGCGAGGCCAATCCCCCATACGGATAAGAGCAACCCCGTCAACGTGACGGTTGGCAGCGGTGGCGCAGACGTCACAACAGAAAAGACCTCCGACAAAGCAAGCTATTTGCCCGGGGATGCGATTACTTACACAATAACAGTGACCAACAACGGCCCTGCTGCGGCAAAAGCTCCCGCAATCACCGACACCGTACCGGCAATCGTAGAGAATCCGCAATTCATCGTAGACGGCGGAGCGTCTGCTCCGTGGAGCGGCAGCACTGCGTTGGCCGATATTCCCGCAGGACAAAAGAAAACCGTCACCATAACCGGTAAGGTGGCG
>QMCE01000873.1_pt1 | contig 62416 bp, 59 predicted proteins | sample 1821851 | NCBI WGS metagenome assembly QMCE01 (sample SAMN09453174, study PRJNA476694) | Termite gut metagenome, whole genome shotgun sequencing project. | isolation source: worker | host: Odontotermes sp. | place: South Africa:Pretoria | collected 2016-01-28
CCATCGCTTTTTTTGATGTGTTTGCAACGCTAAGATAAGCTGTTTTAGCGACATTAACAAAAAGTAAAGGGGCTGTTTTCTCTTTTGAGACAGCCCCTTTTTATTTTTAGGATTAATATTCCCAAAGGTCACTTTCAAAGTTTATCAATTGGGTTTTAACTCTTTCTTGTTCCTTCCTAACATCATCTACTGTTTTATTATATTCCAGTAAATTTACGTTTTTGATGTTTGATTCTTTGAAAATGTAGCTTGCAAAACGTCTTTTCATGAATATATCATCAAAAGATGGGCGCGCCCCGTTATTCCTATCTGTAACCAAAATTTCAGTTTGAGATAAGAACGGTCTCAATGTTTCAAACGGTATCCAAAACAATGGAAACTTTTGAATTCCAAGTTCTGTCTCTTTTACCATGATAGGACAGAAAGCAACTATTCTGACATTAAAAGTAGAAGTTACTTTATCAAAATACCATACTTCCTTTACATAAAACTTGATTACATCGCGGTTTGGTATGTCACTTTCGTCAACTACATAAATTAACTCATTAGTTATCGGATCATTTTGTGTTGTATAAATAATTTCAAACTTTTCCAACAAATCCTTAAACGAAACTAAGTGCTCATCCGTAAATACTTCGCGAGCATCCAAATACTCAAAAACCTTAACTTTTCCTTCTTGAACAAGTCTAAACATCAAAGTAAAAAAACTTTGTCTGTTGTCATTTGCCTCTTCCGGAAAGTACAGAGGGAAATTCATCTTTTCGCGCAAGTCAATAGTTCTGTAAACTACCTTTTGCCAAAAGATATCGTCAGCTCTTGGGTTTAACATCTCAATGGGTTCCAATCCTTCTTTCGGACCACTCGTAGGTAAGTTTGCAGCGACTTCTACCGAAGACACTTCTCCGGTCTCATCAAAGAAGTTATCTTGAGCATAAGCGGAGCCTATTAAGGACATCAACCCACCAACAAACAATAATCTAAAATATTTACTCATAACTTTTAAACTTAAATTCAAAAAACATTAGTTATTTTAGCGCAATATCAAGAGCCGGCAATCTACGTGTTATACCGTCCTGACCTTTCGACATTACATTTGTGATATAAACAGTTTTACCTTTATTCAAGCCCTTAAATACACTCATCTGCTTTGGTGTTATTTCTCCGCCAGAAGGCTGGTTTTCGATGAGTGTATTTCCCATTGAGTCAGTATAGTTCAATTGGAAAGACAATACTTGATATTTAACATCCAAATCAGCGTCATCCAACTCAGCGATTACTCTCGTTGCTGTAATCAAAAGATTCTTAGCAATTGTTCCACCTTTGAATTTTTCAGTATTTCCTTGAGCATTTTTGTGTTCAATCTTTGCCAACGGCGGCGGTAACGGTTTCACACGGAAAGGTCTGCTACCCACATTTGTTTTCTTTCCATCAAATAATGCATATACTGTAACAACACTTTCTACACCAACCTTAGTCGGACGAACATTCCATCCTTTTGCAGTTCTAACTTGTGTAGCGTTAGAAATAGAAATTTCGACATCACTTGCTGCAACACCCGGAACAGATACACTTACCGGGTTATCAATACCGGCGTAGAACACGTTCATCATATCAGCCGAAATAGTTGCGGAAGGTTCTGCTACCATATAGCTCGCGTCAAACGGATATGTTACTGTAGTTTCATCGGGTTTTGTCATTGTAATAGTCCCTTTGAATTCTTTTTTACCTACCGCACTTGCTGCTGCTTCATAAATATATTTTCCTTCTGCATCTTTTTCTAATTTAACTCCACCGATTTCTATGTCCAATGTTTGAGTAGAGTCGGTAGCAGCCAAAATAATTTCAGCATGGTATTTTCCTCCTCTAATAACATAATTAGAATTTGCAATAGCCATCGCATCAATCTTGTTTACACGGAAATCTCCCGCATCAATTTGACTAATCAAGTATTGGATAATCTCTGCTTCTGTGTTTCGAATATCATTTTGAATTTTAGTCAAAAGTGTCAACGTTGCAACTGCAGGCATATTATCAAATACACCTTCTTCCCAATCAATAGTACGTTTTGCTTCTTCAGAATATCGCCCCTCAGTTGCAAAAGTTTGCTCAATAGTAGTCTTTTTTGCAGAATCTGTAACTATTGTTGACAAAAAATCAACATGATCTTTAAGGCTTTTCTTCAGTCTTTCTCCAACTTTAAAACCAAAACTATTTTGATTTGTCATACCTACCTGACCGGTAATATTTAGATCTCCACGACCACCGTCAGATATATCCAAAGTCGCCAAACCTGGAGCTTCTTTACCATCAATCAATACTATAATTTCTCTTTTAATATCATTGATAAAATTGTAAAGCGAATCCGATTTAGTAACTACATCTTCAGCTTTCACTTTCCATTCTGCCGTTTTAGCCTTATTTTTTGCTGCTAAATCCTCAAACTGATTCTTTAACGCAACATTTCTCGCATCTGAAATCGCGATACTTTTACGCAAACTCCCATCTACCAAAGAGTATCCACTCAAAATTTCGATCGAAACGTTCAATGCAAGCATCGCGGTCAAAACCAAGTACATCATGGATATCATCTTCTGCCTCGGGGTTTCCGGACAATTGGCTGCACTCATATAATTTTATTTTTAATTTTATTTTCTCAATTAAATAATCAATTCTCTGTAAAAATTACCCTCTAATGGTCATAGCATTAAGCATATTTCCATAAACAGCATTCAGGCTCTTCATTTGTTGAGCAAGAGTAGCTACTTGTTGCTTGTAATCTTCTGCTTCTCTTGCCGAACCACTCAATGATGCTTCCATTTTTGAAATTGCATCTACTAATGTTTTCATTGCATCGTTTTGTTCAGCTACCGATTTAGCTTGAAGTTCAAATACCGAGTTGATTGTAGTTACGTTTCTGTTAATTCCATCAATTTGAGCTGCAAAATTCTTAGAACCGTTAGAGGCAGAACCAATACTTGAAGCAATATCCTGGTAAGAAGTTACCAACGAATCAGAAGAATCTTTCAAGTTCTTTTGAGATGCAGCGAATGCGTTTGCAGCCTCAGATGCCTTAGATAGATTGTTAATATACGAATCCGAAACTGATGCAGCCGAAGTTAAAGCACCTAATTGACCCGCTGTTTCATTCAATCTTTTTACACCATCCGTCAATTTTCTCATTTCACTTTCAACCAAAGAAGCTGTATCAATTTGAGGAACTTTTGCATTCTTTTTTTCATCTTTACCTTTACCTTCTTCTCCTTCTAACTCAGGATAAACCAATGACCATTCCCAGTCTTTATGAGGTTTTTCAACTGCAGATAATGCAAAAAGGATCGCTTCCGTAAACATACCGGCACACAACATCGCACCTGCTCCAGGCCAGTGCATAATTTTAAATAATGCTCCTACAATCACAACACTCGCACCAAAGCCATAAGCAACACCTGTGATTCTTTTCCCCTGCGGAGAAGCTAAATAATCTGAAAATCCCATTTTTGTTATTTTTTATTTAAGGTTAATAATTTATTTTTTTGTTTTAATTTTACTCTACTCCAATATAACTGCGAACGCATCTAAATCCGATAAAAGAACGATTCTCTGCTTGATATTCGTATGTACGAACACCTGACTGTAAGAAAATACCAACATCTTTCCAAGATCCGCCTCTTATTACTTTACGTCTTAACACCTCAGGATCCGAACTTTTAGCATTATACTCATAATTTGGATTCATATCATGAACAAAGCTATAATTAGATTCATGGAAAGCAGACGATGTCCACTCTGACACGTTTCCTGCCATATCATACAATCCATAATCATTTGGAGGATAAGATGCGACCTTTGCTGTAATCAAATGCCCATCATCGGTATAGTTTCCTCTTTGAGGTTTAAAATTGGCAAGAAAACATCCTTTTGCAGTACGAACGTAATTACCTCCCCAAGGATACATTGAAAGGTCTTTTCCTCCACGAGCAGCATATTCCCATTCAGCCTCAGTAGGAAGGCGGAAGTCTTGTACTCTCACACCTTTGTTTCTAATTTGAAACGAATTGAACAAGTAAGTTCTCCAGTGACAAAACGCTTGAGCCTGCTCCCACGAAACTCCCACTACAGGATACTCACCATATCCGGGATGTGCAAAATACATTTTCATGTATGGCTCATTGTAAGCATAAGTAAAATCCCGTATCCAACAAAGAGTATCCGGATAAATATTAATTTTCTTGTGAGAGATAAAATCCGAACGGCGTTTCAATTCTCTATATACCGTTTGATTTATAATATGCCCTTGTTCGTTAATAAAAGATGTATCTTTTCTTACCATAACATCTGCGCTATCTTTTGTTGAGCCTAACCCTTCAGTACTGCGGTTATATCCACCAAGCAATGCATCGAATTTATTTTCTTTTTTGGCTGCCTGTACATAATCTACCCACGAATATCTGTACATCAAAATCATCCCATTCAACTGTCTTTCAATATCTATTGCATCCTCTCCCATGTAAAACATACTATCCAATACCGCAGCTTGATCTTCTGTTGGTTTTTTCCATGGAATTTTCTTTTTCATGTTTAATACCGGAACCTTTAAGTCATTTCCTCTTTTGTCTTGCGTAATTTTAAAAGACTCGTCTACTGCCGACAATTTTTCCCTTGCAATAGAGTCTCTTACCCAAAATACGAACTGTTTGTACTCTCCATTCGTAACCTCGGTTTCATCCATCCAAAATGCATCTACTGCAACAGTTTTCGACTGTGATGTCATTGCCCAGTTTGCATCTTGATCATTTTGTCCCATAGTAAATGATCCTCTCTTGACGTACAACATTCCGTAAGGAGTAGGCTCTTTCCATGACTTTTGATAAACTCCCACCAACTCGCCATTTTCTCCTCCACACCCGGTGAGCAGTAGTGTGATTAACGAAAATGAAATAATAAATAACTTTTTCATGATATTTGAATTACTTAATTTGCTTTTTTATAATATATTGTGTAATTTGTGTTTACTATTTCTTGAAAATTCTAACTTTAAACTATAACGTAGCGAAACTTCCAAGCTTCCTACCGAAACCATCCTCGAAAGAGGTAAATCATAAGACAAGTTTACATATACGCCACTCAATAAATTCATCCCTGCGATGAAAACAAGTCCGTCTCCGAATCTGTATGACATTCCGCCTTGTATTTTCTTGTCGTATTCCAATAAACCTGTCAGCTCTACTTGCAAAGTACTACCATCCGTTCTCATCAAAGTCGATGGCTTTAAAATATACAACGCATCCGAAAGTGAAATATTGTATCCTCCTGTTAAATAAATTATAGAAGGCACATATAATTTTTCGACTCCGTAATCAACTTCTTTACCAAACCATGTTGGCAAATGCAATGCGGACAATCCTACATACATCTCTTTGTTAGAGAAATAAAACCCTACTCCGGCATCAAAAACAGGAGGTGCATCTTCCAAGTTCATAAAAGGATCATCTTGTTGACTGCCATCTACTCCTGCATTAAAATTATGGTTATGATAATTATTATCTTTACCTCCGGTAAAATCAGCCCCTTCTTTATCAAAGGTTTGCTTTATACCTCCGGCATTAAACCCCAGCCCTAACTCTCCATCAAAAAGTTTTGCCTTATAAGAATACTGTAAAAGAACGCTGTTTGTTCCAAATAAACCGACCTGTTTTCGAGAAAAACTCACTCCTATACCATGCTTTGTACCTGCAATATTGACCGGAGTGTTTGCTGAAAAAAACATATCAAAAGGAGCACTTTTTCCGAATCCGAAGTATCCAACCCACTGTTGCCGGTAGACTCCAAATAGATTGGTTAAACCATTTTCTGTCATCGCTCCGGGATTTATTGCTTCCTTATTTTCCATATACAAGCTATATTGAGCATCAAATTGAGCTTGTATCTCTCCTGCGAAGAAACCAAGAAAAAAGAAAAATATAATCCGTTTTTTCTTCATACTTTGATACTCAGCTGCCAGAAAAATCGGCAACAATATTAGTAATTTTTACAATAATTTACAATAAAAATGAACTTTTTAATACATTTTTTTGCTCAACACGTTGTTATTCCATTGAGTAACAATATGTTCTTTATTACCTAATATTCCTCTTCATTAAAAAAGAAGTCTTCTTTACTTGGATAATCAGGCCAAATATCCTCTATACTCTCATAAATTTCACCTTCATCCTCCATTTCTTGAAGATTTTCTATCACTTCCAACGGAGCTCCCGACCGCATAGCAAAGTCTATCAACTCATCTTTTGAGGCAGGCCACGGGGCATCTTCCAATTTTGACGCTAATTCTAATGTCCAATACATAATAGTAAGGAAAAAATATTAAATTAATATATTTAGAATACAACTCTCCATTTGTACAAGGATTGCAAAAGTATACTTTTTTTCCATAAATACAATCTTTATATTCAAAAAATTTTACCTCGTGATTCTTTTTTAATCTTTTTCTGCTACAAGTAAAGCAAATTTATTTTTTCGATTACCTTTTTTTAGCAAATTTAGAAAAGAATCTGTAATTTTACAGCACATCAAAATCTTCCTTAATTTAACATATCAAATTCTTTTAATATGCTATTTTTCATACGATATGGTTACCGTTTTTGCAGAACACTTACTTTCCGAAAAAATTGGAATATAGGATTACTATTTTTTCAATTTTTTGTTTCTATTCTGACAAAAAAACCAAAATTATCGACAATGCCGGCAGCTCTTTCCATTGAACCGGCTAATAGCTGCAATCTCCATTGTCTGGAATGTTTGACCGGCAGCCTACAATTAGTCCGAAAAAAGGGGAAAATATTACAAGAAGATTTTAATCGGATTATCAACCAAACTTATAAAGAATTATGCCATTTATTTCTTTATTTTCAAGGAGAACCTTTCTTGCACGCTCAACTTATTGATTTTATCTGTTATGCTAAATCAAAAGGAATTTTTACGGCATCTTCCACTAACGGACATTTCCTGTCGGAAATAAATGCGAAAGCCATAGTTCGGTCAAAACTGGATTTTCTGATTATCAGTCTCGATGGAATTAATCAGGAGTCATATCAAAAATACCGTAAAGAGGGGGATTTTAACCGAGTCATATCCGGAATCAAGACATTGGTAAAAACTAAGAAGGAATTAAAAATAAATTATCCGTTAATTGAGCTGCAATTTATTGTTTTTAAGCACAATGAGCAGGAAATAAAGGGATTTAAAGAGTTAGGCAAAGAACTTGGAGTAGATAAAATTTCCGTAAAATCGGCTCAAATACATAAACCTGAAAAATCGTCAGAGATATTACCTCCGGAAAACCTTGCTTATTCCAGATATAAACAAGACGAATCAGGGAAATTCCATTTAATAAAGAAAAAACGGAAATATTGCCGGAGGCAATGGACTGGTGCCGTGATTACTTGGGAGGGCGATGTGGCTCCTTGCTGTTACGACAAGGAGGCTAAATATGCGTATGGAAACTTAAAAAATCACTCTTTCCGCGAACTTTGGCATAGCCGGCAAGCTATGCAATTTAGAGAAAATTTATTTCAACGCCGGAACGTACCGGATATATGCAAAGATTGTCCGGAGATCTCTATTTAATTAAATGTTACTTTTTTTGCAAGTAAGATATAATCGGTTTCCGGTTATCCCAAAGCAACAAAAGAAAGAGAAATAACGAAAAGGCGATTAATACATTCTTCAAAATAACATGACGCATAGCAATAAATGGTTTCTTACTTGACGGGAACTCATTTATCAACGTAACGATTTCCGATTTTGCAGCCAGTTCTTTGGCAACAGCCTCTTTTTCTTTTAAAAGATTCAATTTATCTCCATAGAACATCTGTTTTTCCGTATTGAAAACTAGCTTCTGATCCATTTTAACACCGGCTTCTTTCGTCTTTTGAAAGTATTCGATTTTCTGCAAGCTGTCTATTGCTGCAATATCTTTCTCAAAAATTCTTTCACGCTCTTTCAACGAAGTTATTCGAATTGAATTGAGAGATTTCAGATGCTCATTATTTTTAAAATAAGCGATCAATGCGTCCTTTATCGCAGGAAAAGCATCCGGATTGTTCATAACAACTGTAATAACAGTTGTAGTATTCAATGTAGTAGTGTCTTGATCTTCTATGATTTGATTATAAATTGTACATACTTTTCCTTTGGCTGCGGACGGTATTTTCAACATATCATCAAATCTGTCCGGATCTTCATACGCTAAATAGTTGTTTAACGAAGTTATCATTTCTGAATACAGATTAGTGTCTCCATCGTTCAAACTTAATGTAAATTCAGCCTTATATATCCGGCGAGCACCATGTGTAGAATAGTAAGAATAGGCAAGGGCGGCAAACATAAATAACAAAAATACATAGTAATATTTAAAAGTAACACGCAGTAAATAACCGCAAAATCCACCTATTTTTCTTAGAATGTCATATAAAAAATTAACTATTTTCCCAAGTAATGAGAATAAATCCAATTCTTGTTGTTCGTTATTTTTCTCCATGCTTAAATCTTTACTGTTTTTTATTTTCAAGCGGCAAAGATATAAAATTTATTTTATATTTACTCTACTTTCATTTTGGGAAACAAAATCTTTCCATCCTGTAAATTTTTTTGCCTGTTGTAGTGAATTGGTTTGAAAAAAATGACACACAGCTGCAGCTAATCCATCGGTTGCATCCATTTGCGGCAACATTTTTTCCGGCGGAATTTTCAAATAACGCCGTAACATTTCGGCAACTTGTTCTTTCGATGCACTGCCGTTTCCGGTAATAGACATCTTAATTTTCAGCGGGGCATACTCCGAAATAGGTAAATTACGATACAATGCGGCCGAAATAGCAACTCCCTGTGCTCTACCGAGTTTTAACATTGACTGCACATTTTTTCCAAAAAAAGGGGCTTCAATTGCCAATTCATCCGGCTGGTATTCATCGATCAAAGTCAATGTCCGGTTAAATATTTTTTGTAATTTCAGATAAGGATCGTTGTATTTTTTCAAATCCAATACACCCATAACCAATAATTGCGGCTTGTTGTTTGTTATTTTTAACAAACCGTATCCCATAATCATAGTTCCGGGATCAATACCTAAAATGACCCTATCTTTTTCTTGCTCTCTATTCGCCATGCTCTTATTTAATTTCTTCAAGAAGGGTAGAAAAAGACATAACCGATTCGCCAAATGTTTCTCGCAGATCAGTTTCTATTTCCGCCTGATGTTTCTCCTGCCACTTCTGCATTGCATCCATATCGGGCGATGAGAATTGAAGCGAATAGGTTATCCCATGCTCTTCGTCTACTAAAACTTTAAAAAGGCGGGGCTCTTTAAAAAAAGCAGTATTGAGCATAGAGGGGATATGCCGGCATGAAATCCACTGAAGCCATACATCATGAACCTCAAAAGAGACAAGGTATGTCGTATTAAAAACAATCATAAGAATATCTTTTTTCACAAAGATACTATTTATTTCAAAAAACTGCTTATCTTTGCAACGAATTTCAACGGGGGTTTAGCTCATCTGGCTAGAGCGCGACACTGGCAGTGTCGAGGTGACCGGTTCGAGTCCGGTAATCTCCACAAATACAAAAAAAAATAAACCCTCGTAGTCTAATTGACTGCAAGGGTTTTAAATTTCAAAGGAACAATACTGCATTTTTTTGCAATAAAGTTTATCCATTGCAAAAATAAACGAGAAGTAATTATATTGCTGATGCTAACGCTTCATCTATTTTTCTACCAGCAAGAAATTCTACTTGATCCCCAATAATTATGTTTTTAACTAATTTATTCTATTTACCGAATTAATCCCCTTTATCTTTAAAATATTCATACTCAAATTATTAATATCTTCCACATCGTGAACATAAACTGTGATGAACCCTCCGAAAACACCGTCTTTACTTTCCAAATTTACCTTGCTTACATTCACGCCATGTACTTCTGTAATTACCTTTACAATCTGCCCCAATATTCCGATTCTATCCACCCCTCTTATTTCTATTGTTGCCGGAAAAGAAAGTACCTTGTGTGTTTCCCACACTGCAGAAATGATTCTTTCTCCAAAGCTGGACTTCTGCCTCATTGCTACCGGACATTGCCTTTTATGGATTACCATCAGGCCATCTTCTTCCATAAAGGCAAGAATATCATCGCCCGGAATAGGATTACAACATTCGGCAGTGCGGTAATCCACGCCTGATTTATCATCAGTCAGCTTTAATACCTCCTTTTGATTGACTTTTTGAGGACGTTTTTTCTGTTCCTGAATACCGGCTTCATTGTTGGCAGCAGTTTTTCCAAACCGAGGAATCCATCGCTCTATCCACCGGCTTTCGCTTTTTCCCTTGAAAACCGTTTTGTTCAAGTCGTCAATTTGGTAAATTCCCCGTCCTATTTTATAATACAACTCCTCCTTTCTTCTTTCCTGAAAAGAATCCAGTACTTTTGAAATATTATCAGCAGAGAACGGCAAATTCATTTTCTCCAGTTCTACCTGCAGCACATGTTCTCCCTTCTTTATAAAAGCTTTGTACTCTTTTTTAAACAGAGATCTTATCTTTCCCCTCGCACGCGCTGTTTTCACGATGTTAATCCAGTCGGAATTCGGCTTTTGCTTTTTAGAGGTCAGCACCTCTACCTGATCTCCACTATTGAGAACATAGGTCAACGGTACTAACTTGTGATTAACCTTAGCTCCGATACATTGAAACCCAATGTCGGTATGAAGCGCAAAAGCAAAATCGAGTGCGGTAGCTCCCTGCGGCAAGGTCCGAATATCACCATTCGGCGTAAAAACGAAAATTTCAGAAGCAAACAGGTTTAATTTAAAAGTATCTAAAAAGTCAATGGCATTAGGCTCCGGATTTTCAAGCAGCTCCTTGATAGTTTGCAGCCATTTTTCCAGCTCCGAATCATCCTTTTCGTTCATTTTATACTGCCAATGAGCGGCGAATCCCTTTTCTGCAATATCGTCCATGCGGCGGCTACGAATCTGCACCTCGATCCACTGCCCTTCGGGCCCCATAACCGTGACATGCAATGCCTCGTAACCGTTTGCTTTAGGCGTACTTATCCAGTCGCGGATACGATCCGGATGCGGCTTATATACATCCGTAATCGCCGAATAAATTTCCCAGCAGCTTTTCTTCTCTTCTTTCCCCTCTTCCGGGTCAAAGATAATCCTCAACGCCAAAATGTCATATACTTCTTCGAAAGGAATATTCTTGGTTTGCATTTTGTTCCAAATGGAATAGACTGATTTTATCCGGGCATGGATCTCAAATTTGATTCCAAGTCCCTCCAACTTTTCCATAACCGGCTTTGAAAAAAGCTCAAACAAGCGGTTCCTTTCATGCTGCGTATTCTTTAGCTTTAGCGACAGCTCCTCATACTTATCCGGATGCTCATACTTGAAACTCAAATCCTCCAGCTCTGTTTTAATAGAGTAAAGACCCAGCCTGTTGGCAAGTGGAGCGTATATATATTGCGTTTCGCCTGCAATTTTAAACTGCTTTGCTTGCGGCATGGAACCCAGCGTGCGCATATTATGCAGACGATCAGCTATTTTAATCAAAATTACACGGATGTCTTCGGACATGGTAAGTAGCAACTTACGAAAATTTTCAGCCTGCTCGGATGCCTTTTCGCCAAATACACCACCGGCAATCTTGGTCAGCCCGTCAACAATAGAAGCTATTTTCTTACCGAAAAGATTCTCAATATCTTCGACCGTGTAATCGGTATCCTCAACCACATCATGCAGCAACGCAGAGCAAATAGAGGTGGAGCCAAGCCCGATTTCACTCGCTACAATGCGTGCCACCGCCAGCGGATGCATAATATAAGGCTCTCCCGAACGGCGTTTTATCCCTTTATGTGCCTGATTAGCAAAACGAAACGCCTTTCCTATCTTTTCTATCTTTTTCCGGTGATTGGATCGTAAATAATCGTCTATCAACGCTTGATACTCTACCTCAATCATCGCTTGTTCATCCGCTGCTTTCTGTGTATTCTTATTTTCTTCCATACTTTCTATACTATTTAAACAAAAATACTAAAAAAAACAATACAATAAACACACAAAACGACTTATCTACTAAAAAAACAATCAATGTAACGAATAGAAAACTTTTTGAATCATCCTGATAATGAATTATTTTTAAACTATTGCTATCTTTGTAAAAACAACCAACTTTAATTTTACCATGAAACAAAATTATTTTTTATTGACAGCTTTTCTGCTGTTTTTCTCTGTAACGCTTTTTGGTCAACAGAGATATAATGCAGATGTAGAAAACGTAGGTGCGGATTGTGCAGTAACTCTCCCAGGAACTTTTAATACGGCGAATGCGAGCTTGCCTGATCCGTTCTTGAAGCTGAACGGTCAAAGAATGACAACTAAGGAAGAATGGACTTGTAGAAGACAAGAAATTTTACGTTTACTGGAAAGAACTTGTTATGGAACAAAACCGCCAAAACCATCTTCTGTTACAGGAACAGTCTCAAACTCTCAAATCACAGTAAACGTATCGGAAGGAGGAAAAAGCACTTCTTTTTCTGTAACTGTTCAATTACCAACCACAGGAACAGCTCCCTATCCTGCCGTTATCACGTTTGGTAATTCCGGAGCACAAGCCGCCACTCTTAGAAGCTGGGGAGTTGCCGTTATTAATTTCAATAACACGACAGTTGGCTCGGAACAAGGTTCTCGAAACAATAAATCAGGAGCGTTTTATACCATATATGGAAGTAACAGTAAAACCGGACTTCTCGCAGCTTGGGCATGGGGAGTAAGTCGTATTATAGATGTTATTCAAGCATCAGACGGAAAAATTATTAAATGGGATGCAATCGGTGTTACTGGTTGTTCCCGATTAGGAAAAGCTGCTTTTGTTGCCGGTGTTCTTGACCAACGTGTGGCTTTGACCATTCCGATGGAATCCGGTTCCGGAGGTATGAACATTATGCGTGGAGCTTATAGGGACCGTGACCCAAGCGGTGGTCAGAACGGAGCTCAATCTCCGCAATCGGCATATAGCGAAACTTATTGGTTAGGCGATGATTTCAGCGCTTTCACAAACAATCCGAACAACTTACCTGTTGATATGCACGAAGCAGTAGCTTTAGTTGCCCCTCGAGGTCTTTTTGTTATGGATAAAACGGCTGCGTCTGCCGGTCAGTGGTTGAATATTCCTTCTTCGCATGCAGCGGCAGTTGCCGGTTCGGAAGTATATAAAGCTCTTGGAGTAGGCGGTAACATTCACTATATGAATACGCCTACACAATCGCATTGTTCAGGACAGGCTTCTTATGATACCCAATTGAAAGATTTTGTAGATAAATTTTTACACAGAACGAAAGCGGCAGGTACTACTCCTCTTTTTACAGAAAATAACAGACCAAGCATGACTTCTTGGGTGAATTGGACAACTCCTACTTTATCGGGGAACCTTAATATCGGCGGCGAACCGCTTAGAGGTTTTGGAATTACAGTTTCTGTATCTCCGGCTTCCGGTGGTGGTAAAGTAACCATCTCTCCTGAATCTAAAGACGGGCGTTATGATGGCGAAACCATTTCGCTCACTCCGGTTGCGTCAACAAACTGGGAATTTGACGGTTGGAGTGGAGATGCTTCCGGAAGTAACGTGCCACTTTCCATCAAAATGGATAAAGATGTAGCCGTTACCGCTAAATTCATCCTGGTGGGAGATGATGTGGATAACAACCTGATTAAAAACGGAACTTTTGCCGGCACTACCGACTGGACGCTCGGACAGCATAATAATGCTACCGGAACATTCACCGGAACAGGAGGCGAAGGGACTATCACTGTTACCAACACAGGAACGGCTGACCACAATTTACAGATTATGCAAGCCGGTATTCCAATGGAAAAAGGAACAAAATTCCGCTTGACTTTCGATGCCTCGGCTGCTTCGGCAAGAGAGATGTCTGTATTTATGCAAATGGACTCAGACCCTTATACCGGTTACTTTGAAAAAGTGATAGATCTTACCACGCAAAAACAGTCATTCTCTTACGAATTTGAGATGGAAGAGGCAACCGATATGAACGGACGTATCGCCTTTAACGTAGGTACTGCAACCCCAACTGTAAGGGTAAGCAATGTAAAACTTATCCGCATTGCAGAGTTTGGCGGAACAACTCCAAAAGTAACATTGACACTGGATGCAAATGGAGGAACAGTTACACCGGGCAGTATCAGCGTTGAAGAAGGTGCGGCTGTCGGAACACTGCCTGTTCCTAATCGTCCGGGATACTCTTTCGAGGGTTGGTTTGACGACAAAGGTATAGAATACACTGCCGATACAAAATTGGCTGCCGATGCAACCGTTACCGCAGCCTGGAAAGCAACCGGAGAAAACCTTTCGGAAGAGGAATTGTTAGAGTTAATAGAAGAACTTAAAGGACAAGTAGTTCAATTGACTTCCGAAAAGGATAATTTACAAAAACTTTTGGACGAATGCAGAGGATTAACCTCTAATGAGAATCTTCGAGCATCGGGTATCTTGACTATCTATCCGAATCCGGTAAACGCAAACAGTGTATTAAACATCGAAAGCGCAAATTTGAAAACCGGCGATAAAATGGAAATTTTTGATATGCAAGGCAGACTCATTTCTGTTGATGTTGCTGCCGGTGATGCTGTAACTTCCATCAAAATCGGCTCTCTATCACAAGGAACATACTTGTTGCGTTTGGCAGGACAACGAGGTGTTAAGTTTGAAGTAAAATAAATTTTTTCCATCCCCGGTCTTCTTTTCATAAGAGAAGAAGACCGGGGATAAATAATAACTTAAAGAATAGGAGATTAACACATGAACAAATTACTCAAATCTATATGCCTGATTGCAGCGGTAATGATGACGCTGCCGGTGTTTGGGCAAACATTGACTTGCTCAAACGGAACATCCCAACAGACAAGGACAGTTAACGGCTACGATTACGAACTCTGGAGCGAAAGCGGAAGAGGTAATTCAACGTTGAATATCACGGCAAGTTCCGCAAATGGCGGAACGTTTAATTGTGAGTGGAGCGGTACAATAAATGTGCTTTCGCGTGCCGGAAAAAGATGGGGCAGTAATAGCACTACAACCGTATCTTCCGTAGGAAATATTACCATTGATTTTGAGGCAACATGGTCTTCTTCCGATAACGTAAAAATGCTTGGTGTGTATGGGTGGGGATATTATCCGAATGGACAAGCCCCCAGTGGTTTTGGTACTGAGATAGAATATTACATTATTCAAGACCGCGGCAGCTATAATTCTGCATCATCGGGAACGAACTCAAGAAAACGTGGTGAAGCAACGATTGACGGTATTGTGTATGAATTTTGGACAGCTGAAAGAAGAGGTCAAGCGAGTATAACAGGCAACGGTAAAACCTTTATGCAATTTTTCAGTGTTCCGAAAAACACCAGCAGTCATAGAACAAAAGGGTTAATCACTGTTTCCAAACACTTTGCAGAGTGGGCAAAAGTAGGTATGCCAATGGATAGACTATACGAAGTAGCGTTAAAAGTTGAATCTTATACCGGTAATACCGGTAATGCGAGAGGATCGGCAAGCATAACAAAGAATATTTTAACACTTGGTGGAGACCCTAACGCTTTCACGCTTACCACAAAGGCATCGCCGGCAGTAGGTGGGACGTTTACAAAAACGCCAAATGCGGCAAGCTATACGCCCGGAACTGCCGTACAAGTTACTGCCGTACCTGCCGAAGGATGGAAGTTCCTCAATTGGAGCGGAGATGCTTCGGGCACAAACGCTACAGCCTCCGTTACAATGAATGCAGACAAAAACGTAACCGCAAATTTCGAATTGACCGGTGTTTCTACCGTCAATATCTTGAAAGACGGAAATTTCCCTGCAAACAGCATCGGTTCAAGTTGGCAATTGAATACGGGAGAGAATTACGGAAATTCGGCGGCAACATCATCTATTAGCGGCGGGAAGGCAACCATAAACGTTACAAGAATAGGTGCTGAGGCGTATGAACCGCAACTTATCGTCTTACGTTTACCGCCTCGGCTACGGCTGCAAGAAGCATAGGTGTAGTAATTCAAAAAGCAACTGCTAATTATGACAGCTACGCTTCAAAGGATTTTGAACTGACAACTACGGCGCAAACCTATACATTTGAATTTGAGATGGAAAATGATAGCGACCCGGCATCGCAATTTGCATTTAACCTCGGGGCGGCTGCAACAGGTGTTACGCTAAGCGATGTCAAACTTGTGCATATTAAAGACTTTGAGCCGGAGGAAAAGGTAACTTTGACCTTTGACCCGAATGGTGGAACAATGCAAGGAGCAAATAGCATCAGCGTTGAACCGGGAGCAGCAATCGGAACATTGCCTGTGCCTACTCGCAATGGATACACTTTCGAGGGCTGGCTTGACGATAAAGGTGTAAAATACACTGCCGATACCAAATTGACTGTCAATGCGACCGCCACCGCATCATGGAAAGCAACCGTAGAAAAACCTACGGAAGAAGAATTATTAGAACTGATAAAAGATCTTAAAGGACAAGTAGCTCAATTGACTGCCGATAAGGAGAATTTACAAAAACTCTTGGACGAATGTCGGGGAACAACCTCTGATGAGAGTCTTCGTGCAGCACCAAGTTTGACTATCTACCCGAATCCGGTAAATGCAAACAGCGTATTAAACATCGAAAGTGCGAATTTGAAAGCCGGCGATAAAATGGAAATTTTTGATATGCAAGGCAGACTCATTTCTGTTGATGTTGCTGCCGGTGATGCTGTAACTTCCATCAAAATCGGTTCATTGTCACAAGGAACGTATTTGTTGCGTTTGGCAGGACAACGAGGTGTTAAATTTGAAGTGAAATAAAATTATATCTATATCCCGGTCTTCTTTATTATAGAAAGAAGACCGGGATAAATAATAACTTAAAAAAAAGGAGATAAACAAATGAACAAATTATTCAAATCTATATGCCTGATTGCAGCGGTAATGATGACGCTGCCGATGTTTGGGCAGACATTAACTATCCAAGGCGGCGGTAGAGATCAACAGACAAGTACGCTTAACGGCTACGATTACGAGCTTTGGAGCCAAAACGCAGCAGGCCGTTCTTCGATGACACTCACGGGCACCAATACCAATGGTGGAACGTTTACATGTGAATGGCAAGGTACAATAAATATACTTGCGCGTTCCGGAAAAAAATTTAGAAATAATGAAACAGTGTCTTCTGTAGGTAATATCGTAATTGATTTCGAGGCAACTTGGTCTTCTTCAGACAACGTGAAAATGCTTGGCGTATATGGGTGGGGGTATTATCCACAAGGGCAACAACCAAGTGGTTTTACCGATGAGATAGAATATTACATTATTCAAGACCGTGGCAGCTATAATTCTGCAACATCCGGAACGAACTCAAGAAAACGAGGAGAAGCAACCATTGACGGTATTTTGTACGAATTTTATACATGCGAAAGAATACGACAGCCGAGTTTATCCGGCACAAGTACTTTTATGCAATTTTTCAGTGTTCCAAAAAGTACCGGTAGCCACAGAACAAAAGGAATAATTACTGTTTCTAAACATTTTGCAGAGTGGGCAAAAGTAGGTATGCCAATGAATAAGCTATACGAAGTAGCAATGAAAGTTGAATCTTATACCGGCAATACCGGCAGTGCAAGGGGAGAGGCGAAAGTAACAAAAAATATTTTGACTCTTGGCGGCGATCCTAATGCTTTCACGCTTACCACAACAGCTTTACACCCTATGGGCGGAACGTTTACAAAAACACCGAACGCTGCCCGGAACTGTCGTACAAGTTACCGCCGAACCTGCCGGAGGATGGGAATTCCTTAATTGGAGCGGAGATGCCTCAGGCAAAAACGCAACAACCTCCGTAACGATGAATGCAGACAAAAACGTAACCGCAAATTTCAAATTGACAGGTATTTCCACCGTCAATATCTTGAAAGATGGAAATTTCCCTGCAAGCAGCATCGGTTCAAACTGGCAATTGAATACAGGAGAAAATTACGGAAATTCGGCGGCAACATCATCTATTAGCGGCGGGAAGGCAACCATAAACGTTACAAGAATAGGTGCTGAGGCGTATGAACCGCAACTTATCCGCCTCGGCTACCACAGCGAGAAGTATGGGTGTCGTAATTCAAAAAGCAACTGCTAATTATGACAGCTACGCTTCAAAGGATTTTGAACTGACAACTACATCACAAACCTATACATTTGAATTCGAGATGGAAAATGATAGCGACCCGGCTGCACAATTTGCATTTAACCTCGGAGCGGCTGCAACAGGGGTTACGCTAAGCGAAGTCAAACTTGTGCATATCGCAGAATTTGAGCCGGAAAAAACGTTTACTTTGACCTTTAACCCGAATGGAGGAACTCTGCAAGGAGAGAATAGCATCAGCGTGGCACAGGGAGCAGCAATCGGGACATTGCCTACGCCTACTCGCAATGGATACACCTTCGAGGGCTGGATAGACAGCAATAATGTAAAATACACAGAAGATACCAAATTGACCGCCGATGTAACTGTTACCGCATCCTGGAAAGAGATTAAAGACCTTTCCGGATTGAAAGGAGAAGTAGGCAATCTGCAAAAGCAAATTGAGGAACTGACTTCCGAAACGGAAAATTTAAAACTACTCTTGGAGGAATGTGAATAAATTGTTATAAAAATAAGTTAAGGTTAGTAAAATTCATGATGATAAGAGGCTGTCAAAATCTTGGCAGCCTCTTATTTTTCCCAACTTGTAGTTTTTATGCTAAAAAAGTTTCAGTACCTTTGCTCCTTAATAAATTATTCAGACAGAAACAATTATTTATTTGTTCATATTTTTTCGTATGGAATATAAATTTAAAGAAATAGAGCAGAAGTGGCAGCAGTATTGGAAGGACAATGCTGTTTACAAAGTAGAAATCGACCCGTCGAAACCCAAATATTACGTGTTGGACATGTTCCCCTACCCTTCCGGTGCGGGATTGCACGTGGGGCATCCGCTCGGATACATCGCTTCGGATATTTACAGCCGCTACAAACACCTGCAAGGATTCAACGTATTGCACCCGATGGGGTATGACGCTTACGGGCTGCCTGCCGAGCAATATGCCATTCTGACCGGTCAGCACCCGGCTGTTACCACCCAAAAAAACATTGCCCGCTACCGTGAGCAACTGGATAAATTAGGATTTTCCTACGACTGGAGTCGCGAAGTACGCACTTGCGAGCCTGAATATTATAAATGGACACAGTGGGCTTTCATCCAAATGTTTGAATCATATTACTGCAATGATGAACAGCAGGCACGACCCATTTCGGAATTGATCGCATGTTTCGGACAATACGGAAATGAAGGGTTGAACGCTGCTCAAACGGAAGAAATCCATTTTACCGCAGAAGAATGGAATTCTTTTGACGAAAAGAAGCAGCAGGAAATCTTGATGAATTACCGCATCGCCTATTTGGCAGATACAAAAGTAAATTTCTGTCCGGCACTGGGATGTGTATTGGCAAATGACGAAATCAGCGAAGGAGTTTCCGTCAGAGGCGGGCATCCGGTAGAACAGCGCGTAATGCGCCAGTGGAGTTTGCGCGTTTCGGCTTATGCGCAACGGTTGTTGGACGGCTTGGAAAAGATTGACTGGACGGAATCGCTGAAGGAGACGCAACGGAATTGGATTGGACGCAGTGAGGGGGCGGAAATACACCTCCCCCTACCTCCCTCCAAAGGAGGGGGAACGGCTCACTCTTTAAATTTATCTGAATCTTCATCATTCAAACCGTCATCATCTAAGCCTTTATCGTCTGAATCTTTGGATTCTTGTCCGCAGTATTATACAACGAGCGGGGTGAATTGGAATTTATTGTATGATTATGCAAAAAGGATGAGGGAAAAGCCGACAGAGGCAGAAAGCATTCTTTGGAATATGCTGCGCGGTCGTCAATTGGGTTATAAATTCCGCAGACAACATCCGGTTGACGTATTTATTCCCGATTTCATTTGCATTGAGAAAAAACTGATTGTCGAAGTTGATGGCGAATATCATCTTACTGACGAGCAAAAGGAGTTGGACGAAATCCGCACAAAAATATTAAACGAATGGGGATACACCATTGTCAGATATTCCAACGAGGAAATAAAAACAACCCCTCACGCCGTCATAGAATCCCTCCGCCTGACATTATCCTCAAAGAACACCTTTGAAAACACCACCAACACTCAACCTACGCACCTCTCCCCCTCCTTTGGAGGGGGCTGGGGGGAGGTCGTTGTTTTCACCACCCGCCCCGACACCATTTTCGGCGTAACCTTTATGGTACTTGCCCCCGAAAGCGAATATGTGCAGCAACTCGTAACGCCTGAACAAAAAGCAGAAGTTGACGCCTATTTAGACCAAGTGAAACGCCGCACCGAGCGCGAACGCATCGCCGACCGGAAAGTAACCGGAGTATTCTCCGGCTCGTATGCCATCAACCCGGTAAACGGCAAAGAAATTCCAATTTGGATTTCCGACTATGTGCTTGCCGGTTACGGTACGGGAGCGATTATGGCGGTTCCGGCACACGACTCCCGCGACTACGCTTTTGCCAAACATTTCAACCTGCCGATCATCTCGCTGATTGAGGGTGCAGATGTAAGCGAAGAAAGTTTCGATGCCAAAGAGGGTATTATAATAAACTCCGGCTTTTTAAACGGCTTGACAGTAAAAGAGGCAATCCAAAAGGCAAAAGAATATATCAAAGAAAACGACTTGGGCAATGTAAAAGTAAATTACCGCCTGCGCGATGCGATTTTCAGCCGTCAACGCTATTGGGGTGAACCGTTCCCGATTTACTACAAAGATGGAATGCCTTATCCGGTCGATGAAAAAGACTTGCCGATTGAACTGCCCGAAGTGGATAAATTTTTGCCGACGGAAAGCGGAGAGCCGCCATTAGGAAGGGCAAAAGATTGGGTGTATGAAGTTAAGTCTTGAACCAGGATTTTTACAAGATTAAAATGATTTCCAAGATTTACGTTGAATAAAATTATGGCAATAGAAGAACGAAATAAAATAACGCATGATGTAATTGGGGCAGCAATGGAAGTGCATAATGTTTTAGGCAATGGCTTTCAAGAAGTTGTTTATCAAAGAGCATTATCTATTGAAATGAAATTGCGATAAAGGTTTTGATGTTGGACAACGCAGAGTTGATTTTCTTGTATTTGGTAATATTTCCATTGAGATCAAAGCAATCGCAAATCTTGATGATTTACAATTAGCGCAAGCGAAAAATTACTTAGAAGCGTACAATTTAGAAACCGGACTGCTAATAAATTTCGGCAGCAAAAGTTAATACGATCCGAATAAAAAATAATCTTGACAATCATTTCAATCTTGTTAAAATCCTGGTTCAGACAATGATGATTGCAGAAAGTCGTACCGAAGAAAAAAAATATAATGGTAAAAGTGGTTGTGAACTTGATAAATAAAAACAATTAAAAATGAATTTATATGGAAACTAAAAAATATCCTCTCGAACTCAACACAATGCCCGGTTTCGCCGGAAGTTCAGCATATTATTTGCGATACGAAGACCCACACAATAATAACACGCTCGTCAGCAAAGAGGCAAACGACTATTGGGGCAATGTCGATTTATATCTCGGCGGAACGGAACACGCTACGGGACACTTGATTTACAGCCGTTTTTGGAACAAGTTTTTATTCGATTTGGGCGTTGTCTCAAAAGACGAACCGTTTCAAAAGTTGATTAATCAAGGGATGATTCAAGGACGGAGTAATTTTGTCTATCGAATCAAGGAAACTAATACATTCGTTTCGTATAACTTGAAAGATCAATATGATGTTACGCCCATTCACGTGGATGTAAACATTGTAAGCAACGATATACTGGACGTTGAAAAATTCAGGAACTGGAGTCCCGATTACAAAAATGCGGAATTTATCCTCGAAAACGGCAAATACGTTTGCGGATGGGCAGTAGAAAAAATGTCGAAATCTATGTACAACGTAGTCAATCCGGATGATATTGTGGAAAAATACGGAGCCGACACGTTGCGTCTTTATGAGATGTTCTTAGGTCCATTGGAGCAATCCAAGCCGTGGGATACAAACGGGATTGACGGTGTACACCGTTTCTTGAAAAAACTATGGGGATTGTTCTCTAAAGGCGATGAAATTTCCCTCTCCAACGACGAACCAACCGCAAAAGAGTTAAAATCACTGCACAAACTAATAAAAAAAATCACCTTCGATATTGAAAACTTTTCATTCAATACTTCGGTAGCGGCATTTATGATTTGCGTGAACGAACTGACGACCTTGAAGTGCAACAAAAAAGCCATTCTGGAGCCATTCGTCATTCTTATCGCCCCTTATGCTCCGCATATCGCCGAAGAGTTGTACCAAATGCTGGGCAACAATTCTTCCGTTTATAGTGCTAAATGGCCCGAATTGAATGAAGAATATTTGAAAGAGAACTCGGCAAAATACCCGATTTCATTCAACGGGAAAGTCCGGTTTACGCTGGAGCTTCCTGCCGGTATGCCAAAAGAAGAGGTTGAAAAAGTGGCATTAGAAAATGAACAGACCGTGAAAATAATGGAAGGCAAAAGCGCGAAAAAAGTGATTGTTGTCCCAGGCAAGATTGTGAATATTGTTTTTTGATAAAATTTATTATCTTTGTTCCAACTAAATAAATAGTTAAGTCATTAAAAAGTAAATATTATGAAACTTTTTCGTTATTTTCTGTTATTGCCGGTTTTATTGGTTACCTCTTGTGGAGATAAATATTATGTCACCGACGAGGTAATTATGAATACCAAGACTATGTATTATCCCATCTCTTCGAGAGATTGGATATTAATGGATACTGCTCCTACTGCGGAAGATCCGAACGAAGATTCCAAGTGGACTTATTTCTATTGTGATTTTAACGAACCAATATTAACTAATTGGCAGTTTAACAATGGGATAATGAATGCCTTTCTGTCAACAAATGACGGACCGGTAGCCGTTTTAGCTCCACTACCTTACGATAATTTCTTAAAAACTCCTGACGGTTTTATGTGGACAGAACAAGCTACGTGTGAGTTTTCTCCGGGAAATATTCGTTTTATCATTAAATACAGTGACTTTGAGATAGGAAGCAGACCATTACCATATACTTTTGCAGTTCACTATGCATGGTAATACGGATTTAAAAAAATTATTTTCTCATTAATATCCGAAACAAACAGGGAATCTTGTTGAAGTCAAGAGCAGTACCCGCTGCCGTAACTTTTTCTTCCGATTTTCTTTCGGGAGTTTTTATCAAAAACCACTGTTCTATTTCGTAGAATGGGAAGGGGTGATGTAAAAAAGAAGCCGGAAAACCTGTATTTGGATTTTATAAAAAGATTAGCTTTCGGGAGAAAAAGTTAAATGAAATCATACTTTCGGATATATTCTATCTTATTCTTATTTTTTTCAATGTGCTTTCTTATCCAAGGAAAAGCACAAAGCAGAGATTCTATTCGTACTTACGAATTGAAAGAAGTAACGGTTTCAGCACAATACGATCCTGCTCCTGCTTTTGAAAATAACCGTTTTACCAGCGGAAATATCCAAGTGGCTGAAAAAGTTCTGTTGAGCAACTTGCAACACACTTCCCTGTCCGACTACCTGGCACAAAACACCCCCGTTTTTATCAAGGAAAGCGGTCACGGAATGCTTTCGACCATTTCCCTGCGCGGGACCGCTTCATCTCATACATCCGTTTCGTGGAACGGATTGACAATCAATCCGCTTACGATGGGACAAGTAGATTTTAGCCAATTGCCGCTTTTCTTCTTTGACCGTGTAGCGGTGCACCCGGGCGGAGAAAGTGCACTTTATGGAAATGGAGCTATCGGCGGCAGCATTTCGCTTTCAAGCCGGCCGGTTTTCCATAAAAAATTCACATTCTCGCTGCAAGAAACAGCCGGTTCGTTCGGCTATTCGTTTACAGGAACAAAAATCCATATTGGTAATGAACGAATTCAATCCAAGTCGGCTCTTTTTTATAATCGTTCAGATAATAGCTTTACATTTTCATATAGAAATAAGGAAGAAAAGCAAAAAAATGCAGCCTACCATAATTACGGACTGTTGCAAGAGTTGGATTTCAAACTGAATGAAAAACAATACCTCGGCTTAAAGTTATGGCATACTTACTTCTTCAGGGAAATTCAACCCTCAATGCAGAACAATAATGACGCCTCGAAATACGAGGAAATTGACGACCGTTCTACACGAATTATGGCAGACTATGTGTTTTACGCACCAACGACACTCCGGGCAAAAATTGCATGGATGAACGACCATCAAGAGTACAAAGAAGATATTATTGCAGCAAATAATTTCATCTGCAACATAAATGCCGAGAAAAGTTTTAAAAACTTTTTGATAAAGGAAATCAACCTGAAAGGAGGGGCTGATGTTCAATACATTCGTCCCGAAGTTTTTGCCTACAAGGAGGGCATAGAAGAGTGGCGCACCGACCTTTTTCTCTTTTCTCAATTTCAGATTTTAAATCGTTGGGAGGTAACGTGTAATTTCCGGCAAGGATTTGTTTCGGGCATAGAGGTGCCTTTTACTCCTTCATTTGGAAGTTCGGTCAAAGTAATAGACAATCCACTTAACCAGCTTTTCTTTCGTGGAAATATCTCGCGCAGCTTTAAAGTGCCGGCATTAAACGACCGCTATTGGGGTGAAATGGATAACCGTTATTTGAAGCCGGAAGACGGATTTAACGTGGAAGCCGGAGGACGTTATTCGTTTACTCGCTCCGCCTACCGGTTTTCATTTGATGCTGCTGCCTACCGGAATGATGTTTCCAACTGGATTATGTGGATGCCTTACGGAAATCTGTGGAAACCACAAAACGTTGATCGTGTAGAAACTAAAGGTGTGGAATTAAACTGCAAACAAACGATTACGTTGCCGCACTCCAGCTATCTTTTATCGCTTAATTATGCCTATACACATGCCGAGGTAAAAAAAGGATTTCAAGAAATGCGGCCATTTCAAGGAAAACAGATGCCGTTATTGCCGGCACACACTTTTTCTGCTGTTTTCCAATCGCAAATTCGCCGGCTTTCATTCTCCCTGCAAGGAAGCTATACCGGTGGACGTACTACCGCCAATGTTTTCGATATAATGGATGCCTACTTTACAACTAATTTGACGGCAGGTTACCACTTCCTTTTCGGAAAGCATAACTTGAAAACTTCCTTAAACTTGAACAACCTCTTCGATGTTGAATATCAAAATATGCCGTTTAAAGCCATGCCGGGCAGGCATTTGTATGTTTCTTTGATTTATTCGTTGAATGAAGGATAAGCATATTATTTTACGTTCTTCTTAAAATCAAAAACCTTTAAATTACTAAAGATTAGCAGGTTAATTTTATTTCAACTTCCGTTCTTCCCCCTTTCAAATCATCTGCATAATCCGAATTTCTCGAATTAATACAAACCTGAGTCATTGACGTTATCCCGCTTTTTGACTCATCTTCTTCGTAATGAATTTTTTTAAAACAACATACAATATTGCGACAATTACCAAGCCGACAATCACATATTTAATATTATTATAGATCAAATCTCTGTTTTCGTAAGCAACTACGCCAACAAGCGCGAGAATAATATTCCAAATCCCTGCACCCAGGAAAGTATAGAGCGTAAAATTCCAAAAGTTCATTTTCGCCATTCCTGCCGGAAGTGAAATAACTTGCCGTATACCTGGTATTAAACGCCCAACGAATGTGGTCGTTTTTCCGTTCCGGTTAAAGTAATCCTCCGCCATTTCGATTTTCTCGCGGTTCAAGAATAAGATACGACCCAAACGACTATCGGCAAAGCGATAAATAACCGGCCGCCCCAAATAATATCCCAATGCGTAGTTACCATAGGCACCGATTAATGCCCCAATAGTACCGGCAAGTATAACGAGAAAAATATTGAGGGAGCTATCCTCCTGGCTGGCAAAAAAAGCGGCGGGAGTTATCACAATTTCCGAAGGAAAAGGAACAAGACAGGAACTTTCGATAACCATGAGTCCGGCAATTGTCCAATAATTCATATGGGTTTCATACCATGATGCTATTTTACTTATAATACTACTTAGAAAAGAGGCGTCTTCTGTTGATTCAACTGCAATTTGTGTCTGTTCCGCTACGATTTGCGCTTGTTCTACCACGACTACATTAGAATCCACAACTGTTTGTATCTGTGCTGCTGCCACCAACGAAACAAAAATTCCAACCAAAATAATTGCTACTATTTTTCTCATCCTAATTACAATTTTTACGACCGCAAAGATACATATTATTCAACAATAAATAGTATTTTTCTTCGTTTCATAATTAAGTTTATTAAAAAATGGAAGAAGACTTAAAAAATGCCCTGAAAGTGTTGAAAGCAGGTGGGGTTATATTATATCCCACCGATACAATTTGGGGGCTTGGATGCGATGCGACTAACGAGGAAGCAGTAAAAAAAATTTTCCAAATCAAGCAACGCGAAGATTCTAAAGCATTACTTTTACTGACTGACAATGAAGCAAAAATCGAACGGTTAGTAGAAGAAGTCCCGGATATCGCGTGGGATTTGATTAGGTTGAGTGAAACGCCGCTAACCATAATCTACTCGAAAGCGAGAAATCTGGCAAGAAATCTGATAGCCCAAGACGGAAGTGTAGGAATACGGGTTACGAAGGAAGATTTTTCAAACAAGTTGTGTGAACGTTTTCGCCTGCCTGTTGTTTCTACGTCTGCCAACATCAGCGGAGAGCCTGCACCTCAACGTTTTGATGAAATAAGCGGCGAAATAAAAAATACGGTAGATTATATAGTTTCCTATCGCCAAAATGATAGAGCAAAAGCAAAACCCTCGTCCATCATCAAGTTAGAGCCGAATGGAGTTGTAACAATTATCCGGAAATGAACAAAAAAGCGATACAACGTGCAAAATATATTCTGATAGACACTTTTTCTGCGCTTCTTGCGTGGATTTTGTTTTTTATTTTTCGAAGGATTGAAATCGAGTATCCACTTCTTCAAAATTTGTTCTATCCCGTTTATAACTTTTGGACGGTAATATTTTCCATACCGGTATTTTGGCTTTCGATTTTTTGGCTTTCCGGGTACTACAATAAACCATTTCGAAAATCGCGATTGTCGGAACTAGTGCAAACTTTTGTTAGCGTGCTGATAGGTTCGACCATCCTCTTTTTTGTGCTGTTGCTCGATGACCAAGTGGTTTCTTACACCGATTATTACCTCTCTTTTATTGTTCTGTTTCTAATTTACTTCTTTGTGGTTTACCTCTTCCGGTATGCTCTGACAAGGGTAACTACCCATCAAGTTCACAACCGCACGCTGGGGTTCAATACCTTAATCATTGGAACCGGCGAAAACGCCAAAAATATCTATGAACAGTTAAAAGGACTAAAAAAATCAACAGGGCATCTGATTTGCGGATTTATTTCGGAAAATAACAAAAAAGAAATCACCATAGATAAATCATTACTGCTCGGGAAAATGTCTGATTTAAGCAAAATTATTAAAGAGCAGGAAATCGAAGAAGTGATTATTGCTATTGACAGTAGCAACCGGGATGACTTATTTGCCATTTTCAATCAACTGTATGCTTACAACGTAGATATTCGTTTTACGCCGCAATTGTACGATTTTTTAGTGGGTGGAATCCGGCTTTCCACCATTTACGGAACTCCGTTGGTCAATGTGTTGGATAATAATATGCCCGACTGGCAACAAAATGTGAAGCGGATTATGGATATTGTCATATCTGCATTAGTTTTATTGCTTGCCTTCCCGCTATTCTGTTACTTGGCAATCCGGGTAAAATTATCATCCAAAGGAGTAATCTTTTACCGGCAAGAACGAATCGGATTACACGGAAAATCGTTTTCTATCATTAAATTTCGCACAATGTATGAAAATTCGGAAGGTGAAAAACCCAAACTTTCGAGTGAAAATGACGATCGTATAACGCCTTTTGGAAAAACATTGCGGAAATATCACCTGGATGAGTTGCCGCAATTTGTAAATGTCATAAAAGGAGATATGTCTATTGTCGGTCCCCGCCCCGAACGGAAATATTTTATCGACAAAATTCTCGAACGGGCACCTTATTACAGCTTGGTGCATAAAGTCCGTCCTGGAGTAACCTCATGGGGAATGGTCAAATACGGCTATGCCAACAACGTGGATAAAATGATTGACCGGCTCAATTATGATATTATCTATTTAGAAAACATGTCGTTAATGATTGATTTTAAAATACTGATATATACTGTGATGACGATTATTTCCGGAAAAGGGATTTGAAATTTTTGATGGAGAATTTGAAAAATATGTCCGGCAGGGCTTACTTTTTGTCATCAATAAACAATGAATAAAAAAGTTTTACTCGGAATGAGCGGTGGTACAGACAGTTCGGTTGCCGTGTTACTATTGCAGGATGCAGGTTATGAAGTTACCGGCATCACCTTTCGTTTTTGGGAGGAAAAGGGCAAAACCGGATACTTGGAAGATGCACAAGAGTTGGCTGCCCAAACAGGGATTCAACATTCTATCCTGGATGTAAGAGAAGATTTCCGGAACAAAATAGTTTGTTACTTTATAAATGAATACCTGCAAGGAAAAACGCCTGTCCCTTGCACGCAATGTAACAATCTTTTTAAATGGGCGTTATTGGAAAAAGAAGCCGAAAAGCTGCAAATTGCCCATATCGCAACCGGACATTATGCCAGCGTAAAAAAGCATAACGGATCATATTATATCCACGCAGGTACCGACCCGGATAAAGATCAATCCTTCTTCTTATGGGGACTTGGGCAAAATATTCTGCAAAAAACAGTACTGCCGTTAGGTGAATACACAAAAAAAAGAATCAGAGAAATAGCCGCCGGAAGAGGATTTGCAAAAATTGCTTCCAAAAAAGACAGTATGGGGGTTTGTTTTTGCCCCGGAGATTATCGTCCGTTTCTTTTAAAAACGCTCCCTCCGAATCAGGAGATAATTCGTCCGGGAAATTTTGTCAATGAAAACGGACAATTTATCGGCAGACACAAAGGATACCCCTTTTATACCATCGGACAGCGTAGGCAATTAGGCATTCAACTAAATTATCCTGTTTTTGTAAAAGAAATTATTCCCGAAAAAAACGTGGTTGTGCTGGCTAAAGAAGAAAATATGTACCGGCAAACGATGTTCTTGAAAGAATGGACATTGCAAAGTCCTGTTGAAGTAATTGAAAAACAGAATATAATTGTAAAAATACGCTACAAAAAACAACATAATTACGGAATAGTTTCTTACGCAGAAAACAACCGCTTAAAAGTGATTTTTGACAAGCCGGTCGCAGCGGTGGCTCCGGGACAGGCAGCTTGTTTCTACATTCGCGACAGGGTTGTAGGGGGAGGAATTATTGAAAATTGAGAATCAGGAAAATGGAAAAAGAATGTTTTCGCTTACTAAAAGATAGATTTTTAAGGTATGTATCATTTAACACTCAGTCGAATGAGAGTAACTCAAACACACCTTCGTCCAAAGGTCAATATATACTCGCGCAGGAAATTGCCAATGAGCTTCGTCAAATAGGCTTAGCAGATGTCTCTGTAGATACAAACGGCTATGTTATGGCTACTTTGCCTTCCAATAGCAACAAAAAACTACCTACAATCGGTTTTATTGCCCATTTGGATACAAGTCCCGATGCTTCGGGAAAAGTAAAACCACAACTGGTTTATTATGACGGAACAGATATAGTGCTGAATGAAAGCCAACAAGTAATTTTGCCGGCACAAGTTTTTCCGGAAATGAAACAATATGCCGGGCAAGAGTTAATCGTAACAGACGGAACATCTTTGCTGGGTGCAGACGATAAAGCCGGAGTGGCTGAAATTATTACGGCGATGGAGTATCTGCTTTCTCATCCGGAAATACCACACGGGACAGTCCGCATTGCTTTCACACCGGACGAGGAGATTGGCCGGAGTACTGATCTTTTTGACGTAAAAAAATTCGGAGCTGATTGGGCCTACACGGTAGACGGCGGCGAAATAGGTGAATTGGAATACGAAAATTTCAATGCGGCAAGTGCCGGTGTCTCTTTCTACGGACGAAACGTACACCCCGGATATGCCAAAGCGAAAATGATTAATGCAACCACGTTGGCACGCGAGTTTGCCGATCTGCTCCCTTCGCATGAAGTACCGGAACATACCGAAGGTTACGAGGGATTTTATCATTTAGTAAAAATGGAAGGGACAGTGGAAGAAGCCTTTTTAAGCTACATTATCCGTGACCATGACCGCCTCCAGTTTGAACAACGGAAACAGAAAATGCAGAATGCCTGCTCTTTCATACAGCAAAAATATGGAAAAAATGCTGTTCAGCTTACATTGAAAGACCAATATTACAATATGCTGGAAAAAATAGAGCCGGTAAAATATATTGTAGATATTGCCGGCGAGGCAATGCAAAATTGCGGCATAACGCCAAAAATCAGACCTATACGCGGAGGCACAGACGGCGCGAGGCTTTCATTTGAAGGATTACCCTGCCCCAATATTTTTGCCGGTGGACATAATTTTCACGGACGATTTGAGTTTATCCCTGTCCCATCTATGGAAGCTGCGGTAAAGGTTATTCTTGAAATCTGTAAAATTGTGGAAAGAACATCTTTCTAAAAAAATGTATCGAAGTCAGAAAATATAAATAACCGGCAAAATGCCTATCGTATTGAGAATACCAATAGCGGTAAACCAAACAAAGTGCCGGTTTCTTAGATTTCCACAATTCGATTAGTTTCCGTACCGTGCCCCAAACCCAAATTACGAGAAAACTACCGCCGGCATAAACCAATCCGGCATTTTCCGGTAAAATTGTATTGTTTTCATGTTGTTTTATTAATTTTCTTCTTTCAAACACAATAGCCGGCAGTTTTGTTTGTGGGGGGATATTACTTTATCACACTTCCCGTCCCCTTACTTATCTCACTTGCTTTCGTAATAATTACTTTTTTTACTCCGGCTTGGATGGCTTGGAACGAATTCTCCAACTTTGGAATCATTCCGCCTTGGATAATCCCTTTCTCAACATATTCGTCAAACAATGGGCGGGTAATTTCGGAAATCACGCTTTCATCATCGTTTTCGTCCATCAGAACACCTTTTTTCTCGAAACAGAATGCCAGCGTAACGTCAAAATACTTAATCAATGCCTTGGCGGCTTCTCCGGCAATGGTGTCGGCATTGGTGTTGAGCATATTTCCCTTTTTGTCATGCGTCAGCGGAGCTAATACAGGGACAACACCCTGATGAATCAAATCGGCTAATATCTTGGCGTTCACCTCTTTTACGTCGCCAACAAAACCGTAATCCACTTCTTTTACCGGACGTTTTTCCGAGCGCATATAGTTCAAGTCGGCACCAGTCAATCCCAATGCGTTGATATTCAATGCTTGCAATCGTGCTACGATGTTTTTGTTGACCAATCCGGCATAAACCATCATTACAACTTTCAGCGTCTCCTCATCGGTCACGCGCCTGCCGTTCACCATTTGGCTCTCAATGCCTAAGCGCGATGCCAATGCCGTAGCCGAACGTCCGCCGCCGTGTACTAATACTTTATGTCCCTCTATCGAGGAAAAACCGGCCAAAAGTTGTTTCAGCGTCTCTTCTTCCTCTACGATTTTTCCTCCGACTTTGATGAGTGTTAATTTTTCCATTTTTATCTATTTATACTAATTATCCCCAATATATTATTCATAATGATTCGAATCCTTTTTCTTCATTCTAAAATTATCCAAGTCAAACATTGCCGTAAACAACTGCTCATGATACATCGTTCTCTCTACCAAGTGCAGCGAATAAGTAAATTTCAAACTAACCACATCGGTTTTGATAAAATTGACATAAAAGTCGGCGCGGTTATATTCTGTCGAACGGTAAAACGGATCACCCCAATATACTTTATTACCATGGTCGCCGTAAAAAACCTGCTGCCGTCCACCTTTGTAGTAGGTGTTAAACAGTCCGACAGCTTTGTATTCTACTTTTATTTCTGACAAAAATCCTTGCGGGGCGTGAAACTTCCCGATGCTTCTATCTCGCTCTACACCGGCTGTCCAGCCTACATTTGCTTCTAATTTTCCAAAATTATATAACCCCTTTCTTCTCAAATCAATTCCCAACGAAGCCCACACCAAGCCATTGTCATGCAACCCTTCGGAAACAACCGGATCTTTTTTTGCCGCAAAATGGTACATATAGCCAAAAAACTGACCGTAGAACAAGTGCAAATTGTATCGCCCCGATAAACCTACAAAAAATGCCTCGTTCGTCTCCTTCGTTTGTCGCCCTGTCCAGTCGAGCCACGCATTTATAAAGTATTTATTCGAGCGTTTTTCCAAAAAGATACCGGTCATCAGCGGTCGATAATTCCAAATCGAATCCTGAATAAACATTCGGGGATATTTTTCCAACACCATTTTTCGGGGAAAAGACCCCATATAAAAACGGACTTTCCCCTCAGATTCAACTTCAACCGGAGGTACCGGCACATCTATGGCACGAACATCTCTATATCCGCGAGTAATTGGAAGATATTCATAATATGCGATTAAACCGGAATAATCAACTAATTTATCGCTGCCAAATTCGCGCATAAGGTCAGCCCCGACAAAAATACGGTTTTTCTCTCCCCAGCCCAGCCCCACTTCAGGCATAACGCGAATACCCGCCATCGTCTGCGAACTTCTCAGTTGCGAACCGGAAAATTCATTATTATCAAAAAAACCGTGCATACCGGCCTTCCACAAAAATTTCTGTGAAAAGGCAGAGCTGAAAATGACTATAAAAACGAACAAAATAATGGATTTCTTTCTCATTTCTTTTAAGTGAAATTTATTTTGTGCAAATGTAGCATTAATTTGTTTTATTGCGAAAAACATTTATTTTTGTAATAAAATATAAAAACGCATTATGGCAACAATAACATTCACTTATGACGCTCACAATCTTCAAGCAAAAAACTTACTGAATTATATTTAGCAAGTGGACTTTTAATCCCTAAAATCGAAGAAAAATCGGGTTTGGCACAAACATTTGAGGACGTTAGAACAGGGCGTATATCACGCAATCAAAAGAAAAAAAGTGAAACAAAAGACAGAAAAATCGAAGAAATTAACGGATAAAGATTTTTTTATAAAAATTGAAGAAATCGAAAATCCTAAATATGATTTGGACTATACCCATACTTTTAAGAAAAGTGTAAGAACAAATTACGAGTCAAACAAAAATTTACAGCAATTATTAACCACAATTGAAATTCTGGTACAAACAGGCGATTTACCTTCCGAATATAATCCTCACCCATTAGCGGGTTTTCCGTAAAAAAAGATGAAAAAGTAATGGAATGTCATATAGAAAGCGATTGGCTACTTGTTTGGATACAGAATAACAGCGTGTTAACACTGATGTTGTTTGATATAGGCAGTCATTTCGAGTTGTTTTATTCTAAAAAATTGAGGAGAGGTATTTTAAGTTAATGATAACACATAAAGAAAAATGGTATTAAATTATATCTGGGTCGGATTTTTTATTGTCGCTATGTTGGCAGCATTAATACAATGTATTATTTTTGGTGATTTTGCTGTTTTTGAGCGAATTGTAGCAAGTACTTTTGAAATGTCGGAAATGGCAGTGATGAAAATCGCCCTGCCGTTGGGAGGCGTAATGATTCTTTGGCTGGGATTGATGAATATCGGCGAAAAAGCCGGAGCAATCAATTTCTTATCGCGAATTATCGGACCGTTTTTCTCCAAATTATTTCCCGAAATACCTAAAAACCACCCTGTAAATGGGCAATTATTAATGAATTTCTCGGCAAATATGCTCGGTTTGGACAATGCAGCTACGCCGTTGGGATTAAAAGCAATAAACGGATTGCAGGAGTTGAATCCGCAAAAAGACACCGCTTCCAATGCGCAAATTATGTTTCTCGCAATTAACACTTCCGGGCTGACCTTAATCCCGATTGCAATTATGGCACAGCGTTCCATACTGGAAGCCGGCAATCCAACGGATATTTTCGTACCGTTGCTTATTACCACTTATGTTTCCACGTTAACGGCAATTATCTACGTGAGCATCCGTCAAAAACTGAATCTTTGGAATAAGACGGTTATTGGCTGGCTCGGATCCATTACCTTGATAATCGGATTGATTGTTTACTATTTTTCGCAAATGGATAAAGAGACCATGATTACCGTTTCCAAGGTAACAAGCAACGCTTTACTTTTCAGCATTATTATTGCATTTATCGGTGGTGCCGTTTACAAAAAAGTAAATGTGTATGATGCCTTTATTGAGGGAGCGAAATCGGGATTTGAAACAGCCGTAAAAGTAATGCCCTATCTGATCGGAATGCTTGTTGGAATCGGCGTTTTTCGTGCATCGGGAGCTATGGATTATCTGATAGACGGATTTCGACTGCTTTTCTCGCTTTTCCCGATTAATACAGACTTTGTTGATGCACTGCCTGTAGCACTGATGAAACCGCTTAGCGGTAGCGGAGCCAAGGCAATGATGGTAGAATCTATGATTGCCAACGGGGTAGACTCATTTGTCGGTCGCCTTTCCTGTATCTTTCAAGGCGCTGCCGATACCACATTTTACATCATCGCCCTTTATTTCGGTTCGGTAGGAATAAAAAAAACGAGGTACGCCGTTACCGCAGGATTAGTTGCCGACTTTGGCGGAGTAGTTGCAGCTATTCTGGTAGCTTATCTTTTCTTTTGGTAAATTTGATCTACCTTTGATATAAGAACCTGTTTGAATTAATTATGCGAATCAGGAATTGAAAAAATGCGACAAAAGGCTATATCTCCCTTACGCTGAAGGCGTTTAATATGGATAACCCTTTCAGTTCGGGGTATGAGGAACGGCTATCTCTCTCCGAACTCCCCTCTTTGTGTCCTTTGTGCCTTTGTGGGAAATTATGGAGACACCAAAAATTATCGAGTACTTTATATTTTAATGAATAAAAAGTTAGAAACACATATAAAAAAATGAGCAACCATATTAAAGGTCACTCATTTTTTTATTAGTTATGAATCCTTATTTTATCTTTTTTAAATATAGAGTTTCTTTTTCGCTTGGTGCGAAAGGAGTGCTTACTTCCTTTAAGTTTATCTCCGGAAATAGACTCAACAGCAAGACTCATCATTGGCATTTCCGGCATTCCTAATTGCGGTATAGCCATTATCGTTACTGTTACTACATTTCCATTTACCGACCAGGTTACACCTCCTTCTTCTCCTTCTTCCTCTTCACAAGGGTCATACAGAAAAAAAGTATTATCAGCTTTAAATTCAAAATAACCTTCAAAATCACAATCTTCCATCTCACTTAATGCCTCACTGGAATAGGCGCTTTTATCCATTTGCCATTTACCTACAATTTTTTCTTGAAGATTTTCGATGGTACTACCATTTCCATTGTTCCCGTTATTTCCATTGCTTCCGTTATTTCCATTGTTATCTTTATCATCATCTTTATTACAAGATGCGAAACCAACACATAACGCCAAAATTACAACCAAAAACTAACTATTCTTCTCATAACGAACTAATTGATTTGTTAAAAAATTATTTCACTCTGTTATATGTTCTATTGTAAACTTCACTTCCACTAATAGATGCCTTCATTACAAGTTTATCTTCAGTTAAAACGATAGAATAAGTGTCATTATTATTACCTGATTTAATTGTCAAATTATTTCCATTTTTTTTCCATGTACCTGTGATTATAGGGTTATCGGCTATACAACTATTCAACTCCTGGTAATTTCCGCCTTTTATGAAGTTTCTGAAACTTGCCGTATCGTTTAATTCACATTCGCTTAATGAAGGAGTGCTTGTAGGGGTACTTTTATCTAACTTCCATTGACCTTCAATGCTTGGCTTTTTTTTATCTTCATCTTTACTGCAAGATGCAAAACCTGCGATCAAGGCTACAATCACAGCCAACGACCAGAATTTAATCACATTTTTCATAACAAAAATTTATTTGGTTAATAATAATATTATCTATTCACGCGGAATTTTTCATTCCCATTTTTAAAAAAATCTACGATTTGGTTAGCGGCGGCAAGACCTGCATTTACGTTTGCCTCTGCCGTTTGAGCACCCATTTTCTTAGGAGTACAGAAATAGCGAGTGGTAAACTGTAGCATTTCCTCATTATTGGCAGGCAAAATATCGGTTGCATATTTGAAATCGACCCGCCCGGTCATCAACTTTACCATTTCAGGCTCGTTGATTACCTCTTTGCGTGCGGTATTTACCAGCATAGCACCTTTCGGCATTTTGTTGAGCAAATCATATCCGATAGAATTTTTTGTTTCTGCTGTTGCCGGAATGTGTAATGAAACAACATCACAGGTTGCGTACAACTCTTCAGCTGAACTTAACGCTTTCACTCCGTCTTTTTCAATCACTTCTGCCGGGCAGAAAGGATCGAATGCGAAGATTTCCATTCCAAAGCCTTTGGCAATACGGGCTACATTACGTCCTACGTTTCCGTAAGCATGGATGCCCAGCTTTTTGCCGAATAACTCGGTTCCTGAGGTGCCGTTAAACTGATTGCGTGCGCCAAACACCATCAGGCCTAACGCTAATTCGGCAACAGCATTGGCATTTTGCCCCGGCGTATTCATCACGCAAACACCGGCTGAAGTGGCGGCAGCCAAATCAACATTATCATATCCGGCGCCAGCGCGAACGACAATTTTCAAATTCTTGGCAGCATTCAACACTTCCGCATCAATGATGTCACTACGGATGATGATTGCATTTGCATCTGCCACGGCATCTAACAACTGTTGCTTTTCCGTATATTTTTCTAATAAGGCAAGCTCAAATCCTGCACCTTCAACAATTTCTTTAATACCGTCCACTGCAATTTTAGCGAATGGTTTATCGGTAGCTATTAATATTTTCATTTATTTATAAAATTTCTAATGTGTCGATTACGATATATAACACACATCAATAAAATCTTTTTTATTACACCTAAATCGTATGATAACCAAACAGTTTTTTCATTTTTAAAGTTTTTAGATGATTGTATTAAGCGTTATTCTTTTCAAATTCAGCCATACAATCAACCAATGCCTGCACACTTTCGATCGGCAAGGCGTTGTAGGTCGATGCGCGGAAGCCGCCTACCGAGCGGTGCCCCTTGATGCCGACCATTCCTTTAGAAGTCGCAAATTTCATAAAATCGGCTTCCAAGTCTTTGTATTTTTCCTGCATAACGAAGCAGATGTTCATGCGCGAACGGTCTTCCTTGTTGGCAGTTCCGACAAACATTTTACTGTTATCAATTGCATTGTAAAGCAACCCGGCTTTCTCAATATTTCTCTTTTCCATTGCTTTCAATCCGCCTTGCTCTTTCAACCATCTCAACGTCATAAGTGAAGTATAGATAGGCAATACCGGAGGCGTATTAAACATGGATCCTTCTTTAATATGTGTGCGGTAGTCCAACATGGTAGGAATATAGCGAGAAACTTTTCCAAGCAATTCATCCTTGATAATCAAAAAAGTAACTCCGGCAGGTCCAAGATTTTTTTGTGCGCCTCCATAGATAACACCGTATTTGGAAACATCAACCGGACGTGAGAATATATCAGACGACATGTCGGCAATTAACGGAACGGGCGAATCAAGATCTTTCAACAATTCGGTTCCGTAAATCGTGTTGTTGGTTGTAATGTGGAAATAATCCGCATCAGCCGGAATGGTAAAATCTTTCGGAATAAAGGTGTAGTTGGCATCAGCCGAAGAGGCAACTTCTACCACTTCACCAAAAGCTTTCGCCTCTTTTTGCGCTTTTTTAGCCCACACACCGGTATTCAAATACACCGCCGAGGAAAATCACTGAATATCCTTCCGGAATATTTAACAACTCTTTGAACAAGGCAACCGCTTCGTCCATAACCGGCTGGAAATTTTTGGCACGGTGGCTGATTTCCAAAATGGATAAACCATCATTCTCAAAATCCAATACTGCTTGAGCAGTTTTTTCAATCACTTCTCTTGGTAAGATAGACGGTCCCGCATTGAAATTATGCTTCTTCATTTGTATTTGAAATTATTTTGAAATTATATATTAGAAAATTATTTTTAATCCTCAGCTTAATAAACATCAATCTTTCTTGTTTACTTAAAAAGCAAGACGAGCCAAAAGTAATACTTTTTTCATAACCATGAAAAAAAAACTTCTTTTTTTTGTTAACAAAAAGAAGTTTTTTTTCATTTAAATCGCATTTTTATTTCATTAAAAAGAACAAAATATTATTTTTCTTACTGTTTTTTTGTCTTTTTGATTTTTTTACCTCTCGGAAATCAAAAATGACTAACAATTTGCTCTTAAAATTTCTTTTTTGTATTTCTTTTGTTAATTGCTACCAAATTATCATATATTTACCGTGCCTAATTTAAGAAAAGAGATAAATGAAAAACTTAAAAAAGTAAATACAATGAGAAATCCGGCAGAAACAATTGGAAATTTAATTGACAAGCAAAGCGTAAGTTTTATAAGTTCTATTGATAAAAACGGCTATCCGAACACAAAGACGATGTTGGCTCCGGTTAAGCGAGAAGATATCAAGATATTCTATTAGCATGCCAACCGGAATAATCCAAAAACTTGCATCTATTTTTGCGACAGGCGTTTCTTTCGTGATGTGATGCTGAAAGGAGGAATGGAAATGATTAGACCTCTTCGCCAAGACGCAAAGTTTTTTAGCATTAATTATTTTCCGAAGAATTCTATTGATGATATGAATACAAAGAAAGATGCCTGGAAAGATGAATTTTCTATGTATTATCAAAGAGAAATGAACAGCGGAGATTTTATACGGTTAAAATTTACAGCAGAAAACGGACAGTATTATAGTAATTTTCGTTCAAAAGATTTTGAAATAGAATAAATGTAGGGTTGTTTCGTTTCAGAGTTTTGTCTTAACTTTTGTTCATAAAATGGTTTAATAAAAAAAGGATTTTGCAGTTTTTACTACAAAATCCCAACTTGTACCTCGGATGGGACTTGAACCCATACGATCGCAATGATCACAGGATTTTAAGTCCTGCGTGTCTACCAATTCCACCACCAAGGCATCCTTGAGAGCGGAAGACGGGATTCGAACCCGCGACCCTAACCTTGGCAAGGTTATGCTCTACCAACTGAGCTACTTCCGCGTTTATCACTAACCTCTTGTGATTAGCGAGTGCAAAGATAAAATCTATTTTTAAAATTGCAAAAAATTAGGAAAGAAAAAAATGTCATTTTTTCTTTATTTCTCCAATCATCATATAACAAATCCAGCCCAGCAATAATCCTACACCCAAAATGACTATCCACAAGAAGATTTGTGTTTCAAAAAAAGACGGTTTTTCTATTTCAGGCACTTCTGGTTTTGGATCTATTTCTTTCAATGCGCTTGTTTTTAATACAGTTAATCCGTCCGGTATGTTTTTCTCGAAATACTCCATGTCGTATTGCGGTTTTGAAAGCGTTTTGTCACCGCAGTAGAGTGTATAATTTTCGCCTTTTTCCAGATAGAGAGTAAGGTAGCGGCTTAGCTGATAGAGGCTTATTTTATTTATTTTCAATGAATTATTATCCTTATTATCAATAATGATTACGGTAGTGGAATCTATCTGCATATTGTAAAGGTCTACCGTGTTTTCTACTTTTGAAGAGAGAATAAAAGAGGGGGAAGGAAGAGAAAAATAGAGTTTTTTATTTATATCATATTTTTTTCTCGAAAACCATGCTTGACGGTAGTAAGGCTGCTTTTCCTCTATTTCAAAATGAATTTTATTGATAAGGTAACTCCGCTTAATGTCAGGAAAATGGATATAAGAACGTTTGTCTGTGCTGTCTTCTTGAATAAAACTTCCAAGAGTGACTTCCGTGTATTTTCCTAAAATTTCATCATACCGGTATTTTCCGGCATTCAGTACACGAATAGGGTCTTTTTGCGGATTGTCAATCAAAATCTCATAGTAACGATACCTTCCTGCAGGAATATCAATAATCAGCATTTCACTTTCAGTATCGTATTTCACGATTGAATTTGCCGGTGCTTTTTGTTTAACGGCATACCAAACTTCATTGTTGTCGCTTCCTCTCACGGAAATGTATTTCGATATTTCGGCATTTTGAATGATGACATAGAATTGTAGAATCTCTTCTTCCGTCTCATTATCTATAACAATACGAGTGATACTGTCTTTTTTGTCAAAATAATTTTCAACCATTTTGTACTCATGGAAAGAGGATGTTTGGGTTTTCGGATTTTCCGAACGCAAGAGATAAGGTATTTCTTCGTCCGACAGCTGTTTTTTTATCCGGATATCTTCCAGATTCGCCCTGGAAACAGCCAGTACTTCGGGCGTAAGCAACAAATGATAATATCCACTTTCATCTACCGGCGGAATGTCGCATTGTCCCGTAAAATGCTGCGCCCCGCAAAAAAGCGGAACAAAAAAAACCAGCACAAATAATCTTGATCTTATTAAATTTTTCATTCTTCATTTCCCTCCTCATCCTTCTTCAAAAAAATCTTCAATTTCTGATAAAGAAAAGGAATTACCAATAATATAATTCCAAGTACAATAAAGGCAATAATACGCCCTGTTTGTTCCATTTTCCATACATCATACGCATACAATTTGACGATTATTAAGGAGAAAAACGACAGGGAAATGATGCGTAACGTGCGGTTTTGCTGCTTCATGCCGGTTATCATTAGAATAAATGAAGAGATTCCCCACAAAATCGGATAAATAATATTGTGGCTCATTTCTAATAATTTGCCCCTATTTGTATCGGTCAGGAACGACATCAGCAGAATATTATCCGTTTCGCAACTCAAAATAATAATGGAAATAATCGCGATAAACCAATAAATAAGATGCTGAATGTCTTTGTTTAAGCATTTTTTCTGATGTTTCAGTAAGAAAACAAAATACAAGACAAGGCTCGGAACAGCAAGGTAGTGTACCGCGAAATATCCCCAACCGGTTAATTCGCCCACTTCGACAGCTATTCTAACTTTGTAAACGACAAAGCTATATGCGATGTATAAGACAGAGGCGGCGGCCAAAATACCGTAAAGCAAATCCCGCCAATTCGTTTTGTTCCACCGGATAATTGACAGTATACTAATAAACGTATAAGTATAAATTCCATATATCATCAGGCGGAAAGACTGCACACCAAAACGTTGGTTCATTTGATATTGCAACTCCAGGAAAAACGTAAAAAACAGCAGGATAATTCCTGTGAAAACAAATAGACGACGCAGATTGAAAACCGTTAATCCGGACAAAAATTCCTTGTCTTTTTCTTTCTTTAACAGGAATAAATTTATCCAAACCGTAGCGGTAATGACAAGCCCGGTAATAAATGGCTTGTTGAGAATAGTTGGAAGTATTTGTATTTCCTTTGCATAAAAATCAGCCCAATCCATAAGCAATGCACCCATTACTAACAATTGAATGACGGCGAAACCGTATTTGAAAATCCGGATGTCCGACTTTTGCCACAACCAAAGTAAAATCACAGATTCAGCCGCCCAGAACATCGTAATGGCACATCCGCTAAGTTGGATAGGAACAGCAAGACTGATGAAAGTCAGCACAACGGCGATCAGTAAATAAATCAGATTTTTATCTATTTTTTTGTCTTTAAAGAAAAGAATCATCGGTATGGCGTTCAATACGGCAATAAGAATCGTAATAATACCCTTAATGTTTACCGGATAATTGTCAAATATATAAAGCGCTGCGGCAAACAGCAAAAGGTTGTTGCTCAAAATAATGAAGACTTGGAACGGTGTAATATTCCGGTTACTCTTGTAATGGTCAATTAACGCGAGTAAATAAAACTGCACGAAAAACAAGCAAATAAAAACTGTTGCACCAACCTGTTGCGCCGTTTGAAAACGGGCTATTAACCAAACCCAGAAGAACAACTGTGTCAAAATGTAGGCAATCACGCTAAGCTGCCGCCACTGTTTTTTGAATGCTAAAATTAGCATTCCGGTATTGAGAACGAGGATATAAGAGAATGCTACGATATAGTTACCAGTTCCGGTCGAAACCATCAATGGCGAAACAAATCCGCCCAGCAGAGAAAAGATAGCCAGCTCTTTCCGGTCATATAAAATAGAGAGAAAAACAGAGAAGCCGGTAATCAGTATGATATAAACTGTGATATACAGCACCGAAATACCACCGCCAACAAGAATAGAAGAGAATGCGCGATAGTTGTTTTTTAATTTATGAGCGACACCAATAACCAATCCGCCTACGAAAATACCGATAGCAACCCGTCCGGTTTCGTTAATCCAATTTTGGTCAATGGCATGTTTTACAAAGTAGGCAATACCCAGTACTAAAGTCGTAATACCGATTTTGCTGAGGATATTTTCTCCTATTAGCTTCTCAAAATCTCTCTTTTCTTTCTTAACCTCCGTTTTTGGGGCATGTCCGGCAACTGGTTTTTCAGGTACTTCTGCCACAACCGGCATAATGACTTCTTCCTCTTGAATGTCAAAAATAGCCGGCTCTTCTTCTTGGATAAATCCGGCAACCGGTTCTTCTTGAGTATAAGGCATTTCCGTCTTTTCTTTCTCCTCATCCGGCGTTATGGTAGCGATGGTTTCCGTCTCTTGGACATAAGCCGGCATATATCGCTCCTGAACAGTATTTTCTCTTTCAGCAACATCAACAAAAGATATTTTTGCCATCTTAACTTGCTCGTTCAGTTCCGAAAGCATTTTTTTCATTTTCCTGATTTCGTACTCCATTAAACCTATACGATTGAGTATCTTTTCTTTTAATGAATTGATAGTAAGAAAGATGGCGATAAGTCCGGCTATGACGATTATAATTAGCAATTCTTCCATATTCTCTTTATATTTTATGTTTTGAAAGACAAAGATACGTTTTTTTGAGAAGCGAAACACATTTAATGTAATTTTGGTTTTTTGTCATTAATCTCATTTAACTTATTTTTTGGAAAAGTGAGTAATTTTTTCTTTTTGATAATCAATAAAATAAAAAAGACTCAAACTAAGGTATTTAGTTAAGGTTAAAACCTTTTGTTTTTGCGTATAAGAATTTACGATATTTCTTTTATAATTTGTAAATCTTATAAAAATATAATTTACGATGTTTTTTCACTATCTTTACAGGACTGAAATTTAGAACAAACTTTATAAGAAAATATGCCGAAAGAAGAAATTAATGTGGTCAGTCGTAGAATTTTACTAAAAGCCGGTACGTGGTTTTTCCTGTTTAATGCGATTTTTATTTTGCTGCTTTCATTTCGTTATTCTTTTTTGATTTCCGATAAATTGATCGCAGAAAATCCGTTTTATTTTTTTTCATTGACACTCAGTCATTTTGTTTTTTTGAGTTTTATTCCTTTTTTCTTTCTGTATACGCCGGTCACAATTTTAACCAAAAACCGGTGGACAAGCATGATTTGTGCCGTGATAGGGATTACGCTCCTGCTGTTTGTGTTAATCATTGATACCTATATATTTTCGCTGTATCGCTTTCATATTAATAAGTTTGTGATTGAACAGCTGTTAGGGCCTGATGCGGGACAGGTTTTTGAGTTGCCTTTTGTATTGTATCTGTTGGCAGTACTGCTTTTCCTACTGGTTATAGCCGGAGAGGTTTATCTTTTTCGTTTGGCGTATTGGGTCGCAGGCAAGAGCCGCATGTTGTATCTGTATATTATTTGCGGCATACTGGTTGTTTTCGGACTGTTTACTCAAATCAAGCACGCTTATGGCGAGGCAACAAGTGACCGGAGTATAACCGGTCTTGATAAATATTTCCCACTTTGTACGCCGTTGAATGCGAATAAATTATTATCAGTCCTCGGCGTAGAAGTAAACGATGATCATATTGTTACCGATTTTGCCGGTAAAAAATATGCTTACCCGAAAGTTCCACTCAACACTTCGCCCACTGGTAAAAACATTGTACTGATTGTATTGGATTCGTGGCATTATGAAACAATGGATAGTATTGTGTCGCCTAACTTATACCGGTTTGCACAAAAAAGCTCTTTCTTTTCCCGCCATTACAGTGGCAGTAATGGTACTCGAACAGCCGTTTTTTCTCTTTTTTTTGGGTTACCCGGAATGTATTGGGACGATTTTCGCGACCAGCAAATTAGTCCGGTAATGATTGACGAGTTGCAAAAGAACAATTACGACATAAAACTTTTCCCAAGTGCCTCTCTTCGTAATCCGCCGCTGGATAAGAATGTGTTTGTTGCTGTTGCAGACCAATGCGCAGCGACCGCCGGACTGAACGCCTGGCAGCGCGACCGTGCTTTGACGAATAATTTCCTGTCGTTTTTAAAAAATAGGGATAAAGCTTCTGCACCGTTTTTCTCGTTGCTGTTTTACGATTCGCTGCACAGTATGATTATACCGGAAGGATTCAAGCCGCCGTTTACGCCTACTTGGATGTATCCAAAATATGAATCGCTGGGCAAGGATGTTGATCCGACCAAGTTTTTTAACCTGTATAAAAACATGGTATATTACTTGGATACTATTTTCGGAGAGTTAATTGCCGGAATGGAAGCAGATGGATTACTCGAAAATACAATCATTATCGTGACCGGTGACCATGGACAAGAGTTTGACGATAACAAGAAAAACTTTTGGGGACATAACGGTAATTTTTCCGATGCGCAAATTCGGGTGCCTTTTATTTATTATTCTCAAGAAAAAGAACCACAGGCTTACCACCACCTGACAAGTCATTACGATGTAGTTCCAACGTTAATGCAGGAAGTTTTCACGGTGCAAAACCCGGCAAGCGATTACTCCATCGGCAAATTGTTGTTCGACACCACCGGGCATAAGTTTCACATAGTTGACAGCTACATTGCCTTCGGAATAATCGACACTTCGGGAATAATTACCAACATCTACTACGATGGGAAATATGAAATTTTGGATAAAAAGTTGAATCCGTGTAATGAAGTAAATATTGATACTTTGTTGTATGAAAAGGCAATGAGAGAGATTACTTCCTTTTATGTGGAATAGAATTTTAAAAGCTGTTTAAGTTATTCAACAGTTAGCCCTGAACCAACGGTTAGCCTTAATAAATAACTCAAACAGCCTCTTAAGGATATTCCGGTTAAAGTTAGGGTTAATGGGTTATTCCGAATATTTACCATTTTACAAAGAATAATAAGGGATAAAAACTTTTGTATATTTTTACACTACCATTTTTATTTTGTCATAAAACACAAAAAAGAGAAATAAAGTCTCCCTCATTTCTCTTTTTTGATAAAAATATTTTCTAATTGATTCTCTAACCCCAAAATCAATCCTTCACTTTTGCGCAAATAAATTCTCTATTCATGCGAGCGATATTAGCAATTGAAACGCTTTTTGGACATTCGGCTTCGCAAGCACGGGTGTTGGTACAGTTACCAAATCCAAGCTCGTCCATTTTGGCTACCATGTTTTTTACGCGGGCAGCAGCCTCAACACGACCTTGCGGAAGCAATGCCAATTGAGATACTTTTGCCGAAACGAACAACATTGCCGATCCGTTTTTACAAGCCGCCACACAAGCACCGCAACCGATACAAGAAGCTGCATCCATTGCTTCATCGGCAGCAATTTTTGAGATTGGAATTGCATTTGCATCAGGTACACCGCCGGTGTTTACGGAGGTATAACCGCCTGCCTGGATAATTTTGTCGAACGCGTTACGGTCAACCATTAAGTCGCGAATCACAGGGAAACCAGCCGAACGCCAAGGTTCAACGGTAATAGTTTCGCCATCTTTGAATTTACGCATGTGTAGCTGACAGGTAGTTACATCTTCATCTGGTCCGTGAGCGTGACCGTTAATGTAGAGTGAGCACATTCCGCAAATACCTTCGCGGCAATCGTGGTCAAACACAATCGGTTCTCTTCCCTCGTTGATGAGTTGTTCATTCAACACGTCCAACATTTCCAGGAGTTTCAAAAGCACCTTTGGCTTTTGGGTCGGCTTGCCGCCAAACTTTGAGTGTTATATTAATTGTCTTTTCCATTTTTATTAAAGTAAACGAGTGAGAAGTAGACGAGTAAACGAGATACGGATACTCGTCTTTTCACTCAAATTAATTATTGTTTTTTAATTCTCCATTGTTTTTACTTCGTATTAAAGCAACAAGTATTCGTCTAACTTCCACATTAAAAAACTGAATCTGTTTAAAATCGTCATCATTAATTAAATCAAGATTTTTTGAAATAATCAACTGGGGTTCTAATTCAGAAGAAATACCGAACGAAATAAATAAAAACCGAACAATTCATCTTTTGGAAAAGATTTGGTTGCTTTATAGATCAATGTAACTAACTGCATTGATTTTTGCTAAACAATCAAATCCTTATGAATCATCTTTTCTTTCTCGTTACTTGTTTACTCAATACTCGTCTACTTCAACTACGCTTTATAGTTACGTTGTTGTCTTACAATAAATTCATAATCAAGCGGTTCCTTGATTAATTCCGGTTCTTTATCTTCTCCGGCATATTTCCAGCAGGAAACGTATGAGAACTTTTCATCATCGCGCAATGCCTCTCCTTCTTCAGTTTGGTACTCTTCGCGGAAGTGTCCGCCGCAAGATTCTTCGCGATTATACGCATCAATCGCCATTAAGTAACCGATTTCAATAAAGTCAGCCACACGAAGTGCTTTTTCCAATTCCACATTCAAGGTGCTTGCCTCTCCCGGAATACGAACATTTGACCAGAACTCTTTTTTGATTTCCTTAATACGCTTCATCGCTGTTTCCAACGATTCTTTAGTACGTCCCATTCCTACGAAATCCCACATCACCAATCCAAGCTCTTTATGCAACGAGTCTACCGAACGTTTTCCTTTGATGCTCATCAACTTCTTGATTTTAGCTTCCACCTCTTTTTCTGCCTGTGCAAATTCAGGCAAATCGGTGCTCATGCGGGGAACGCGGATTTGGTCTGCCAAGTAATTTTGGATAGTATAAGGCAACACGAAATAACCGTCAGCCAACCCTTGCATCAATGCCGATGCACCTAAACGGTTTGCGCCGTGGTCAGAGAAGTTTGCCTCACCGATAAAGAACAATCCCGGAACCGAAGTTTGTAATTCGTAATCGACCCAAACACCACCCATAGTATAGTGAATGGCAGGGTATATCATCATCGGCGTAGCGTATGGATTTTCGTCTACGATTTTTTCGTACATTTGGAAAAGGTTGCCGTAACGGGCACGAACCACATTTTCGCCTAAACGATTGATTGCATCCGAGAAATCAAGGTAAACAGCCAAACCGGTTGCACCTACACCGAAACCTGCATCACAACGCTCTTTCGCAGCACGAGAGGCTACGTCGCGCGGTACCAGGTTTCCGAAAGCAGGATAACGACGCTCCAAATAGTAATCACGATCCTCCTCTTTCAAGTCGGTTGGCTTCAATTTGCCGGCACGGATAGCTTCGGCGTCTTCTTTTTTCTTTGGTACCCAGATACGCCCATCGTTACGAAGCGATTCGGACATCAGCGTCAATTTAGATTGAAATTCGCCGTGAACCGGAATACAAGTCGGGTGAATTTGAGCAAAACAAGGATTTGCAAAATACGCCCCCTTCTTATATGCCTGAATCGCTGCCGATCCGTTAGAAGCCATTGCATTGGTAGAAAGAAAGAACGCATTTCCGTAACCTCCTGTTCCTACAACAACCGCGTGTGCGAAGAAACGCTCAACTTTTCCTGTTACCAGGTTACGGGCGATAATACCGCGTGCGCGACCTTCAACCACTACTACGTCCAACATTTCGTAGCGAGTGTACAATTTTACCGATCCTTTGTTTACCTGACGGCTTAATGCCGAGTATGCACCCAGCAATAATTGCTGTCCCGTTTGACCTTTGGCATAGAATGTACGTGAAACTTGCGCGCCTCCGAACGAACGGTTATCCAACAGACCGCCGTATTCGCGGGCAAAAGGAACACCCTGTGCCACACATTGGTCGATGATGCTGTTAGAAACTTCAGCCAAACGGTAAACGTTTGCCTCACGAGCACGATAGTCCCCCCCTTTCAATGTATCGTAGAAAAGACGGTAAACCGAATCACCATCGTTTTGGTAATTTTTCGCAGCGTTAATACCCCCTTGTGCCGCGATTGAGTGTGCGCGACGAGGAGAGTCTTGGATACAGAAGTTCAAGACGTTGAAGCCAAGTTCGCCGAGCGATGCGGCAGCCGAAGCTCCGGCAAGTCCCGTACCCACTACAATGATGTCCAAACGGCGTTTGTTGGCAGGGTTTACGAGCTTTTGGTTTGCTTTGTAATAGCTCCACTTTTCAGCTAATGCTCCTTGTGGAATTTTGGAATTTATAGTAGTCATAATGAATATTTTCAATTTTATGATTTAATATTTTTCAATGTTCTTTATTAATAAATTGGTGCAGAACAAAGATGTTGGATATAAAATGCCACAACAACCAATGCAAAACCGAGGAAAATTACGGTTGCAAAGATGTTAGCGATACATTTCCAGCGGTTAAACCAGATTTGGTTGCTCCATCCGATTGTTTGAAGGGCACTCCAAAAGCCGTGTGTCAAGTGGAACCACAAAGCGACAAACCAAATCAAATAAAGAATACAAATGATTGGATTGCTGAACCAATATTGGATGAAAGCAGCTCCATCGGCAACACTTGTTTGTACTCCGTCCAGCATAACATAGTGATTTCCAAGAATTTCGGCAAACTGCATTTTGTACCAGAATTGAGCAAGGTGCATAATCAATCCCAACACAACAATCGCACCCAAAACGAACATGTTTTGAGAAGCAAAGTCTACCCCTTTCGGTCTTTCCGAAACAGCATATTCCTGACTTCCACGTGCTTTTTGATTTTGCAACGTCAACATGAAAGCATACGCGATATGAACCAGAAATCCGCCTGCTAACACAGCCGTCCCCACTAATGCATACCAATTAGCACCCAGAAATTCACATATCGCATTATACGCATCTGCCGAAATAACAGCCACGAGATTCATTGACATGTGAAACACCAAAAAAAGAATAAGGAAGACCCCCGATATACTCATAATCAGTTTCTTCCCAATCGAAGATTTAAGTAACCACATAAATAATAAAAAGTTTTTAGTGAATATTTAATATTAGATATTTTAACAAAATTTCTTTGCCACGCAAAAATAGATTAAACACTTGAATATTCAAAAGAAATAATTGTCTTTTTCGGGAGAATTGAAGAAAAATTATTGGAATTGTGGAAGTGGCTTGGAGTAAGCCTCAACGAAGTTATTTTATTTCTTTCTTGAATGCGGTTAAATTTATGATTTTTATTGTTTTGCTTTTAGTCCTGTTTCGAATAATTTTGGCATCTCCCCGGTACTAAATAACCGGAGTTTCACTGTGCTGTCGAAAAAGAAATTTTTAAAAGGAACGAATATTCTCATGAAGATTTTTTAATTCGCCCCATAATTCAAATCCCGTTGATAAATCACGAGCCCAAACTCCGGGGCTATTGCCAGCAAGTGATCAAAAATATCGGCTTGAATCCCTTCATAGGCAACCCACGCTGTATCACTTGTAAAGGCGTATATCTCCAGCGGTAAACCTAACTCCGTCGGTGCAAGTTGCCTGACCATTTTGGTTAAATTTTGATTGATGCCCGCGTGGTTGAGTAAATAGGCGTTGCAATATGCTCTAAATGTACCGATGTTGGTCAGCCGCCGTCCATTTACAGAACATGCCATATCATCATTTGAAAATTCCGACAAATTAAATTCCTCTATCTCCGAAAGTGTCTTGTCGATATAGGGACGTAGTATTTTAATTTTCCGCAAGTGTTCGATTTCATTATCGGTTAGAAAGTGAATACTGCTCATACTGAACCATATAGAGCGTTTAATACGCCGTCCGCCGCTTTCAAACATTCCGCGCCAATTTTTGAATGAGGAAGAAACAAGCTCGTATGCAGGAATAGCAGTAAAGGTCATATCCCAGTTGCGCACTTTTACTGTCGTCATGCTAATTTCCACAACACTTCCGTCGGCCCCATGCTTGGGAATTTCAATCCAGTCGCCCTTACGCACCAAATCCATTGCCGAAAGTTGCACGCCGGCAACCAGTCCTAATATCGGATCTTTGAATATCAGCATCAATATTGCAGTGAAAGCACCCAGTCCGGTAATAAAATAAGCCGGGCTTTTCCCTGCTAAAACACTAATTGCCAATATAATGGAAATAATTATGGCAATAACTTTAAGTGCCTGGATTATTCCGGTAATCCCTACTTTATGAGTTCGATTCCGAATATTGTAAATATCAAGAATAACATTCAGCAAAGCATCAAATAAGGATATAAAAATGAGGATATAATACAGACTGAGAGCCTTTGAAATCATGTCGAAGGTTTGCGTATTGCCGTCAAAAATGGTTGGTAATCCTACCGAAATTACCACCGCCGGAAGCAGATGAATTGCCCGGCTGAGAAGTTTTCGTTCGACAAGCAAGTCATCCAAATTTGTTTTTGTTTTTTTGATAAAACTTTTAAGCACCGGCAAAACAATCATTCTTGCGAATAAATAAGCAATAATCGCAGTACCGGTCAGTACCGACAATTTTACAAATTGAGCAGAAACTACTATATCGCCGATAACTAAGTCATTATCCAATGAAAATAGATTCAAATTGTACATAATAATTTTCTTTATTTCAAATAATATTTCAGCCAAACATCAGGTACCTGATTGATACTCGCCAACCGGTAATCTTCGTAGGTACACGAAAAAATGCGTTTTCCCTTCATTGTCGGAATTTCGACCCACCACCGGTTATTCAGATTGTTGTTGTAAAAAATCATTTCATCATTTCCGATTAAGTCGGGGATGATATATTTTTTATAAGTGTCAATCGTGCGAACAGGATAATCGCCATACCGGGTGTTCAACGCTTCGATAAAATGCCAGATAATTTGTGCTGCGAGTGCTGAAGTTTGGTCATTATTGTCAAAATAAGGATTGACTTCAAAAAGTCCGAAAGCAGAAATCCGGTCGCTGAAACCTGCAAACCGGGCAAGCTGGCAAATCTCTTCGCCAAAAAGTCCGTTGGGAGAAGGGAAACCATTGCCTGGAGCATCACTTTGCCTCACTGCCGACATATCTAAGCTGAGCAGGTCGCAATCGCGAAAAATCGGTTCCGACTGCCCCATATCTCCTCGCAGGGAACCTATGCGTATACCGAAAAAATTACGCTCTTGCAGCATCGTCAGCTGTTCGTTTGAGCAAAAATAATTCTGATAACCTAATAAATCCAACCGTCCAAGTCTTTCATCTCCGAGCATCTGATTGAGAAATGTAAATGAATCAAACGTATCCGGTTCTTTCCGCAGGTCAACTTTTGAGTCGATGACCGACACGCTTACTTCGTCCTTGTTCTCCTTCAATCCGTCAAAAATCGAAACCGTCAAATCTTGCGTTCCGCCGATAACGATAACAATAACTTTTTGTTCATTCAAGTCGGCAACAATATCGCGCAGGGCAAAACGCATATCTGTGGGTTTGTTGCCTTTTTTTATATTACCGAGGTCGCAAATTTGCAATTTTTTGAATCCCCCTCTCAATGTGTACAAATGTTTCCGCACCGCATCAGGAGCCAGCGCAGCACCTTTGTTTGCACTGTTCAACTCTGATTTTACGCCCACAATTGCCACATTATAGTGCTCTGTCACCAACGCCGACTTGAAAGAATCTTTTTCTGGCAGAAAATGAAAGTCGGAAGGTAACTCTCCCGGTTTGTCAAAATAAATATCAATATCCATTTTTATCTATTCGATTTTTACATTTCGGACAAAAATACAAAAAATGATGAGAATTCAAATTTAATCTTTTGCCTGTCTTTATTTTTTATTTCCTTATATAGAAAAACAGAGTTTCCCACAAAGACACAAAGAACACAAAGTTTTATTGCCAAATTTTGCTTACCTGTTTTTCTATGATAATAAAAAACAAATACCACGTACACAACAACAATAGATTTTGCAACATGGTTATGAATCAACGTACGGTTTACAAAACCGCACAAGTCTTTTCCTAACTCTTTATTTTCTCGTTAAATAATTGTTTATTAACGATTTGATTTGAATTAATATTTTCAAATGCAAAATTCATCCGGTTTCGATTTTTCATTACATGCTTTTGCTATTTTGTCAAATTTAAACTACTTTTGTTATTTCTTTAGTAACATTTCAAAGTAAAAAATTTAGAAATGATAATCTTTTAGAAAAGAATGATATGAGAAAAAAGTTAGTAATTTTATTTTTTCTGCTTGTACCGGTAGTAGGTGTGCTATTTCACTCGTGTTGCAATTGCAATGAAGAAAAGATTTTACAAATTTATATACAAACGAAAGTCTCGTAGAATATCTTGATTACAAAAAGGATATTTTGACTTTGAGTTTAAGTGCTGGGGTGATATTTGTAATACATTAAATACCAACTTAACAATTTAATTACTATAAAGCGATATGAAAACAATTAAGCATTTAATTTTTAGCGCATTATTACTATGCGCTGTTGGAAACTCATTGTATGCCCAAGAGGATGGTTCCAAAGTGTATCTGGGCGTAGGAGTCGGATTGGACTATGGTGGTCTGGGTGCCAAATTAGAAGTTTTGCCGGTAAAATATGTCGGAGTATTCGGCGGAGCAGTCAAAATCCTTCCCGACAAAAAAGTGTCACCTAATTTAATGATTATGTACGGTTATAATGCTGTTTTTAAAGGTACCGATTTTTACTCCAAGCAGTATAATATGACCTCCTACGGAGTAACTGCCGGAGTGAATCTTGATATTAAACTCGGAAGGAAAGGGCATAAATTAAGTACCGGACTATTTATTCCGTTCCGTTCTGAAAAATTTAAAGACAATTATGATGCGGCAAAAAACGACCCAAATATAGCAATCTCCAGTGAATTGTTGCCATTTACATTGGGGGTTGGGTTTAATTTTGCGTTATAGAGAATATTTGCTATAATCTCAAAAAAAGACACAACAAGTGCAAGTTTGTGCGAGGACCAACTCCGTCATCGTAAGGGTATCATTTAAGAAAATTCAGTAAAAGCAAAAAATAAGCGTTTTTTTATTTTTTGCTTTTACTGAATTTCCCATATTATTATTTACAGTATCCCCATGCCGCATAGTCGTAATGAAAGAACTTTCAAGCCTACCGCCCCATCAGTACTAATAAAATATTTACATCACTCGGCGAAATTCCGGGAATCCGGCTTGCCTGACCGATTGTTTCAGGGTCAATTTTCATCAGTTTCTGGCGCGCTTCGGTAGAGAGGGAATGAATGGTGGTGTAATCAAATTTTCCTTTTATCCGGATGTTTTCCAAACGGTGGAGTTTTTCGGCAATCATTGTTTCGCGGTCAATGTAACCTTGGTATTTTAATAAAATTTCGGCTGCTTCAACAATTTCCGCTTGCCGGTCCGGAATTTTACTCATTTCTGCTTTTAGGGCAGGAATAACGGCCGCCAATTTTTCGAGTGTTAACTGCGGCCGGGCAACCAAATCGACCAACCGGCAACCGTGTTTCAATTCCGCTGTCCCGTTTGCTGTCAAAAAACCGTTGATATACGCCGGTTTTATTGAATAATTACGGATGAAGTCGACTAATCGATCAATTTGCTCTTTCTTTTCTACATAAAGCTGCAACCGCTCTTTTCTGGCTAATCCGAGTTTGTGCGATTTTGGAGTTAAACGAGCATCAGCATTATCTTGACGAAGAAGTATGCGGTATTCTGCGCGAGAAGTAAACATCCGGTAAGGCTCATCTACCCCTTTTGTGACTAAATCATCGATTAATACGCCGATATATGCCTCATCGCGACCCAGCGTGAATGGTGTTCCGCCATGGCAGTTAATGTGTGCATTGATACCGGCAATAATGCCTTGACCGCCTGCCTCTTCATAACCGGTAGTTCCGTTTACTTGTCCGGCAAAAAAGAGGTTTTTGATGATTTTTGATTCTAATGTATGGGTTAGTTGCGTTGGGTCAAAGAAATCATATTCGATAGCATACCCCGGACGGTAAATACGGATATTTTCCAGCCCTTTTACTGTTTTAAGCGCATTCAGCTGAATATCAAGCGGCAGGGAAGAAGAAAATCCGTTGAGATAATACTCCTGTGTGGATTCTCCTTCCGGTTCAAGGAAGAGTTGGTGCTGCGTTTTTCCGGCAAAAGTAATGATTTTCGTTTCTACACTTGGGCAATAACGCGGACCAATACTTGTAATTTGACCGTTATAAAGCGGCGAGTCGGGCAATCCCTGTCGCAGGATTTCGTGTGTAAGCTCGTTTGTGTAAGTAGTAAAACAGCTTTTCTGTTCCAACGGGCGAGGTTGAAAATCGAGATATGAAAATTTATGAAAATCGTTATCCCCGTCCTGTTTTGCCATAACTGAAAAATCGACCGAACGACCGTCAATGCGCACCGGCGTACCGGTTTTCATCCGGTCGTTTTTTATACCAAAACTTTTCAGTTGCTCCGTAATTCCGTAAGAAGAAGGTTCGGAAATTCGTCCGCCGGCGATTTGTATTTTCCCACAATGAATCAATCCGGCAAGGAATGTACCAGCCGTGAGTATCACACACTTTGCCTCAAAAACAGCATCCATACCAACTTTCACCCCCGTAACGGTACCGTCTTTGACGATAAATTCGCGAACCGTATCTTGCCAAATGTCGAGATTATCGGTATTTTCCAATATATTCCTCCATTTCTCGCTGAATTTCTGCCGGTCGGATTGCGACCGCGGACTCCACATGGCGGGACCTTTTGAGCTGTTCAACATCCGGAATTGAATTGCAGTCATATCCGTTATGATTCCACAAAAACCACCCAGTGCGTCAATTTCACGCACAATCTGCCCTTTGGCAATTCCACCGATAGCGGGATTACAACTCATTTGGGCAATTTTGTGCATATCCATTGTGATAAGCACTGTTTTTGATCCGAGATTGGCCGCCGCCGCCGCCGCTTCGCATCCGGCATGTCCGGCTCCTACAACGATGATGTCGTATTTAAAAGTCATTTTATGATTGTTTTGAATGCGAAAGTACAAAAAATTCCTTTACAATCCCCTAAAAACAATTTTTTACCTAACTGGAAAGTATGTGAATAAGTAACGATATAGAAACGAGCAGATTGCTTTAATATAAGATTCTTTTTGAATAAAATTTAAACAAACTCTTATAACATTACTCTTTATAAATAAGTTTTTTGCATGTAAAATTCATTCACTGTTTGGAACTTTTCATTAAAATATCCCTGAGCTTATTTCTTAATTTCATTAAACTTTATATAAATATCAAAAAACAGTTAAGTTTTACCAATAAACAAAAAAAGAGGATGACTTTTCAGACATCCTCCTTATCTAAATCAATTAAATTTTCATTTTATTCTGCCGCAGTTTCTGCTTCTGGAGTTGTTTCCACTTCGGTGGTAACAGCCTCTTTTTTCTTAGAAGAACGACGTGTTCTTGTTGTCTTTTTAGCAGTTTTTTGCTTCAACATATTTTCGTTGTAGTCTACTAATTCGATAAAACACATCTCTGCTGCATCACCCAAACGAAAACCGGTACGAATAATACGCGTGTATCCTCCCGGACGATTTGCGATTTTTTGAGCAATCTCTCTAAACAACTCGGTTACAGCTTCTTTATTTTGCAAATATGAGAATACCGTTCTGCGAGAATGTGTTGAATCTTCTTTTGCTTTGGTCAACAACGGCTCCACATACTTTTTCAATGCTTTGGCTTTGGCAGTTGTTGTATTAATCCGCTTGTGCATGATTAAAGAAGTTGCCATATTGGAAAGCATTGCGTCTCTGTGGGCACTTTTTCTTCCTAAGTGGTTGAATTTCTTATTGTGTCTCATTTTATTTTTTACTCTTTATCTAATTTATACTTCGAGATATCCATACCAAATGAAAGGTTCAGGTTATCCAACAATTCATCTAATTCGGTCAATGATTTTTTACCGAAATTTCTAAATTTAAGCAGGTCATTCTTATTGAATACGACCAATTCACCAAGAGTTTCCACATCGGCAGCTTTCAAACAATTCAAGGCACGAACAGACAAGTCCATATCAACCAATTTTGTTTTCAGCAACTGACGCATGTGCAATACTTCCTCATCAAATTCTTCGTTCTCACCACCATCGCTCGCATCCAATGTAATCTTTTCATCAGAGAATAGCATAAAGTGGTAAATAAGGATTTTCGCTGCCTCTTTCAAAGCATCTTTCGGGTGGATAGAACCATCGGTTTGGATTTCCAAGATTAACTTTTCGTAGTCGGTCTTTTGCTCCACACGATAATTTTCTACTGTGTACTTCACATTCCGTATTGGTGTATAGATAGAATCAACTGCGATTACACCTATTTCCGCATTCGGATTTTTGTTTTCCTCAGCAGGAACATATCCACGTCCTTTTCCTATTGATAACTCAATTTGAAAACTTGCACTTGAATCTAAGTGACAAATAATGCTTTCCGGGTTTAAGACTTCAAATCCGGTCAAACTCTTTGAAATATCTCCGGCTTTGAACACTTCTGTCCCCGAAACGGCTATTGTAACCTTTTCATTTTCTACTTCGTCAACTTTTTGTTTAAAACGTACTTTTTTCAGGTTGAGTATTATATTGGTCACATCTTCGATTACTCCCGGAACGGTTGCAAACTCGTGATCTACTCCATCTATCTTGATGGTGGTTATTGCAAAACCTTCCAACGAAGAGAGAAGAATACGTCTCAACGCATTACCGACAGTAATTCCATAACCAGGTTCCAACGGACGAAATTCAAATTTTCCTTGAAAGTTGTCCGCTTCCAACATGATAACTTTATCGGGTTTTTGAAATGCTAATATAGCCATGAATCTATTATTTAGAGTATAATTCAACGATCAGTTGTTCTTTGATATTCTCAGGAATGTCGGCTCTTTCAGGGATGTGAAGGTATTTGCCTGACATTGTTGCATTATCCCATTCCAGCCAAGGATATTTACTGTGGTTGAAACCGGCTAATGCATCGCTGATTACTTCCAATGATTTTGATTTTTCACGAACGCCTACTATTTGTCCCGGTTTAAGGGTATAAGAAGGGATATTCACTACTTTTCCGTCAACTACAATATGCTTATGTGAAACCAACTGGCGAGCAGCCGAACGAGTCGGAGCTAATCCCAAACGGAATACAATATTATCAAGACGCGACTCTAACAACTGTAGCAACACCTCGCCTTTGATACCTTTGGTACGAGAGGCTTTTTCGAACAAGTTGCGAAACTGTTTTTCCAATACACCATAAGTGTATTTTGCTTTTTGCTTTTCATTTAACTGAATGCCGTATTCCGAAGTCTTTTTTCTTCTATTAACACCATGTTGTCCCGGAGGATAATTTCTTTTCGATAGAATCTTATCCGGACCAAAGATGGCTTCGCCGAATTTACGTGCAATTCTTGTTTTTGGACCGTGGCGTTACGTCGATGATTTCCGTGATTTCGATACCTGCACCGTGTACGGTTCTGATAGCTGATTCACGACCATTTCCGGGACCTTTTACATACGCTTTAACTTTTCTTAAACCAAGATCAAATGCTACTTTAGCGCAATCCTGTGCTGCCATTTGAGCGGCATACGGAGTATTCTTTTTAGAACCTCTGAAGCCCATCTTACCGGCTGAAGACCAAGAAATAACCTGCCCTTCGGAGTTTGCCAACGTAACAATGATGTTGTTAAAAGAAGAGTGTACGTGCAGTTGTCCGTTTGCGTCAACTTTTACTACTCTTTTTTTTGTTGCTACTGCTTTCTTTGCCATAATTAATATTAATATTAGTGAAAGTTGAAAGTTGAAAGTTGAAAGTGTGTTACGCTTTCATTTTCAATTTTCCACTTTCCATTTTCAATTACTTAGTTGCTTTTTTCTTATTTGCAACGGTTTTCTTTCTACCTTTGCGGGTACGGGCGTTGTTTTTGGTACTTTGTCCGCGCAACGGCAAGCCGATACGATGACGGATTCCTCTGTAACAACCAATATCCATCAAACGTTTAATATTAAGTTGAACTTCTGAACGAAGATCACCTTCTACTTTGTACGTTGCCCCGATGATTTCACGAATTTTCGCTGCTTGATCATCTGTCCAGTCTTTTACTTTGATGTTTTTATCAACACCTGCTTCTGCAAGGATTTTGTTTGCACTGCTACGACCAATACCGTAGATATAAGTCAAACCTATTTCACCTCTTTTATTTTGCGGTAAATCTACACCGACTATTCTTACTGCCATAAACTAATTTTTTGCAAAAATAATAAATTATCCTTGACGTTGTTTATACTTCGGATTTTTTTTGTTAATAACGTACAAACGTCCTTTTCTTCTCACGATTTTACAATCGGGAGTACGCTTTTTCAATGATGCTCTTACTTTCATATATGTAAATTTTTATTTTATTTATACCTAAAAGCAATTCGTCCTTTGGTCAAATCGTAGGGCGACATTTCAACTCTTACTTTATCTCCCGGCAAAATCTTAATGTAGTGCATACGCATTTTACCTGAAATGTGAGCCGTAATCTCGTGCCCGTTTTCCAATTCAACTCGAAACATTGCATTTGACAATGCTTCTACTATTGTTCCATCCTGTTCGATAGCAGCCTGTTTAGCCATAATGCTTTTAAATTGCGTTTCCTGTTATTTGTTCTATATATTCAAAAGTCGATAATATATCTGCTTGACCTTTCCGGACAACCACCGTGTGCTCAAAATGCGCTGACGGTTTTTTATCACGGGTTCTTGCTGTCCAACCATCTCTTTCAATGTAGATGTCATGCTTTCCCATGTTTATCATCGGTTCAATAGCGATTGCCATTCCCGATTTCAATTTGGGTCCATTACCTCTTTTTCCGAAGTTTGGAACTTCCGGGTCTTCGTGCATTTCGCGTCCGATACCGTGTCCTACCATACTACGCACCACCGAATATCCTCTGTTTTCGCAATAGGTTTGGATCGCATAACCGATATCCCCTACCCTTTTTCCTTCTACTGCATTCTTTATACCTTCGAATAAAGATTCTTTCGTTGTTCTGAGCAATCTTTTAACTTCTTCACTTACTTCTCCTACACAAAATGTATAGCACGAATCGCCGTGAAATCCGTCTTTTTCCGCACCACAATCAACTGAAACAATATCACCCTCTTTTAGTTCATAATCAGACGGGATTCCATGTACCACTTGATCATTAACCGATATACAGAGAGAGTTTGGGAAACCTCCGTAACCTAAAAAGGTTGGAACAGCACCATTATCCCTGATAAAAGCTTCTGCGATTTTATCCAACTGAATTGTCGTAACACCCGGCTTAATATTTTTTGCTATTTCAGCTAAGGTGCGCGAGACAAGTAAGTTACTAACCCGCATCAACTCTACCTCTTCATCAGTCTTTAAATATATCATCTCTCAATTAATTGACCGCTCCTGAACGTCCTCTGATCCGTCCTGATTTCAACAGACCATCGTAATGGCGCATTAACAAATGACTTTCTACCTGTTGCAATGTATCCAACACAACTCCTACAAGGATTAACAAAGAAGTTCCTCCAAAGAATTGGGCAAAGTTCATATTCACTCCAAAAAAAACGACAATTGACGGCAACACCGCTATCCCTGCCAAAAACAAAGAACCAGGAAATGTTATACGCGACATAATTACATCTATATACTCTGCTGTCGGTTTTCCCGGTTTAATTCCCGGTATAAAACCTCCGTTACGTTTCATATCCTCAGCCATCTGATTCGGATTGATTGTGATTGCAGTATAAAAGTAGGTAAACGCAATAATCAATATGGCGAAAACCAAACTGTACCAAAATCCGTGATTATCCATAAACGCCATCAATACAGGTCCCGGCTGATCTCCTCCGGAAAGCATCGGGGCTACTGTTAATGGAATAAACATAATTGCCTGAGCAAAGATAATCGGCATAACACCCGATGCGTTTACTTTCAACGGAATATACTGACGTGCACCACTTCCAACTTGTTGCTTGTTTCCAACCAATTTCTTTGCATATTGCACAGGAACCTTACGAACACCCTGTACCAGCAAGACCGCAGCCGCAATAACAACCAGCAAGAAAATAATTTCCAACAGGAACTTAATCAAACCACCTCCACCTCCGGTAAGGGATAATGTAAATTCTTGTACTATTGCACTTGGAAAACGGGCAATAATACCCACCATAATGATGAATGAAATACCATTTCCAATACCTTTATCAGTAATACGTTCTCCTAACCACATAACAAACATACTACCTCCACAGAGAATCACGGTTGACGAAATCTTAAACCACCAGTCCGTAGGCATCGCTCCCTGCATTTGCATGGAGAGGTTTACCAAATAAGACGGTCCTTGGAATAACAAAATCAATACCGTAAGATAACGAGTGTACTGAGTAATTTTCTTTCTTCCGCTTTCACCTTCCTTTTGCATCTTCTGGAAAGAAGGAACAGCAATCGACAATAACTGGATCACAATTGAAGCCGAAATGTAAGGCATAATTCCTAAGGCAAAAATAGATGCATTAGAAAACGCTCCTCCGGAAAACATATCCAAGAGTGCGATTAACCCTGTAGCTGTTTGATCTTTTAATCCGCCTAACGCTTCCGGATCAATACCCGGAAGCACTATGAACGAACCAAAACGATATATCAAAACAAATAAAAGGGTAATACCTATTCGAGTCTTTAAATCCTCTATGCTCCAGATCTGCCCAATTTTAGTCTTGCGAAGAAAATTTGTTAGCCTTAATATTTGCCTTTTCATTGTCTTATAATATTACAACGTTTCCACCAACAGCCTCAATAGCCGATTTTGCTGATTTAGAAAATGCGTGAGCAGATACTGTCAATTTTGCAGTAATTGAACCATTACCTAAAATCTTTACGCGATCTTTTCCAGAGATAAATCCAGCTTCTGCCAATACATTCATATCAATTGCATCTACTTTTTTAGCCTCTGCAATCTGTTGAAGTACATCAATATTAATAGCCTTATACTCTACTCTGTTTACATTTTTGAATCCGAATTTAGGGATACGTCGCTGTAAAGGCATTTGCCCACCTTCAAATCCTACTTTTTTTGAATATCCGGAACGGGATTTAGCCCCTTTGTGACCTCTTGTAGAGGTTCCACCCATACCCGAACCCGAACCACGTCCGATTCTCTTTCTGGTTTTGGTTGACCCCACTGCCGGTTTTAAATTTGATAAATTCATTTCTTTAATTAATAATTTAAAATTAATAATTAATAATCAGTAAGGAGATTCAGAATATACATTCTCAATGCTCAATGCTCAATTATTTTTCTACGCTAACGAGGTGTTTAACCGCTTCGACCATTCCCAAGATTTGAGGAGTAGCTTCATGTTCTACAACCGAGTTTAGCTTTCTCAATCCTAATGCCTCTAATGTCAACTTTTGGTTTTTAGGACATCCGATTTTACTTCTTACCTGTTTGATTTTTATTGTAGCCATATCTCCTCCAATTATCCTTTAAATACTTTTTCCATTGATATACCGCGGTTTTGAGCTACAGTATAAGCATCACGCAATTCACTCAATGCTTTGATTGTAGCTTTCACGAGGTTGTGTGGGTTAGACGAACCTTTTGATTTCGCCAACACATCAGTTATACCAACACTTTCCAGCACAGCGCGCATAGCTCCCCCGGCTTTTACCCCAGTTCCGCTTGAAGCGGGTTTCAAGAACACTTCAGAACCGCTAAATCTGGCGATTTGTTCGTGAGGAATGGTACCTTTCAATACAGGAACTTTCACGAGGTTTTTCTTAGCAGCTTCAACACCTTTTGCAATTGCAGAGGTTACTTCACCAGCTTTTCCTAATCCCCATCCTACAATTCCATCTTCATTTCCTACAACTACTATAGCTGCAAAACTAAATGCACGACCTCCTTTTGTTACTTTCGTTACACGATTGATAGCAACTAATCTATCTTTCAATTCCAAGTCGTTGGTTGTCTTTACTTTATTATTTTCTCCAGCCATAATTCTTAAAATTTAAGTCCGCCT